>WNGA01032836.1_pt1 | contig 13580 bp, 11 predicted proteins | sample 5400061 | NCBI WGS metagenome assembly WNGA01 (sample SAMN13153366, study PRJNA577476) | soil metagenome | isolation source: 100 cm soil or saprolite under grassland replicate 2 | place: USA:California | collected 2016-06-15 | reverse complement strand
CAACGATACAGCTGCACAAAGAACAGCCGATCGCTGTTCGTGAAGCGGACGCGACCGCGCACCTTGCGTTGCAACACGATCAGCTGATGTCGGAGCGCAGCATTCTCTGCTTCAAGCCGGCTCTTCGACTTGAAGAGCGAGGCAACCATGTTCAGCAAGAAGGATATCAGCGCGACCATTCGCGCTGACGTTATGTGATTCTACTACGCAATCAAACCGGATGAGGTTTTCGATACACACACCCGTTGAACAATGCCCCCGATTATGACGTTGCTGCGTGCATAACGCGGCTGAATTGTCTGGATGGCAGTGTAGTAGTCGGTGTGTCGGTTATGCCGCCGATAAGTCGGCTTGGCTTAGCCCAGTTGCCTTCTTGGCGGGGGCGGAATGCAAATGCTCCGGCCTTAGATGTGTGTAACGGCGTAACATCTTCCAATCTTTATGTCCCGTGACAAGCGCGACCTGTTCAATGGAGAATCCAGCCTCGAAGAGTCGACTTGTGGCTTCGTGACGCAAATCATGAAAATGAAGATTTTTGATCTTCAACTCTCGGCATTGCCGACGGAAGGCCGTCCCGACCGACCTTCCATTATACGGAAAGATGCGTCCGCCATTACTCCCCGCAAACTTACGTTGCTCCTCAATGATTGTCCAGGCGTCATATCCACTGACATCCAATAGTGGGATGCGCTGATCGTTTCCATTCTTCCTTCGCGGATCCTTTCGATCCCGTATGAGGAGCATCTTGTTGTCGCGATCGATATCTGCCCACTCAATACGACAGATTTCATCCTGCCGCATGGCGGTCGCGACCGCGAAACGGACGATGCGGCCAAGCGGAATTTGTTGCCGTGGATTCGAATCGAATGCCGCGATGAGCCGGTCGAGCTCATCCTGCGCTGGTCGCCGGTCTCGTTCGTCGCCCTTTCCGACAAGGCCGAGTCGTGCGAGCGCGATGCGAGCGAGGTTTATGTTCTCCGTCGAAACAACGATCCCGTGAACGGCCGCGGCGTGGCACAGGATCGTCTTGATGTATCCGAGATCAATTCCCAAGGTAACGGGACCGGCGCCCTCTCGTGCGCGTTCCTTTCCGAATTGAATGAGACATTCGCGATCGAGTTCCGAAAGTCTCAGTCGTCCAAGCCTACGTTCGAGGAAGGTGAGACTCGCGGTTTTGGAGCGCCCGATGCGCTTGCCGACCTCCTGGAGGTCAGCGCGATGAAGCCGGACGAGATCCCCGAATGTCCTCGTTTCCCGGCAGGCGATCGACGGCTCGCCCCGATCGATGCGCCGCTCGGTTTCGAGCGCCCATTCCTCCGCGTCCCTGCGGCGAAGAAATGTATTGTTGACATACTTCCCCTTCCGTCGGACTTGGACGCGCCACAATCCAGATTTGAGCCTGGTGAAGGTCGCCACGGCGTGTGCGCTCCGTGTGCACTGAGGCGTCGAACAGGGGCGAAAATCGTCGCGCCATGGCGTAGAAAGACGTGCACACGAGGCGACCTAACGATTTGAGAGTACTAAAAAAGTGAAGCCATATCAAGCACATAGGTTTGCCATTGCGCCTATGATGGAGTGGACGGATCGGCACTGCCGCTTCTTCCACCGCCTGCTCACGCGCCGTGCCCTGATCTATACCGAGATGATCACTACCGGCGCGGTGCTTCACGGGCCGCGCGTGCGGCTCCTGGCGCACGATCCGGCCGAGCATCCGGTAGCGCTGCAACTCGGCGGCTGCGATCCGCGGCAACTTGCCGAATGCGCGCGCATCGCCGAGGCGTTCGGCTACGACGAGGTCAACCTCAATATCGGCTGTCCCTCCGATCGCGTGCAGGAAGGCCGCTTCGGCGCCTGTCTCATGGCGGAGCCCGCTCTGGTGGGCGATTGCGTCGCCGCCATGACGGCCGCGGTCAAGCTGCCCGTCACCGTCAAGTGTCGCATCGGCATCGACGGTCAGGACCCGGAGGAGGCGCTCGAGGCGCTCACCTGCGCGGTCGAGCGTGTCGGCGCTGTCGCGCTCATCGTTCACGCGCGCAAGGCGTGGCTCGACGGTCTGTCGCCGCGCGACAATCGCGATATTCCCCCGCTCGATTATGCTCGCGTCTATCGGCTCAAAGCCGCGCATCCCGATCTTTGCATCGTGCTCAACGGTGGCATCGCGGGCCTTGACCAGGCGTTGGCGCACCTCGACCGCGTCGATGGCGTGATGATGGGGCGGGCGGCGTATCAGGAGCCGTGGCGGCTTCTCGACGTGGATCCGCTGCTGTTTGGCGAGCCCGCGCGTTTTGCATCGCCGAAGGCGGCGGCCGAGGCCCTGATGCCCTATATCGAGCGCGAGCTTGCGCGCGGCACGCGCCTCCACGCAGTGACGCGGCACGTGCTGGGGCTGTTCCGAGGCGTGCCCGGCGCGCGCGCATTCCGCCGGCAACTGGCGACCGAGGCAACCAAACCGGCGGCGGATGCAGCCACGTTCCGCGCAGCAATCGCGCTCATCGCGGAGCTCGACGCGCAAACCGTCGCCGCGGCTTGAGCCGAGACGGCCTCTTCGGAGCAGGACATGGTCTTGGGCGTGCCCTTGAGCGAGCTCCTGTTGCTCGCTGCTTTGATCATCGTCGCCGGGTTCGTCACGGGAATTCTCGCGGGCCTCTTCGGCATCGGCGGCGGCGCGCTCATCGTGCCGGTTCTGTACGAAGTGTTTCGGGTTCTCGGCGTGCCGGACGAGGTCCGCTTCCAGCTGTGCGTCGGCACGTCGATTGCGATCATCGTCCCGACCAACGTGTTCTCTTACTTCACGCATCGCGACAAGGGCGCGGTGATGATGGACGTCGTGCGGGCATGGGCAGTGCCCGCCGTCATTGGCGTGGCGGCCGGTTCGGCCATTGCGGCCTTTGCGCCGGGCGCGGTGCTCAAGCTCGCTTTCGTGCTGATCGCAAGCGTGATCGCGTTCAAGCTGCTGTTCGGCCGCGCGACCTGGCGGCTTGCCGACGATCTGCCGGGACCCGCCGGCATGGCGGCCTATGGCGTGTTCATTGGTCTTGCCGCTTCGCTGATGGGAATCAGCGGCGGCTCCGTCTCCAACATGATCCTGACCCTCTACGGCAAGCCGATTCACAAGGCGGTCGCAACCTCCGCCGGCCTCGGCGTGCCGATTACGGTGGCGGGCACGATCGGTTACATCCTCGCCGGCCTGCCGCAGCAGGCGCTGCTGCCCCCGCTCTCGCTCGGGTTTGTCTCGCTCATCGGGTTTGCGCTGATGGCGCCGGTCTCGAGCTTCACCGCGCCTTACGGCGCGCGACTGGCCCACGCGCTATCGAAGCGCCGGCTCGAGATTGCCTTCGGCTGCTTCCTGCTGGCCGTATGCGCACGATTTGCGGTGAGCCTGATCGGCTGATGGATCACGGATAGCCGCGCAGCATGAGCTTGTCGCCGCGCACCTCCCAGCTCTCCAGTCGATTGAGAAAGGTCATGCCGAGTAGACTGGTGCGCAGCTGCCCGCCTTGCGCGACGAGCGCGGAGACCGAGCGCTCGGTGATATCGCCGATCGACAGTCGGTCGAGGGTGACCGGTGCGGCGCGCGCGCGTCCGTTCGCGGTCTCGACGGTGACGGAATAGTTGAGGACTTCGAGCGGGAGTCCCGCGGCCTTGGCGGCCTCCTGGGTGAGGACGACGGCGCTCGCCCCGGTGTCGAGCACCATCGGGACACGCGCGCCGTTGACTTGCGCCGCCACCGAGAAGCCGCCGCCGCTTCCGCGCGCGATCTCGACCGTGCGTCCCCTGGTTGCGGCATGGCCCGGGACGAGCTCGGCCATTACCCGGTCGGCCACCTCGCGCAGCTCGAAGCGATAGGTATATCCGAGCGTGAGCAGCGCCGCGATCATGACCCAGATGAGAGCAGATTCGAGCGCGTGGGCGAAACGATGCCGAAACAATGTGAGCGCGATTAGGCCGACTAGCGCAAGCGCCATGATCTTCGTTTCGAGCGAAGAGGTATCGAACCGGGAGAGTTCTGCCAACGCCGCTTCATTCCGCTGCAGCACGAGCACAAGCAGCGCGATCGTCAGGATGGCAAGCAGGATCCAGAGCAGGCGGCGCACGATGGTGTCCTTCAGCCCACGCTAGTCCAAAATCCATTCACATCGAACTACATGCTGGCTGGATGGTCGGCCTCGGCTCCAGCGCTTGACCGGGGCCCAATGGGCGTGATGGGGTGCAGGCGATGGAATATACAACCGGCCGCCAACGTTAATCCAATATAACCGGGCGCAGCACGGGAGCCGCCATGAAGCTTTACGATGGAGGTCGCGCGCCCAACCCGCGGCGCACGCGGATTTTTCTCGCGGAGAAGGACATCACAGTCCCGACTGAACAGGTCGATCTCGGCGCGATGGCGCACATGTCTGCGGCCTATGCCGCGATCAATCCGCTCAAGCGCCTCCCGGCCCTCGTTCTCGACGATGGCACGGTGATCACGGAGTCAATCGCGATCTGTCGCTATTTCGAGGCGCTCAAGCCCGATCCGCCGCTGTTCGGACGCGGTGCCTTGGAGCTCGCGCGCATCGAGATGTGGAATCGACGCCTCGAGCTGCATTTGCTGTTTCCGGTCTCGCACGTGTTTCGCAACTCGCACCCGGCAATGAAGGAGATGGAAGTGCCGCAGGTGCCGGCGTGGGCCGAAGCCAACAAGCCGCGCATCCAGGAGTTCATCGCCGTTCTCGACGACGAGTTGAAGGACCGCCCGTTTGTTGCGGGGGATGCGTTCAGTGTGGCTGACATCACTGGCCTCGTCGCCGTCGATTTCATGAAGCCCGGCGGCCGGTTCAACACCTGCTTCTTTCTCGAGACCGCCAAGGGCACGCTGCTCGTCGACTTCGGCGCCTCCTCGCTGGTGGCACTCAAGGCGCGCGGGCTCGATCCCGACCGTATCGACGGCATCGTGCTCTCGCACCTGCACGGCGACCATTTCGGCGCGCTTCCATTTCTCTTGCTGGATGCCCAGTTCCTGGCGCGCCGCGAGCGGCCGCTGTTGATTGCGGGGCCGCCCGGCACCCGCGCACGCCTCGATCAGCTCCTCGAAGTGTTCTTTCCGAGATCGACCACCAACAAGTGGCGGTTTTCCTGGAACGTGATAGAGATCGAAGTTGGCCGTCCGACCGACGTGCTCGGACATTCCGTCACCACCACCGAGGTGCTGCATTACTCCGGTGCCCCTTCCACCGCGATCGTGCTCTCCGACGGGGAAAAGCGTTTCGCCTATTCCGGCGACACCGAGTGGGTGGAGGCGCTTGTCTCCGTTGCCGATGGCGCCGATTTCTTCATCATCGAATGCTTCGCGTATTCCGGCGAACTGCCCGGCCATCTCACGTGGGACGTGCTCAAGAAGCGGCTGCCCGATCTACGCGCGCGGCGGATCATGCTCACGCACATGAATCCGGTCATGCTTGCCCATCTGGACGAAGTCAGAGCCGCAGGCGTGCTCGTTGCCGAGGACGGCGTGGTGATCGATATCTGAGCTGAATGGCGTGCCGGTACGATCGTTCACCGCTCCAGCCGCGCGATGAGACTCGACGTATCCCAGCGCCGGCCGCCCATCTTCTGCACCTCGGCGTAGAACTGGTCGACCAGTGCGCTGACCGGCAAGCTCGCGCCGTTCTTGCGCGCCTCGCCCAGGCAAATGGCGAGATCCTTGCGCATCCAATCGACTGCGAAGCCGAAATCGAACTTGCCCGCCGCCATCGTCTTGTAGCGGTTTTCCATCTGCCATGACTGGGCCGCGCCCTTGGAGATGGTCTCGATCACCGCGTCGACGTCGAGCCCGGCCTTCTTGGCGAAATGAATGCCTTCGGACAGTCCCTGCACCAGTCCGGCGATGCAGATCTGGTTGACCATTTTCGTGAGTTGGCCGGCCCCGGCGGGACCGAGCAGCTTACACATGCGCGCGTAAGAAGCGATCACCTTCTCGGCGCGAGCATAAGCCTCGGCATCGCCACCGCACATGACGGTAAGCACGCCGTTCTCGGCGCCGGCCTGGCCGCCGGAGACGGGCGCATCGACGAAACCGAAGCCGCGCTCCTTCGCCTGCGCGTTGAGCTCGCGGGCGATCTCCGCGGAAGCCGTTGTGTGATCGACGAACACGGCGCCGCTCTTGATGCCTTGGAAGGCACCATTCGGTCCAAGCGTCACCTCGCGCAGATCGTTATCGTTGCCGACGCAGCACATGACGAAGTCCTGGCCTTCGGCCGCGGCTTTGGGTGTCGGTGCGCTGCGCCCGCCGTGTTGTGCAACCCATTTCTGCGCCTTGGCCGCAGTGCGGTTGTACACGGTGACGTCGTGGCCACCCTTGTTCTTGAGATGCCCCGCCATGGGGTACCCCATGACGCCGAGACCGAGAAAAGCCACCTTCGCCATCCTGTCCTCCTCGAGCACTGCCATGCAACCGCACGGATACCTATATGCGGGAGTGATTGCGACGGCGCGGCGGCTGCGTCAACCATCATCGCGTTGACCGGACTGGTGCGCCCCCTATGGTGTCCATTGCAACGGAAGGATGCCGCGGAGAACCGTGGATGGCAGTGAGCAAGGAGCAGATACTCGCAGCCCTCGAAGGCGTCCCAAGCCCGATGGGAGCCCCATTGCCTGGCACCGGCGTGCTTTCCGATGTGGTGGCAAGCGACGGCAAGGTGTTCTTTTCCATCACGGTCGATGCTGCCGAGGTGAAGGCCTGGGAACCCGTGCGCAAGCGCGCCGAAGAAGTCGTGCGCGCGCTGCCGGGCGTGCAATCCGCCCTCGTCGCCTTGACGGCAGAGCGCAAGGCGGGCGCGGCATCGGCTCGCCCGCCGCAAGGCGCGCGAGCCACGCCCGCGCGCGGCGCGCCCCGCGGCGAATCCCTGCAGGGCGTGCCCGACGTCGGGGCGATCATCGCCGTTGCCTCAGGCAAGGGCGGCGTCGGCAAATCGACCACGGCCGTCAATCTCGCGCTCGGCTTGAGCGCGCTCGGACTCAAGGTCGGCATCCTCGACGCCGATATCTACGGTCCGTCCTTGCCGAAGCTCCTCGCCATTCGAGAGCGGCCGCAGACCCTCGGTGGCACACGGCTCAAGCCGATCACGCGCTATGGGCTCACCGTCATGTCCATCGGCTTCCTCATCGACGAGGAGACGGCGATGATCTGGCGCGGGCCGATGGTGATCTCGGCGCTCACGCAGATGCTGCGCGAAGTCGAATGGGGCACGCTCGACGTGATGGTGGTCGATATGCCGCCCGGCACCGGCGACGCCCAGCTCACCATGGCGCAGCAGGTGCCGCTCAAGGGTGCGGTCATCGTCTCCACCCCGCAGGATCTCGCCCTGATCGATGCCCGGCGCGGCGTGTCCATGTTCAAGCGGGTGAACGTGCCGGTGCTCGGGATCGTCGAGAACATGAGCTATTTTCTCTGCCCGCGCTGCGGCACGCGCTCCGACATTTTCGGCCACGGCGGCGCGCGCCACGAGGCAGAGCGGCTCGGCGTGCCGTTCCTCGGCGAGGTGCCGCTGCACATGGCGATCCGCGAAAAATCGGATGCCGGCCTGCCCGTTGTCGCGACCGAGCCCGATAGTCCTCATGCGCAAATCTATCGCGAGATCGCCGCCAAGGTGCGCGATCAAATCAGAGGCGTCGGCGCCGGCCGCGCGGCCCCAAAGATCGTGATCGAGGCATAAGCGCTGCGAACGGCACGTTCAGATCTGTGACGCTGCGACCAGTGCCGGCAGCTCGGCTAGGGATCGCACCATCCGGTCGGGCTTGCCGGGCAGCCGCTCCGGCCGCTGGCCATAGCGATTGCACCACACGACCTGCATGCCGAACGCCGAGGCTGCATAGGCATCCCATGCGTTCGACGACTGGAAGGCGATTGCAGCGGCCGGGGTCCCGAGCCGGTCGACGGCAAGTTGATAAACCTTGGGATGAGGCTTGTAGACGCCGACCGATTCGACGGAGAGCACGGCGTCGAGGAGCGTGCTCAGCCCCGATTCTCGGACCGCCGCGTCGAGCATCATGGGCGAGCCGTTCGACAGGATCGCGGTCCGCAAGCCCGCCGTCTTGAGCCGTCGGAGGACTTCCGGGACCTCCGGAAACGGCTCGAGCGTTAGGTAAAGTTTCATCAGCCGATCGCGCAGGCCGGACTTTTCGATCGCCAAAGTCTCCAAGGCGAAGTCGAGTGCATCGCCGGTGACCTGCCAGAAATCCGCGTGCCGGCCTTGGACCGCCCGCAGCCACGTATATTGCAGCTGCTTGTCGCGCCAGAGCGCGGTCAGCTTCTCGATGGCGTCTCCCAAGACGTCGCGGCAGCCTCTCGCCGCTGAAGCAAAATCGAACAACGTGCCGTAGGCATCGAAGACACAAGCCTGCACGCCCGCGAGAGGTGCGTTGCTCATCGGACTGCCTCATTGTGATCCACGCTCCAATGATATTCGAGAACGCGATCGCGCGAGCCGCCCCAATGTTCGTGCGGCATCCATCCGACGGTGGAGCTTTACGTCGATGTCGCGCCGTAAGGTAGCATGTGTCGCGGGTTTGCCCCTTGCGCGCGCGCTGCCCGGGGGCCTATCTAGCCGCAATTTTGTGGACGGGGAGGGTAGCGCCAAACCGCCACGACGCCACGCTCGGGCCGCGTCTGAGGCCCGGGAGACTTTGGATCAGGAGGAAACAAGTCCATGAAACGCCGCGAATTTCTCAAAGTTGGCGCCGCCGGAGTGACCGCCTCGGCTCTGGCTGCGCCTGCCATTGCACAGTCGATGCCGGAGGTCCGATGGCGGCTGACGGCGAGTTGGCCGAAATCGCTCGATACGCTCTACGGCGCTTGCGAAACGATCGCAAAATACGTGGCCGAGGCCACCGACCAGAAGTTTCAGATCCAAGTCTTCGCCGCAGGCGAGATCGTACCCGCATTGCAAGTGCTCGACGCCTGCCAAAATGGCACGGTCGAGATCGGCCACACCGCCACGTACTACTACATCGGCAAGGATCCGACCTGGGCATTGTTCTGTGCCGTCCCGTTCGGGCTGAATACCCGTCAGCAGAACGCGTGGTTCTACGACGGCGACGGCATGAAATTGATGAACGAGTTTGGCAAGAAGTACAACGTGCACTCGCTTGTCGGCGGCAACACCGGCGCACAGATGGGCGGCTGGTTCCGTAAAGAGATCAAGACCGTCGACGATCTCAAAGGCCTCAAGATGCGCATCGGCGGCTGGGCCGGCAAGACGCTGCAGACGCTGGGCGTCGTCCCCCAGCAAATCGCCGGCGGCGATATTTATCCGGCCTTGGAGAAGGGCACCATTGATGCGGCCGAGTGGGTCGGTCCTTACGATGACGAGAAGCTCGGCTTCTACAAGGTTGCGCCGTACTACTATTACCCCGGTTGGTGGGAAGGCGGCACCGCGAACCACTTCTTGATCAACCTGGCGAAGTGGAACGAGCTGCCGAAGAACTATCAGGCGATCGTTGCCGCGGCCGCCGGCTCGGCCAATGTTGAGGAAACCGCCAGATATGACGCTCGCAATCCGGCGGCGCTTAAGCGTCTCATCGCGGCCGGCACGCAGTTGCGCCCGTTCCCGCAGCCGGTGATGGAGGCATGCCTGAAGGCCTCTAACGAGATCAATGCCGAAACATCGGCGGCAAATGCCGATTACAAGAAGGTCCTGGATTCGATGCAGGCATTCCGCAACGACGAGTATCTCTGGTGGCAGGTTGCGGAATACACCTACGATGGCTTCATGATCCGCACCCGGACACGGGCGTAACGCGCGAGACCGTCGTCAGGCGCAGCCCGCGCGGGCTGCGCCTGCGCTGACAAGCTCAGGGGAGGAATGATGAAACGCCGCCAGTTCCTACGTGCAGCAGGCGTTGCCGCTGCGGTGAGCGCGGTCGCCAAGCCCGCCATTGCCCAATCCATGCCGGAGCTCAAGTGGCGCCTGACCTCGAGCTTTCCGAAATCGCTCGACACCCTCTATGGCGCGTCGGAGGCCTTCGCCAAGGCGGTGGCCGAGGCGAGTGACAACAAATTTCAGATCCAGGTATTCGCCGCCGGCGAGATCGTGCCGGGCCTGCAGGCCGCCGACGCGGTGCAGAGCGGCACGGTCGAGATGTGCCACACCGCGTCGTACTATTATTTCGGCAAGGACCCGACGTTCGCGTTTGGTACTGCGGTGCCGTTCGGGAAGTTCAACATCTACGGCATTCCGGCCGGCAATACCGGGGCGCAGATGGGCGGCTGGTTCCGGAAAGAGATCAAGGAGCTGTCCGACCTCAACGGGCTGAAAATGCGGATCGGAGGGTTTGCCGGTCGCGTCATCTCCAAGCTTGGCGTGGTGCCCCAGCAGATCGCCGGCGGCGACATCTATCCGGCGCTGGAGAAGGGCACGCTGGACGCCTGCGAGTGGGTTGGGCCCTATGACGACGAGAAGCTCGGCTTCTACAAAGTCGCGCAGTACTACTACTACCCCGGCTGGTGGGAAGGCGGACCCATGCTGCATAACTTCATCAATATCGATAAGTGGAATGCGCTGCCGCCAGCCTACAAGTCGCTGGTGCGGACTGCATCTTCGATGGCCAACGAGTGGATGCAGGCAAAATACGACGCCGCCAATCCGGCGGCGCTCAAGCGGCTGGTGGCGGGCGGTGCGCAACTGCGGCCCTTCCCGCAGCCAGTCATGGACGCCTCGCTGCGGGCAGCGCTCGACGTCTATGCAGAAGTATCGAACACGAATCCCGACTTCAAGAAGGTGTGGGAGGCGCTGCTCGCCTTCCGCAACGACGAATATCTTTGGTGGCAGGTCGCCGAGCTGACCTATGACAATTATCTCGTGCGCAACCGCACCCGTACGTGATCGCGATCGGGTCCACGAGCATCCTCGAGACCTGCGCAGGCCGGCCCCGGCAATTTTTCAAGAATGCGCGATTGGCACTGCGCCTCGCGATATACGTCCGCCGGTCGGCCGGCTATAAGTATTGCGCCCAGCGTCGTGACACACCGGTCAGGTCTGGCTAAGAGCCAAGTGCCGGGAAATTGGCGGCGTAAAACGTAAGGCCAACGAGCCGACAAGGAGGACCACCATGAAACGACGGGAATTTCTCAAGGCGGCGGGCATCGGCATGACGGCGTCCGCGGTCGCTGCACCGGCAATCGCACAGTCAATGCCTGAGGTGAAATGGCGACTCACTGCGAGCTGGCCGAAGTCGCTCGATACGCTCTATGGCGGATGCGAATACTTCGCCAAGCGCATCGCTGAGATTACCGACAACAGGTTCCAGATCCAGGTATTTGCTGCGGGCGAGCTCGTGCCAGGCCTGCAGGTGCTGGACGCCGTTCAGAACGGCACGATCGAGATGGGCAATACCGCCCTCTACTACTATTGGGGCAAGGACCCGGCCTTCACCTTCGGCACGGCACTTCCGTTCGGATTGAACGCCCGCCAGATGAACTCCTGGCTTCGCTTCGGCGGCGGGGCGGATCTTCTGAATGAGTTGTTGAAGAACTTCAACTGCACTGGGGTGGCAGCGGCCAATACCGGCGCTCAGATGGGTGGCTGGTTCCGCAAGGAGATGAAGTCTGTCGACGATCTGAGGGGCCTTAAGATGCGCATCGGCGGATTTGCCGGCACGATCGTCGCCAAGCTTGGGACTGTGCCCCAGCAACTCGCCGCCGGCGACATCTATCCGGCGCTTGAGAAAGGTACGCTCGACGCCTGCGAATGGGTCGGGCCTTACGACGACGAGAAGCTCGGTTTCTACAAGGTCGCGAAGTATTACTACTACCCGGGTTGGTGGGAAGGCTGCGGTCAGGCCCACAACATTATCAATCTCGCCAAGTGGAACGAGCTGCCAAAAAGCTATCAGTCGGCGGTCCTGACCGCCTCCGGCGATGCCTGGGAGTGGGTTCTCGGCAGGTACGACTACAACAATCCGGCCGCACTCAAACGACTGATGTCGCAAGGCGTGCAACTGCGCGCGTTTCCGCAGGATGTCATGGAAGCGTGCTATAAGGCCGCGCTCGATATCTACGCGGATTTATCGAACACGAATCCACACTTCAAAAAATTGTACGACAGCCTGGTGGCGTTCCGCGGCGATTCGCTGGTGTGGCTCCAGGTGGCCGAACTCTCGTTCGATGGCTTTATGATCCGAATGCGCGGACGCGCATGACGGCGCGCCGCAGGCGACAAACTGCGCCTTCCGACGTCATTGCGGCTTGGCCGGCGGGCCGAAGTCGAGCGGCGGCGGGGGAAAGTCGAGTTGGGGAATTTCGATCTGGATCTTGGACGGATCGATCTGTGCTCCTGTCCCCTTGTAGTGCATGACCAAGGCCGGAAAGGCGATGACGAGCCCAACCGCGATGCATTGAATCACCACGAACGGCGCCGCCCCCCAATAGATCTCTCCGGTCGTCACCGGCGGCATACGCTTGGCCGAAACGCGGTCGATATACGGCTCTCGTGGCGCGACGGAGCGCAGATAGAACAGCGCGAATCCGAACGGCGGGTGCATGAACGAGGTCTGCATGTTCACACCGAGCACGACGCCGAACCAGATGAGGTCGATGCCGAGCCGCTCCGCCGCCGGCCCGAGCAGAGGGATCACGATGAAGGCGATCTCAAAGAAATCGAGGAAGAATGCGAGAAAAAAAATGAAGACATTGACGAAGATTAGAAAGCCGATGACCCCGCCGGGCAGCGAGACCAGAAGCTCCTCCACCCATTTGTGCCCGTCAACGCCGTAGAACGTCAGCGAGAACACGCGCGCACCGATCAGGATGAATACGACGAAGGCCGACAGCTTCGCGGTGACCTCCGCAGCCTGGCGCGTCAAATCCCACGTCAACCGCCGCTTGATAAGCGCAAGAATAAGGGCGCCGCTCGCACCCATGGCCCCGCCTTCGGTCGGGGTCGCCAGCCCGATGAAGATGGTCCCGAGCACCAGGAAGATCAGGAACAGCGGCGGCACCATCACGAAGGTGACTTGTTGTGCTAGGCGCGACAGGAAACGCATCCCCAACATCTTCTCGCAAACCCAATTCACCACCGCGACGCAAAAGGCGAACACGATGCCGATGAACATCACGAGCACGACATAATCCGCGCCGCGCGTGGTGGAGTTTCGCATCGCAAACACGCTGACAAAGGCGCTGACGACGACCAAAACCGCCAGCGAGGTGAGGCCGCGTTTCCCGTTGTCCTCGCGGTAGCCGATCGCCTCTACCGGCAGACCCGGAGCGGCTTTGGGGAACAGCTGGCTCACCAGCAGCACGTAACCCGCGTAAAGGCCCGCCAGCATGAGGCCGGGAAGGAATGCGCCCTCGTACATATCGCCGACCGAGCGGCCGAGTTGATCGGCCATCACGATGAGCACGAGCGAGGGCGGAATGATCTGCGCGAGCGTTCCGGAGGCGGCGATCACGCCCGACGCCAGACGCCGGTCGTAGCCGTAGCGCAACATGATCGGCAGCGAGATCAGCCCCATCGAGATCACCGAGGCTGCCACCACCCCGGTAGTGGCCGCCAGCAGCGCGCCGACGAAGACCACCGCATAAGCGAGGCCGCCGCGGATCG
>WNGA01015721.1_pt1 | contig 13581 bp, 14 predicted proteins | sample 5400061 | NCBI WGS metagenome assembly WNGA01 (sample SAMN13153366, study PRJNA577476) | soil metagenome | isolation source: 100 cm soil or saprolite under grassland replicate 2 | place: USA:California | collected 2016-06-15 | reverse complement strand
CCGGCGTGGGAGCGACGTTCACCGCGGCGGCGAATGATGGCGGCACCAAGACCAGCTACGAGGCGAGCGCCTACGGCGGGATTGCGTTCGTCGCAAAAAGCGCCACCCCGATCGTGGTCCGCTTTGCCGTGCCCGACAAGAACACCGCCGTCGAGGGGGGCGTCTGCGAAGACACGACCGACAAGACGTCGCCACGGCGTTGCGGCGATTACTTCGGCATCGACGTTCAGATCGGTACCGAATGGAAGGCCTACACGCTCGACTTCGCCACGGCCACGCAGGGCACGTGGGGCCTGCTCGTCCCGACCGGTCTCGACCGAGCGCACGTCTTCGCGTTCCACGCTCAGTTCAAGGGCAGCGCCTTGGCCCCCGCCAACTTCGATCTGTGGCTCGACAACGTGCGTTTCGTAAAATAGTCCAGCGTCAGAATCGCAGTCGCAAGCCGAGCTCGCCGGTCAGGCGGAGCCGTGGAAGCGTGGCCGTCTGGGTGTCGCCGACGCGGATTTCGGTTTTGCCGAATGCGTATTCGGGTCCCGCCGCGAAGGCCAGCAGCACAGGAGACGCGTCGAGCTCCACCTCGGCCAGCAGATCCAAACCGGGAACCCAGCGCGCCCGGCTCTCGTCGGGCATCGAGCGCGAGAGCCGCGTAAAGAGTGCGAATCCGTCGGCCCGGATGCCCGCGCGCCATCGGCTCGACCCTCCCCACATCCAGCCGAGACCGGCGCCCGGGCCGAGTGTCATCGACGATGCGTTCGCGGTCGCGACCTGACCGAACCGCGCGGCCATGCCGAGACGTACGAAACCGCCATTGGCCGAGAGCCAGCGTCCTCCGATCGCGCCGCCGACGCCCGAAGCATCGCCGGCCAGCGAGCCGATCGCAGCCACGTCGACCGCCCACTTCAGGCGCTCGGGCGAATCTGGAGGCGGCGCGCGCCGCTCGGGTTCGCTTGGCGGCGGCCGTGTTTCTGGAGCTAGGTCGGGAACCATGCTCGCGATCTCGAATCCCAGCGTGCGACCGCGTTCGACCAGCGGTTCACCGGGTGAGAAGGCGAGGTCGCGCTCCAACCAACCGGCCCGTTCGGCAAAGTGGACGTGCAGGTGCGCGCGCCCTCGATCGTCGGACCAGCTGACCTCCACGACCACGCTGGCTCGCATCTGCTCGGCCAGAGCCATCGCTTCTTCGTCCAAGAGGGGCGCCGTCTGCTCGTGTAGAACGATGCGCGATTCGGGTCCAAGGGCCCGTTCCGCCGCCCGCGTGAGAGCCACCATCGCTGGCTGTTGCATGTCACCGCGCGACACCAGCAGAAGAACGATGACCGCCGGCTTCATGTTGAACGGAGCCATATTCTTGCCGGTTCGACAAGGCAAGACGAGTGAAATCGCGGGCACGACGGGGACGCGGCCACCGCCCTCCATGATCGCGTTCGACCGCAAGTGGAGCGCACGATCCTGCGGCTGCTCGGGCGACGTGACACCGACCACGAAGATCTCGTGCAGCTGAGCCTCATCGAGCTCATTTACTCGATCGATCGATTTCGCGGCGAGTGTTCGCTCGACTCCTGGGCGTCCACGGTGACGGCGCACATCGTCTATAAGCACCTGCGCCGGCGCGGCACCGAGAGACGCATTTTCGGCATGCCGGCTGGCGAGGAGTTTCCCGCATCGGGGCGCGGTCCAAGCTCCGACACGATGCTGCGCAATCTCGTCGCAAGGGTGAGGACGCACCTCGACCGCCTTGCGCCTGCCAAGGCTTGGGCCTTCTTGCTCCATGACGTATGCGGCTATGATCTTCGAGAAGCGGCGAAGATCATGGATGTCACCGTCGCGGCGGCTCAGCAGAGGCTCGTTCGCGGAAGACGCGAGCTGCACGAGCTGATGAGCGCCGATCCCGAGCTCGCGAACTGGATCGCGGAGGTGGGGGGGTGAGCCAGAAACCGCATTATGCCGACCTGGCTTCGCGTCTTCTCACGCGAGCGGCGCCCGAGCCTACCCCTCCTTCCGAAGGCGATCGCGCGCGGGCCATCCAAGCCATCCGCGACACGCTTCGAGCGAAGGCAAGGCGGCGGCTCTTCGCGCGCGGCGCCCTCGCGAGCGCCCTGATGGCAGCGGGCTTCTCACTGTATCTCGCCTGGCCGCGGCGCGATTTTCCAATGGCCTCGCCGCTCATATCGATCACTGGCGAGGTACTCGCCGGAGACGTCGTCGCCATCCGCGGCTTCGAGGAGCTCCCGCTCGCGACCAGTGTGCCCATCGGCGTCGGCGATCGCGTGGTGACCAGGCCCGCGTCGAAGGCGGAGCTCAAGCTGTCCACCGGCACCAAAGTTTTACTCGAGGACGGCGGCGATCTCACCGTCGTGGACCGCGGTCCGAGCCAGGTGTTCGCGCTCGGCGCCGGCGTGATGACGGCCCATGTCGCCAAGCTGCGCGAAGGGGAGCGGTTCATCGTTCGCACGCCCGACGCCGAATTGGAGGCGCGCGGGACGTCGTTCCGTTTGGCGCGAATTGCAGCTGGGTCGTCGTGTCCCGACGGATTGACGACCAAGCTCTCGGTTTATGAAGGCGTCGTTTCGGCCCGTCTGGGCGGTCATGAAGATCGGGTGGGACCCGGCCAGGAATGGACGGCCAAGTGCCCGGCTCGGACCGAGATCGCTGCACCGAACCTTGCACCACCCGCGAGCGCCGCGCCGCGGGCGGCGGTCGACCATCCGCGAGCGGCGGCGCGCCCAGAACAGCCTGCGCCCGTTCCATCGGCGAGCGGTTCGGGACTTCAAACGATCAACAATCTGTACGGCGAGGCAATGGACGCGAAGCGGCGCGGCGACAAGCGTCAGGCGCTCGCCAGCTTGCAACGCCTGGTCACGCTCTATCCGGCGAGTCACTTGGCCGAAGGCGCTACCGTGGAGCGGATGAAGATTCTGGCCACCATCGATCCGACGGCGGCGGCCGCGGTCGCGAAGGAGTACTTGAGCAAGTACCCCGATGGCTTTGCGCGGAGCCTGGCCGAAACTATCGTAACCAAGAGTCCGTGAAACGGTATTTCCCGCCATGGCTATGCGCGCTTGGGTTTTGGGTCCTCGGGTGCGATGGAGTTTTGCTTTTCTCCGATCTCGACTCCGGCGTCCTACCGGACCGCGGGCAACCGACGGACAGTAACGCGGGCGAGGCTTCCCTGGCCGACTCGCCTGCGGATCGGGGGACCGGGGCTGCGCCGCCTTGTTACAAGGATACCGACTGTCCGGCGAATAAGTTGCATTGCGACGTCGACACTCACCTCTGCGTCGAATGCGTCGCCGACGCGAACTGCGTCGTCGCTCCGTACTTTCGGTGCGACGCGGCGGTCCACCGCTGCGTCGAGTGCCTGACGGTAGCCGACTGCGGGTCCAATGCCATCTGCCACCCGGACACTCGCATCTGCATCATCGGTTGCGCAGGGCCGGGCGATTGCCCGCTGCTGCAGCCGTTTTGCGATTCACGAGGATGGTGCGTCGAGTGCCGCACGAGCGCCGATTGCGCGCAAACGGATCTCTGTGATCCCACCATCGGCCGCTGCGCGTTCTGCACCGACGACCGCGGTTGCAGCGCGCCTACGCCGTATTGCGATGTCTTCAATCCCGGTCGCAATCGATGTAAGGAATGTCTCGAACCGCAACAGTGTCCGCCCGACAGACCCTACTGTGACGTGCACGGTAGGGTCTGCCTTGCGGTCCCTTAGCGTCGTTCTCTCGAGAACGTGCCGGGCTTACTTCTTCCCCTTACCGGGGGGTCCACCCTTCTTGTCGTCTTTCTTGGCCTGGCCGGGCGGAGCCGCTGGCCCGCCTGCACCAGGAGGCCCATCGTCTTTCTTGGCCTGTCCCGGAGGCATTCCTTCCTCCTTCTTGGCAAGTCCGGGAGGCGTCCCACCTTCCTCTTTCTTGGCAAGCCCAGGGGCGGTTCCGGTCTGGCCGGGCGGGCCCGCCGCGGGTGACGGTTCGGAGGCGACGGTTTCGCGCGGCGCCGGTTTCGTTTGTGCGGTGGCGTCGCCCTGGAAGCGCACGTACATCGTGTGATTGCGATGTACGATGATCGACGGAACGACCGATGCCTCGACGCTGGTCCAACCGCGATCGTACGAACGCGCTCGGTACCAGACGCCATCTTTGACCACCCAGTAGAAGCCGGACACATAGTAGACAGGGTAATCGTAATTGCGCACCACCCACACGTCAGCATCGACGGACACCAGCGTGGGCGGCTCGACGAAGACAACGGGTTCCGCCTCTACGTGTCCCCCGGCTTGCGCGTGCGCGACGCAACCGACAGAGAGTGCAGCGGTGGCGCCGATCAGCGCAATGGTGCAGATGAGCTGTTCCCTTCTCATAATCAGACCTCCTTGGGTTTGGACGAGCGCTCTACGTACGATGTTCAGTTGCTGATTCACCGGAGGGTTCGGGCTCGCCCGATGTCGCGAACGATCGACGTTCGTCTTGTGTGAATGCCCCTCCCGGACGGCGTGAAGCACGCCATCGAATCCCGAGTATAGCTGTACGTCGCACGAGCATCGATGGTCAACAGCATGACCAGCCGTGGAAGTGGATGGCGAATGCGCGCTCCGCACCTACGTGGGAGCACGGGTGGCAAACTGCGACATGTGCGCGTCATCGCTGCGCGAGTGAGAGTGCGTCGGTCACGGGTCGTCTGTGCTATTCTTGCTCTGCGGGAAGCGGAAGCAGCGTCGATTTTCGTGCCGGCCGAGACTTCGCTTTTCGCAGGATGTGCGGCAAAGGATCATAAGGAGGACGAAATGTCGATCTTTGGGAAAAAGGAAGGGGAGCTGCCGAGTTCGGATGAGGCCCAGATGCGTGGAAGGAGTGGCCGTCCGTATGGAATCGGTGACGTCATCCGCCTTCTCAGAACGCTGCCCATCGACCAACACGGAGAGCTCGTGGTGCGCGTCATCCGGACGACGCTCGAATCGGTCAACGTGCACGTCCGCGAGTTGATCGGGGACGCCACCAAGCAGCAGCAGGAGCTCAGCCAGCGCATCGGAACGCTGCACGCCAAGATCCTCGAGCTGACCAAACAGATCGATACGCAACGCGAAGAAGTGGCCCGGCTCGAAGCCGACTTGGCAGAGACCACCAATGCCAAAGAACGGCTACAAGCCGCGGAGCAAACCGCAGCAGCCAGTATCCCGGCAGGGCACCCGACTCCGTCCGCGGCCCACGGGCATGGCGTGCCCGTTCCGTTGCCTCCACCGATGAAGGCCGCTCCTCACCGGCCGCCCGAGCCGCCGCCGCACAGGTCGCAAAATACGGAATAGATCCTCAACGTCCTAGAAAGATCGCGAGGATCGCGGCCCGATCTCGGGCGGGCAGTGCCATGACGCTCGCCGGCACGACGAGCTCGGTCGGACCGTAGCCGGAGGTGAAACAGCTGTTGCCCCCCGGGCTGCGCAGATCGTAGGCCTGGGTTCCGACGGATCCGGCGACGCGGTCGGCCCGGACTTCGATCGCTCCGAGATGACCGCCGTAAAGGCCGCGGAGCACGAACCCGTCAGGATAGCTCTGGAGGTGGAGCTCGGTCCGCTCGCTATCGACGCTGCCTTCGATGAGACCCTCGTTCGATCTCAGGTCGACGATGCGGCCGAAAGCGCGGCCGCGGTACTCGGTTCCGTAGCGAGCGATTTCGATTTGGGGGCCGAACATGCGGTCTCCGTCGATGGTCATGTGTTGCAGGCTCCCTGGGTGGCGGAGCGTCAGCGTCGTGGGGGGCGCTTCGGTCGGCGAAACGGCGGGCGAAGGAGCAGCGGTGCATCCTGCCCCGACGAACGCAACGACAGCGACCCCAAGACCCGCGAACTTGGGCATTTCGGTACCTCGGAACAAGGGTGGCCCAGTTGTCGACAGGCCGCAAACTGGCTCGCTCGGACCAACGTCGCGGTTGTCATCGCTGGCATCGGCTCGAAAGCCCGGCTTGGTCGATGTACTGCCCCCGCTCGTTGTCCCTGTTGCTCGAGCGCGCCGCATGAGCCGTCCGACGAAGCTCCTGCTCAGCGTGGCCGGGGCATCGTTCATGGTCATTTTCGATGGCGCTGCTTTTCAGAAGACGCTTCCCGGTCTCGGCATGACGTTTGGAGTCGCTGCCGGCGCGACGCTCCTCGACTACGCCACGACCCACGCCACGGGCACCGCGTCCGAACGCACGGCGGTCGGCGTCAGGTGGGCGCTGTCCGCGGGCGCTGCGTCTGCCCTGATGGGCGCGGAGCGGCCAGCACCGTGATGGGATTTACTCTCCGGTGCCGAATCGGTAACCGACGCCGCGGACGGTCTGGATCAATGCGCCGGCAGAGCCCAGCTTTTCGCGCAGGCGCTTGACGTGGGTGTCGACGGTGCGCGTCTCCACGTTCAGGTGCAAGCCCCACACGTCGGTCAGCAACGTTTCGCGCGTCTGCACGCGATCGCGGCGCGACATCAGCGTATACAGGAGTCGAAACTCGAGGGCGGTGATCTCCACGTCGGCACTGTCGACCTGCACGCGGTGGCCTTCGATGTCGACGCGTAACGGCCCCGCCTGCAAGATGGGAGCGTCGCTCGGGACGCCGCGCCTCAAGATGGCTTTTGCCCGAAGCACCAGCTCGCGCAGGCTGAACGGTTTGGTCACGTAATCGTCGACGCCGAGCTCGAAGCCGACGATGCGATCCACTTCTTCGCCACGGGCGGTCAGCATGATGATCGGGGTCCGGCTCGTTTTCGGCTCCGCCTTCAGCTGGCGGCAGACATCCCAACCGGCCACGTCGGGCAGCATCACGTCGAGCAACACGAGATTGGGAGCACGTGAAGCGGCGAGGGCAAGCGCGTCGCGACCGCGCGTGGTCGTAACGACCGAGAATCCCGCCAGCTTGAAATTGTACTCGAGCGTCCTCAGAAGGTCGGCTTCGTCCTCGACGATGAGCACGGTAGGAGCTGGCTCGCCCATGTCGCTATCGTAGCGTGCTTCCGTGTCATTCAGGTGACATGTCCGGAGGAGTCGCAGCTTCGATTGCTTTCCGGCTTGGCCCGAAGAACGATGGGTGCAAGGCGCCATGTCCTCGACCCTCGTTTCCGACGATTCCGCGTCCGGCGCCGGTCAGCCCGCGGCGCTCCAGGCCCTCTGCCCCGAAGAGCTCGTGGACCTGGCGCCGGGCGTCGAACTCGCCGAAGCTCGCAAGCTGATTTCGTGCGTGCACCGAATGGGGGAGCTTCCGGCTCGGTCACCTTCGGAGGTCCGGCGCCGCTCGCTCGACCGGGTGCGCGCGGTGACGCAGGTGCCGACCCTGCGCCTTTTGGCGCGGATACCGAGCTCGGTCGATGGCTTCGTGAAATATTCGATAGCGACCCACCAGGGGATCATCGAGGCCGTGAAGATCCCTCTCGAGAAGCCTGGCCGGTTCACCGTGTGCGTGAGCTCGCAGGTAGGTTGCGGACTCGGATGCGCGTTCTGTGCAACCGGTCGGATGGGTCTTTGGCGCAACCTCCAGGCATGGGAGATCGTGGAGCAGGTGCGCATCGTTCGGCGCGAGCTTGCGTCAGGTGCTCACGTTCATGGCGTCGTCTTCCAGGGCATGGGCGAGCCGCTCGCCAACTGGAACGAGGTGAGGCAAGCGGCGCGCGTTCTTTCGGAACCGTGCGCCCAAGCCATCGATGCGCGCAACATCACCATCTCGACCGTGGGACTGCCCACCGGCATTCGCGCGCTCGCCCGGGCTCTGCCCAACGTCCGTCTGGCGGTTTCGATTGGTAGCGCGCTACCGGAGGTGCGGCGAACGCTGATTCCGATGGAGATCGTTCAGCCGCTGTCGGCGGTGCTCGCAGCCGCCGGCGAGCACACGCGAGCGACGCGTCACGCGCCGCTCTTCGCCTATACGCTGCTCGCGGGTAAAAATGACACGCGCGAGGATGCTATCGCGCTCGCCGAGCTCACCAGGGAGTTTGCCGCTCGCTATGGAAAACGGCCGCGCTTGTCGCTGATTCCGTACAATTCCATCGGATCGAACGACCCATTCGAGCGGAGCGACGCCGCCCGCGAAGACTCGTTTCGCCAAGCGCTCGTGGCCGAGGGGGTGATCCCGACGCGCCGGTATTCGGGCGGAGGTGATGTCGCCGCGGCCTGCGGCCAGCTCGCGGCACGGCCGATGGTTCGATAGCCACCGGCCTGCCTCGGGGGGACGTTTCGTGCGATGCGCTACCTGGTGCTGGCCTGTGATTACGACGGCACGCTCGCGCACCACGGCAAGGTGGACGGAGCGACGTTGGCGGCCCTGACGCGAGTCGTCGAGTCCGGACGCAAGCTGCTGCTGGTGACGGGCCGCTTGCTCGACGACCTGCTCGCGATTTTTCCCGCTGTGCACCTCTTCGAACGGCTCATCGTGGAAAATGGTGCGGTTTCCTACGACCCGGCCACGCGAAAGATTCGCCGGCTCGCCGAGGCGCCGCCGCAGGCATTCGTCACGGCGCTGCGAGAACGAGGCGTGAGCCCTCTCGGCACGGGCGAGGTGATCGTCTCCACCTGGGAGCCGCATGAAACCACCGTTCTCGAGACCATCCGCGAGCTCGGGATGGGACATCAGGTCATCTTCAACAAAGGGGCGGTGATGGTGCTGCCCTCCGGCATCGACAAGGGAACCGGACTGCAGGCGGTGCTCGAGGAGCTGTGTCTCTCCGGTCACAACGTCGTCGGCGTCGGCGACGCGGAGAACGACCACGCATTTTTGCAGCGATGCGAGCTTGCTGTAACGGTGCAAAACGCGTTGCCCCTCTTGAAGCAACGCGCTGATTTCGTGACCAAGGCCGACCATGGTGCAGGAGTCACCGAGCTCGTCGAAGAGCTCCTCGAAAGCGATCTGGCGCGCTTCGCGCCGGCGCTGACCCGGCACGACATCGTGCTCGGCACCGGCGCCGACGGCCGCGAGTTTCGTATTCCGGCCTACGGAGCGAGCGTTCTCATTGCCGGCCCATCGGGCAGCGGCAAGTCGCAGACGACCACCGCGATCCTGGAGCGCATCGTCGACCAACACTATCAGGCGTGTTTGATCGACCCCGAAGGTGACTACGAAGAGTTGGAGCACGCCATCTGCGTCGGCGAATCGGAGAGACCGCCCAGCATCGACGAGGTGCTGCAGCTCGTGAAAAAGCCCGACACCCAGGTCATCGTCAATCTACTCGGCGTCTCGCTCGCCGATCGTCCTGAGTTTTTCGCGACGTTGCTGCAAAGGCTGCAGGCCGTGCGCATCCGAACGGGCAGACCGCACTGGATCTTGCTCGACGAAGCGCATCATCTGTTTCCTTCGACGTGGGTTCCGGGTCCGCTCACGCTTCCGCAGAGCCTCGGCTCGTTGGTCGTGGTCACCGTCCACGTGAGAGAGGTTTCGCTGGCTGTGCTGCGAATGATGCAGTTCGTGATCGCGGTGGGACCCAAACCGGAAGAGACACTCGCCGCGTACGGCGAGGCGCTGGGACGGGAAGTCCCCCCATGGAGTGCGGGTGAGTCGAAGGAAGGCGATGTGGTCGTGTGGTATCCGGGTTCACCGGACCCTCCGATGCGCGTCAGTGCAACGCCGGCTGCCTGGGTGCACAGGCGCCATCGCCGAAAATATGCGAAGGGGGAGTTGGGACCGGATCGAAGCTTTTACTTTCGCGGCCGTTCGGGAAAGCTCAATCTACGTGCTCAAAATCTCGCTCTCTTCGTGCAGATGTCGGAAGGCGTCGACGAGGCGACGTGGCTGTTTCACCTGCGCCGCGGCGACTACTCGCGGTGGTTTCGAGAGCACATCAAGGACGAGAGCTTGGCCGCCCGAGCCGAGGAAATCGAGCGCGACCGCGGCGCGCCGGCCGAAAGCAGCCGCATGCTCATTCGCCAAGCGATCGAAGAACACTACACGCTCCCCGCATAGCACCCACTGGTCGCTCGAGTTGCCACCGCGTTCGGCGGGGCAAAAAAGCACACGACCACGGGCCCATGTCTTGCTTTTTGACTTGATCGCAACCATGAGCCTGCTTCATCCTGTGCCAGTCCTTGAACGAGGCAGGCCTCAGCGGGTGGCCTTGGGAGGGGAGCGCTGGAAGCATCCATGCCGGGAGCACCGGTAGCTCTGTTTTAGTCGGTACGGTTGGGACCCGGCGACTAGCTGAATCAGAGTGGAGGGGGGGCCAGCGCGGGGGGGGGAAGGGCAGGCGACCGCGAAGTGAGCTAGAAGGGAGCCGTTGAGCTCCCGACTTCCTCGCCTGCCCCATTTGTTCTCGCGTCGTCCGGCGATCCTCGCGCCGATGGAGGACGTGACAGATGCCGTGTTCCGGCGACTCTGTCGGCAGATCGGTGCGGAGCTTTGCCTCACCGAGTTCGTGAACGTGGAAGGGTTGCTTCGCGGCTGCCGCAACGCACGACGCAAGGCGACACTTGCCCCCGGCGATCAGCCGACGGCGATTCAGATCTACGGATCGGATCCCGAACGCCTCGCCGAAGCTGCTCGAGCCGCCGAAGAGGCGGGGCCAGTGTTCATCGATATCAATTGTGGGTGCTGGGTTCCGAAGATCGCCGGTCGGGGAGCCGGCGCCGGTTGGCTGCGGGATCCGGACGCAATGGTGCAAATGGCAGCCAACGTGGTGCGGGCGGTGTCGCTGCCTGTCACCGTGAAGACGCGGATCGGCTGGGGGCCGGAGTCTCACATGCCGATCGTCGATCTCCCATGGGTCACACAGGGCGGGCGGAGTGGCGCTGGGCGGCGCTCGCCGCGTCTCGCGTGAAGATCCCGGTGATCGTGAACGGTGATATTCGGTCCGCTGCCGACGCGAAGAACGCGCTCGAAGACACCGGGTGTGCCGGCGTGATGGTCGGACGGCGCGCCATCGAACATCCGTGGGTGTTTCGCGAGATCCGAGCCTTGCTCGACGAAGGCAAGAACCACCCTGGTCCGACGATCGACGAACGCATCGCGATGTGCCGCGCTCACCTCGAGGCCAATGTCGCCGAGCGCGGGGAGTACTTCGGCGTCCGCGTGACGCGCCGACACCTGAGCGGTTATTTGAAGGGACTACCCGGAGCGTCTGCTCTTCGGCAGCGCCTTCTCACCGAAGAAACGCTGAGCGGTTGTCTCGACATCCTCGCCTCGGCGGAGGCCTCGCTGCGTCGGAGTTCATGCGCGGAAGCTTCGTTGCCTGGTTTGACGGCCTGAGGTCGTCCTCAAAGGCAAGCGCAGAGCGGGTCGCCGGGGGGGCAGAGGCACGGGAGACGCGCGTCACCGACGTGGGATTTGGTCGTCGACCGCGCTGCGGGCGGAGGGGCCACCGACGCGCTTGGCGGCGTGATCGCGATGCCTCGAAACTCATGGATCTGCCTGACGAGAAGGCGTAGCTAACCTTCGTAGACGTCGTCTTGCTCGATGCGTGAGAGCACCCAGTCGAATTCGCCGGAGGTGACCTTGGCCCGGCAGTATTCGCAGGTGCCTGCCATCTCGATGCGCAGGGGGGCACCGCAGGACGGGCAGGTAGCTTCGGTTCGCGCCGGTCCTTTTCGGGTGGCCCCGCGAATGAGCGTCCAGTATTCGGTGTAACGACGGGGGCGATGGCGGCTGCCTGCGACGACGCGACCGTCGTCATCGGCCATCGTGTAGTCGAGACTACTCGCGTGGAGACGGACCGTGATGGCGTCGTAGAACTTGTCGGACGAGATGCGCGCAAGCTCGATCTGCTCGATACGGGCCCCTTCGGTGATGTTGCGAACTCGTTCCTTTTTGTACGCTTCGATCCAATAGGCAAGCATCTGAAACAGGTTGTCGCTCACGAAGGGGCGCACCCGGGACCACTCGCGGTTCGACCACGAAGCTTGCATGGCCTCGAAGATGAGGGCGACGCGCGACTGGAACCCGGGCCAGGCAAACGCCGGATCCCGCTGCGTCAGCTCAGCGAAGCGGGCTTGCACGTCGCGATCGACGACGGTCGGCAGGTCGGTGCCCTGCTCGGCGGTGGTTTCGGTCAAGATGGGGCCGCGGGCCTCGCGCGCAGCAACTTCGATCGTCTCGACGACCAATATTGGCAACGCCCTCCCGCCACCCCCTCGACGGGCGCGCCGCAGGATGGGCAGGTGAAGACACGCACTCGATCGGGAGGGCGCGAAAGCACGCCCTTGTTGCGCGCGAGCACCCACGCTTCGCGCGCGTAAAAGCTTCGCTCTGCGCCGGATGGGCCAAGCTCGCTGTAGTTGGTCTCGAACTCCACCTGGAGCCGAACGGTCGGCGCGCCTTCGGCGGCACCTTCCACTCCGACGTAGCGCATGGCGCCGATGATGATCGACCGCACTTCGCGCACATCGCCGAGCGCGGCGAGCGCGGCTCTTGCTTCAGGCTTGAGGTAAGCCGAGAGTCGTTCGAGTGCGGCCCCGCCGCGCAACGTGTGGGCTTGCGCATAGAGCGCGTATAGAAAATCCTCCAGAAGAACGAGCGAAAAGTTGGCGTCGTGCTGGCGAATGCGCTCGAGGAGCGGGCGTATCCTCTCACGGAGCGGGGGTTCGTCGGCTCCCGCGTTCCACGCGAGTTGCATGCCTTGGCGTTTCATCACGAGTGCGAGCCCGATCAAGAAAACGACGAACACGATGAACCCGATGCCGCCAATCGTCGTCGAGAGTAGAAAGCCGATGAGCCCGATATCGCCGGACCCCGATCTGTCGTCGTAATTCCCGCTGCTGCGATTGCCCGACGAGCTCGACCCGAAGGTGCCGCTGCGCGAGCTGCCGCCGCTGAAGGAACCCCCCCGCGAGCTACCGCTGCTCGATCCGCCGCGGAAGGAGCCGCCGCCGCCCGGGCGGAGCGCCGCTAGCATGACTGCGTCAGATCTTGGCGATGACAGATCACGATCAGCAATTGCCGCGTGTCGCCAACGTAAATGACGGCGAGGCCGTCGGAAGCTGCGCATCAGACCGGAATGGCCGCTAGGCCTCGCCTCTTCGGCTTCGCCGACAGCCATTTCCGCCTGTCCGGTCAGTACTTGAGTGGGCCTATCGCTACTCCAATCAAACGATCTGGCAGCGAGGATCTGACGCAGTAATGCTAGGGCGGGGGCCGGAGCGGTGGCGGCGACCACGGCGGCCATCGAGACCCAGCAAGCCACGATCAGGAAGCGCGTTGGCTTCATGCCGGCGGCTCATCGGGCAGCTCGTTGACGTCGGTCGCGAGTCGCGGCAACGCGTCGGCCAGGATCGGACCGAGCGAGCGCAGCGCGGCGACGAACGCGGGAAAGCTAGGCCCTCGTCGGACCGCCCGTTCGAGCGAGCCGATCGCGTCGGTGAAACGCTGACCCAGAACGGCCAGGTCGATACCGATGTCCGTCACCACCTCCACCCGTCGCTCGAACATCGAGGCGAACACCAGAATTCCCGACCGACCCGAGGTTCTCGTGACCCCGAGCTCGACGAACGACGCGCGCGCGGCGGTACGCACGTTGTTCGCCATCAGCTTGCGCGAGGTGAGCGCACGCCTCAGCGGAGGAACGCCCGCCGAGAGGAGCGTGCCGAGCGCGAACGCCGCCAGCGTGTCGGCGGGCATCCAAGCGATGCTGAACTCGTGAGGGTCGAACA
>WNGA01014259.1_pt1 | contig 13585 bp, 12 predicted proteins | sample 5400061 | NCBI WGS metagenome assembly WNGA01 (sample SAMN13153366, study PRJNA577476) | soil metagenome | isolation source: 100 cm soil or saprolite under grassland replicate 2 | place: USA:California | collected 2016-06-15 | reverse complement strand
ACCGGCTCGCGGCACGCGCGCGGCTGCGGCCCACTGCCGTTTCAGGGCTTCACGGTCGAGATCGGCTTGGTGCTCTCTGCCCAGCATGCGGAATGCTTCCTCCACGGCTCCTCGTCTTCGGTCCGCGTTTCTTGACCCTTCGACGGTAGGCTGCGCGCTCGCGAGGGCACATCGGCACTACCACCTATGTTGTCCGGCGGCGCTACCTATCTTGGCCGCCGAGCCCGAGCCGGGCCGCCTTCGCGGTCGCCTCGCCGCGCGTGCGAACGCCGAGCTTTCGGAGGATCGCTGCGACGTGGTGGTCGACCGTCCGCTCGGAGAGGACGAGCCGCCCGGCGATCTCGGCGTTGCGCAGCCCTTCGGCGACGAGTCCGAGCACCTCTATCTCGCGCGGCGTCAGGCTGCCGGGATTCCGCCGCGTCGCAGCACGCGGCCCCCGCGGCAGCCCACGCGCACCCCGCTCGGACAGGCGGCGTGCGACGAGCGCCGCCGCCGGCCGCGCTTCCAGCCGCTGCAGCTCCTCCAGCGCGCGCCGGAGCGGCTCCTCCTCGTCGCCATCCGCCAGCGCCAGCGCCGCCTCGTACGGGCAGCCCAGCTCCGTCCACAGCTCCGCGGCGCGTCGCCAGTCGCCGCCGATCGCCGCGGCATATGGCTCGGCTGCGCTTGGCGGAATCGGCTCTCGATGTCCGGCGCGCCAGCGCCAGTACGCGAGCTCCCCCACCATCCACGGCTCGCGCGCGCGACCCGCGTTGTCCAGCGCCGCCTCGGTCGCCGCGGCAACGGCCGCCGGCTCGCCCTTGAGCCACGCGATCTCCGCCCGCGCGGCGGCCAGGTACATCTTGCTCGGTAAAGGAGCGGACGGTGCGGCTCGAAGGAGCCCGGCACTCGCGTCGTCGGGACGCACGGTGTGGTTTAGGGCGTCGTCTACGCCCGGGTCGCCGCGCCGGGCACGGACGAGCGCGAGCACGGAGCGCGCAAGCGCCGGGGCCGGTGCTTGCGTCCGAGCGGTTCGCAGCACATGTGCGGCGCCAGCAGCGGCATCACTCCAGCGCCCGCGGTCGAGGTCGGCGCGCGCCCCGAGCGCGACGAGGTACTGACGCCAGGTACCGAGATCGCGCTCGTTGCAATAGTCGATCCCATGCGCGAGGTAGGGCTCCAGCGCCGCAAAGTTGCGGCTTCGGACGGCCGCGAGCACCAGGAAGGTGAAGGCACGTGCCGCAAGCTCCTCGAATCCTGCGCCGATCGCGGCTTTCAAGGTGTGCTCGAGCTTGGCGGTGCCTGCGGGGTCGCCGCGCAGCGCCTCGATCGCGCCGATGTTCACGACCGCGTGGCCGCCAGTGTCGCCGTCACCGATCTGGCCCGCGAGCTCGATTGCTCGTCGCCCCCATGCGATTGCCTGCTGAGCGTCCCCGCCGTTCATCGCAACCTCCGAGAGGTTCGCGTATGCGACTCCGAGTTCACGACCTGGCGGCAATGCCTCGAGCAACGCGATGGCCGCCTTACCCGCGGCGATCGCGTCCTCGTCGCGCCCGAAATACCAGTGGAGACGCGAGTGCAGGCCCAGCGCAGTCGCCTCTTTCGGCACAGCTCCGGCGGCGCGATGGCAGGCGAGCGCCTCGCGACACGCCTCGAACGCCTCCTCGAAGTCTCCGGTGAGATAAGCCTCCCGCGCTTGGCCGTCGAGAAGGTCAGCTCTGGCGGACGGCTCGTCCATGAAGCGTGCCGCGCGCGCGTAAAGCGCAGCAGCCTCACGATGCGCTCCCACGGACGCCGCGCGCGCCGCGGCCGCCGGCGCGTACTTCAAGACAGCCTCGGTATCCTGCGCCGCCTGCGCGTGGTGCGCGAGTCGCGCAACATCCGGCCCGCCGCTCGACGGTGCGGCGAGCGCGGCTAGCGCCTTGCGGTGAAACGCGATTCTCCGATTCGGCGGAAGCGATTCCTCGATAGCCAAGCGCGCGAGCTCGTGCCTGAAAGCAACACCACCCGTCTCCGTTCGCAGCATGCCCGATCCCAGGCATTCCCCGAGCCCGTCGGCGGCGCCACCAATGAGCAGCTCGAGGAGGCCGAGCTCCACACGCGAAGCCGAGACCGCAACGGCCTCGAGCACCGTCCTCGCGGCGGAGCTCAGGCGCGCGGCGCGCGCGAGGACCGCCTCGCGCACGGTCTGCGGGATCTGGTCATCTCCCGCTGCGAGGACCTCGGTCACAAAGAACGGATTTCCACCCGTCCTGCGATAGAGCTCGTCCGCCTCGACGCCGTGTGGCTCGGCAAGCGCGGTCACTGCGGCCGATGAGAGCGGCGTGAGTCGAAGACGGTTCGTCGAGCCGTCGGGCATAAGCTCTCCGAGCACGATCCGCAGCGGGTGGGAGCGGTCGAGCTCGTCGTCGCGGTAGCTCGCGACGACGAGGGCCGGCACCATTTCCACCCTACGGGCGAGCAACCGGAGGACGTCGAGGGTCGCTTCATCTGCCCAGTGCAGATCCTCGAGAACGAGGACCGTCGGCGTCCGCATCCGCAGCTCGGCGCTCAGCGCCCGACTCACCTCGTGCGGCCGCGCGCCGCCAACGACCAGGTCCTCGAGATCTCCGCCGGTGACCTGGGCGACGTCGAGGAACGGCCCCAGCGGAAGCGGAGTGAAGAGCGGATCGCAGCCGCCCCAGAGAATCCGAGCGGATTGGCCGCACCGGTCGCAGAACCTCCGCAGAAGCGCAGTCTTCCCCACGCCGGCCTCGCCGCCGACAAGCACGACGCGCCCGCGCGAGCTGCGTTGCACGGCCTCCAGGTAATTGTCGAGCTCCGAGAGCTCGTCAGCACGCTCGAGCAGCTCGCTCGACCCAGCGGAGATCGTGCCTGGCGATACCGACGGCATCACGCCGAATCGTGAACCGGTCACTTCGACACTTCAACCTCCCGGCAGAGACGCCCGCTTGTGGCGGTCCTCGGTGCGGATCAACCGAGCGTTTGACGCCGCCCGGTCGCCGCGGCCGTCTCGATGGCGTTCAGCATGCGATGGCGCGTGACCGCGTCTTCAAAGGCGGGTAGAAATGCGTTCCCTCGCGATAGTCCCAGGCGAAACGCGCGTACGCCTGGGCGACGTTGGTGGAAGGGCCTGGGCCTTGCCGCGGCGAGCTCCGGCACGGGCAGGATCTCGAGCGAGGACTGCGCGCCCCTTGCCGCCGGGTAAGTCCATCTCCCAAATCTGGGCCTGGCCGCCGGTGGCGGTGAGCTGAAGATCGCCCTCGCTGCCGTTGATCTCCCAGAGCAGGTTCGTGCCCCGCGAACTCCCGCCGCGATAGTGGATCGAGACAGCGGCGCCCCCCATGAGCAGTCCGCTGACGGCCACCTGATCATCCGCGGTCATGGGTTTGCTCTCGCCCGTCTCCGCGACCGTGAAGGTCTTTCGGCGCACGGTCATGGTGGCCGAGAGCTCTCGGACCTCGCCGACGCAGTGACACAGCGCGTCCGCCGCGTGGCCGAGCGCGATCGAGAGCATCGTCGCGCCGTTCTTCTTGTCGTTGAGGTAGGCGTTGAACGGCTCTACCGCCGGCCCCCAGCCCATTCCCGAACCGCTCAACGTGGTCGAGAGCACCTCACCGACGTAGCCTTCGATCGGCTCGTGGCTGATGAGCTGCCGAGCGGGAGCGGACTCGAGGCCTGGGACTCGTTCCTGCGGGCACACGCCACCCTCATGCGCCGCCTCGAGGTTGATCTCGCGCAGGCGACGGGACTAGCGTTGGCGGACTTCGACGTGCTCGCTCAGCTGGCGCGCGCGGGGGGGTGAGCTACGCATGACGGACCTTGCGGCCCGGGCGCTGATCTCGCGGTCAGGCATGACCCGGCGTGTGGCCCGGCGGGTCGAGGAAGGCCTCGTCCGGCGAGCCAACGCCGATGGGGACGCACGCGGTGTCGTCGTCACGCTGACCGACGCCGGCGTGGAGCGCCTCACCGAGACCGCTCCGGTCCACCTGCGCGGGGTCTCGGAACTGTTCGTCGCGCAACTCGACGATCAGGAGCTCGCCGCGCTCAAGAACGCTCTGGACAAGGTCACCGTCGACTGCACGTTTGGCTGAGAGCCGAGGTCGCTACCCGTTCTTGGCCGACTGGGACCTCGCACGCGCGGGTACATGTCATTCTGGCCGAGGCCGATTCGTAGTTGGGGTGAGAGGCGGGAAGTGCCCGCCCACCATCAGGAGGATCAGCATGGCCAAGTACCTGTTGTCCGTCCACACTGTCGAGGGTCAGGCCCGCGAGCCGATGACCGATGAGGAGATGCGGCAGCTCATGGAGCGGGTCGGCGTCCTCGAGGAGGAGATGAAGTCCAGCGGCGCCTGGCTCTTCTCCGGCCGCCTTCACGATCCCGACACCGCCACCGTCGTGCGCGAGTCCGGGGGCGAGGTGCTGACCACGGACGGCCCCTTTGCCGAATCCAAGGAACACCTAGGCGGCTTCTACATCATCGAGGCCGAGGACCTCGACGCCGCGCTCGCCTGGGCGTCGAAGGTCACCGGAGCCATCAAGGCGCCGATCGAGGTCCGTCCCTTCCGGGACTTTTCGGCCTGACGCGGTGCGGGACGTCGACGCCGCAGCCAAGCTCGACGAGGCCGAAGTCGGCCGGATCTTCCGCGAGGAGTCCGGTCGATCGGTGGCCGCCCTGATCGGCGTCTTCGGTGACATCGACGTCGCCGAGGATGCGGTGCAGGAGGCATTCGCCGTCGCCCTGCGCAAGTGGTCGGGCGACGGCCTGCCGCCCAACCCGGGCGGCTGGATCACGACGACCGCCCGCAACCGTGCAATCGACCGCCTGCGCCGCGAGTCGCGTGGACGCGAACTGCTCAGCGAGGTGGCCCTGTTCTCGCCAGGCAACGACGATTCCGGCACGCCCGAGGAGATGGGGCCCGTGAAGGACGACCGGCTCCGTCTCATCTTCACCTGCTGCCACCCGGCACTCTCCACAGAAGCGCAGGTGGCCCTCACCCTCCGGCTGCTCGGCGGCCTGTCGACCAAGGAGGTCGCCAGATCCTTCCTGGTGACCGAACCGGCGATGGCCCAACGCCTCGCACGCGCCAAGCGCAAGATCAAGGCCGCGCGCATCCCGTACCGCGTGCCTGAGGAGCACGAATTGCCCGACCGCCTGCGCCCCCTGCTGGCCGTCGTCTACCTCGTCTACAACGCCGGGCTGACCAGCCCAGCCGAAGCGGGCCTCTCCCTGGAGGCGATCCGGCTGGCACGGATCCTGGCGACGCTGATGCCCGACGAGCCAGAGGTGGCCGGCCTGCTGGCGCTGTTGCTCCTGACCGAGTCTCGTCGCGCGTCGCGGACCGGACCCGACGGCTCCCTCGTGCTGCTCGGCGAGCAGGACCGCGGACGATGGGATCGGGCCTTGATCGAGGAGGGTCAGGCGATCGTCCGCCGCTGCCTTCGCCGCAACCAACCCGGCGCATACCAGCTGCAGGCCGCCATCAATGCCGTGCACGCGGACGCCGCGACAATCGAGCAGACCGGTTGGTCGCAGATCGTCGCCCTGTACGACCAGTTGCTCGCGGTCGCACCCACACCGGTCGTTGCGCTCAACCGCGCCATTGCGATCGGCGAGGTGCAGGGCCCCGCTGCTGCACTGGCACTGGTGGACGAGCTGGGCCTGGCCAACTATCACCCGTTCCACGCCACGCGAGCCGACCTGCTTCGCCGGTTGGGCCGCGACAACGAGGCCGCAGCCGCCTACGAGCGAGCTGCCGCCATGGCGCCGACCGACGCCGAGCGGGACTTCCTCAGGCTCGGTGGCCGAGCGTCGCGCTGAGCGCACCGCTGACTTTGAGCGCTCAGAGAAACGGCAGAGGCTCACCGCCACTGAGTGCTGTAGCCCACGATGATCAACTCGGCTTTTCGCTGCTCAGCCGTTGATTGCGTTCTCTCTGTGGGCGGCGGCGCGCTCGTGCAGCGTCCACGCGGCGTCCACGGCGTGGACGCCGGGCTCCGCGCCGGTGAATAGGTCGAAGCAGCTTGATCGCGTGCTCGCGCCCGTCTCTGGCTAGGTGGCCGTAGTGGCGGTCGATCATTCCAAGGCTCGTTCCCATGTACCGCGAGAGCTCAAAGGTGGAGATGCCGGCACGGAGCGCGAAGGTCGCGAACGTGTGCCGTAGATCGTAGATCCGCCGCAGCGGTGTGATCCCGGCCGCGATCTGCGCGGGCTTGCAGTGGCGGGTTTGCAGTGGCGGGTACGAAAGTTGTGCGGGTCGAAGTAGCCGCCGCTCGACGTGGCGAACACGAGCGGTGACCGCGGATTAGGCGGCATCTCGTCGAGCTTCTGAAGCGCAACCGCCTGAATAGCTCCCCTGTCTGCCCGCTTGCGTCGTAGGCTGCGATCCGAATTGGTCGCCTTCGTCGTCGGGAGCCTCCGCAGCTGGCTGGAGCGTGGGCAGGTCGCGGTGGGACGGCAACGACTGCGCCTCCAACGACATTCACACTCGCGGGAGACGGTCCTGCTGCGCGCGCTCGTTGTCGCCGTGGTTGCGTTCGGCCTCGGCCTCCGCGTCTGGATCTTGCGCCAGCCGCTGCTCGGCGGCTACCTCGACAGCGATGAGGCAGTGCCCGGGCTGATGGCTCGGCACCTCTTGCACGGTGAGTTCTCGACCTTCTACTGGGGCCAAGCGTACGCCGGCACGACGGAGGTCGCGCTGGTCGCAACCATCTTCGGAATCGTGGGCTCGAGCACATTCGCGCTGCGCCTCGTGCCGATGTTGCTCTACGCACTCGGCGCCGTGCTCGTCTGGCGCGTCGGCCGCCGCATGATCGGCGAGCCCGGAGCGACCGTCGCCGGGCTCCTCTTCTGGATCTCGCCAGCATATTTCGTGTTCAGGTCGACGCGCGAGACGGGCTACCAGGGGGCGCTCCTCCTCCTCAGCCTCGCGACGATGCTGTTCGCGCTGCGATTGGCCGAGCGGCCGCGGCGCCCGGACGCCGCCGCGTTCGGACTCGCCGTCGGACTCGGTTGGTGGACGAGTATCCAGAGCGCGCTCGTCGTCGTGCCCCTGCTGGGCTGGCTCACTTGGCGGCAGCCGCGCTTCTGGCGCTTCGGGCGGACAATCGGCGTCGCGGCCTACGTCGGCGCGTTCCCGTGGGTCGTCTGGAATCTGCGCCACGACTGGCAGTCGCTCCACGTCGCATCGGCGGACCAGAGCAGCTACGGCTCCAGGCTCGGCGGATTCTTCACGCACGCGCTCCCGACGGCCCTCGGCCTGCGGGTGCCTTGGGTGCTCGACTGGCTGCCGGACCAGGTTGTCGGCGTGCCAGCGTTCGTCGCCCTCGTCGCGGCGCTCGTCGTGATCGTCTCGCGCCGCCGGCGTGCCCTCGAGCTGCCGATCGTGGTCGCGCTTACCTTTCCGTTCCTGTATGCCGGCTCGTCCTTCACCGCCAACCGGCTCGAGCCGCGCTACCTCATCCTGCTCGCGCCGCTCCTCTCGCTCTTCCTCGGTGCGCTGCTCGCGGAGCTGCGCGCGGCAGCGGCGGGGCTGTCCCTCGCCGGCGTCCTCTGCATCGTCGCGCTCCTGCGGCTCGTGGATGCCGGCGGAATAGCGCCCGGCGCGCCGGACGTGCGCGCCCCCGCGCGCCTCGACCCGCTCGTGCGAACGCTCGAGCGCGAGCACGTGACTCGGGCGTGGGCGGACTATTGGGTCGCGTTCCGCGTCACCTTCGTGACGCGCGAGCGAGTCATCGTGGCGCCGACCGAGTCCGCACGCTACCCCCGCTACAACGAGGTTGTCCAAGCCGATCCGCGCAGCGCCCACATCTTCGTCGCGGGGACGGAGACGGAGCCGCTAGCGCGGCACGCGCTCCTCGCTGCAGGCTTCAGGCGAATCCGGACGGGCGATTTCGTCGTGTACGTCCCAAGTGCGTAGCGGGCGCCGGCCCGCGAGCCGTAGCACCGACGTATGGCGCAGCGAGACCAATGGCCGCTACCGCCCCGCACGAAGAGACTCATCAGGAAAGATCAGTCACGTGGTCGACCCGAAAGCGCCCGAACGAATGCTCGAACGATTGTCTCCTCACCTGGACGGCAGGCGTTCATGACCGACTACGTGCACGGTTACGGCACCCGTGAGCAGGAGCGCCTCGTCGACCAGGCGGAGCACTGGCGCCACCGATTGATCGCGAACGGCACCGCGCTCGAGCCGGGGACGCGGTTGCTCGAGGTCGGCTGCGGTGTCGGCGCGGTGCTGGCGGTTCTCGGCCAGGAGTTCCCCGGGATCATCCTGCACGGGGCCGACATCGAGCCGACGCAGCTCGCTTTCGCCCGCGAGCACCTCGAGCGAGCCCGAGTCGAGGCCACCTTGGTCGAGGCTGACGCGCGAGCGCTCCCGTTCGCCGACGAGTCGTTCGACCACGTGTGGATGATGTGGTTGCTTGAGCACGTGGCCGACCCGCCCGAGATCCTGCGCGAAGCGAGGCGCGTCCTCGTCCCCGGCGGCGCGATCACGGCGATCGAGGTCGACTACGCCACCTGCCGTGCCGATCCATCCACTCCGGCGCTTGAGGCTTTATTCCGCGCAATGGTGCAGGGCATGGCCGCGTCGGGCTGGAGCGACGCCGGTACCCGGCTACCGGACTGGCTCCACGAGGCTGGTTTCCGCGACGTGGACGAGGGCGAGCGCCCATTCAGGTGGCAGGGAGAGGATCTGGCCGGCCAGGCCAACTACGCAGCCGACGTAATGGAGAGCGCCCTCGACTCGCTCGCGCAGCTGCCCGGGACGTCCCGGGAAGGGCTCCGCCGGGGGCTCGACGATCTCCGTTCGCTCCCGAGCCAGGCCGGTGGGAGTCTTGGCTGGGTCATGCACAAATCGACGGCGATTCGGTAGCCGCGCGGCAGACCGCAGGGCGTGTGACGCGCTTGTCCTATCCCCGCCTACGCGACGTCCGCCTGCGTAGGACGGTAGGTGAGAGACGCGACACCGTTGCTGGACGGTAGTGACTCGCCGTTGCGGGTGTCGAGCGCATCGAGGATGCCGGACCTGCGACGGCTGCCGCGGTCGATAGCCGATCTCGTCCTTTGGATCAGGGCCGGCTGTATGCGGCCACTCACGCGCTCGGAGATCGAGGCCCTCGCGACCGACGGCCTCACGCCGTCCCGGATCGAGAAGCTCGCCGACCCGGAGCGACCCGCGGAGCGTCGCTGGCGGGCCGCATTCGAGCGCCCGGCGGGGCAGCAAAGTCGAGATCGCGCGCGCGGTCACGTACGACAAGGAGGTACCGGCGCATGAACGACACCCTGTTTCGATCAGCGGCCGAGGCGGCAGAGCTGGTCAGGCGCAAGGAGGTCTCTGCTCGCGAGCTGACTCAGTTGCTGCTCGCGCGGATCGACGCGGTTAATCCGGCGGTGAACGCGGTCGTCGAGTTGCGGTCGGAGGAGGCGTTGCAGGAGGCCGCCGAGGTCGACCGCGTGACCGTGCGGGGCGACGGCGCGCCGGGTCCGCTGCATGGCGTGCCGATGACGGTCAAGGAGAGCTTCAACGTCGCAGGGTTGCATACGACCTGGGGCAACCCGGCATTCAAGGACTACGTGGCGAACGCGGACGCGACGCTCGTACGGCGCCTCAAGCAGGCAGGCGCGATCATCGTCGGCAAAACCAACGTGCACTTCATGCTGGCCGACTTCGCACAGACGGCCAACGAGCTGTACGGCGTCACCAACAATCCCTGGGACACGGCGCGCACGCCGGGCGGCTCCAGCGGCGGAGGAGCAGCCGCACTCGCCGCCGGGATGACGTTCCTCGAGCACGGGTCGGACCTGGGACCACGAGCACGCCCCCGTGTCAAGCGAGGTCGCCGCCGTACTCTCGGGCGCCGTGGACGCGCTCGCGCGCGCTGGCACGACGGTCGTCGAAGGCTGGCCAGAAGGCGTCGACCCGGTCGAGCAGTCCGAGTCGTTCGCCTTCCACATCGGTCTCTTCTTCGCCTTCCAAAACGAGGCGCAGACTTCTCCAGGTCGGCCGAGTTCATCGAACAGGAGAACCGACGTATGGCCGCGCGCGCTGCCTGGAGCCGCTACTTCGACGAGATCGACGTCTTCCTGTGCCCGGCGAACTTCACGCCGGCCTTCGCGCACGACAGCAGGCCGTTCGAAGCGCGGACGATCACAACCCCTGAAGGGGAGCGGCCGTACACCAACCAGCCCTTCTGGATCTCGCACGCGTCACTGCCCGGCCTGCCTGCCGTCGTCGCACCGATCGGCAGAACACCCGGCGGCCTCCCCGTCGGTGTACAAATCATCGGTCCGCTCTACGAAGACAACACGGCCGTCACCTTCGCCGAAATGCTCGCCGACGTGATCGGCGGCTACGAGCCTCCGCCGCTCTGATGAAGCGCATCGGTGCACTACTCCAGCACCAACCACGAGTACACAAACTTGGAACAGTCAAGGCCCGTAAGAGATTGGGCGACAGTCGACGCAGCGGTCAACGTTGATGATCGGGCGGCGCCGGGGTACACGGTGGTCGACTAGGGTCAGACCGACTCGAATGCACTTCGCGAGGGCGAGCTAGCGCGGCCCTGCCGTCATGAGCGGTCGAGCGCCAGCCGTCCGCCGAGCGCGATCAGTACGGCGCCGCTTACGGCCTGCATCGCTTGGCGGATACGGCGGCTCCGCGCGACAGCGTCGATGATGCGCACGTAGGTCACGAGCCACGTCATGCCGATCGCCACGAACACGGCCGCGAGCAACATCGACTTCGCGAAGGCGGGATCGTCGGCCGAGATGAACTGCGGGAGCAGCGTCGTGAAGAGGACGGCCAGCTTCGGGTTGAGCAGGTTGGTGACGAGCCCTTGCCGGAACGGCGAGAGGGGTTGCGGCGCGTCGGCGGTCTTAGGATCCCGACATGACTCCGGGCGAGCGATGGCTTTCCGCCACCTGGCAAGTCGTCCGCAGCCATCTGCCCTCTGCGCCGGCACGAGTGGTAGATGTCGGCTGCGGCCCACTCGGCGGGTTCGTCCCGATGCTGCGGTCCGATGGCTACGACGCGATTGGGATCGACCCCGAGGCACCAGATGAGGCGCACTACCAGCGAATTCAGTTCGAGCACGCCGAGCTTCCTCAGCAAGTTGATGCCGTCATCGCGTCCACGTCTCTCCATCATGTGACTGATCCCGCCGAGGTGATCGACCGGATCAGCAGCGCGCTTACGAGCGGCGGCGCGGTCCTCGTCATCGAGTGGGCCTGGGAGAAGTTCGACGAGGAAACCGCGAACTGGTGCTTCAAGCGCCTCGGGCCACAGGACGAAGCAGGCTGGCTACATCACCGCCGAGATGAATGGCTCGCTTCTGGCCGCGAATGGCCAAGCTACCTGCGAGATTGGGCAGAGCGAGAAGGGCTGCATCCCGGCGAAGCACTCGTCCGCCTGTTGGACGAGCGGCTCGAGCGCGCGCTTCTCACGCACGGGCCCTACTTCTTCCCCGATCTTGCCGGCACGACCGAGGCGGACGAGCAGGCCGCGATCGATGCCGGCCAGATCCGAGCGAGCCGCATCGACTATGCCGGCACGCTTCGTTGAGTAACCAACACCTCGTGGTCCGCTAAGCCCTCTCCACCTGTCGAGACTATGGAGCCTTTATGGAGCCCCGTGGTCGCAAACGGTGGCAAACGACGGCAAATGCCTGGTTCGGCTGACCTCGACGAGAGTTTCTTCCGCGTCCGCATGGGCCGCGCCACCAGAGCCGAGCTCGCCTACCTCGCCGCGATGGCGCACCTCGGCTCGGGGCCGTAGCTCTCCGGCGAGCTCGCCGCGAAGCTCGGCCGACCCGGTCCCGTGAGCGTCGCCGCACGCGCGCCCGGCTGATCGAGAAAGGGCTCATCTACAGCCTGAACGAGTTCACCGTTCCTCAGTTTTGACGCTTTCATCCGCCGCACTTCCCGCCCGAGGGCTGAGTGAAGGACATCCCCCGCGAATCTGCGATGCCGTTAACCTCGCCGGGCGATGGTGATGATCTCTTCGCTGGTATCCGTGAGCGGGCCCCCACGCCAATCGCCGAACTGCTCCTCGACGACGAACCCGGCCTCGTGCAGGAACGCGGCGAGCGTGTCGGGGTCGAGGAATCGCAGCGCCCCGCGCTCAATCTGCGCCCGGTCCCACCACCGCCCGGATAGCGTCTCCGTCAACCGGACCACGTCGCCGGTCACGTCTTGCAGCTCGTAGGTGACCTTTACGACCTCGCCGTCGGGGTTGCGCGTTTCGAACGAGGTGTTCCACCCTTCCCACCGTGCTTGCGGATGGCGGGTCTCGAACGCGAAGCGGCCGCCGTCGACGAGTGCGGCGTAGATCGCCCGTAGCGACCCGCGCCTTCGTCGTCATCGATGAATACCTGGGACGCGTGGCTGGCCATCACCGCGAGATCGAACTCGCGGTCCCATGCCGCCGAGGACGCAGCGTCGCCCAACACTCACTCGATGTCGGTGCGCGCACGCGCCTGCTCGAGCATGGCGGGATCCGGATCAAGCCCGCACAGCCGGCCGGTGTGCCCGACCTCGCGGGCCCGGTGCAGCAGCCTGCCGGTGCCGCATCCCACGTCGAGCACGCAAGCGGCGGACATCACCAGGTCGAGGTAGAAGTCGTCGCTCGGCCCCCACGGGTTGAGCACGTCGTACCAGGCGGCAGGGTTGCCCCAGTTGGTCACCGCGGCAGTCTGCCGGTCTGCAGCAGCGACGAAGCCGAACTCCTCCAAGTCGTCTGATCCACCCTGGGGTTCGTTGGCTGTATTAGGTCGCGGACAGTATCGGTGTTGTCTCTTCGGTAATCAGTCATGTCGTGTTCGGTCGGCGACAGTGGCTTTGTGGAGTCCCTCTTCGCTTGAACGGGGGGAAGGGAAGGCGCGCCCGTCGATGAGCTCGCACTTGAAGAGTGCTTCGGCCATGGCGTTGTCGTAGAGGTCGGCTCTTGGAGCCGACCGAGACTGTGGCACGGAGCTCGTCGAGCCTCTCGGTGCAGCGGATGCTGGTGCACTGCCAGCCCGATCCGAGGCGCAGGCGCGAACAAGCAGGGATCTGGCCGCGTGGGCGATCGGCCATCTCGAGCGCGGCGGATTTCTCCCTGCTTAGTTGTCTTTCCGTTGTCCAAAGACGACGGTTGACGGCTTCGGCGTCCACGCCGGGTTATAGAAACTTAGGTTCGAGCTCTGCGAAAAATGCCGAGGAGAGACGCTCGAACTCCTACGCCGTGAGCTTAATGCCGTCACCAATCTGCGTCTTCACGACAGATTGATCAGGGGCGTACTTGATCACCTTGTTCCCACGGAGAACCCCCTGTTGTTCATCAGGGAGTCGGACAGCAGCTCGACTTCGTTCAGGGGGTTGCTGTCTTTGCCTGTGACGATTCGCAGTCTGTGCACGAAGTAGCGGTCGAGAACGAGGGTCATGTTGTTGAAGAACGCTCTGAGGGCTGAGGCGACCTTCTTATCCGTTGCTGTGCCGTCAATGGCTTTGACGAGCTTTTTGTATGCGGCGAGTTGCTTGTGGATCGCTTCTTTGCATTGATCGAGTTCTTCGCGTTTGTAGTTCTTACGGCCTAGCATCAAAAGCTCGATCGGAGGTGGCTGCTCTGTT
>WNGA01008986.1_pt1 | contig 13585 bp, 13 predicted proteins | sample 5400061 | NCBI WGS metagenome assembly WNGA01 (sample SAMN13153366, study PRJNA577476) | soil metagenome | isolation source: 100 cm soil or saprolite under grassland replicate 2 | place: USA:California | collected 2016-06-15 | reverse complement strand
TTGCTAATTTTTAATGGCAAAATATGGAAAAATATGGAAGACCTTATTGATCAACCATAATTTGATTGAACAGAACATTGAGGCTCCAATCACAGAGCAATTCAGGATGTATTTTTTTGAATTAGATGGTATTCCATCCGTACTTTTTGATAGGTTCTTCCAAAGACACTTCTGGGGAATAACGAATGACGATAGAATGTTTACAATACCAAAACTAATTCACAATAAATTTGAGAATTTATCTAATCACTTGTCTCGGTCATAACAACACCTAACTACAGAATCTCAGGATGAAATTGTCATGAAACAGCATAAGTCCCTTTCGGGTCCAAATTGTAGAACTGGGAACGTTCTTAGTGGTGCTTCAAACGAAGGAGATCTTAAAGTTTTAAGTGAATGTCAAGAAGTAATCGGTATAGTAAAGCATACCAAAAAAATGGATGATGGTGATTACAAGTTTTTCCTCGACGTAGATAAAAAATATGATTTTCTTGTCAACGATAAGAATAATCAAAAAACTGATGGACTTTTGGTAGTGGAAATAGTACCAAAGGACCAGGACATTACGGATATATCGCTTCCAAAAACTGGAGATCAGGTACATGTCTGGGGAGCGTGGGTAACCGATAAACCAAAAGGTTGGCATGAAATCCATCCAGCTTGGAAGGTACGCAATGAATACGGACAGATTGAGACAGCATGATCCGATGACCCTCTCTAGTGTGAAATTCCTCATGGTTCCCACCCCCTCCGGACTAACGTGTTAATGGTTTGTAGAAGTTTGTAGCGATTTCTAAGAATGGATTAACAATGTTAATTGATGCATATATGCTACATACCTCCTTGTATTCAGTATGGCATTTGAAAATGTCCTTCTGATAGTAATATTCATTGGCGTTGTACTTTTTGGTACGAAAAAACTTCCAGAACTTGCAAGAGCTCTTGGAAAAGCTCAATCAGAATTTGAAAAAGGCAAAAGAGAGTCTATTCGCGAAGCATCTACGGAGGTTAACAACAGTATGTTGAAACAAAATGAACTCACTTCAGAACCCAAGACTGATAATGGCATAACATAGTTTGGAGGTGCTCGACGACTTAATAAGTACTTTGAACTAGTCTTCTAAAAGGTTGATCGGCCCGCATTGTTCCGTCCAAATTGCGGTTTTTGTTACTGGTGTAGAGATTTTACTTGCTTTCATCATATATAACAACTGACATTTTTCCTTATGCAGGTGATGTGATCAGGTTTTTCTAAGGTATATGCACATATGATAACATCACTTATGTTGGATGGAAGTCAACATGATGACTAATCTATAATTTCAAATTTCTATATCAATAAATAAATTATCAGGCTTAATACAGATCAGTAGTCTCTTTTGTATCATCTATAAGAAACACTTTCAATTCATAGAGAATTGAATCATCTTACCTATCCACGATCTGCTTGACTCTCATGAGCGTTCAAAGACGCCATAGAAGCCGCATCGATGAGCTTGTTAGCCATCTCGATTGAGGTTTCATTATCGTGAAGTGCCACGTTTGATGGCTGCTTGGTGGCGATGCTAGTGGTAATTTTGGGTGTGTTCGTTAATGTTGGGTCAGCATTCAGTGAATCGAATAAAGCTGTATCGATGATCTTATTAGCCAACTCGATTGACGTTGCGTTATCGTGAAGTGCCACGTTTGATAGCTGCTTGGAGCCGATGCTAGTGGTATTTTTAGGTGACTCCGCTAACACCTCTATTGCAATGGGATTTGGAATTGCTTTTACCATGGTTGGCGTTGTAGCTTTAATTGTAGCATTTGGAATTGCTTTTACCATAGTCATTTTTGCTGCTGTAAATTCTTTTATGTCCAGGTCATTGCTCGTTTCGTCAAATCTAAGATCATTCATAGTCAACACCCGAAAATTATTATCGTGCAAATATTTCATCTCTTTCTCAAACAAATCTAGATCAGTGTTGTAATCTACCACTCCACTGTCGCCTGCTCTGTGATATATTATTATAGGTATTGCATTGATCACTCCGGCATTATTATATTTTGTTTGGCTATTGACAATTTTGATGAACTTATCCGCCATTATATTGTCGCTGGCCGAATCTTCTATTCTTGTTGCGTCCTGGCTCCATGCTCTAACTGTGTATCTATTGGCATATGTCAGATCATTACTGTCAGTGTATGTTCTACAATCAGGTTGAGTTGGTTGTACTTTAGGGCTGTCGCACCGTAGGTAAGTAAGCGCATCATTGCCTGTCCGGGCAAATTCATAATACTTTGCTACTATATCTACAACAGTTTTGTCATCGGAGCCACCGTTGAACGGATATGCAAAGCTTGTAGCATTAATACCATGCTTTTGAAGACATCTCTTTGACTGGCCTACTTCATATTCTACATTTTTCTTTGACAATGTTTCCAAGCGTAAATGATTCATGCTATGAGAACCTATATCGTGTCCTTCCTTATGCAATGTTTCTATTTCATTCCAGTCCATGTATCCATCTTTCTTTCCTATATAATTGCATACCACATAGAATGTTGCCTTAAATCCATACTTGTCAAGTATTGGTTTGGCTTGGGTATATTGACTCTTACGACCATCATCAAAATTTAAAATAACTACCTTGTCGCCTGTTACACTTTCGGACGCAGGTTGTGCATGTATTTCATTAAAGTCAAATTGTTGAATGCCAAGAGGTAACAGAAGGATAACTAAGGTTGATAGCACACAGGCATTTACTCCAACAAAATTTAGTTTCTGATTGTCTGTTAACAATCAGACATTCAAGAAACCTTGATGGATTATATATAGGTAAGCTTTATACAAAGTGCTAAGCAACCCAACAAGTGATCAAGTGATAGATATCAAAATGTTTTTGCAGCAATTTTTATGTCTTCGGGCATATTTGCTTTCCATTTATTGAATAACAATTTGGCGGTAGAAAGTTATCATTATTCTCAATCCCACTATCTGAATCAGAAATAAAAAAGATCCACGTCAAATGTTAAACCTGCAACTAGCACTATTATTATCACTATCATTAATTTTTTGCCAAAGGATCTCTGACGAATTGGAGTTATCGACATCCTCAGGGAAAGTCAGTCTGAAAAAATACAGTAAAAAATAACTATTAACACTTTCATACTGTGTGTTAAAAATGTCGGTAAGTATGCCTATAACCATGCAAATCAAAATATATTAAACTTGGATCTTACAATGTTCTGTGACAAAGCGAATAAGCGATATAATGTCAACTAAATTAGAGACTATAGGAAGATATGAAAGTGCAAAAGAAGCTGCAAAGAAGATGTTGGACAAGAATGTAAGTTCCCTTGTAGTAGTTGATGAAGATGGACAATCTATAGGAATCGTTACTGAACGCGATATCACAAGAGGAGTATGTATTCATGATATCCCAAGTAAAGAATTCAGGATACACCATCTTATGACCCTACCATTATCAACAATTGAACCTAATTTACCCGTGGAAATGGCTGCAAATTTGATGACACAGAATAAGGTAAGACATCTTATTGTTAAGGAAGGGAATAAAACCTTGGGAATATTGAGTGCAACCAACTTTATTGATTATTTGAATGAGCAATTAGAACCAGTTGATCCAAACGCGCGGGTGCTTAAAACTTTGAAAGACGAGATATGAAGTGACAGTAACCTTAGTTAAGATAGATTGATCTACATTAATCAAATTATAAGTTAACATGACATCACTTAATGAAATTTGGTTCAATGGTTAATTCATAGAGCTAAAATCGTAATTGCAAAAATCAATTATTTGGGAGCAATATTACCCATGAGCATAAAAATAGGTCAAATGATTCACAAACCTCTGGACCCGTTCCGATATTTATGGAACTCTCTTTTACTTAACCGCTTGAAATCTATCAAAAATGTGGGGATCTATTGGCATTGACATCAACGTCCTAACTTTCGAAAAATGTTCCATCTTCGACCTTCTTGCATCTTTCTATAACTTCCTGGAAAGTAATCAATGGTACAATTCTTACTGTGTTGAATCTTCCAGCAGTCTTTGCCATCAACTCTTCTATAGATTGTGCGTTTTCGGCTTCAACAGCCCATAAGAATGTGTGTTCCAATGCAGAATGATACTGTTGTAAGATTCTTACTCCATGCTTTTGCGCAGTTTTCTCTAGATTTGGAACGTCTGTCAAAAACCACCTTCTACTCTGCTCATTGTAAAGTGGGCATGCCTCTTGTGTATGCTCTCCATATATCCCATACATAGTCCTTGACATTCTACATATAGTGTAGATAAGTAAGTATATAAATACAATAGTTACGATATGGTAATATGGATAAGCAGAGCAACCCGGTTCAATTACAAGAACATTTAGAAAATTTTGGCATGAGGACATGTCCTATAGATAACAGTCTTAAGATTTTTGGACAGAAGTATGCACTTCATATAGTAAGAAATATGTTATTGCTAAAACAAAATAAATTCGGTCAATTTTTAGAATCAATAGAAGGAATAAATACTAAGACACTTTCGATTAGATTGCATGGACTTGAAGATTTTGGTCTAATTAAACGAACGATCATCAATAGTAGACCTGTTCAAACTAAATATTCACTAACTGAGAAAGGGATGGCATTAGAACCGATCTTGGCTCACATTGCTGCTTTCTCTGCAAGATACGAATCTAAAGCTATATTTAAAGACGGAAGACCGAGGATCTCAGTTAAGCAAATTTTCAGAGCTGAGCATTTGTCTGAAGTATATGATCATTGATGATCTTGCTGACCAGCTTCAGTTATCAATCTTGTCTCTTTCCAATTATACTCGAATTACGAATTTCCTGTATCATGAAGCTTCTGAATTGAGTAACATCGACTTTCATTCGTCATAAACCAAGTATTTTATTGGCCAGCCTGATGTTGGAGGTCCTGGTGGAGGAACTAACATTCCTCATTAGCCTTAAAGTAAAGTGGGGAGATCTTTTTACATAACTTTATTGTCTTAAATGATAACTCAATAAGCTCATGTGAATAAATACTACAATTAAATCTTTGAAATTGAACCATTGAATAGTAACGTAAATTCATACATAAGACATATCTTTATTAACGTAGTATATTGAATAAATTGTCGTCATACCTTAACATTATCTCTTCTGTTCCAGCTTAAGACATTGAAATTGATCTCATCGGTAGGTTCTTAAGAGCAAGATAATAATACTAATTATGAACAATAAAGAAATGAATCGTTTGCTTATATCGTCATACCAACAAAAGTGGCAATTACATTCTAGGATGTTCACTTAATTGAAAACCTTACAGTTTGTGACCTCCTTTATCCCTCGGCCAAGGCAAAAGAGTAAATTCTGCGTGCAGTGTTCGAATGTGGCGACACAGATAGCATGCTTTGAGGTAGGAGACAATGTTACACTCATAGAAAAATACTGCAATGTTTGTATTAGCAATATTAGAGAGCTTTAATTCTTTATTCCAATTTTAACAAAAATGTAACATGAGCTCTAACATGTCTAGTTTTAAGATGAGGAATTTTGAATATTATATTACCAGCTTGTCATTTCTCAAAACACATATCAGTGCACGTTTAGGATATCAATACTGAAATTAATCTAAAAATACTTACAATAGATGAGCATATAATTCGATGTAGTGAATGTCGAAGAGACCTAATAGCTAAAGATACTGTAAATAACGGCGTAGCTTTCGTTAGCCATCTAAAGCTAGACCATGGAATTACTTACCTGCCTCAACGTAGGAGTATGACTAAAAGCAAAGGTAGAGTTAATAGTAGACAAGAATTACAAGAAGATATTGTTTAATTTTCAGAATGTTTCAGGTCCGGACCAGTCCATATAATCATCAGGTGAATAATCGTTTTTATGTCCCATTGAACACAGATGTGAAGTTCTAGAATTAGGATTTAATTAGGAACCTTTTTTGGTATCTTCAAATCCTTCAAACCCATCCATCACCATCGAATGGTCTTCTTTTTTACAACAGTCACAATGAAGTTTGAAACAATCTCTACTCATCTTATGGTTACATTCCTTACACGTGCAAATGCTATCTGAAAAATCTATACTCTTATGATAACTATCGACGTTCATTTACCATCATTAATTACTGGAGAACAATATAATAGGTCTTTCCAATACGCTCGAGCGATCATTTGGGCTTCTAAAATAACACTGATTCCAAGTAACGGATTATATGTCATAAAAACAACTTATGGTATGGGCAAAATGAATGAGGATACTATCTTGCATTTTTACAGGATACTAGAAAATTCGCTTCTGGAAAGTGAAATATCCAAAATAAAAGAAGGAGATATTGATGCTTGGTCGCAATCCTTCAAAAAAGTCGTGGCAGAAAGTAAGGAAAGGAGCGGTAAGGGAGTATTTATTCCTTTTTTAATGTGGAGGTTGGGCGAGATTAGCCCTGTTGAGGCAAGCAAATACCTAGATAGGAGAAAAGATGATGAATGCCGTGTTAGTTATGATCATAATAATGTTGAATATGTACTCTGGGTGATGGCATTAATGTTTATGTCATGGTCCATCACAAATCTTAAACGAAAGATACAAAATGGACATTGTCAGAACATAGAGCATCCACATGGGGATACTAATCCCAGATACTGTCAAGACGGAACAAAATTTCATCAAGAGCTTTACAACGAATGTGTTAAAACTTTCAGGGATTTACTGATTCATTCAAATTCTGAAAAAGATGATTAATTCAAATTAGGAATTATTCTATAAACTGACCCTTCGTCTGTCTTTCTGAATCCTGAAACAACATACAAATATCCATCAGGTCCAACTTCTAGATCAGTTATAATTCCAAAACCTTCACCAAAGATTATTTTACTGGAATTATCTTTTTCATTTAATACTAAATCAGCAAGATTGCCTGATAAAGACAATGATTTTCTATTTTCCTTAAGGTTAAAATTAAAAATTCTTCCATTTTTTGCTGAACCTACAAAAATATCATTTTTATATTTTTTTCCTAGTTTCTCCGAATCTAAAAATATCAGAGCAGTAGGTGCCACAGTTTTGTCCCATACAAATTCTGGTTTACTATATTTTCCCTTACCATTAAAATTAACAAACTCCACTTCCTTACTCGATTCATTAAGTATTCCGTCTTTCTCCCTTGTCTGGTTTAATTTCCAAATTCCTTGAACTTTTTCCCATCCACTATTGAAACCGGGTTTAACTAGATTAATTTCATCTCCAAACTGGGGTCCATTTTCTGTATCCCATAAATTTCCCGTAAGTGGATCAAAACCTATGCCAAAACTGTTTTTTATACCATAGGCAAAGTACAGATTAATGGGATATTTATCACCAATTATTCCATGACCAACGGGTTTGCCATCTTTAGTTAGTCTAAGAATGCCTGCACGGCCATCAGGAGCAGTGCCATTTATAAAATTCTGTGACTTAGTATTAAAAACTGACTGATTCTGAATAAATTTAGTTGGCTGCAAATCTCCAACAGTAACATAAAGATTTTTGTGTTTATCTAACTCAAGTACGCCACCATTGTGACTTGGTCCTGGTAAAGCAGGTAGACTCAGAATTAATTTAGGATCTGTAAGTGTATTATTCTCAGTTATGAATCTATATCTATATACATAATTTCCACAATCTCGAGAATTATATTTACTGTGATCTTTTGTACAGAGTGTATAATACAGAAAGACAAAAGTTTTATCTTTTTTTAAATTGTCATTCTCCAATATCGCAATTCCTAATAACCCACGTTCATCTTTTTGTGATACATTTATGTGGATTAGCGGACCAGTAACATTACCGTTAAGTATCCTGTATATATCTCCAGTATTTTTTTCCAGTAATAGAAAGTCGTCTTTTCCTAGAAATTCTATGCTTGTTGGGAAATCAAAGTCGCGAGCAACTAACTCTACTCTAAGATTCTGGTCTGTCAACGAAGGTCCGACTATTGTTTGGTTTTGGTTTTGAGCATTTATGGTATATTCAGACCCAAAAGATAGAGAGAACAAATAATAAAATGAAATTAATGAAAGAAAAAAGATAAAAATTGAGGATATATTTTTAAAATTGTATAATATGACAGAATTTAGACTCCTTGCAAGTAGGAAGACATTTGTTGGATTCGTGATGGGACAGATCATTCTTTCCATTTTTTATTTATCCTTCTATATAGATAACTTTCACCAAGGTACGGAACTAATAATATTTGGTCAACAACAAGACCAAAATAAAGAACTAGCGGAGAATTATACTATTGAAAGAAGTTGGGGATCAAAAGGTGCAGGAGACGGTCAATTTATGAATCCTCATAGTCTTGCAATAGATCGATTTGGTAATGTATATACCACAGATACTGGTAACAATCGGGTCGAGAAATTTTCTTCCAATGGTACGCTGCTTGAAAAATGGGGATCAAAAGGTAATAGGGATGGACAATTCGATCAATTACACGATATTGCAGTTGGTCCAAAAGGGAATTTTGTTTACACAGTAGAACTTGCAAATCACCGCGTTCAGAAATTCGATGGTAATGGTACTTTTATTACAAAATGGGGTTTCGGTGATACTGGCGGCGCAGGAGCCAATAGGAGACCTCACCAATTGGCTGTAGATTCCCATGGATACGTTTACCTCACAGATAGGGGAGGATCTGAAGTTTTAAAATTCAATAATATAGGAAGGTTTATGGAAGAATGGGGCACGCACGGATCAGGAGACAAACAATTCGTTAAACCACACGGTATTGCTTTTGACTCGGAAGATAATATGTACATCACAGATATGGGAAACTCAAGAATCCAGAAGTTCGATATGAATGGCAAGTTTATTTCAACCTGGGGTTCTTACGGTACTGGAAACGGTCAATTTTCAGACAGCATTCCTGGAATTACTGTCGATTCTAAAGGATTTGTATATGTGATTGATAGATTGGAATCTCGTATTCAAAAATTCGACGGCATGGGTACTTTGTTAGCAAAATGGGGCGCTAAAGGTTCTTCTTTAGGCGAACTTAATAAACCTGAAGATATTGCCATAAACAACAAAACTGGCGAGGTCTTTATTACAGACACCCAGAATTCTAGAGTTCAAGTGTTCCAGATGAAGTGAGATAAACAAAGGTACAAAATAGCGCTTGGTTGTGATTTCTGACGAGGTTCTATTACCTGTGACCCCTCATGTGCTAAAATTTGCAAGAAACGAGGGGTTCTTCTGCTGTGTTTCATGTAAATCGGAATATGAAGTAAATTGAAGTAAATCTACTTTGGAATTATGCATACTTTACCGTTTTTTAACCCTACACTTAGATAGACGTATCAGATCACTTAACTAATCGAAAACCAATAAGTACACATCTCTGAATGGAAAAAAATCAATACTTAATTTTCATTTTACCCATATTGGTATCATCTTTTGCTGTTGTTTCGTTTGTTACTAGTGCTTGTGTTCCAACTTCGGCACAAAATATCACCACAGGCACGGACATACGCTCGAATTACTCATTTATTGAAAAATGGGGTTCATTTGGTACAGGTCGTGGCCAATTTAATAGACCTCATGACATAGCCTTTGATTCCATGGGGAACGTCTATGTGAGTGATAGGGATAACAATCGTATCCAGAAATTTACTCATAATGGAACATTCATAAAAACATGGGGTTCAAAAGGTGACAAAGATGGGCAGTTTAGTATTCCGTATAGTATAGCCATAGACGATTTAGATAATATTTATGTAGCTGATAGAGAGAACTCACGCATCCAGAAGTTTGATACTAACGGTACTTTTCTAGCAAAGTATGGTACTGATGGCAAACTCAATGGACAATTTCATAGACCGGAAGATGTTCGAATTGAGCCACGTACAGGTGATATCTATGTCACAGATACATACAATAATCGGATCGAGAGGTTTGACAAGAATTTCATGTTCATTACAAAATGGGGCTCCGAGGGCACTGCAGATGGACAGTTCAAGCTTCCTCATGCAATAGGCTTCGACTCAAAGGGTAATGTGTATGTTGATGAGCTACAAAGACCAGGAGTTCAAATATTTGATAAGGACGGAAAGTTTCTACGGAAATGGGGCATTGTGGGAAAGGCTGATGGTCAGTTTAGCCTTCCTCAGGAACACCTTTGGATAGATTCTAATGATCATGTATATCTTGTTGATGGAGCAGACAATCCTCGAATACAAATATTTGATCTAAACGGGCGCTTTCTAGGCAAGGTTGGTACCGGCTGCCTGCTATCTACCGGCGAAGGTTGCGTGGATCCAGATGGCCCTGGTCCCCTAGCTTTAGGAGACGGTCAATTTTCAAAACCAGAACATGTAACTATAGATTCTGAAGGTAACATGTATGTTGTTGACAGAGGTAACCACCGTATTCAAGTTTTTGCACCCATGTACGACGCTATTGTGAATATGAAGTAGGAAATTCCCAATACTAGATTTGTAGAACTGAGACCCCAATGCGACTGTACAGTATTGAATCCCATCAGGCGATAGAACGTAGATATAATAGGAATCTAACCGCTAAAAAACGTTGTCTGATTTTATAGCTCACATAATATATTAAAAAATGACACAAAACGTGATAAGGACAGGTGGATCCCTTAGATAATGGGACCCACCCGAATGAATCGTAGTATGCCTCTGAAGTTTGGCACTTGTAGTAGAATAGTTCAACAAATTATAAAAAAGTTAAAGCTATTTGGAAAATATATGAAAACTTCAAACAGAAAGTTTCTTTTGATAATACAATGGGTCCCCCAGATTTGTTACCATTTCAAAAGAATAAATTCGAAGTTTTTGTTTGTGTATTTTAATAAATTAATACTTGCCCTCACATGTCTCAGCCGTATTATGGGCGCGAAATATCATAAAAAAAATATCATAAAAAATTTTCGGACTAGTCTTGTTAGTCACTACAACAACGACAGGTTAAGACCGACCCAGCAGAAATAAAGTGGAGTCCTTTTAGCGAGGGAAGTTGCATTGGAGCATTTGATTTTTATCAATTACGCAATTCTTTGGTAAGCCTATCATCTGCAGATACCACATAGTCTGATGGATCTCATCCAAAGCACCAGTCTTATTACCGGAATCGTAAGCCTGCCTTGCGTTCATCAGACTCTTGAGTGCCTGGACTAAGATCGGTCCCGTGACATCCTGGCTTGTTTGGCCTGTTTGGTTATTTTGTGCATAAACTGATCCAACTGAAAGAATGTAAGCTGCACCAATCATCAATCCAAGGTACTTCATTAACCCACTTGTTTTTGAAAGCATTAGTAATGGTTATACTGATTAGTATTAAAATTTTGTTGGAATATATAGTATTTATAGTAACTTCTAAATCTATGCACTCATGAGAAGTGGAACGTTATTGATTATATGTGGTTGTGCCGCCCTAGTCATAGGTGGAATTCTCTCTACATTACTTTACTATCAAATACTCAAATGGTAACGAAAAATTAGTTCACTTTAAATCTGTCCAACTCTTCCTTTCGCTCTCGATCGCTGCCCTGCGTTTTCGTCTCTGATAGCGCTGCAATATCCAGGCTCCAATCACACCAATTGCTAATACCCATAAAATCATTGTCTGAGTCGAGATCACTGCTTCATATCCCTACTAATAACAATACACTGCAATCGAAAATATAAGATTTAGTCATTCCAGTGAATCCGTACTGGTCACTCATCCCTAACAAAAGATATCAGTGTTTCCAAAGATTCTTAGTGAACAATTGAAGCCTAATGTGAGGCTAAATTGGGACAATAAAACAATCCCTTTTACCACAGATCTATTAAAAGAAGGGATATAATTATGATTAAATAATGCTAGGATTCCTATGTATGAAGGAGTGACATTCCAGGACATAGATGATACTGTTGAAAAGGTCATATGCATATTATACCATCCAGAATAAATTTGAAAATAAAAAATCTTAATGTAAAAAATGTGGTGAATGGCTTGAAGATGGTTCAATTTGTGGGGAGTGCGGGGAAATTAGTAAATAATTTACATTCTCCGCTTTGTAGGTAATATCAATGATGCAGACCTGAGAAGAGAAAGATCAAATCTATTTAATATCGTATTTTGAATCATAATACAGTGAATCGGACGAGTGTGCAATATTCTTATATTTTTATTCTTAATTTGCGACTAATCCTTCATTTGCAGTCAAATACTTTTGTGAAATTATACACTATTCAGAAAGGATGCTCACCTGTTCTAGTTCTATAATTGGCTTTTGCGGTTCAGAGCGTGGGTTATCTAATCTGTCTCATTGGAAGATTGAGATGTTGTGTTAGACAGAGATGTTGTGTTAGACAGAGATGTTGTGTTAGACATTGTACCTTTGTTTTCATTTTCAGGAGCCGCCGTGGTATTAATATGTGTTACAGGATTGACAGTAATGGAGACCTTGGCAGTATTGCTCGTTGAACTTTCGTCGCTAGCGGTAAATGTAAAGCTATCTGTTCCTGTATATCCACTTTTTGGGCTGTAAACAACTGATCCAGTATCTTTATCAAAGGAGCTCAGTGTTCCATGATTGGGCGAAGATCTTAGCGAATAGGTTAAGCTATCCCCATCCTTATCAGTAGCATCAAGGGTTATGGATGCAGAAGTATCCAGATTTGTGGTAACACTCTGTGATTTAGCAACCGGTGGAGTGTTTACGGCAGGCTGTTCAACCGGTGGAGTGTTCACTGCATTTACTTTTACGGTCGTAATGGCAGTTGACTTTAGATCTCCGGCGCCCGCCACGGTCAATTCGAAGCTAAGCGTAGTACTATTTCCAGCATCCTTGAATTGAGCAGAGGTGGGAGCATCAAAAGTGGCTTTCACCTTTCCGGAGTTTCTGATCTCTACTGTAGGACTTCCGCCAATTTGCTTCCATTTGAAACTGGTAGGATTATCAGCATAAAAAGAATTGCTCCCATCTAACATCACGCCTTTTTCTCCAGCATCTACACTCTGTGGTGAACCTGCATTTGCAATTGGTGGGGGACAACCGATATTTTCCATGATTGCAGATGTGGTTTTAGCAAAATCGTTAAGATCAGTTAGACTCAGACTTCCGATCATATTCTGGACTTTTATTTCATTCATAAATGAGTTGAGCAAATAACACGAATTAGCATCATTAGAGACCGATTTGTCGGATAAATCTTCTATTGCTTGCCGAAGTGCTGGATCCAAGTTGAGGGTCTGGTAAATACTGTTTACTTGGGTGATCAATCCTTGGATGGCGTCAACTGGTGATTCTATGTTCCACATAAAGCTAGCTGGACTAGGATCCTTATTTCCAGAAGTGTCAACGGCTCTCACTTCAAAGTTATGGTTGCCTGGATCACGCACTCCCGTATAAGTACAGTTGTTAATTTTTTCACCTGATATGTCTGACAAAGTATGCGCTGACTTCCACGCTCCATTGTCTAATCGGCATTCATAGTGGCTTATCCCTACCAAGTCGGTACCGTTAAAGTCAAAATTAATATCAACAGAAGGAGTCGTATCACCAGAGGTTATTGAACCCAAC
>WNGA01016866.1_pt1 | contig 13586 bp, 12 predicted proteins | sample 5400061 | NCBI WGS metagenome assembly WNGA01 (sample SAMN13153366, study PRJNA577476) | soil metagenome | isolation source: 100 cm soil or saprolite under grassland replicate 2 | place: USA:California | collected 2016-06-15 | reverse complement strand
GTCGAACCAGGCGCCGCCCGCAAAGCTCGCCCCGCCGAACCTGGCGTCGCCCCGGAAGGTCGCCCCGCCGAACCAGGCGTAGCGCTGGAAGCTTGCCCCGAAGAACCCGGCGTCACCCTGGAAGGTCGACCAGGCAGACCAGACGGGGCCCTCAAAGCTCACCCCGTCGAACCCGGCGGTGCTGTGGAAGCGCGCCCCGCGCAGGTCGACGAAGGGAAGAACCCTTCGGCCGTCCTTGGTCGGCGCGGCGGCGAGCACCTCGGCAAGCAGCGCTTCGGTGACCTCCGCTCCGAGTAGGAAGTCCAGAGAGATGCCGTCGCGAAGCCGTCGCATCGCTGCCGCCCGACCGTCGTCGTCGCTTCGTCGTCGCTATGGGCGAAGCACGGCTGGTCAGGGTCAAGCTGGCCGCCGATACAGCCAGGCGTGCCCGTCGGCGCTGCCTGGCACAACGGCCAGTCGGCCCACCAAGGCACCACCGGGTCGGCAGACACCGCCAAAGACTACTCCAACGATCCCCGAACAGCAGCCCAAACCAGACACCCCGGCACTTTGCCGGGACCCTGAGCACGTTTTCCACCAGCGCATACAGCAGAATGAGCGTGACCAGCCCGAATCCGAGCGTGGCCGCGCGGCTCCCCCCTACGGCGTGCTCTCATGGTCACCGCAAAGGCCGCCGAGACCATCATGGCGAGAATGCCGGTGGCATAGGCGCCAGCCTGCGCGTTCACGTCCGCGTCGAATATGACCGTGATCAGGACCGCCACCGCGGTGTAGGCCAGTACCACCGGTCGCACCGCCCGGCCCCACTCTGGCGCCATCCCGTATCCGGGCAGGTACCGCGGGCACGATGTTGATCAGCCCGGCCATCGCCGACGCCCCCGCGAACCACAGGATCAGGATGGAGCTGACGTCGTAGACCGTGCCGAAACCGTTACCGAGGTATCTGTGGGCGAGGTAGGCCAGCGCACGTCCGTTGGCCTGCCCACCCTCCTCGAACTCGGCGGCGGGGATCAGCACGGTGGTCACGAACGTGGTCGCGAGCAGGTACAAGCTCATGATCGCGGCGGCGACGGTGAGCAGGCGGCGGGTGTTGCGGATGCGTGCCGCCAGGTGCTCCTGTGGGCTGGCGCCCTCGGCGCGCACCAGCGGCATCATGCTCACGCCGGTCTCGAACCCGGACAGCCCGAGAACGAGCAACGGGAAGGCCAGCACCGCCGTCCTGAAAAGCTCTGCCAGGCCGCCGGGACGAGAGGTCAGCGCGTCCCGCCATCCAGCCAGCAGGTCGGGGTGGCTGGAGAGCTCGAGCAGCCCGACCGCGACCACGACCCCGTTCAGCAGCAGGGTAGCCCGCCACCAGGGGGATGGCGATCCTGACAGCCTCACTGAACCCGGCGAGGAACACCGCACCGAGCACCGCGAGCAGCCCGAGCGTGATCGCGACGTGCTCGTCCCGCAGGAATCCGGGGGTGAAGGGGTTCTCGACGATGTGGGCCGTCGCGTCCGCCGAGGACAGGGTGATGGTGATGATCCAGGAGGTGGCCACAAAGCCGAGCAGGCAGAGGACGAGCAGCTTGCCTCCCCAGAATGGCAGTAGCCTGTCGAGCATCGCCAGGGAGCCGTGTCCGCCAGGGCTTTCGACCGCCACCCTTCGATAGATCGGCAGCATCCCGAACAGGGTGAGAAGCACGATCAGCAGGGTCGCGAGCGGCGACAGGACGCCGGCGGCGAGTGCCGCGATACCGGGCAGATAACTCAGCGTCGAGAAGTAATCCACACCGGTCAGGCACATCACCTGCCACCAGGGATGCTGATCTTTGGAGGTCTCTTTGACCTCGGGTCCCTCGACCTCCCCGACACGATGCTCGAGCATCCAGCGCGTGAAGCGTCTCGACGGGCGTCGGATGCGGACCAAGCTGTCACACGACGGTGGCACCACATCCGACGCCATGCTCATACCGGTGACACCCTCCCCCAGACGTCATGGACTGATCGGATCGGCGGCCGCGGGTCTGTCTACCCATCTACCCGCGCCGGCTGTCCCGTAGGCGCGGCCCAGAGTGACACGTGCCCTGGCTGGTCGCCCCCCACGGCCAAGGCCGACCGGCCCGGGGGGCCGAGCACGTCGGGCTCTTCCTGATGCGTGCCTACGTCCGTCACGACACCGCGCAGCGACCCCACCGCAGCCTGGCACCGGCCGTTCCTCACGCGCTGGAACAAGACAGGACTCGATGCCCGATCTGCGCCGACACCTCGGCGTCCATCAGCGCCTGCGCCAGCATGCGCACGCCCTCGCGTAGCCAGTCGGCGTCGGCGCCAAGCTCGGACTTTTGCTCGCTCTCCTAGCGACGGCTCAATCGTGCCAAAGGCGTAGTTGCGAAGGATGCATTGGCCAGATTAGTTCGGCAGCCGCGCTGGCCGGAAGCGTTGGCGTGCCACGGGCGGCGCGCTCAGCTTTCCTGGGGCTGGCCGGTAAGGGCGCCGGTGAAGTCGGCCGCGAACTGCGCGAGCGTGCGGGGCGGGCTGCCGGTCACCGAGCGGATGTCGTCGGTGACGACCTCCTCGTATCCAGCAGCGAGCATGGTCTGGAGCTTGGCCATGTCGGCCGCGAACCAGGCCGCCACACCCCTTGCTTGGAGCGCGTCGCGCACCGCATCCGGCGAGACCCGCACGTGCCGGAACTGCCTGCCGGTCTGCTGCGAGACGATCCTGGCCACTTCGTCGAAGCTCAGTGCTTGCGGCCCGGTCAGCGTGTTGACCTTGCCCGCGTGTCCGTGGCTGGTCAGCGCGGCAACCGCGACAGCCGCGATGTCGCGAGCGTCGACCATCGCGACGCGTCCGTCCCCGGCGGTGGTGGTGGCGATCGTGCCGCCGCGCACCATGCCGAGCAGGTTCTGCATGACGAACACCGGCCGAAGGACCGTGTAAGCAAGGCCAGACCGCGCAAGCGCCCGCTCCGCCTGCCCGTGCTGGCGTGCGATCTGCAGCGGTGACTGCTCATCGGCGCGGAACACCGACAGCTTGACCAGGTGGCTAACGCCCGCGCGCGTGGCCGCCTGGATGACGCCCTGCTCCCAATCGGGCTGCTGGCTGCTCTGGGTGGTGAGCAGGAACACGCCGCTGACGCGCCGTGATGGGGTCGCGGGTGAAGACGCGCGGCCGTTGGCCTGCGCTGACAAGCTGCCTGACGACCTCGCTGCCGACCGTGCCGGTCGCTCCCGTCACCAGGATCATGCCAGTGTCTCCTGCTTCTGCTGGCCAAGGACCAACCCAGTGTGCACCGATTGCCCTGGGCCTGTGCTGGGGCGTCGTGGTCCACCTCCAGCACGGGCTCCTCCTGCCCTCCATGGCCCCGCGACTGCCGGCCATCCCCGGCCAGCGGGCAGGAACCCTACCTGTCGGTGCCGGTTATTCGTCGCACCGCGCGACCTGCCCATACTCATGGATCAGCCCACCGAGATGACCCATGGAGTGCACAAATTCGGTCTCACGCTGCCGCAGCCTCGTATTCGTGGATGACGATCGCACCCCCCTCACCGAGGCTCTCAGCGGTGGTCGCCCAACGCGACCGCCCACAGCCGCCGCACCGTCGCCGGAGTGAACAGGCGGACACTCGCCGCCCCCGCCGTCGGCGTCCCAGGCGGCACGAGCACCCGCAGGGCCAGCGGGAGCGTCCGGAACTCCATTGGCGTGTCCAGCATGGCGGCCTCTCCGTCGATACCTGCCGGGACGCGGTCCACACCAGCGTCGACCCGGACGGCCGTGCTCGTCCACTCCGCCCACCTCGCGCCCGCGACGTAGTTGCCGAGGGCGACTCGGCCCAGCAGCGCGGCAAACCTCGCTCCGGTGGTCGCGCTGAGCGCCGCCACGTAGAGCACGCTGGCATCGAGCTGGTGGCGGGCGCCAAGGTGGAACGGGTGACGCAGGTCGTAGCGGTTGTTGGCCACCAGCAGCACCAGCGGCTGGTCATGGGCGCGGCCCTCGGGGTCGTGCACGCGTACCGGCAGCCCGGCGCGCTCGCCTCGCAGCGCGCTGGGCAGCACGGCCCGTGTGGTGGTCAGCTTGTGAGCCCGGTAGCCGGGCTCGCGTACCATGTCGGCGTAGCTGCCCAGCGAGACGTTGTTCAGGAACACGCGGTCGCCGACGCGGGCGGCGTCGACCCGTCGCTCGACACCTGTGAACGCGGCCAGCGCGGCCAGCGGCTTGGCGCGGTTGAGCCCGAGGTCGTGGGCGAAGTGGTTGCGGGTGCCGGTCGGCACGCAGACAAAGGGGACGTTTTGCTGCATGGCGACCGCGGCGACCGGGCCGAGCGACCCGTCGCCGCCGGCCACGCCGATCGCGTCAGCGCCCGCGGTGACGGCGGCGTGGGCCAGCGCCTGCGGGTCGTCGCCGGGTTCGAGGACGCGGACCTGGATGCCGCGTCGTGTGGCGGCCTCGGCCAGTCCGAGCCGCTGCGCCTTGCCGCCGCCCGAATTCGGGTTGATCAGCAGCCAGGGCCTGGTGGGTGCTGGCACGCCCCCACGCGCGGCCCGGTCGGCCGCCCACCGCTGAGCGCGCGCCGCGCCGCGCCGGCATAGGCCACACCGAGCACCACCACCGTGAGCAGTTCGGTCGCGTGCGCCACCCCGAAATAGACCAGCTCGGCGAGCAGGCCGCCGACGGCGAGCGCGACGACGACCAGGTTCAGCCGACGCTTCCAGACTCGCCTGGTGGTAAACGCCCACCATCCGGCCGCCGCCAGGACGGCGACGTCCAGGACCGTCCCTGGCCCGACCCTGGCCAGGTCCTGGAAGCTGCCAACGATCAACGCGACCAGGCCGATGCACAGGGCCACCAGCACCGCGAGCGCAGCCAACGCCAAGCGCCGCCGCCCCGCAACGGTCCTGCTCAACGAGACCCTCGCGCGGATGACCAGCCTCTGAAGGCCGCGGAGCCGGGGGACTCGAGGACGCGGCGCCGGGCCTCGTAGACGATCTCGCGCTGCTCGTCGAGGACCTGGACCACTTGTCGAGCCGATCCGCTCAATGGAGGTGTCAGCGTCTCGGTTGACATGCCGGCCCGCGGTGGCATGGGACGCCTACAGGGTGTTGTCGCGCTGCAGCGGGAGGGGCCGGCCGTCGGGGTCGATCGCCAGCCGGTACAGCGCCGGCACCCAGCGGGCCTTCAGGGCCCGCGCCAGCTCCACCCGGTGCGGGCGGATGCGGCCTGGCGGCCGTTGACCCTGTCCGCCGCCGTCGTGCCAGGCCTCCAGCTCGGCGGCGGTGGCCCGCCAGACCTCGAAGCCCGCGTCCGGGTCCAACAGCTGCTCGTCGCCGCCCGGATCGCCGGCGAGGCCGAGGTGCTCGCGCCATAGCCGCAGGCGAAGCTCACGCGCGAACACCCGCGCCCCGTCCCCAAGGCCGGTCGGGTCGGTCGGGGGGCGAAGGTCGCGTTGCTGGTCGAGCACGGCGCAGGCGACCTCGGAGTCGTGGGTCCAGGAGCGGCGGTTGAGGTTGGCCGAGCCCACCATCGCCCAGACATCGTCGATCATCACCGCCTTGGCGTGGACGTAGATCGGCGTGCCCTGCTCGTTCTCCAGGTCATAGACGGCCACCCGCGGACCCCCCGCGCGCTGTAGGTGGTTGATGGCCTGCCACTGCGCCGCGCGCGCGGCCCGGCCGGAGATACGTCCGTCCTGATCCGGATAGCGTGGCACCACGATGATCATGCGAAGCCGGGGTGCGTCGCGCAGCGCGGTGGCGAGGGCCTCGGCCACCAGCGTCCCCCACAGGTACTGGTCCTCGATATAGACCAGTGCCCGCGCCCGCCGCAGTGCCTTCAGGTAGGCGCGGGCGATGCTGCGCTCCCCTTGGGGCGCGAACGGGATCACTCGGTGGCGGACCGGGTAGGTGCGCAGCACCTGCACGGCGTGGGAGCCGACCAGCGGCGGCGGCCGCCGGCGCTGCAGCAGCTCCAGGTGTCTGGGCTCGTGGCTGAGGCGCCGCCACGCGGCGCGCAGCGGGTTGCGGTGGTCGCGTGGGGTGCGGTCCTCCCAGCGCTCCCGGAACGTCGAGTCGACGTCCAGGACGGCGGGACCCTGCACCTCCAGCTGCAGGTCATGCCAGGGCGGCCGCCGACCGTAGCGCGGGTCGATCCGCACCGGGTCGGCGTCGCCCTGGTGCTCGGGGGTGTCGCGGCGGCCGCGGGACAGGTCGATCCCGCCCAGGAACGCGATGCAGCGCCTGGGGTCGTCTGGGACGTGGACGACGAGCAGCTTCTGGTGGTGGCTGCCGAACCGGCGTACCCGCTGGTCGGCGACCAGCTGCCCGCCGGCGCGGTTGACCAGCGTGCCGAGCACTCGGTTGGCGTCCTGGTTGAACCGGATCAGCGCCGGGTGGGAGCGCCACAGCAGCCCGCGGATCGCCACCCCGCGGCGGGCCAGCCGGGCCAGCAGCGGGCCGAGCTCGCTGCCGGGCCCGGCCAGCTGGCAGGTGGCGTCGATGCGCCAATCGGTCAAGTACAGCCAATCGCCGGGGTCAAGGCCCGAGAGCAGCCGGTGCAGCCGCGCGAAGTAGGCGGCCCCATCGACGTGGACGCCGACCTGGTTGCCGTCCGTCCAGGCGCGCCCGTCCTGGCGCGCCGCGTCGATCTCGGTCGCGGGGTTGCCGCGTTCGTCGGCGGTGAGCAGCCACTCCGTGGCGACATCCGGCGCGGAGACCATGCCCGCACCGCCAGCACTGCCGGACCGTTGCCGAACCGGTGGCCGTCGCTCGGACATCACAGCTCCTTTCGGCCAGCGGCGTGCGCTGTCCATCGTGCTCGCCCTCTGGTCTGGTAGCAGCCGCCAAAGACAGACCGTGTGCCCGGCCATCCGACCTGCCTGGTGGTCGGTTGCGGGCCGGAGCTCAGTGTTGCCTGCGCTCACACTGCCGTTCCAGAGTGAATCCTGCCGAGGGTGTTTGCACCCCTGCTGTCGGCTGGCAAGAGGCCCTGTCCCCACGCCGGCAGCCGGCTCAGGACGGAATTGGCGGTAGATCAGGCGTATCGCGTTAGCGGGTCGGGTTGTGTGACGCGACGTGCGTCCCTCCCTGCGATCTGAGCGATCTGACGGGCGGCCGTCAAGGCGCGCTGGATGCCTGGGCCGCGATGAACGGCACCCCGACCAGGAAGACGTCGTCCAGGGCGTGCGAGAAGGCGCCAAGCACGACGCTCTTGACCGGCTCGGCGAGGTGCTGGACGGCCTGGACGTCGTTGGCGTTCACGCTCAGCCCGCCCGCGCCGGACCGGATCCCGGCCTGGGCGAGCGCCTCAGTGAGGTAATGGGCCAGGCGGCTGGACAGCACCGCCCCGAACACCGCAGCGCCGACGGAGCCGCCCATCTGGCGGAAGAAGGTGACCGAGCTGGTCGCCGCGCCCAGGTCGCGGAAGTCGACGGCGTTCTGGACGGCGGTGACGATCGTCTGCATGGTGAGCCCCAGGCCGGCCCCAAACAGGTACTCGAAGAGTGCGACCTGCCAAAACGGCGTGTCCACCCCCAGCCGCGACAGCAGCAGCAGGGAGACGACCAGCACCGCCGCGCCGACGATCGGGTAGATCTTGTAGCGGCCGGTCCTGCTGATCAGCCGGCCGGAGGTGACCGAGGTGGAGAAGATGCCGACGATCGCGGGCAGCAGGGCCAGGCCGGAGGCGGTCGGCGACATGCCCTTGACCGCCTGCAGGTAGATCGGCAGGAAGATGATCCCGCCAAAAAACGCCACGCCCCCCAGGAACCCGTAGGCGCTGCCGACGCTGAACACCGGGTTGCGGAACAGCCGCATCGGGATGATCGGCTCCGCGGCGCGCAGCTCGACGCGGACGAACACCCCCGCGAGCACCACGAAGCCGGCCAGCAGGGCGAGCGCGCCGGGTTCGGTCCAGCCGAACTCGTTGCCGCGCCAGTCGAGGTAGAGCAGCAGGCACGACACGGCGGCGGCGATGGTGGCCGCGCCCAGGTAGTCGATGCGGTGCTCGCGCCGGACCACGGGCATCTTCAGCACCATCGAAGTGATCACCAGCGCGGCGAGGCCGACGGGCAGATTGACGTAGAAGATCCAACGCCAGCCCGGCCCGTCGGTGAGCCAGCCGCCCAGCAGCGGCCCGGCCACGCTCGACACGCCGAACACGGCGCCGAAGTAGCCCTGGTAGCGGCCGCGCTCCCGGGGCGGGATGACGTCGCCGATGATGCTGAGGGCGATCGCGAACAGGCCGCCGCCAACGCCCTGCAGGGCGCGGAAGGCGATCAGCTCGCTCATGTTCTGGCTGAGCCCGGACAGGGCCGAGCCGAGCAGGAAGATGCCGATGGCGATCTGGAAGATCAGGCGCCGGCCGTACAGGTCGGAGATCTTGCCCCACAGCGGCGTGGACGCGGTCGAGGTCAGCAGGTAGGCGGTGACCACCCACGACAGCCGGTTGAGGCCGCCGAGCTCGCTGACGATCCGGGGCAAGGCGGTGCCGACGATGCTCTGATCGAGGGCGAACAGGAGCATGCCCGCCATCACCCCGACCAGGATGACGAGGATCTGGCGGTGCGAGAAGTGCTGCGGGCCACCGCCGGGGCCCGGGTGACCGCACGGGTGACCAGCTCGAGCGCTGAGGTGTCGTCGGCCAAGACCAGGGCGCCCACCCCGGCCATGATGAGCGGCCGGTCATCCGGAGACGCCGCCGCTTGGCCGAGGATCTCGCGCATGACCGCCAGTGCTGGACGGAGGTCACCGGCAAGGAACCCTGCGCTACGAGTTCGCCTGAACCTTGCGCCGAACCAGTTGCGTGGAACCGCGTTAGGGCTTGCGTCCGGCGGCGCAGTACTCGTCCACTTCGCGGACGCTGTGGTCGGTGGGATCGGGCCGCCACTGCGTCGTCTGCACCACGCCGGGCTCCAGCAGCTCCAGACGATCGAAGAAGCCAGCGAGTTCCTGAGGGGTGCGGATGACGATCGGGACCGAGCCGGCCTCGTTCCACTGCCGCACGGCCTCCTCCATCGCGGCGCCGGTGACTGTGCTGGTCGTGTGGGTGATCACGAGGTAGCTGCCGGAAGGCACGGCATCCAGCAGCCGGTTCACGATCGCGTGCGCCTCGTCGGTATCGGTGATGTGGTGCACGATCCCCAGCAGCATGATCGCGATGGGTTGGCCAAAGTCCAGCGTCTTGGCGGCGCCCCGCAAGATCTTGTCCCCTCGGGGCTGCTGGTGAGCAGGGCGCGGGCGTGCGCCAGCACCAGCGGGTCGTTGTCGACGTAGACGATGCGGGACTCCGGCGCCACCTGCTGGGCGACCTGGTGGGTGTTGTCAGCGGTCGGCAGGCCGGTGCCGATGTCGAGGAACTGGCGGATCCCCGCCTCACCGGCCAGGTACCGCACCACACGGGCGAGGAACGCTCGCTGGTCGCGAGCCATTTCGACGATGCTCGGCAGGACCGCGCGGATCTGCTCGCCCATCTCGCGGTCGGCGGGGTAGTTGTCTTTGCCTCCCAGCCAGTAGTCGTAGATCCGGGCCGAGTGCGGCACGGTCGTGTCGATCTTGGGGAAGGAAAGGCTGTCGCTGTCGGACGGGGGGGTGCCGTTCATCGGGGGCTCCTGTAGGTGCTGTGGGGCTACGTCGTCGCTGCAGCCATCATGGACTCTACAACGCGAGCTGCCGTGCCGGCTGCGGTCTCCTGTTACCTGTCTTCCCGCGGTGGTGCGGCAGTGCACGTAACCGGAGGCGCTGTCCGTCCCTATTCATCGTCTCGTTAGGTCTCCTTGAGAATCCTGCTCAGGATTTCAACAGTTTGGCTCGGCGCCGCGCTCACGACTTCAAGGCGATGCATGACCGCCAGGTACGCGTCAACCTCGCCGCGCTTATCCAGGTACAAGGCGTTGGTCAGATGCTCGACATAGACCACATCCGGCAGGTCCGGCTCGGGGAACCGCAGGATGCTGAACGCGCCCACCATCGCAGCGTGCGCGCTGGCGCTCAATAGCAGGACCTGCAGGGTCACGGTCGGCAACGTGGTCGCCTCGATGAGCCGCTCGAGCTGGGCACGCAGCACTTCGGGGCCGCCGACCGGCCGCCGTAGCGCCGCCTCGTCCACCACCACCCACAACCGGAAGCCATCCGCCCGCGCCAGCAGCGCCTGCCGGCCCAGCCGCAGCGCCACCCGGCGTTCCAGGTCCTCGGCGGAGTCGCCCAGGTGCGCGCCGGCGATCACCGCGCGCATGTAGCCCTCGGTCTGCAGCAGGCCTGGGACCAGCTGGCTCTCGTAGGTGCGGATGAGTGACGCGGCCGACTCCAGATCGATGTAGGCCCGAACCCACGGCGGCAGCAGGTCGCTGTAGCGCGACCACCAGCTGGGCGTGTTGGCGTCGCGGGCAAGGGCGAGCAACTCGGCGACCTGATCCGGGTCGGTGACGCCGTACAGGGCGAGCAGCTCGACGATGTCGCGGTCCTTGAAGCCGACCTGGCCGTTTTCGAGCCGGTGGATCTTCCACTCCGACGCCCGGATCGCCGCGCCGGCCTGCTCGCGCGAGATGCCCTTGTCGGTGCGGAGCCGCCGAAGCTGGGTGCCGACCAGCATGCGGCGCACGGTCGCACCGCCGTCCGGCTGCACTTCGGTCACATCGCGCCCCCACCGCAGGGATCAGCGCTCAGTATGCTATCTGGCCGGCATGGCCTCGTGGAGGCACCCGCCGTGGGATTTCCCGAATCACCGGCCGTCGGACGAGGAGCACGCCCCTGACTCGGTGACAGACGCCCAGGACCGCGACCGCGGGAGTCACTAACCAGCCGGAGGCGCTCACGGCGGTGGCGGGGCGGTCTGGTCGTCGGGCGAGAGGGGCACGTCGTCGGCGTGGGCGGCGAATTCCTCGGAGCGTACCTTGGCGGCCTGCTCGTACCTGGTGATCCGGTCCTCCCAGGCGGCATCCACGCCGAAGGCCAATCGTGCGAAGCCTGTTGACCTGACGGCCTCGCCCAAGGTCGCGGGGTCGGCGGGCGGGTGCACGCGGACGGGGTCGCCGATGGCGATCATGTTCGGCGGGACGAAGAATTCCTCGGGGAGGAGTGTGCCGCCGTGAACCAGGGCGCCGACCGCGACCGAGCCACCGGCGCCGATCCGCGCGGCGTGCAGGACGGTCGCGCCGGTGGCGATGTACGCGCAGCGGTCGACGCGACAGCCGAGGAGGGTGGCGTGTGGCCCGATGAAGACGTGGTCGGCGACCACGACCGGGCGGGAGGTCCCGCCGGCGGCGGTGGCGCGCAGGACGGCGTGCTCGCAGACGATCGCGCACTCGCCCACCTCGACCTGTGACGCCTCGGCGTCCAGGATGGCGCCGTACATCACGCGGGCGCGTGGGCCGACGCGCACGTCACCGACGAGCGTGGCGGTGGGGGCGACGAACGCGGACGGGTCGACGACCGGCTCGTGACCGCGATGGCGGAGCAGCATCGGGGACTCCCTTGGTCGCGCTGAACAGAGGAATGTGCAAGTGTGCTCGTTGAGCGGCGGAATCGGGTCCACGAACGGCTACGACCTGTTGACGTGTAGCATCCGCGGACCTTCCGGAGCAAGGACCGACGATGCGCGAGCGCTACAGAGCATTCGTTCAGCGCGCCTTCGACGAGAAGGTGCGAGAGGACGAGGAGCAATTTCGTAGCGCGCAAGTTCCCCTCTACGGCCTACCACCATCGTTCCAAGAACCAAGGACGGCGGGGAAACGCCGCGTCGCGGCCGCGGGCTGGGGCGTGAGGGATCTCGACACCGTCACGGTGCATTTCCAGCTCATCCATGGCAGTGCCTGGGAGCGATCGGCCCGCTCGCTGATCGTGGCGACCTCCAGGCACCCCGAACCGCCCCGCCGGCCAACGCCATTGCGGCAGTTTCTTTGGGAACGGGTTGTGGCGGAGATGATCGCGACGAGGCGACCGAAGCGGAGGGTCGGCCGCATATCACTGCCCAAGCGGGAGGATGCCGGCGGGCCCGAGCGGCCGGTCGTCGTTCCGATCGACCAGGTACCGCGGACCTTCACGCTCATCGAGGCGGGCGAGGCGCAGGTCGCGGAGCTCAACCTGCCAGACCACAGGGTCCTGCTGCAGTCCCAGCAATGGCCGGTCGAGGACATCGAACTGGTGACGGCGACGGGCCTCACCCCGTACCTGGAGGGTTGGCGCCGACAGATGGCCCGAGTTCGGGACCGCCTCGGCCGCGATCAGCAAGGCTCATGAGCCCGGGAGCGGCGGAGGAGATCAGCAGATGCCGCCTGACCATTCACCTTCTACGGACAAACCCATACCCCACCTGGGACTTTCAACCTAGCAACACCCGCTGCGTCCACCGAGACCTACCCGGACAGCACGTATCGTGGTCTCGTCGAGGTCAAGCGGCGCTATGATCCGACGAACCTTTCCACCGCAATCTCAACATCGCGACTTTTGCCGAAGCCCTGCCTCAACGTCTGCCAATGACGCCGGTGCGGGGAGCAGAAGGGCTTGGCTCCCGGTATCACGCGGCCTGGGTCCGCCTCTGTACTGGTGGAGCAGATAGTGACCAGCGGTCCAGAGCTTGTGGGCTCCGTGCTGCCTCAGGTGAGCGACAAGAGGCAGGTACCGCTGCAAGGAAGTTGTCGGGTCTGAGGAAGGAAGAGATGTCAGGAGCCGCTCGCCCCTTCTATGATGCTGGTCAGTGGGGGCAGAGGGTTGGGCCTTGGAAGGTAGGGGGCAATGGCTGGACCCATCCCGGCCGCGTCGGGTCGGATCTTCATCAGCTACAGGCGGGAGGAGACTGCCTACCCGGCTGGGCGACGACTTCGTGGAGGTGATCACCAGAGCGGTCGGATCGTGCGACGTGCTGCTGACGCTGATCGGGAATGAGTGGCTGACGATCACTGATGAGCATGGCCGGCGTCGCCTTGACGATCCCGATGATTTCGTGCGGTTGGAGATCGAGGCGGCGTTGACGCGCAACGTTCGCGTCATCCCCATCCTGGTTGAGGACGCGCGGATGCCGCGTGCCGATGACCTGCCGGACAGCCTGGCCAAGCTGGTGCGCCGGCAGGCCCTTGAGCTCAGTCCGGCCCGCTTCGAGTTTGATACCAGTCGGCTGCTTAAGGTACTGGACATGACCCTTGCCGAGGTGCGGACGGCACAGAAGGATGCGGCCCCGGAGGTCGCGCCGGCAGGGAAGGCGCCAAACCCGAGCACGACGGAGGTTCAGGAGGCGCCTGCACCGCCCGAGCAGGCAGGACAGAGTCGTACGCGCACCAGCCCGTCAGCGACTCCTGCCCCACCGGACGGGGTTCGGCCGCCTTCGGACCGGGGCGAACCGCCGGGCAGGCAGCGTCGGCGCTTCTCCACACGGGCGCGGATCCTGGCAGGGGTCGGCGTCGGGATCGTGCTGCTCCTGCTGATCGGCGTCATCGTTGCCAACTCGCGGACGACGCCTTCACCGACTGAGAACGCTAGCGATGGGCAAGGTACGACGCAGGCAAGCGGTGGTATCGAGGTCGACTCGACGCCGGTAACCAGTGGCGATGGGATCAGGCTGACGGGACTCAAGGCCGTGAGTCGAAACAATCCTCCGTTAGTTGGGGACACGATAGC
>WNGA01032157.1_pt1 | contig 13587 bp, 16 predicted proteins | sample 5400061 | NCBI WGS metagenome assembly WNGA01 (sample SAMN13153366, study PRJNA577476) | soil metagenome | isolation source: 100 cm soil or saprolite under grassland replicate 2 | place: USA:California | collected 2016-06-15 | reverse complement strand
GGGGGGGCGGAATCCCTTGGCTAGAGCGGGTCTTTACCAGTACGGCCCATCCACCGAGGGCTGCTTGGTTCGCATCTCCCACGACGACCAAGGTTGGAGACGGCGAACGGGCGGGCCGCTTCAAGCGAGCGGACCGCCGTCCTCTGCTCCGCTACGTTCCGGTCCCAGTCAGATTCACGCTCCGTGATCCATCGAGGGTGTCGCAGAGAATCAATCCGTTCGTCGGGTCGAGATGCCAGCTCGTGCACCGGTAGACCGTCAGGGCGGCGCTATAGCTGGCTACGGCAGTTGGGTGGAAGCCGACCTGGATCGTGCAGCTCGTGTGGGCCGGAATCCTGTTGCCGAGGGCCTCATAGCTCTGCCAGCAGCTTCCCGTCTGCGTGTCGAAGAAGACGTTATCCCCGGTCACGGTTGCGGGATTCTGAATCACCACCGGGCGCATCGTTGTCACCGTCACCAACTGGTACTGGAAAGTGCCCGCCGCGGTCGAGTAGCTGAGACTGCTGGGGCTCAGCGTGAAGCCAACCGGCGGCGCGGCTGCGACGTCAAGCGGAGCGATCGCGAACGTCACTGTGAGGCTGGCGAGGATAAGAACGAATCGCTTCAACCTTTCCTCCCTCCCGGAGGGCATCTGCAGACGCATCAAAACGCAGACGCACTTCCCCATCCACAGACGCGCTTCCCCATCCATGGTCGCGTTGAGCGTTCGCAGGGACTCTATCGAGCCCTCGCGTACCGGGGCGGTCTGGGCTGCGTTGCTCGTGCCGATTCCCAGCCTCTCCTCTCGCGTGGGCGAGCCAGAAGGTCGCAATTTGCGAGATATTCCGCACGATAAACGCGCAAATTGCGCGCTGTCCGAAACGTGCCCACGCGCGGTCAGGCCAACGGTGTCGCGCTCACCGGAGCCATCGCGTGGGTCGGCACTCTGGAGAAGGCAAGTTGACGGCGGGCCGCCCGGATCCGCCGGGTCGGCCGCCGTCGTGTGAACTCGTCGCTTGTGTTACGGCGTCTCGGTCTGGGTCTCGGGCTCGGGCGCGGAGACCTTCACCCGGGTGACGTCCGGCGTGGCGTAACGGTCGGCCGTAGCCGCGTCCTGCGCCGCGCAACGCTTCTTCGTGACCGCGATGCGGCCCTTGACCTTGACGCGGTCACCCACCGAGGGGATTAGCGCGCCGTCGTCGCCCAGCATCAGGACGTACGCGTCGCCCGCCGGGACCGTGTAGGTCGCGCCGACGACCTGGACGCCCTTGCGGTCCGCGTTCTGGTCCTCGAGCTCGCCGGAGTTGCGGGCGTGGCTGTTCGCCGCCGTGACCGTGATCGTCACCGTCGCCTCGCTGCTGTCGGTCGTGCTCGGATCGTCCGCGGTCATGCTCACGAGCGTGCCGGTGAGCTGGAAGCCGCGGGTTAGCGTCTTCGCGCAGCTCTTGGCCTTGCCCTGCCCGCCCTTGGCCGCGAGCGCGGTGGCCGGGAAGGCCACGAGGGCGGCCGCGATGGCGAGTGCTCCAATGGTTCGTGCTGTCTTCAAGGTCTGTGTCCTCCGCTGCCTTTGGGTTACCTCTCTAATTGATCGGCACGCGGCGCTTCGGCATGAGCGGCGCCGCTCGCGGCTCGACAGCCCCGAATGTGTTTTCGGGGACTCGACTGGCGTATGCGACCGCGAGACGCGGGGAAGCGACCCAGGGAGCGCACCTACGAGGCTCGCGCCACGGCTCATGCGCGTCGAGCTCAGCCTCGACATCTCACCGCACGGCCCGATCGAGAAGATCGGACGCGGGATGCGCTTCACGAAGCGGGCAGTCCGCGCCGACTGGCACCGCTTCAGGGCGTACGCCGAGATGAACGAGGGCTGGTTCGTTCGCGCGATACTCGTCTGGCGATGTCGGACGAGAACATCGAGATCGTGCGAGCGTCGTGGGAGGCGTGGAGCCGTGGCGACATGGGTGCGCTCTTCGACTTCTACGACCCCGAGGTCGAGTGGGACATGACTCACTCATACGTCCCGGACATGGGCGTCTTTCACGGCCACGAGGGGATCCGCGACTTCTTCCGCCAGTGGCGGGCGTTCTTCGCGGAGTACTACGCGGAGCCGGAGGAGTTCATCGACGCAGGGGACATCGTGATCGTGCGCGTTCGCCAGGGAGGCCGCGGGAGGGTGAGCACCGTGGGCGTCGAGATGCCCGCCTACTGGCAGGTGTACACGCTCCGTGAGGGGCGAGCCGTGCGGGTCGCGATCTATCGGGAGGAAGGGGACGCCCGGGCGGCGGCCGGCATATAGAAAGCCCCGCCGGAGCGGGCTCTCTCGAAGTCAGTGTCCGAGCAGCATCTCCAGCCGCTCGGTGCTGCGCTCCAGGTCGGCGCGGTGCACCTCCGGGTTCGCGCGCGGCGTCGTCTTTCGCCAGGTGGGCAGATCGTCGTGGCGGTCCGCGCGCTCCCGCGGCACCGGGCGCTCGCGTAGTGCAGCTCGCTTCTCCATGGGTTCCGAAGCCTCCCTCCGGATCGAGTCCCCTCCATTGGAGCGTTCCGGTCTGAACGTGGGCTAAACGTTTTGACAGATAGCGTGCGAAATGTTGCTTGGGCTCCTCTATGACATACACGGGAACCTGCCCGCACTCGAGGCCGTCCTGGCGGATGCGAGCGATGCCGACGCGTTCCTCCTCGGCGGCGACTACGCCACCTTCGGCGCGTGGCCGGTCGAGACGGTCGAGCGCCTGCGAGAGCTCGACGCCGAGTGGATACGCGGGAACGTCGACCGCTGGCTCGTGGACTCCTCGGACATCCCGGACCTCATGGTCGGGCTCGTGGAGCGCTCGCGCGAGATGATCGGCGAGGAGCTCTGCCGCGAGCTCGCCGCCCTGCCCGAGTCGACGACCCGCGGGGACACGCTCTACTGCCATGCCTCGCCGCTCTCCGACATGGACAGCTTCTATCCGGAGCCGCAGGAGAGCGACGCCGAGCGGCTCATGGGCGTCGAGGCCGAGCGCGTCGTGTTCGGGCACACGCACCTCGCCTTCGAGCGGGCCGGCCCCGGCGGCATCCAGCTCGTGAACCCCGGCAGCGTGGGGATGCCGCTCGACGGCGACCACCGCGCCGCCTACGCCGTCATCGAGGCCGACCGCGTGGAGCACCGCCGCGTGGAGTACGACTGGCAGGCGTCCGCTGCGGCGGTGAGAGAGCTGGTCGGCGAGCTCCCGGCGCGCCGGATCGAGCTGGCCCGGTTCGACGTGGACTAGTGCTAGGTTGCCGCCGGTGCGCCTAGCGAACGTCCTTGCTCCCCGCGACCGCGAGTTCTTCGACCTCTTCGAGGAAGCGGGCGGAAACATCAGGCGCGCCGCCGCCCTCCTCGAGGAGCTCCTGAACGAGTATCCCGAGCGCAACGAGCTCGCCCGCGAGATCCTGATCTGCGAGCAGGATGGCGACCGGATCACCCACGACATCATCCAGCGCCTCAACCAGACGTTCGTGACCCCGATCGACCGCGAGGACATCTACGAGCTGGCCTCCGCGCTCGACGACGTGGTCGACTTCACCGAGGAGGTTGCCGACTACCTCGGGCTCTACAAGATCGAGGCGCCGATGGAGCAGGCGCAGGACTTGGCGCGCGTGCTACACGCCGCCGCGCGGCAGATAGCCGAGGCGATGCCGCGGCTGCGCGGGTTCCGAGACATCACGCACTACACGGTAGAGCTCAACCGGCTCGAGAACGACGGCGACCGGATCGTCCGCGAGGCGATCGCGTCGCTGTTCGACACGGGCATCGACCCGATGGTCGTGATCCGCTGGAAGGACATCTTCGAGCGCCTCGAGGAGGCGATCGACGCCACGGAGCACGTGGCCAACATCCTGCAGGGCATCGTCATCAAGAACTCGTAGGCGCGAACCCGGGCAATGGGCAGCGACATCATCGTCGTGATCGTGGTCGCGACCGCGCTGATCTTCGACTTCACGAACGGCTTCCACGACACGGCGAACGTGGTCGCCACCACGATCTCCACGCGTGCGACCGTCGCCAAGGACGTCGTCGCGGTGCACGCGAACTCGATCGGCCTGCTCGCGGTGTTCGGCGGGCTGGTGGGCGCGATCGCCTGGAACCTGATCACTTGGTACTTCGGCCTGCCGTCGAGCTCGTCGCACGCGCTGATCGGCGGGATGGTCGGCGCGGTGTTCGTGGCCGAGGGGCACGAGGCGGTCTTCTTCCAGGACGGGATCCTCGGCAAGGTGATGATCCCGGCGCTCGTGGCGCCTGTGCTCGCGTTCCTCGTCGGCGGCCTCGCGATCCTCGGTCTGTACCGGATCGTCGGGCGGCTGCGGCCTGGCCCGGTGAGCGGCGGCTTTCGGCTAGGCCAGGTGATCTCGGGCGGGCTGCTCGCGCTTGCGCACGGGACGAACGACGCGCAGAAGACGATGGGCGTGATCACGCTCGCGCTCGTCGCGAACGGGACGATCGCGGAGGACAACTTCCACGTGCCGGACTGGGTGGTGGGCGCGGCGGCGACGGCGATCGCGCTCGGAACCTATGTCGGCGGCTGGCGGATCATCAAGACGATGGGCAGCCGCATCCACAAGATGGACGCCGCGCAGGGCTTCGCAGCGCAGGGCGCCGGGTCGACGGTGATCCTGGCGGCGTCGCACGTGGGCTTCCCGCTGTCTACGACCCACACGATCTCCGGCGCCGTGATCGGCTCGGGCGCGGCCAAGCGGCTGTCGGCCGTGCGTTGGGGCGTGGCCGGCAACATCGTGCTGGCGTGGGTCCTGACGCTGCCGGCCGCAGCCGTGATCGGCGGGGTCACGTTCCTAGTGACACGCGCGTTCGGCACGGGCGCCGTCGGCCCGATCGTCGTCTCGGCGGCGATCCTCGTGGGCGGGGGGTTCCTGTTCGCGCGCCGCTCGCGTGAGGGCGTCGCGCCCGGCGTCGTGCCCGCTCCCGAGAGCCCGCCGACGTGATCGCGACGATCGTCGACTGGGACGCGCTGCTCCAGGTGATCTGGGTGTCGCTGCTCGCGGGCGTCGGCGTGACGGCGGCATGGGGCTTCGCGCTGCTGGGCGCGACCCGGGCGCTCGAGAGCGGCCGCGACGGCCGCGCGGGCGGGGCCGCGGCCTACGCGGTGGTCGGCGTCGTGGGGTTCGCGATCGTCGTGGGCGCGATCGTGTTCGGGATCGTGATCCTCAGCGGCGACTAGGTGGCGCCGGCGGCGAGCTCGGCCAGGCGCTCGAGCTCGTCGTCCGAGCTCCACGCGCCCACGGAGGCGCGTGCCCACGAGCGGCCGGGGAGCGCGCGGATGACGATGCCCTGCTCGGCCGCGCGCGCCGTGAGCTCCTGCGGGTCGGCGACCTCGAAAGAGACCAGCGTGGACGCTCCGCGCGGCGCCACGCCCACGCCGCGGTCGCGGAGCAGCTCGGCGAAGTGCTCGGCGCCCGCGATGCCGCGCTCGTGGACATCGTCGAAGCCCGTCTCCTCGAGCACGTCGAGCGAGGCGTGCGCCCACTCGACGTGGTGCGGCACCGGAAAGCCGGTGTTCAGCCTGCGCGCGTCCGGTTGCAGGGCCGGCTCGAGCGCGCGCTCGCCGTCCTCGAGCGCGTGGTAGCCGCTCCACGGAGCGGGCAGGTCCGGCACGAGCTCCGGGTTCGCGTAGAGGTAGCCGATGCCGCCGCGCACGTCGACCGGCACGGCGCCGAGGCCCTGCGCGCCGTCGAGCACGACGAGCGCACCGGACTCCGCGAGCGGCTCGGTCTTCATCACGCGGCCGCTGGCCCAGGAGACGTGTGAGGTAACCACCAAGCGCGTCTCCTCGCGCACCTCGTCCGGCAGCTCCTCGAACGGCACCACGCGCACGCCGATCCCGCGCGTGTCGCGCGCGGTGGCGATCGGGCCGAGCACGCCGGGGTGCTCCTCGTCGCTCGTGAGGAGCTCGTCGCCGGGCCGCAGGTCGAGCGCGTGCAAGACGGCGTTGATGCCGTCGGTCGTGGAGCCCGTGATCGCGACGTCGGCCCGGTCGGCTCCGAGCAGTGCGGCCGCGCGCTCGCGCAGCAGGTCGATCCGTTCGACCTGATGCTCGAACCACGGCCTGCTGCTGCGCCCGCGCTCGAGCTGCTCGCGCAGCGACGCGTCGGCGGCCTCGACCGCCCTCTGCGGCACCGGACCGTTGGTGCCCGCGTTCAGATACGCGACCCGCTCGAGGACCGGAAACTGGGCTCGGAGCTCCTCCACGCGGGCCGCATACTAGGCTCCGGCCGACCATGATCATCGAGCGCTCCATGCAGCAGGATTGGCTCTCCAACGCCTATCTCGTCGGGGACGAGGAGAACGGAAAGGCGGTCGTGATCGACTCGGGCGGGCCGTCGGGTCCGCTGCTCGAGGCGGCCGAGCGGCACGGGCTCGACGTGGAGCTGCTGCTGCTCACGCACCACCACGGCGACCACGTCGCGGAGAACGCGGTCTGGAAGGAGCGCCACGGCGTCGAGATCCTGGCGCACCCGATCGAGGCGGAGCTGATCGACCAGGTGGACCGGACGATCGAGCCGGACGAGACGGTCGAGGTCGGCGGTCTCACGATCGAGTCGCTTCACACGCCGGGGCACACCGCGGGGATGCTCAACTTCGTGGTGAACGGGACGGACGTCTTCACCGGCGACACGCTCTTCAAGGGCTCCGTCGGCGGCGTGCGCGCGCCGGGGTCCACGGGCTTCGAGGACCTGAAGCACTCGATCATGGAGGTGCTGATGAAGCTCCCGCACGAGACGCGCGTGCACCCCGGCCACACCGACCCGACGACGATCGGCGACGAGTGGGAGTCGAACGCGTTCGTGCGCCTCTGGCGCGGGCTCGACGAGGAGGGCACCGAGAGCTGCACGGTCGAGGGCGAGGACGCGACGCTCGTGCTCTGGGCGCCGGACTACGACGGCGGCCACAAGGCCTGGGTGCGGTGGTCGGACGGGCGCGACGACATCGTGCCCGGGAGCCGCGTAGAGCGCGGCTAGGTGGCCACGTCCTCAAGTACGATCGCGTTCGGCGGCTGCGAACCTTCGCCTCGGCGCACCCGCGATGCTCGCCAATGCGCTGCATTGGCTGCGCTCGCGTGCACTCCCATGCTCGGTTCTCGCTCGCCGATCCGCGACCGTACTTTCGGACGGGACCACTAGTGCTCGAGCGGCTGATCGACCACGCCGCGCTCTTTCCGCCGGCGAGCATGTCCCTCGAGGACGCGCTCGCCGAGGATCGCGCCGCGCGCGCGAGCCCGCACGCGGAGATGCTGAACCGGTTCGTCGTGCCCGCCGCGAAGCTCGCCGAGCTGCCGCCCGAGCGCGCGCCGCTGAGCGTCGTGCTCTCGCGGCCGGACGACGCGGGGCTGGTGGCTGACGCCGATGGGGTGGAGGCTGTGGAGCTGGTCCTCGGTGGCCCGCGGCCCCGGCCGGCGGACCTGCTCGACGCCTGGCGCGCGCTGGAGCCGCTCGATGTCGAGTCGTACTTCGAGCTCGTCCTCGACGAGAGCTGGCGCGACTCCGTGCCGTCCGCGATCGGCGCGGTCGCGGCGGTGGGCGGGCGCGTGAAGCTGCGCTGCGGTGGCGCCGCGGTGCCGTCGGTCGAGCAGGTGGCGCTCGTGATCGCCTGTTGCCGCGAGGCGGGGGTGGCCTTCAAGGCGACCGCCGGCCTTCACCACGCGGTGCGCCGCGGCGAGGAGCACGGCTTCCTGAACCTGCTCGCAGCGACGGCCGTGCCGTCCGGGCGGCTCGAGGCGGTGCTGGCGGAGGAGGACGCGGCGGAGCTCGACGTCTCGGCGGCCGACCGCTCGCTGTTCACGAGCTTCGGCAGCTGCAGCTGGCGCGAGCCGGTCGATGACCTGGTCGAGCTGGGGCTCCTGTCATGACGCTCGCGTACGGCGTGCTCCGTGACGGCGGGGTGTGTGCGCGCGGCCCCGACACGTGGCGCCAGGTGCGGGAGCGTGTGGGCGACGGCCGCGAGCTGGCCGACGCCGAGCTCGGCATGCCCTTCGAGGTGGCGGACTACGTGGACTTCTACTCGTCGCTACACCACGCCACGAACCTCGGCCGCATGTTCCGGCCGGACGCGGAGCCGCTGCTGCCGAACTGGCGCTGGCTGCCGGTCGGCTATCACGGGCGCGCCGGGACGGTCGTGCCGAGCGGGACGCCGGTGCGGCGGCCGAACGGCCAGCGTCCTGGCGCCGAGTTCGGGCCGAGCGCACGCCTCGACATCGAGCTCGAGGCCGGCTTCGTGGTCGGCACGCCGAGCACGATGGGGGAGCCGGTGCCCGTCGAGCGCGCGCTCGAGCACGTCTTCGGGATGCTGCTCGTGAACGACTGGTCGGCGCGCGACATCCAGGCCTGGGAGTACCAGCCGCTCGGACCGTTCCTGGGCAAGTCGTTCGCCACCTCGGTGAGCCACTGGGTGGTGCCGCTCGCCGAGCTGGCCGGCCGCCGTGTGCCGGGCGAGCCCCAGGATCCGGCGCCGCTCCCGTACCTCGCCGAGGAGCCCTGGGCGTATGACATCCCGCTCGAGGTCGAGCTGAACGGCACGGTGATCGCCCGCTCGAACACGCGCCACCTCTACTGGTCGATCGCGCAGCAGATCGCCCACCTGACGGTGAACGGTGCGAGCCTCCGCACCGGCGACCTGCTCGCGACAGGGACGATCTCCGGGCCGGAGCGCGAGGAGCGCGGGAGCCTCATCGAGCTGAGCTGGAACGGCGAGGAGCCGATCGAGCTGCCCGACGGCTCGACGCGGACGTTCCTGGAGGACGGCGACGAGGTCGTGCTGCGCGGCGAGCCGCTGGGCGAGGTGCGCGGGCGAGTGGAGCCGGCGCGCAACGACCTGCACTGAGGCAGGCCCGAAGCCAGGTGGTGGGTATGCGTAGCGGAAAACGCACCAAATACCCACCACCTGACGGACGGCGGCTCCTCAGTGCGGGTATTTAGGGCCGGTGCTCCGGGCCCCGCGCGGCTACGCTGCCTCCGCCCGTGGCCGCCGCCGACCTTCAGCCGATGGCGATCGCCCCGCGCTCGCCGGGCGAGTACGCCCCTGCCGCAGGGGGACGGGCGGTCGAGACGCTCCAGCATGCGGCGGAGCCGCTGCGCGGCGCGCGCGTGCTCCACGTGAGCGTCGCGGGCGCGGAGGGGCGCGTGCCGGAGCTCCTGGGCGGCCTGCTGCCGCTGGCCGCCGGTGCCGGGGTGGAGGTCGAGTGGCGGGTGCTGTTCGGCTCGCCCGAGCTGCGCGCGACCGCCGCGGCCCTCCAGTCCGGGCTGAGGGGCGGCGAGTCGGGCATCGACGACGCCGCCTGGGGCGAGTATCTGGACGCCTGCGAGCGAACAGCCCGTTCGCTGGGTGACGACTTCGACGCGATCGTGTTACACGACGCCGCGCTGGGACTGGCCGCGGGCCTGGTGGGCGGCGCCGCGGCGGGCAGCCCCGCGGCGAGCGGCCCAGCGGCGCTCTGGCGCCTCCACGAGGACGCTTCGCGAGCGGAGCCGGACGCGCTCGCTCGCGCTCTCGCACTGGCGGACCGGTGCTCTTCGGTGCTCGTGCCGCACGACTCGTTCGTGCCGGGTGGGGGAGGGAATGGCTCACCCGCCGGCAACGAGGAGCGTGCCGCGGCGCTAGCCGGCGACCGGCTCCGAGTCGCTCCGCCCGGCATCGATCCGCTCGATCCGCGCAACCTCCAGCTCGAGACGCGCCTGCCCGGCCGCGTCGTGCGGCCGCTCGGCGTCGACCTCGAGCGGCCGTTCTGCCTCCAGGTGCTCGAGCTCGACCGCTGGGACGACCCGCACGCCGCCATCGACGCCTTCCGGCTCGCCAAGGCGGAGGAGCCGGACCTCCAGCTCGTGCTCGCGGCGCTGCTCGACCGCGCAGCCACCGAGAGCTGGCAGGCCGCCAAGGAGATCTCGGACTACGCGCAGGACACCGAGGGCGTCCTCCTGCTGACCACCTACGAGGGCCTGGGGAGCCTCGAGGTGGGCGCGCTGCTGCTCCTCGCCCGCACGGTGATCGAGCGCTCGCTTCGCGAGGGGTTCGAGCTCGCCCCCTTCGAGGCGCTCTGGAAGCGGACGCCCGTGGTGGGCGGGCCGGCGTTCGCGATCCGCGACGGCGTCGACGGCTTCCTGGCCCCGGATCCCGACGAGGCCGCCGCGCACATCGTCGAGCTGGTGCGCGATCCCGGCCTCGCGGCCGAGATGGGGCGCGCGGGCCGCGAGCGCGTGCGCGAGCAGTTCCTCGTCACGGCCGCGCTCGAACGCGAGCTGCGCGACCTCGGCGCGCCGCTCGAGGACGGCTCGAAGATCGAGATCGTCACCGCCAAGGACGGCGACGGCCTCTGGCTCATCCGCCACGACGCCGCCCACGTGCTCGCCACCGCCGTGCTCGAGCTCTACCCCGGGGTGAAGATCTCGATCGGCCCGCCGATCGAGGACGGCTTCTACTACGACTTCGACTTCCCGGACGGGACGAAGCTCTCGGAGGAGGACTTCGAGGCGATCGAGGCCAGGATGCGCGAGCACGTCAAGGCCGACGAGCACTTCGAACGGGAGGACGTGAGCGTCGCCGAGGCGATCGCGCGCTTCGGGGAGGAGGGGCAGGACTACAAGGTCGAGCTGATCGAGGACCTCGTGAAGGACCAAGGCGTCGACACCGTCTCCCTCTACCGCAACGGCCCGTTCACCGACCTCTGCCGCGGCCCGCACGGCCCCGGCACGAAGCGCATCAAGGCGTTCAAGCTCACGAGCGTGGCGGGCGCCTACTGGCGCGGCGACGCGAACCGCCAGATGCTCACGCGCGTGTACGGAACCGCCTGGCCCTCGAAGGAGCAGCTCGAGGAGCACCTGAGGCGGCTCGAGGAGGCGCGCGAGCGCGACCACCGCAAGCTCGGGCGGGAGCTCGACCTGTTCATGCTCTCGGACCTGTCGCCGGGCTCGCCCTTCTGGCTCCCGAACGGCACCCACATCTGGAACGAGCTCACGCGGCTCTGGCGCGCGAGCAACGTGGAGCGCGGCTACACGGAGGTGCGCACGCCGATCCTCTACGACGTCGAGCTCTGGAAGCAGTCCGGCCACTGGCACGTCTACCGCGACCACATGTACTTCACGGACGTGGAGGACAAGCCCATGGGCCTGAAGCCCATGAACTGCCCCGCGCACGTGCAGATCTACAAGCGCGACCTGCACTCCTACCGCGACCTGCCGATTCGCTACGCGGAGCAGGGCCTCGTCCACCGCCACGAGCCGAGCGGCACGCTCCACGGCCTGCTACGCGTCCGCCACATCACCCAGGACGACGCGCACGTGTTCTGCCGCGAGGACCAGATCGAGGAGGAGGTCATCCGCTGCCTCGACTTCGGGTTCTTCATCTACGAGCAGTTCGGGCTGGAGCCGCGGCTCGAGCTCTCCACGCGGCCGGAGAAGCGGGTCGGCACCGACGAGATGTGGGACAAGGCCGAGGCCGCGCTCCAGAAGGCGCTCGACGACCAGGGCCTCGCGTACGACCTGAACCCGGGCGACGGCGCCTTCTACGGGCCGAAGATCGACCTGCACATGACCGACGCGATCGGCCGCTCCTGGCAGCTCGGCACGGTGCAGTGCGACTACTACATGCCGGAGCAGTTCGAGCTCACCTACATGGGCGCGGACAACCAGGAGCACCGCCCGGTCATGATCCACCGCGCGCTGATGGGCGCCTTCGAGCGCTTCATCGGCATCCTGATCGAGCACTACGCCGGCGAGTTCCCGCTCTGGCTCGCGCCGGTCCAGGCGCGCGTGCTGCCGATCGCGGACAGGCACGTGGAGTACGCGCGCAAGGTCGCGTCCGAGCTCCACGCGGCGGGGATCAGGGCCGAGGTGGACGACCGCACGGAGTCGGTCGGGAAGAAGATCCGCGACGGGGAGCTCCGCAAGGTCCCCTACATGCTCGTGGTGGGCGACCAGGAGCAGTCCGACGGCACGGTCGCGGTCCGAAAGCACCGCGAGGGGGACCTTGGAACCGAGGCCGTAAGCGACTTCGCGGGCTCGCTGAGCGCCGCTATACTCGCGCGGGAATGACCCGATCCGCTCGACGGCCCGTTTGACGCCAAGACATAGCCTTACCTAGTGCCGATCCCTCGTAAGTTCGATCGGCGCATGCCGGAGCGGGACGAGACGCGCATCAACGAGCGCATCCGGGTTCCGCAGGTTCGCCTGGTGGGAGAGGACGGCAACCAGATCGGGGTCGTCGACACCCAGCAGGCGCTTCGCTATGCGCAGGAGCGCGACCTCGACCTCGTCGAGGTCGCAGCCGACGCGCGCCCGCCGGTCTGCCGCGTGCTCGACTACTCGAAGTACAAGTACGAGCAGGAGCAGAAGGCCAAGGCCGCACGGCGCCACCAGAAGCAGGTGAACGTCCGCGAGATCAAGCTGCGCCCGAAGATCGCGGACAACGACTACCAGACCAAGAAGAACCACGTGGTCCGCTTCCTGAAGGGCGACGACCGCGTGAAGGTGACGATCATGTTCCGCGGCCGCGAGCAGACCCACCCGGAGCGCGGCGAGCGGCTCCTGATGCGGCTGGCGGACGACGTGCACGAGCTGGGCACGATCGAACAGGCCCCGCAGCAGGATGGCCGCAACATGACGATGCTGCTTGCTCCGCTGAAGCGCAGGCCTGAAGAGGCCCAGCAGGCGTCTGCTTGAATACACCGTTCGCATGCCGAAGATGAAGACGCACTCCGGCGCCAAGAAGCGCTTTAGGAAGACGGCCAAGGGCAAGCTGCGGGCGCGGCACTCCTTCACGAGCCACTACCTCGGGCACAAGAGCGCCAAGCGCAAGCGCCACCTGGGCCGTCCGGTCGTCGTAGCCGAGGCCGACCGCAAGCGCGTCGAGGAGCTGCTGCACAAGTGAGCCGGGTCAAGCGGTCAGTCCACGCGCGCAAGAAGCGCCGCGCCACGCTCGAGCGGACCAAGGGCTTCCGCGGCCAGGCGCACTCGAGCTACAAGAGGGCCAAGGAGGCCCTCATAAAGGCGGACACGTACGCGTATCGCGACCGCCGCAACAAGAAGCGCGAGTTCCGCCGGCTCTGGATCGTGCGTATCAACGCCGCCGCCCGCCAGGAGGGCATGAGCTACAGCCAGTTCATGCACGGCCTCAAGGTGGCCGGCATCGAGCTCGACCGCAAGGTGCTCGCGGACATCGCCGTCCGCGACCCCGAGACGTTCCGACGTTTTGCCGAGAAAGCCCGGGAGGCCGCGGCCGCTTAGGCGATTGCGGACACCAAGACCTCTCCCGGGCGCCTCTTTGGAGGCGCCTTTTTTGTGATCACCTCCGCCGACAACGAAAAGCTCAAGACGATTCGCAAGCTCCAGCAGAAGAGCTGGCGGACGAAGCTCGGGCTCTTCAGCGCCGAGGGGGAGGATCTGGTGGATGCCGCCGCAGCGGCCGGCCACGAGCCCGCGCTCGTGCTCCGCGCCGGCGAGGACGTCGATCCCGATCTCCTCGATGCGGTGAGCACGCTCGGCTCCGGGACTCGCGTGATCGGCGTCTACGAGCAGCGGTGGGTCGATCCGGCCGGCGAGGTTCTGGTCTACCTCCATGGCGTGGAGGACCCCGGGAACGTCGGG
>WNGA01008985.1_pt1 | contig 13588 bp, 14 predicted proteins | sample 5400061 | NCBI WGS metagenome assembly WNGA01 (sample SAMN13153366, study PRJNA577476) | soil metagenome | isolation source: 100 cm soil or saprolite under grassland replicate 2 | place: USA:California | collected 2016-06-15 | reverse complement strand
AGGTCGAAGACGTCGTGCAACACGAAGGCGAGGCGTTCCGCGGGAGCGAGGGCGTCGATCGCGATCTGAAGGGCGAAGCCGACCGAGTCCGCCAGGACAGCCTCCGCCTCGGGATCGGCCCCGGCTTCGGGACTCACGATGGGATCGGGGATGGGCCGCTCGCGCCGAGCTGTCCGCGAACGGAGCAGGTTGAGGCAGACCCGAGCGACGATCGTCGTCAGCCACGCCTTGAGGTCCTCGACCCCGGCGGCGCCGGCGCGGCTGGCCCGCTCCCAGGCGTCCTGGACGGCGTCGTCGGCGTCGCTGAGCGAGCCCAGCATCCGATAGGCCACCGCCCGTAGATGGGGCCGGTGCTCCTCGAAACGAACGGTCAGCCACTCGCTCTCGTCCATCCTTCACCTCCTCGCGTCGTCGCTCCCCACTACAGATGACCCGCCGGCGGCGACCGATGTGACAGACCAGGGCAGTGTCACACCGTCGCACTCCCCCGTGTCCTAGGAGGACCACAATCAAGGAGGATCCGCATGGACACCCAGCACGACGCACCGGCAGTCGAGATCGCCCGCGCACACGTGGAAGCGTGGACCAACCACGACTTCCACACCGCACGCGCCGGCCTGGCGCCCGACGTCAGGTTCACGATCACCACGACGCAGCCCCTCCCGCAGGCCCTCGAACTGAGCGGCGCGGACGCCTACATGAAAGGCCTTGCGTCCGCGGCGCGGTTCGCCGTACCCGGCAGTCTGCGCATCGCCGCCAGCACCGGAGACGAACGCAACGCGATGCTCATGCTGACCTACCTGGTCGACTTCGGATCAGGGAACGAGGCGGACTTCGGGGCGGACGCATGGAAGGGAGAGTGGACCTTGTCCGTCGCCCGGCTCTACCGACTCGACGACATGGCCAAGATCGAGGCCGAGCACGTGACCTACTACATGACGCCGAACTAACCGCCCGCCACGTCCTGCCGAAGCGCATCCACTTCGGCAGGACGTGGTGTTCAAGCCGTGCGTGCTCGTGGCGCCACCCTACTGGCCTCCCGGCACTCAGCCGTCTGATTCAACACGTTGTCGGCCCCCGCGCCGCGGACGAACGGTCTCGCGCGCCCTCGTACTGGTGTACGAGGGCGTGAGCAAGCTGATGGGTCACGACGGGTATCGGCCGGCGCGGGTGGCCACGACGGGACCGTGCACCGGTCGAGCAGCACCGAGGGGCAGGACTGGACCAGTCGGTCCAGATGGCGGAGGCGGAGGTGGTCTTGGGCGACGGCAGTCACCTGTGGGCCATACCGGCCGAGGTCGTCGCCGAATAGCCCAGCCCGCGGGCGCTGTCCCACCACCCCGTGCGGGCGACAGCGCCGACACGTCAAGAAAGCCCATCTGGTGCGGCGCCGCAGACTGCTCCCCCGGGAGACCGGACTCCAGGCGGGCAACCGACTCGCGGTCGGCCCGCGAGGGCGACCGCGAGTCGTGCCATCCTCCCACTCTTCGCGGCCAGGACCGCCGGGCCCGATGAGGTCGGGGAGGTCGCCGTGGGACGTCGAGCCCGCACACGAACGGTCGTGGCAATCGCGGAGCACGGTGTCCGGGTCGCGATCCAGGTCCGCCGCTCCACGACAAGGAGCACCAGCCGTTCTCCATCGAGGCGCAGGACGGCCGGCTGCGGCCTCCGGTCTGCAAGACGCCGTCGCCGCCGCGCGCCTGTCCACCTTCGGTGGGCCGTAGGTTACAGCATACGAACCGCTGCGCCACCGCCGCGACCTGCAGTTTCAGGCTCCCGCTCGCACGCGAACGCCGAACACAGGTCCTGCGCTCGGCCGGACGGCCAGCCCGGCCATCGACGCGGCCAGCAATGCCCGGGTCGCTCGGCCATCGCTGGCTGTCGGCCTGCTCAGCAACGCAGGGCGGCACATGCCAGAGGGCACGGCCGTCACCGCGGGCCGCCGGCGACGCGATGCCAGCGGCCGGCCCGGCACTGGTGCGGCGCCGCGGATATCCCGGCGGTTCAGCCGATGGTGCTGACCGCGGCCGGCATCGGGCCTGGCATCCCACCGGACCCGTTTCCCGGCTCCTGCGGCGGTTCACCTGCGCTGGCACCTCGCGGTAGGTGGCCGCCGCGGACGACGGTGCGTGCTGGTCACCGGCAGGCCTGGCATGACGCGCGTCAGGATTGTACTGATTCGGCCTGCTGGGACGGCTCCCCGGCGGGGGCGCCTCCGGGCGGGGGCAGCGGGCCGCGGCGCAGCAGCGTACCGCAGATGACGGCGCCGGCCGCGAAGATGCCGGTACACCACCAGAACACCGTGGTGTAGCCGTGGACCGCCGCGAGGTGAACCTGCGGCGGTGCTGGCTGCCCGTTCACGTGGCTGGCCAGGTAGCTGGCGGTGGCGCTGGCCGCGATCGTGTTGAGCAGCGCGGTGCCGATCGCGCCGCCAAGCTGCTGCCCGGTGCTGACGCTCCCGGAGGCTATCCCCGCGTCGCGTGGTGCCACGCCGGAGGTACCGGTGCGGAGCGCCGCGCCGTAGATGAGGCCCATGCCGACACCGATCACCATGGTCGGCCCGAGCAGGGCCGACGCGTAGCCCGAATGCACGCCGATCCTGGTCAGCCAGGCCATGCCGGCTGCGTTGAGCAGCAGGCCGACGGTGACCAGCGGCTTGGGGCCGAACCGCGGCGTCAGCACAATGTTGCCCACGTTGGTCGCTACGGCGGTGAGCACCACCATCGGCAGCAGGGCGACGCCCGAGGTGATCGCCGAGTAACCCAGGTCGGTCTGCATGTAGTAGACGAGGAACAGGAAGACTCCGAAGATGCCGACGCCGAGGATCAGCATGGTGAGGTAGGCGCCGCCGCGGTTGCGGTCCAGGACGACCCGGGGCGGCAGCAGCGGCTGCGCGGCGCGAAACTGCCAGAAGGCGAAAACGATCAGCAGCGCGACGCCGACCGCGAGGACGCCCCACGTCGAGGGCGTGTGCCAGCTGTGCGTCGCGGCGTTGGAGAAGCCGTAGACCAGGCAGAACATCCCGCCCGACACCAACACCACGCCCGGGACGTCCAGCCGGGCGCCCGGCGTCTTGGGCTGCCTGCCCAGCAACAGCACGCCTCCGATGATCGCGATTCCGGCGAAGACCAGATTGACGTACAGGCACCACCGCCACGACAGGTAGGAGGTCAGCGCACCGCCGATCAGCAGCCCTAGGGCCGCGCCGCTGGCCGCGACCGCGCTGAAGGCGCCGAACGCCTTGCCCCGGTCCTTCGGCTCGGTGAACGTCGTGACTATCAGCGACAGGGTAGACGGTCCCAGCAGCGCGGCGAAGACCCCCTGGCAGGCGCGCGCCGTAACCAGCATCGTGAAGTTGACCGAGGCGCCACCGACGGCGGAGGCGGCCGCGAAGCCGACCAGCCCGATGAGCAAGGTCGCCTTACGGCCGACCAGGTCGGCCAGCCGCCCGCCGAGCAGCAGCAGGCTCCCGAATGACAGCGCGTACGCGGTCACGACCCACTGCCTGTCGGCGTTCGTGAACCCCAGGTCGTCCTGCGCCGACGGCAGCGCGAGGTTCATCACGGTCACGTCGAGGACGACCATGAGGTAGGCGACGCAGATGACGGCGAGGATCAGCCACCGCCTCGAGTCCCCGGCCGCCGTCCCGGCCGCCCCCGGGCCCGGCCCGGCCGCAGGGGCTGTGCTCCGTACTGCCATGATCATCTCCTTGTCACATCGAACGGACTTGAGCCTCCCTGTTTGCTGGAGGTGTTCGTCTTAGCAGTACGACAACACAGGCCTTCGCAATGTGAGGCGACGCGCCAACCTCACAGTTCGGTGCGATGTCTTGTCGAACTGGTGAGGGCAGATGCGAGCGAGGGAGTCGTCGACACAATGACCACCCAATCCGAGCCAGGACACGGCCGACCCGATCCGAGCCTGAACGCGATCATGAGCGAGCGGCGTCGGCTGATCAATCTCGCCTACCGGCTCCTCGGCTCCCTGGCCGATGCTGAGGATGCGGTGCAAGAGACGTATGCCCGCTGGTACGTCATGCCCCAACAACAGCAGGAAGCCATCGAATCCCCCGGCGCCTGGCTGACGAAGGTCGCCAGTCGCATCTGCCTCAACCTGCTCGGCTCGGCACGGGCCCGGCGCGAGCGCTACGTGGGCGAATGGCTCCCGGAGCCGCTGCCCGAACCTACCGAGTGGCTCAACGGGCGGTCGGGCGACACCACGGCCGACCCGGCCGACCGAGTCACCCTCGACGAGTCGATCAACATGGCCTTCCTCGTCGTGCTCGAATCGATGACCCCGGCCGAGCGGGTCGCGTTCATCCTGCACGACGTCTTCCGCTACTCCTTCGCCGAAGTCGCCGATATCGTCGGGCGTACCCCGGCGGCATGTCGCCAGCTGGCCTCCTCAGCCCGCCGTCGCATTCGCCCGTCGCAGGCTCCCCCGACCCCCACCGCCCGGCAGGCCGGCATTGTCAGGGACTTCAAGCAGGCATGGGAAGCCAAGGACATCGACGCCCTCATCGGCTTGCTCGACCGCGACGCCACGGCGATCGCCGACGGCGGCGGCCTGGTCAGCGCCGCGCTCCGCCCGATCGAAGGCGCCGAGCAGATCGCGCGCGTCTGCGTCGATATCGCCGGCAGGGTACCCAACCTGACGATCCTGGAGCGTACGGTCAACGGCCAACCCGGCCTGGTCGCTCAACAAGGGGGCGTCACCGTGATAGTGGCGGCGTTCGACGTCGCAGGCGACCGGATCAAGCACATCTGGGCGGTACGCAACCCCGAGAAGCTCCTGCCTTGGACGGTCGGCCACAGCACCGCGACCCCGGCGGGTATGCGGATCGCCGTCGAAAAACCCGCGTCGAAACAGTGATCGCCCCTGCGGCCAGCCAGTTCGCGTTGGAGGACCAACCCCACCAGGTCGCAAGCCTCAAACCACCGCTGAGGTTTAGAAGGAAAGACCTCGCCATGTCCACGCCCATAATGGCCAAGCAGGACAACCTCCTGTCGCGTCTGCGCGACCCCACCCAGTTCTTCCCCGAGGGCATCGACATCCGCGTGGTGCAGCAGATCCTCGGCCATTCACAGCTTCGTATGACCGAGCGCTATACCCACGTCACCCAGAAGCTCACCCAGGACGCCGCCAACCGGATGGGCAAGGCCCTGTGGGGATGACGACCGCGCGGCTCCTGCTTAAGGCACAACATGCATAGCATTAGGAGCGTGAGTGAGCCAGTGTTCACCGTGCGCGCCGAGGACCAACCGTCGTGGGCGGAAATCGTGCAACACGCTGAGCACGGTGAGTCCGTTTCGGTGATAGCCCACGGCGACCACGTGGCCGACATCGTGCCATCTGGCGAACTGGACCGGCTTCGCGAGACGATCGAGGTCTTGTCGGACACCGAGCTGGTGCGCGACTTGCGGGAAGGACTGGCCGATGCACGCGCTGGCCGCGTTTTCTCCGCTGAGCAGATCGCGGCTGACCTGGCGGCCCGCCGCGCCGCTGGCGAATGAGCGAAGCACCGCGCTACACGATCTTCTTCACGCCTGCCGCCCGCCGTCGGCTCGACAAACTCCCCCTTCCAGCCGCTGCCGCCCTTTATGAACACGTGATGGGCCCAGTTGCCGAGAACCCATACCGGCTGGGCAAACCCCTGGACGCGCCGTTTGACGACGTCTGGACGACCCGGCGCGGCGACTACCGTGCCCTGTACATCATCGATGACCGGGAGCGTGTCGTCACGGTCCTGGCGGTAGCCCATCGCCGTGATGCCTACCGGCCTCGATGATCTTGTGCGTGTCGCGTGGCATGGCGGCCTCGTGTCACGCGACGAGGCCCCTGTAAGGATGACAAACCGCAGGTCCGGAGCGAAATCTGCAATCGCAACTGCAACCAAAACTGCAACCAGAAAGGATCAATGTGTCGAACACAGTCACGAAATATAGGCTCCTACCTGGTGGGGCGGGTGGGACTCGAACCCACGACCGGCGGATTATGAGTCCGCTGCTCTGACCGGCTGAGCTACCGCCCCGCCACGCGAGGCATTGCCGCAACGCGTGACCTACAGCGACGCGTGACATTACAGCAGAGCAACGCCGCGAGCGCGAACTGACCAACAACTCGCGCCACCTCAGGCCAGCCAGCACCTACCGGCTCAGGACCGGCTCAGGACCGGCTCATCTGCATGGCCATAGCGTGCTCAACAAGGGTGATCAAGGTGGTCTTCGTTGATTCCCTGCTGCGCGCGTCGCACTGGATGATCGGCACCTGTGAGCTGAGTGAAAGCGCATCGTGGACGTCCTGGACGGTATGCGGGAAATCGCCGTAGAAGCCATTGACGCCGATGATGAACGGCAAGCCCGCGGCCTCGAAGTAGTCGACGGCAGGGAATGAGTCAGCGAGCCTCCTGGTGTCGACCAGCACAACAGCGCCGATCGCCCCATGGATCAGGTCATCCCACATGAACCAGAACCGATGCTGGCCGGGGGTGCCGAACAGATAGAGCACCAATCCCGCGTCGAGCGTCAGCCGACCAAAGTCCATGGCCACTGTCGTCGTCGTCTTGTCAGGTACATGTGACAGATCGTCCACGTCGGTGCTCGCCACCGTCATCACCGCCTCTGTCGTGAGGGGCGTGATCTCCGATACCGAACCGACGAATGTGGTCTTTCCGACGCCGAAACCACCCGCGACCACAATCTTGACCGACGTCATCGCCGCGCCGACCGCCGGTCCCTGGCTGAGGCCACCGGGCGCCGGTCCCTGACTCAGGCCACGCGCCGGTCCCTGGCCGACACCACCGGCCGCAGGCACCTGGCCGACACCACTGCCCGCCCACGGAGCAGGCCTCGCGGAAGCCCCCGAACTAGAGCTTTCGTAGTCCACTTAGCACCCTTTCGAGCAGGTTGAGGTCCGGGCGTCCCTCCACGTGGTCAGTCTGGTGCACTCGAACAAGTCCTTCGACGGCCATGTCTGCGACGAGGACCCGCGCCACACCTAGCGGCATCCTGAGCACTGCGGAAATCTCCGCGACCGAACGCCAGTCGCGGCAAAAGCCCAGGATGGCCTGGCATTCTGGGCTGAGAACTGAAAGATCACGCGGCTCGTAGTGAGACGCGGCAACCATCGCCTCGATCTGGAGTTGATACTTCGGCTGGGTGCGGCCTCCCGTCACGGCATATGGCCGAACAAGCGGGCTGGACACGGTCTCCTCACCAGTACCTAGCTCGCTCTCGCGGGTTGACGGTACCGCTACCGGAGGATAGCTCCAGCGAAGATCGCCGCCCGGACGCAGTGCGTGCGTCCCGTCATCCCTGGAGCGGTCGCGGCCCTGGCCGGCCACAGGTCTCTCCCGTCACTATTTGCCATCCTCGGACCACTCTGGCGGGAACGCGCTGCGCAGTTGCGGGGTAAGCGCGCGCCCCACACGCTCCACTAGCAACGCCATCTCGTAAGCCACCAGACCCATGTCGCAGTCGGCGGACGCGAGCACAGCCAGACTAGATCCATCACCGATGGCCATGACGATGAGCAAGCCGCGCTGCATCTCCACGACGGTCTGCGCGACCGGGCCACCTTCGAAAATCCTGGCTGCACCCTGCGTCAGGCTGGTGAGGCCCGACGTGACGGCGGCAAGCTGATCTACGCGATCGGGGGGGAACCCGTGTGAAAATCCCATGGGAAGCCCGTCGGACGAGACGACGATCGCGTGGGCGACAGCCGGAACGCGTTCGACGAAGTTTGTGACCAGCCAGTTGAGATCCTGCACCGGATGGGCTACTGGGCTCACACGTCCTCCTCGCTCGCTCCAGCTCTGCCTGAACCGCCATCAGCAGGCCCGGCGCGCAAGCCGGGGAATCGGTTCCTGACCGCCACGGTGCCGCGGCCGACCGGTTCAGCCCCCCTCGCATTGGACCGCGCTCCGCTCGCACCGTTCACCGCGACCAGACCTCGAAGATGGCGCCGCGGCCGTCACCGAACGAAACCGGCATGGCGCGCCCCTTCCCGGGTGACGGGTCACTGACAGGTTCATCGTGACGGTCCGGCGCCCACTTTAGCCTGATAGCGGCCGGAGACCACCTCAATACGGTAATGAGCTGCAAATACCTGTCTACCGCGTTCATGTCGCGACGTCTCGGTATTGATGCACTGTCGCACCACGCCCAGGTCTTTCGTCCAGGAGAATTCAATACTTCAGCTCGCAGCTAGGTGAATACGCATCGTTACCCTCCCCCGCGGAGCTTGGCCGCCTCGCGACAGGTTCTCCGCACGCCTCCTTAACGGCTGCCGCTGCGTGACGCCTGCTACCTGACTGCAACCGATCGCGAAACGCTGCCACAACCCGCGTGAAACAGGGTCGATGTATGGAAAACATCGACAAAGTCACCCGCACAACCGCCCGCCCGGCGATGCGGCTGGCTGCGCTGTCGCTCCTGGTCGCGGCGTCCCTGGTCGCGGTGTCCCTGGTCGCGACGGTTTTCCTGGCGGGAATGACCTCGGCGGCACAGGCCGCGACCGCCGCGGGCGCCTCGGTTCGCGGCACCACCGCACGCATCCAGGCGCTGCTGGACCGACCGGTGAACGGCAAAGTGGACCTGCCCTCGGGGACGTTCACGATCCGCCCGGCGTTGCGGCTGCACCAAACTGAAACGATCATCGGCCACCACACCACGCTCAAGGTGGCGAGCGGCTCGGACAACTATGCGGCGGTACTGTCCGGCGCTAGCGCCGCGACGGATCTGACCGGTCTCACGATCACCGGGGTCACATTCGACCAGAACACCGCGGGCAATCCCATCCACAGCGTCTCCCCGCTGTATCACGGCTTCCCGAGGTTCGTTGTGCTGGTGGTGGCGGGCTCGAACGTCAAGATCACGCACAACACGTTCAAGAACACCAACAACCTCAACACGATCGTGACAGGCGGAGCCGCCAGCCACGCGACGATCAGCGGCAATGTGTTCCGGACGATCAACGCCCCGTGGCACGATCACTCATCCGTCTACACCACTGGCCCCCAGACCGTGATCAGTGGCAACACCTTCGTCGGCTCGTCAGCGATCGCCGCAGCGATCGAGGTGCACGGCACCGGGGTCACAGTGACCCGTAACCGCGTGGCTGGGTACTACCGCGGCGTGAACATCGTCAGTCCCCACACGACCGTCAGCCACAACAAGGTCATCGGCGCGGTCAACCCCGTCGACCTGTGGTCCACCGTTTCGCCCGGTCTGCACGACGTGAAGGTGACCCATAACCTGCTCAACCGCAACCTGCCGTCCTGGTCTCGTGCGATGAGGACACATGGTGGCATTCCGTCCGCCGGGTATACCAAGCAAGTGATCACGGACAGCACGTCAAAGTTCCCGATGCACCGGATCATCATTCGGGGGAACCACGGCTGACCCCCGGCCACCCGTCAGGGCGGCCCGGACGCAGCCGATGATGCGATCGATGTCGGAACCGGTGAGCCCCGGATGCACGGGCAGCGACAGTACCTCAGCAGCCGCCAGCCGCGCCTGCGGCGTCGTGTCGCGGATCACCCTTGGATGGTCGTGGTAGCACTGATAGTCGTGGACCAGCCTCGGGTAGTACGGCCTGGCGTCAATACCGGCAACGGACAGACGGCTGCGCAGCCGGTCCCGGTCCATCCGTGCCGCTGCGGTAAGGCGCACCGTGTACTGGTGCCACGCGTGCTGCCGGTCCGGCGGGACGGCAGGAAGCCGCAGGCCGGGCACGTCCGCCAGACCCGCGGAAAGCAGGGCCGCGTTTCGCGCCCTCCGCGCGTTCACCGACGCTAGCTTGCTCACCTGTACTGTGGCGATCGCCGCCTGCATATCGGTCAGCCGGTAATTGTGGCCTGGCAGCTCATACTGGTAGTGCTCCCGCATGCCGTGGTTACGCAACAGGCGCAACGAATCCGCGATCTTATCGTCGCCCGTGGTGACAACCCCGCCCTCCCCGCAGGTGATGTTCTTCGTCCCGTACAGCGAGAACGCGGCGGTGCCCGAACAACCCACGGGGTCCGCACCCACCCGCGCGCCGTGGGCCTGAGCCGCGTCCTCGATGATCGCGAGCCCGTACCGCGCGGCCACGCCGCAGATGGCCGGCATGTCCGCGGGCAATCCATAGAGGTGCACCGGCACCACCGCGCGGGTGCGGGAAGTTACCAATGCGGCAATGGCGCCAGGACCAATGGCGAGGTCCTCGCCGATGTCGGCGAACCGAGCGGTCGCGCCCACCTCCAAGATCGCGTTGAGCGTGGCGGCGAAGGTGAACGGCGTCGTAATCACCTCGTCACCAGGGCCGATGCCGTGCGCCCTCAGTGCCGCGACAAGGGCGACGGTACCGTTGCTGACCGCGACCGCGTGCGCGGCCCCGTGCGCGGCCGCGAAAGCGCCCTCGAATTCCGCGACCCTCGCGCCTCCGGTCAGCTTGCCCGAGCGCAGTACCTCAAGCACCGCCCTCTCCTCGGCGGCACCGAGTCGCACATGGGCGAGCGTGATCCGCCGAAGGCCGTTCGGCTTACCTGTGGGCCCGGGCTGGTCGCGTCCGGCAGCCACCGGCATCGAACCGGCCACCGGCGACGGGGGGGAGCCGCTGAGGCCGACTGGCGGGCGCGGGACCACGGTGGGCTGGTGCGCCTGCGAGCCCGAACGGCTGCCGCAGAGCGCGTCGAGCAGTTGCCGGGTGAGCGGCTCGATGCTGGCGGCGCAGGCCATGAATGCCTCGTGCGTCTCCGCTGGGTCTTCGATCTCATCGGCGGCTGGTTCGACATAAGGGACGCGGCCGCGGAGCCTGGCCGCCTCGGCCACGACGCGCCTCGCCCGGTCCACCGCGGCTTCCCCGGCAGCCGACGGCGACGCGTACGCGGCGAGCCGGGTGAACTCCCGGAACAGGTAGGCGCGGCGCGACGCGGTCGGGCGCATGACCACCGCCTCATCCCGATGATCGCGGGAGGCGCACAGGATCAGGTCCGCGTCGTCGATGGCGGCGGGTATGAGCCCGCGGCTCGCGAAGCCGTTGACGTCGGCACCGAGCCCGCACAGCGCGTGCGCGGTGTAAGGATGCATCGGCGAGCCGTTCAGCCCGCTGGTGCCGGCGCTTGCCACCCGAAACGCGGCCGCCCCCGCCCCCAGCCGCGCGGCCAGGCCATGGCGGGTAAGCCGTTCCGCGATGACCGAACGGCAAAGATTTCCCGTGCACACGAACAGGATGTGGAACCGGCTGGCCCGGTCGGCATCGGCGGACATTGGCGAGTGCCTTTCCGGAGGCTGATTGCTGCGGTTGATTTGGCGACTACAAATAGTATCCAGATGGCTTCAAGTCGTCACCGTCGCCGTTGCTTGCCTTTCGGCAATTGGCGGTAGATCGACTCGAGTTCGGCCAATTTGTCGGCCCCGTGCTCATGCGTGAGGATGAACCTCTGGTTCGTGCGCCGGCTGGCCTCCTCGGCCGAAATGTGGCGCAGGAATGTGGCCAAGCCGGCGACGATCGGCTCTGGCGCGAGATCGGCAACCAGCCCGTCGCTGATCATCTCTCGGTAGGGCGCAATATCCGACAGCAGCAGCCGGCATCCCGCCAGGGCGGCCTCAAGGACCGACGAACTCCGCTGGTCCGCCGTGGGCACCGATACGGCGACATCACTCGCGCACATGAGCTCGAACGTCTCGCGAGGCGGCAGCGTACGATCCACCATCAGTACACGGTTCCTGACGGCGTCAACAGCATCCCGGACGCGGTCGCCGTAACAGCCGACGGCCCGCCGTGCGGCCTCCCGGTCCGGACGGTGGCCACCGAGAACCACCAGGAAAAGATCCTCCCGGTCCGCCGCGGCCGCGGTGAATGCCGAAACAATCTCCATGGTCCGATAGGTTGCCGCGCACGTGCGGACCGACAGCACCACCGTAGCGCGAGCGGGGATCCGCAATGCCGCACGCACGACGCCAGCGGAGATCGACGGCAACGCTGTGATCAGCTCTGGGGCCACCCCCCAAGAAAGCAGCCGAGGCCGCGCCGCTGGCACCCGGTACCTGCTGGTGACGTGGCTCGCCACCTCGGCAGAGGTCGGCACCACGAGGTCAGCGCGACGGAGCGCAAGTCCCGCGAACGCCGCCCGCGCACCGGACCGTTGCGCCGCGCGTAGCTCGCTGCCCCACGGCGTCACCACCCGTGCCAGGCCAGCCGGCAGCGCCAGTGAGAAAAGTGCGTACGTGCCGAGCGAGTGAACGTGAACCAGATCAGGGCGATACTGCCTGATCAGCCGCCGCAGCCACAGCGCGGCGACCGCTGCGCGGCGAGCCGACGCCGCGCCCGCTCCAGGGGCCACGCGCACGTTCACCCCTGGCCATGCGGTACCGGGCCGCCAGCTCACCACCACGACCCGGTGCCCGGCACCGGTGAGTGCCTGCGCCCACCGTGCCGTGTGGAGCGAGTTGGCCGGGGCCAGCAGCACGACCGATAGGCCGCCGCGACCGCTACTCGTCGTGCCCACGGCCCTCACCGAGCACGAACCTCGCCTTGCCTGCCACGGCCCGCATTCGGCAAAAAGGATCACGGCGATAGGACCGCCACCGACCTGCGACGCGGCGGAACGAAGGATCCGCGAGCAATGCCGCTGCCGCCTCGAGCAGCGAGATGTGCAGCGCGTGGTAGGCAACTGTGGCAGGAGCGTCGAAGCACAGGTCGTAGCGCGACCAGTAGCCAATGTCATAGTGCCCGACCTGGGCCGCAAGCCGTTGGGCGGCGGATGCGTGGGCGTTTCCGCCACTCCTCGCCTCGAACTCGCGCAGGCCGACGAGCGCGAAAACCGCGCCATTGAGGATATGGCTCGGCGGGTCGGACGGGCACTCCTCGAGGAACGGCCTGCCGGCTCGGTCGTAGTGGGCGCATCCGCCGTCGCCGAGCGGCAGCAGCAGCAGGGTGACCGCCTCTCGCGCCGCGTCGAGGTAGGACCGCTCGCCGGTGAGGTCGCCAGCACGCAGCAGTACGGAGACGGCGAGCCCCTGGGCCATCGCCGAGTACCAGCCGGGCGGCACGCGGTAGCGCGCAACGGGCACCGGGTACCGCCATCCGCCGCGGGCATCCTGGGTCATCCTCAGGTGGCGTGCCTGGGCCAGGAACCCGGCCAGGTGACCGTCGCTCCCCCCCGGCCGCGGCTGGCCGCGTGCGCCAGCACGCCATGCCTGCGTATGTCTCGCGAGCGCATACAGGCTCGCCGACACCGGGTTGACGTAGCGGCGCCCGTCCGGTGTGGGAACCACAACGACGCCGTCGGGGCCGGTATCCAGGCCGCGGCTGACCGCCCGCAGATCAAGTGGATACGGGCCGCCGCCATCGGGCCTGATGGCCTTTTCTACCGGGGGCATCCGCGCCCGCACGTCGCGCAGTGCCGTGGCCACCAGCGACAGCCGGGAACGGGTCCGCTGGCCGGTCATCTGCATGCGGGCCGCATTGTCCGGGTGGCGCGCCGCGTTGACTGACCGAGCGCGGCCCGGTACAGGCCGTCGATCTGGGCCACGGTGGCGTCGATGTCGAAACGCCGCAGGCAGCGCTCCCGGCCCAGGCGCCCCATCGCCTGCCGCCGGACCGG
>WNGA01023751.1_pt1 | contig 13589 bp, 13 predicted proteins | sample 5400061 | NCBI WGS metagenome assembly WNGA01 (sample SAMN13153366, study PRJNA577476) | soil metagenome | isolation source: 100 cm soil or saprolite under grassland replicate 2 | place: USA:California | collected 2016-06-15 | reverse complement strand
GGGAGGGGTCTAACAACACCGCCAGGAAGCGCTCGATCATCGCGTTGACCTGGTCCGGGACTTCGAGCTGGTTGAAGTGTCCGGCGCCGACGGTCTGGCCCGTGACGACCCGCGGGCAGAGCTGGCGCAGGCGCTCCAGCTCGGGACGCGGCGCGGCGGCGTTGACGAATAGGGCTGGCACCTTGCACGCCAGCGCCGCCGCGGCAAAGTCGAACGACCAGATGTGCTCCCAGGCCGAGGCCATGACGTGGCGCGGCGCCGACGACATCTCGTCCAGGATTCGACCCTTGAGTCGAGCGTCGGTCGAGGGCAGAAACATCCGCTCCTCGACGAAGCGACGCTGCGCCTCACGGTAGTCTGGGCCGCGCAGCGCCCGCAGCAGCTCACGGCTAGCCTCGATCCGCTCCTCGGACGGGAGGACCGAGGCGTCGATCATGACGATCGCCGCCGGAAGGTCGGGGTGCCTGGCGGCGAGCGCCAGAGCCACCGTTCCGCCCATGCTGTGGCCGACGACGACGGGCTTCTCGATCCCGAGCTGGCCGCAGAGCCAGGCCAGGTCTTCGGCGAAGCCCTCGATGGCGTATCCCTGCTCGGGCTTGTCGCTCTGGCCGTGGCCGCGCAGGTCGACCGCCACGACGCGATGCCGTGCTCTGAAATGGTCGAGCTGGGGAGCGAAGTACGTACGGTCACAGGTCCAGCCGTGCACGAACAGGAGCGGCCGCGCGCCGCTGCCGGCCTCCTCGTACGCCAGCGCCACGCCGTCACAGATCAGCTTCTCCAAGTTCGCCTCCCTGGCTGGGCCCGGCCCCGGCGATCATAGCGAGGTTGGGCTTTGCCCTGGCGGGCACCACCGGGCATGAAAATGGGGCGCCCGCTCTCCTCAGGCCCCCACCCCGCGAAGCGCACTTGTTCCCAACCCCCTCCCCCAAAATTTGGGGGACGGATCTTGGAGCAGGGGGTCGTGATCGGGCGCAAGTACCCACCCCCAACCCCCTCCCCCAAATTTGGGGGACGGGGCAGGGGGTGAGGGCTCTCCGCGAGCGCCGTCGGCCAGCGAATCGGCTACCATGGTTACGGCTACTCGGCCTCGTGGCTTAGCCCCGGAGAGCACCGTGTCAACAGAACAGCCTTCAATCGACGCCCTCGCTCGCTCATACGCGACGACCGCCGCCGAGGTCCACCGCGACCACGCGAGCTATCTACGCTCGCTCCCCGAGCAGGCATGGAGCGGTCCGACCGGCTGCAAGGAGTGGACGGTACGCGACCTGGCGGGCCATGTGGTCGGGGAGGCGGTCTGGTTTCCCACTTTGGTACGCGGCATAACGCGTGGTGAGCCGGCCCCGCCCGACGAGCTGTGGGAGTCCTTTAAAACCCTGCCGCCCAACGAGCTGGCGGACACGCTCGAGCAGGCCGCGGACAGCATAGTGTCTTCGGTCGACGAGGCGACGACCGAGCACTTGCAGCAGACGGTCGATCTCGGGTTCACGAAGATGCCGCTGTGGCAGGCGACCTTCGTCTGCCTCTTCGAGAGCGTCTACCACCACTGGGACGCACGCTCCGGACGCGACCCCGCCGCGACGGTTCCCACCCCGTGGGCCCAGCAGCTCGCCACCAGGGCGGTCGAGTTCGCGCCGTTGATCGCCAGCCGCGAGGCCGCCGGAGGAGCGCCGGGGCGGTACGTGCTCCAGGTGGGAGATGGGGTGGGGCCAGTCACGGTCACCGCGCAAGGCGGAGAGGTCACGATAGAGCGAGGAGCGCTGGACAGGCCGGACGTGACCGCTCGCCTGAGCGCCGACCAGTACGTGCGCCTGCTGGCCGGCAGGCTCGACCTGGCTCGGGCTATCGAAACGGGCGAGGTGCCTGTGCAGGGAGACCGAGATCGGGCGAGCGGCCTGAATCGCATCTTCCCGGGCGTCTAGACGGATCGGGTGCCGTCGCTCGAAGCGCTGTAAGCTCCAGGAGGTCCGTATGGCATTCGAGTACATCCTGGTCGAGCGCGACGGGCCGGTCGGGGTCATAACGCTCAACCGCCCAAAACAGCTCAACGCCCTGAGCGGGCCGCTGATGGAGGAGCTGGTCGCCGCGCTCGAAGAGCTGGATCGGGACGAGAGCATTCGGGCGATCGTCCTGACCGGCGGGCCAAACGTGTTCGCGGCCGGCGCCGATCTCAAGGAATTCTCGGTCCAGACCCCGATCTCGATGCTCACCAGGAGCCGGGTAGGGTTGTGGGACCGGATCAAGGCGGTCTCGAAGCCGCTCATCGCGGCTGTTAGCGGATTCGCGCTGGGCGGCGGCTGCGAGCTGGCGATGCAGTGCGACATCATCGTCGCGTCCGAGACGGCGCGCTTCGGCCAGCCCGAGATCAACGTCGGCCTGATGCCTGGAGCGGGCGGCACCCAGCGGCTGACCCGAACACTCGGGAAGTTCAAGGCGATGGAGCTGGTACTGACCGGAAAGTTCGTCGACGCCTGGGAGGCCGAGAGGCGAGGGTTGGCGAACCGGGTCGTGCCGCCCGAGCTCGTGATCGATGAGGCGAAGCGGATCGGATTCGAGCTGGCCGACAAACCTCCGATCTCGGTCCGGCTGGCCAAGGAGTGCGTCATCAAGGCATTTGAGACGACCCTGGCCGAAGGCATCGACTACGAGCGCAAGCTGTTCTACCTGCTGTTCGCCTCCGAGGATACCAAAGAAGGGATCAACGCCTTCGTGGAGAAGCGCAAGCCGGAGTACCGAGGGCGATAGGCGGTAGGGGCGCACGGCGTGCGCCCTGGGCGTATGCCATACGCCCCTACAAGCGGTCGGGAGGAACGATGGCCTACGAGACGATCCTGGCCGAGACGGCCGAAGGGGTGTTGACGGTAACCCTCAATCGCCCCGAGGTGTTCAACGCCTTCAATCCACAGATGGGCCGTGAGCTGAGCGATGCGCTCCGGGCCGCCGGGCGCGACGACGAGGTGCGGGCGTTGGTCATCACCGGAAGCGGCAAGGCGTTCTGCTCTGGCCAGGACTTGAAGATGGTCGACGAAGCGATGTCGGAGGCGAGTCCGCCGAACTTCGCCGAGCTGATCCGCCAGCACTACACGGGCCTGATCCTGGCGATGCGGCGACTGGAGAAACCGATCGTGGCGGCCGTCAACGGCGTGGCGGCGGGAGCGGGCATGAGCCTGGCATTGGCCAGCGACCTTCGTATCGCTTCAGACAGCGCGACTTTCCTGCAGGCGTTCGTCAACATTGGCCTGGTGCCTGACTCGGGCAGCATGTACTTCCTGCCGAGGCTGGTTGGGCTGTCCAAGGCGCTCGAGCTGTGTCTGCTCGGGGAGCGAGTGTCCGCCGAGGAGGCGCTGCGGATCGGGCTGGTGAATCGGGTTGTCCCCGGGGAAGAGCTGCCCACAGCGACCGCCGAGCTGGCCCGCAAGCTAGCGTCGTCGGCCGGGAAGGCGCTCGGGCTGACAAAGCGCGGACTCAATCGGGCCCTCGAGGCCAACCTGAACGAGATGCTCGAGTACGAGGCGCTGCTCCAGGAGGTCGCCGGGCGCACGGCCGACTTCCGTGAGGGCGTCACCGCGTTCAAGGAGAAACGCGCGGCCCGGTTCAGCGGCACCTAAGGTCGGGTCGACACAAAGAGGCGGGGACCGTGTATGGCGGCATTCTGCGGCGCGTGCGGAGCTCCGGCGGGGAGGCCCGGGCAGGCGTACTGCATCCAGTGTGGCGCCGGGCTGGCGGCTCCAGCGTCTAGGTCCGACGACCCGCGCACTCCGTCCGCCACCCCGCGGACCGGCGAGGAGCAGACCCACCCGGGCCTCAGCACGGACCCGTGGTCGGCTACAAGACCGCACCAGGGCGCCCTGGGCAGCCCGCCCGCCGGAGCGCCGTACGGCTCCGCCGTCCTGATTGACGAGAGGCGGCGGGCTGCCCAGCCGGTCCGGGGCTGGGAGGTCGCCGCCTTCTGGCTGATCGGATTGGCGTGGCTGGGCGCCGCAGCCTGGTGGGGTGTGGCCCTGGCGGTCGCCCTGGTGCGGGGCGAGCAGTTGGGCGTCGCTCGGGTCATGCCGGCCGCGGTTGTGTGGCTCCTACCGCCGGTGGCCATCGCGGCCTTCTTCATCGCCCGCCAGGCCGGGCTGGGCGGCTGGCGTTGGTCGCTGCCGATGCTCGTGGCAGTTCCACTCCTCGTGCTCGGCATCCGAGCCATCGCGCCGGAGTCGGCTGCGGGCCCGGCGTCGGCATCTGGCCAGTCCGCTCCCGCGCCCGGCGCCACGCCCACTCCGGCGCCGACGCAGCCTGGCGGACTCCCCATCCCGCTCCCGACTAACCTGCCATTCCCGATTCCGTTGCCGACCAACATCTCGCTGCCCAATTTGCCCCTGCCGGATCGAAACGCGACCCCGGTCCCCGGGGCCAGACTTACCGCCGAGGACGCCCGCCGGCTCGTAAAGGACTCGTTTGGCGGCCGCTGCCTTGGCCTGCACATCGCGATCGATCTGGCGCGGGTCACTTTCGAGGCGCCCAATTGGGTCGTGACGACAAACCGCGGCGAGACCTGGCGGGTCGCCGATGGCAGCGGCTCGGTCACGCCGGACGAAAAGGCCACCGCCCGCGAGCAGCGAGAGTGTCGGTCCGGCCGTTAGCCGGAACGTGCGCTTCGCGGCCTCAGCGCCAGTCGATCGCGCCGTAGCTCGAGATCAGCGAGACCGTCCGGACGGCGCCGTCGGAAGGGGAGAAGATGTGGACGCCGCCCCCGCCGGCCACAGCGATCCAGCGGCCATCTGGCGACCAGGCCACGGCGCCATCGTCCTCGGCCAGGAGCGCCAGCCGGCGCAGGTTCTTCCCGTCCGCGTCCACTCCGAACAAGTCCCATGGGATACCGTGCAGCGAAGCCCGAAGCGCCGCGTAACCCGTAGCGCGTTCGACCGCGGTCCGCGAGCTTCGCCCTAGGTCGCCGACGCCGGCGAACGCGAACGACCTGCCGTCCGGCGAGAAGCGCGGGAACGCCAGCGCGAGCAGCTCGTACTCGGCCACCACTTGCCGCTCTGGCCCGCCGCCCAGAGGACGGGTCCAGAGCCCATCCCCGTTCGAGATGGTCTTCAGGTACGCGAGGGTCGAGCCGTCAGGTGAGATGGTCGGGTTACGGCCGCCTTCGGCCAGCGTTCGCCGACCCGATCCGTCGGCCATAACCCATTCGACCCGCGCCACGATCCCGCCGACCGCGGTCAGTCCGACGGTCTCGAAGGCCAGCCCGCCGCCATCGGGCGCCCAGGCTGGCGCGGCCAGGAGCGTCCCAGCCCGCTCGCGCGGCACGAGGACGGCCGGCGGCCCGGCTCCGTCCTGAGCCGACACGACCAGCAGGTCGGCTCCCCCGGCGTCGTCCGTGGTCGGCGGGGCGTATCGACTGAAGGCGATCCGACCGCCGTCAGGCGACCAGGCGCCGTCCGCGGCAAAGCCGCCGGGCTCGAGGGTCAGAAGGGTCCGCTCTCCCGACCCATCGGCCTGCACCAGCACCAGGTCTCGGCCGCGAGGAACGACCAGCGTGCCGACCGGCCCATCGGCGAGGACGGAGTCGACCAGCATTGGGCCCCGACCAGTCGGGGGAAGCGCGAACGCCGCCGAGGCCCCCAGCAGGGCACCAAGCAGCTGCCGGCGGGTCAGCATGGTCCGCGCGGCCCTAGGACGCGGTCCCGCCAAGCTCGCGATACAGCTTCTCCAGGGTCTCGGGCACGCTGTTCTGCCGGCCCCAGCCGCTGTACTCGGACAGATCGATCTCCGTCCTGATCTGGTCGAGGGTCTTGCCCTGCTGCATGAGCGCCCGCACCCGAGCGCGGACCGTGTCAAAGTAGTCGCTCAGGACCTGGAGCTGCTCTTTGCCCTGGACCATCGGGCCATGGCCGGGCACGATCCAGTCGACGTCCATGCCCATTAGCCGCGCCAGGATACGCTGCCAGTTCGCCGAGTCGCCGTCCCGCACGGTTGGATGCAGCTCGACGAAGAGCAGGTCGGCAGTGAACAGTACCCGCTGGTCCGGCATGTAGGCCACAGCGTCGCCGATCGTATGGCCCTTGCCCATATACATCAGGTGCACGTCGCGGCCTTCTCCGAGATGAAGGACGAGCTCGTCGCCAAAGGTAATCTCCGGTGCCGCCAACGAACGTCCTTGCCACAGCTGCTGGCCGGCCGGGGTGCGCAGATCGGCCACCAATCGCGGCGGCGCGATCTCGAGAAAGTTTTCGCGCATCCTCTCCGACCCGAAGAGTGTCGCGCCCATTCGCTTCAGATCGAAGTTGCACGAGTAGTCGTCCGCGGCGGCGTGGCCGTTGCCCGCCCAGCGAATCGGCTTGTCCGTGATCGTCCGGATGGCCGCGATGCGAGCGTCAAAAGGTGTTGAGGTTGCACGCGAACACGAACACCCCGTCGTCGCCGACGACGAAACCGGTGTTCATGTCCTCGCCCGGGGCTTTGATCCCATAGACACCCTGGCCCATCTGGGTGACTGGCAGCGGCTGAGTGCCGGATCCCCCGGGCGGCACCTGCGCGGCGGCGAGGGCCGGATCCCCCGGGCGGCACCTGCGCGGCGGCGAGGCCCGGCCCCAGGCCGGCCGCCACAACCGCTAGTCCGACACCAGCGCACATTAGCCACGAGACCACAGTTCGGCTCATCCGAACACCTCCTCACGGGCCAGATTCCAGAGCATCCCTACGGTATCGGCAACCGCCCTCCCTGTCAAAGCAAGGCGCCCCCAGCAGCCCCGCGCTATGCTCTGGGCGTGCTCGACGTGGCCCTGCTCGGATGTGGTGGCACGGTTCCCCTGCCCGGTCGTTGGCTCTCGGCGCTCCTCGTGCGCCTAGGCCCGGAGCTGATCTTGTTTGACTGCGGTGAGGGGACTCAGATCAGCATGCGCGAGCTTGGATGGGGCTTCAAGGCGCTCAAGACGATCTGCCTGAGTCATCTGCACGCCGACCACGTCGCCGGCCTGCCGGGCCTGCTGCTGACGGTCGGCAACTCAGGGCGGACCGAGGCGGTTACCATCCTTGGGCCGACAGGCACCACGCGAGCGGTCGAGGGGCTGCGCACGGTGGCGGCCAACCTGCCTTATGAGGTGGTGATCCTGGAGCTGAGCGGCGGCGAGGAGATCGCCCAGGCCTCCGCCCGGCTGGCCTGCTTGCCCCTCGACCACCGCGTACCGTGTCTCGCCTACCGTCTGGACGTCGCCCGTGGCCGACAGTTCGAGCCAGACCGAGCGCGCGCACTCGGCGTGCCGCTGGAGCTCTGGAAACGCCTTCAGCAGGGCGAGTCGGTTGAGTGGAACGGCGAGCGCGCCCAGCCCAACGACGTGCTTGGCCCAGAGCGTCCCGGTCTCCGACTGGCCTACGTCACCGACACGCGGCCCACGGCCCGGCTGCCCGCATTCGTCCAGAACGCCGACTTACTGGTCTGCGAAGCGACCTACGCCGACCCGGCCGACGCCGAGAATGCTGTGGAAAACAAGCACATGCTGTTCTCAGAGGCGGCCCAGATCGCCTGCGAGGCGAGCGCCCAGCAGCTCTGGCTGACCCACTTCAGCACCAAGCTCACCGACCCGGAGGCGCACATCGGCCACGCCAGGACAGTCTTTGCCAACACGATCGTCGGCCGCGATCACCTGACGACAACCCTTCGCTTCAGGGACCGGGTCTAGCTCCGAGCGCCAGGTTCCGAACGACGACTATCGACTTGGAACCTGGGACCTGGAGCCTCGAACTGTGGTCGGGCGGCAGTGGCCGCACTCCCCGCGCGCACGGCAGCAGCGCTCCACTAGCACCATGCCCGGTGCCCGCTCGACGCCCAGGATCGAGCGAAACACCTGCGCCTCATTGCCGTGCGACCAGAGTCGCCAGCCGGGCGGGATCGGCGCCCGGACCGGGAGCGGGGTCGGGCGACAGGTCACGTCGTACGCCACTCAGCAGCCTCCATCGTCGGACATCCCTTAACTGTCGAGGTGATCGACAGCTCAGGCGCCAATCGTCAGTGATCGATGTGCGCGCGTCGCGGTATCCCTCCGACCTGTCGGCCGGACTACGAGCCGCAGGCGCGCGGCGCGAGTTATATCACTTCGGCTGTTTGTATCGGGAGCGCACCAGGCCCAGGACCCGTTCGGGACTCAGCGGCAGCTGGCGGACCGGCGCGCCGACGGCGTCGGACACGGCGTTGGCCAGGGCGGCCGAGACGCCGACCGTGCCACCCTCGCCAGCCCCTTTGACGCCGAGCGGATTGAGTGGCGACGGGCACTCCTCGACGAGCAGCACGTCGAAGGGCGGGGTTTCGGCGCTGGTCGGGAGCAGGTAGTCCATGAAGGTAGAGCTGGCCAATTGGCCGTCCTGGTCGTAGACCAGCTCTTCGAGCACGGCGCCGCCAAACCCCTGCGCCGCGCCGCCCACCAGCTGGCCGTGGACCAGCATCGGGTTGATCGCCCGGCCGACGTCGTAAGCGATCAAGAAGCGCAGGACTTCGATCTGGCCAGTCTCACCATCCACCTCGACGGCTGCGATATGGACACCGTACGGGTAGGTCATCTGCTCGCTCACGAAATAGGCGCTCTCGGCCAGCAGAGGCGAGGACCCTGCCGGCAGCGGCTGGCCAGGCAGCGCCGCGCGGGCCGCTTCGGCGAACGTCAGGCCTCGCTCGGGCGCGCCGGCCACCCGGACCCGGCCGGCGGCGATCTCGAGGTCGCCAGCGGCTACCTCCAATCGATGCGATGCGAGGGCCAGCAGCTTCTCTCTCAGCCGCAGGGCGGCCTGGTCCGCGGCGTTACCAGCCATGACCGTCCCTCGGCTCGCGAAAGAGCCGCCACCGGGTGGCACGACAGCGGTATCGCCATGGACCACCGTGACCTCCTTTGGCTCGACTCCGAGACGCTCGGCGCAGATCTGGGCAAGGATCGTTTCCATTCCCTGGCCCAGACTGGTGATGCCCGTGTACAGGACGACTCGGCCGCTCAGGTCGATCTCGACTCGGGCCGTTTCGTACGGCCCCAGCCCGCTCTTCTCGACGAAGCAGCCGATCCCGATTCCAACCAGGCGGCCCTCAGCTCGAGCGGCGCGCCGGCGCTCGCGCCAGGCGGCGTAGTCGAACCGCTCCAGCGCCTGGTCCAAGAGTCGGCCGTAGTTCCCGCTATCGAAGATGACCGGCGTGTCCAGGACGCCGATCTGGAGGTCGTACGGCATCTCGGCTGGAGCGATGAAGTTTCGCCGACGGATCTCAGCCGGATCGATCTCGAGTCGTTCGGCCGCCAGGTCCAGCGCCCGCTCTCGGACAAAGGCGGCCTCGAAGCGACCCGGGCCTCGGTAGGTCCCAGTCGGAGTCTTGTTCGTCAGCACGCAAGCGGCCTCACACCAGTAGGCTGGGACCCGGTACGGTCCGGGCAAAAAGGCTGAGGTCAATTTGGGGACGGTCGCGCCGTGGGTCCTGACGTAGGCGCCGTGGTCGTTGGTGAATCGGTCCCGGAGTCCCAGGATCGTTCCGTCACTTCGAACCGCCAGCTCGACCTGGTGGACCTGCTGTCTGGAATGGTTGGTGGCCAGCATGTGCTCGAGCCGGTCCTCGACCCACGCGACCGGCCGCCCGATCCGCATCGCGAGCCACGGCACCAGGAAGTCTTCCGGGTAGAACTCGCCCCGCACGCCGAAGCCGCCGCCCACTTCTGGCTCGATGAAGTGAATCCCGTGCTCGGGCAATCCGAGCATGGTCGCGAGGACGCCGCGGTTGAAGTGGGGGACCTTGGTCGGCCCCCACATCGTGAGCACGCCTCGGCCGTCGTCATACTCGGCGACGAGCCCGCGCGTCTCGAGCGGGACACCCGTGTGGCGCTGGACTCGAAGCTGCTCGCGGACGATCAGGTCGGCCTGGGCGAAGGCCGCGTCGACCTCCCCGATCTCCACTGTCCAGCTCGCCACGACGTTGTCCTCCAGGCTGGCATGCAGGCGGGGGGCGTCACGCGCCGCCCCAGACTCGGCGTCCGTCACCACCCGCAGCGGCTCGTACTCGACCTGGACCAGCTCGCGTGCATCCTCCGCCCGATAGCGGTCCTCGGCCACGACCGCGGCCACAGGCTCGCCCACGTAGCGAACGATGTCGTTCGCGAGTGGGAACTGCAGACAGGCGACCATTGAAGGCAGCGGCGTAAGACGAACCGGGATCGGCTGCACAGTCGCTGGCAGGGCGGCGAAGGTGATCACGTCGAGTACACCCGGAGCCCGCCTGGCGGCGGTGACGTCCGTGCCCAGGATCCGGGCATGCGCATGCGGGCTTCGCAACACGACCATCTGTGCAGCACCCGCCAGCCGGATGTCGGCCACGTAGCGCCCGCGGCCATTGAGCAGACGCGGGTCCTCGTTGCGACGGATGCTGGCGCCGACGTACTCCATGGCCTGCTGGGCCGGATTATCTCACGAGGAGCCCTCACCCCCTGCCCCCTCTCCCAAGCGTGGGAGAGGGGGGTCCCGAGGTTGCGCGGCCAGCAGGCATAGATACCCCAGGCCATTCAGGTAGAACATGATCAGGTCGGGAATGGCGATGGCGATGTGGACACCGCGGTGATGAGCGTCAGGACGACGATGCCGACCGAGAGGAGACGTGCTGGCGGCATTCTTCCTGCCGGCTTCAGGGAGGACAGACGAGGTTCTGACACTCGGGACCGCGGTCGATGTACGCGTCATAGAACTTCCGGATCTGGTCTGGGTCGAAGTCGTCCAGCTCGAGGAGGCGGCCCCAGGCGGCGACGGCGAGCTTGTGGTCCATGTCGGCGTACTTGACCGCCAGCAGCCGCCCACCCAGACGGCCGTTGCGGCCCCTGGGGAGCGACGCGTACAGGTCCTTGATCTGAGCCACCAGGTCGGGACAGCCGCTCGGGCAGTTGTAGAGCAGGACGATCGCGCCGTGCTCGAGGTTGTGCACCCAGTTGCCCGCAGGGATGTCTTGCTCAAGAACACCATAGGTGGGAACCGGCGCGTCGTAGTGGGCGCCCGACGTGGGCGGACGCGTTCGATAACTGATCACGGTTCCGTCGGGGACGTGTTCCGCTTTTTCGACGGGCATCGCGCGACCGATTTGCGGCGCGGCCAGGCCGAACAGTGATGTGTTGATTGCGACCACGACGACGCCGGCCAGGAGCAGCGCGCCAATCACCATGAGAACCGTACGGCGGATCTTGGCCCGCCGCCGCGCCAGGGTGGCGCGGTGCTTCCGGTCCTCGCGCGCGGCTAGGCGCTTCTCGCGCTTGGTCTGGGCAGTGATTTGCGTCTCAGAGGTCATTCTCGATGGTCCTCGGGAGGGGTGGGCGTCGCGGGTACCGGGCCTGGCGAAACCCCGTCGGTTGAGCCAGCAGCGGGCGAGGCATCTGGGCTGACAACCAGGCGGCTCTGCACACTCGAAACCTGGGGCACGCTCGCAGCGACGTCCTGGGCACGCTGGACGAGCCCCTCGTCGGCCACCGTGCCCATCAGGAGCACGTCGCCGTTTCGCACGTCCACCCGGATACACACGGGAGCCAGTTTATCGTCAGCCGCGAGCGCGTCCGCGACAGCGCGCACTACCTCAGGGTCAGCCACGACGTCATTGCGCACCGCGCGAACCCCGTCGACCCGCCGCAGCAAGTACTCGGCGATCTCCTTCATCGCCAGGGTCCGCATCCGCCCGCTCAGTCGGACCCGACCATCCTCGACCTCGACGCCAAGCGCGGGCCGGGTGGCGCGAAGCGGCTCGTAATTCCAGAGGGTCTTCCTGATCGCCAGGAAGAGCGCCCGATCGGCCCCGGAAAGGCTGCGCGGAGAACCGATGACCTGCTCAGCCGTCACGGCAGTCCTCCCAGAGACGGGTGGCGGAGGTGACGATACAAGAATACCAGGAACACGCCGACGAGCAGGCCGACCAGGTGTCCCCACCAGGAAAACTGACTCGAGCTCGGCGCGAGCTGGGCGATCTCGAGTACGCCCCCCAGAGCGAGCGTGGCCAGCCACAGAACGAGCAGGCAGGCCGCCAGCAGGTCTGTGCCGCGAACGGCTGGGCCCGGTCCGCCGCGGCCACGTCCCAACCGAAGCGGTAGGTACGCGCCCAGCAAGCCGGCCACCGCTCCGCTTGCTCCGATCGCGGGCACGCCGGACGTGGGCGTCGCGACGACCTGGGCGAGCGCGGCCGCCAATCCGGCCAGAATGTACAGGGTCAGGAGCGGAACGGGTCCGAGCTGCGGCTCGATTGACCGACCGAAGAACCACAGGTAGACGAGGTTTCGGACCAGGTGAAGCCAGCCAGCGTGCAAGAACATGGCGCTGAGAGGTGTGATGAGCGCGCCAACTTGCCACAAGTCACCGCCAAAGACGGCTCTAACGGCGGTAGGCACCAGGCCCCAGCGCTCGACGAAAGATCCCAGCTGTCGGCCGAGCGACAGCTCGTACCAGAAGACGATGAGGTTAGCCGCGATCAGACCGACCGTCATGGGAACGGGGCCAGAAACAAGTGCGCTTCGCGGGGTCAGGGATCAGAGGCTCGTGATAGAAGACCGTGGCCCCCGGCCCCTCACCCCCTTGGCCAGCGCTCGAAGCTCCTCGAGCTCGCGCTCCATCTCCCGCATGCGCTCGGTCAAGCGCATGATCACCTCGACGCCTGCCAGGTTGACCCCCAGGTCCTCGATCAGGCGTTTGATGTGCTGGGCTCGCTCGATGTCGCGCGCCGAGTACAAGCGGATGTTGCCTTTGGAGCGGGAGGGGTTGATCAGCCCGGCCCGCTCGTAATAGCGAAGCGTCTGAGGATGGACGCCAAGCAAGCGGGCGGCGACGCTGATGACGAAGCAGGCCAGCTCATCATGAACTTCAGTGGTCCGATGCATGCCTCACCCTTACCTCCCGCGAAGCCCGGCCAGCTCTCGATACAGCTCCCGCTCGCGGTCGGAGAGCTTGGTCGGGACCATTACCTGGACCTCGGCGTACAGGTTGCCGCGCCCGGAGCCGCCCAGACGGGGCATGCCCTGTCCGGACAGCCGGAAGCGCTGCCCGTTCTGCGTTTCCGGCGAAAGCTTGAGCGCCAGGTTGGTCCCTTTCGGAGTCGGCACGGGGATCTCGCCGCCAAGCACGGCCGTGTACAGCGGAACCTCTACCCTGACGATCAGATCGTCGCCCTCGAGCGTGAAGCGGGGATGAGACCGAACCGAGATGACCAGGAAGAGATCGCCTGGTGGCCCACCGCCTCGGCCAACGCCACCCTTACCCGCGACGCGGACCCGCGAGCCGTCGGTTACGCCCGGCGGGATCTTGACCTCGATCGTCTGCAGCTTGCCGCCAGGATCCTGGATCTGGATCGTGCGGGAGGTGCCAGCAAAGGCCTCCTCGAGCGTGATCTCGGTCGGATGCTCGTAGTCCTCGCCGGCTACGACGGCGCTTGAGCGGCGACCGAACCCGGACCCACGCGCGCCCCCGAACAGCGAATCGAAGAGGCCGCCCAGGACATCGTCGTCAACCGGGATGCCGCCGGCTGGGCCACCCGTGCTGGACCAGCGAAAGCCGGTCGGCCCACGCCCGAAGCCGGCGCCAGCGCCAGCCTTCTCCGCTTGTTCGATCTTCTCCCAGTCGTG
>WNGA01008977.1_pt1 | contig 13594 bp, 10 predicted proteins | sample 5400061 | NCBI WGS metagenome assembly WNGA01 (sample SAMN13153366, study PRJNA577476) | soil metagenome | isolation source: 100 cm soil or saprolite under grassland replicate 2 | place: USA:California | collected 2016-06-15 | reverse complement strand
TGACCTGCTCGGCCAAGGCTGCCAGATTGGCCTGGCACGGCGTAAGCTCGTTCCAGGTGCTGGCGACCCCGATCAGCGGTTTCGTGTCGAGGTCAGCGTCGGACAGGCCGACGGCGTGCAGGTACGAGCGGGCCGGCGCGCGCTCGACGCCCTCGGTGATGTCGCGGCTCTGGCGCTTCAGGCCGCCGTTCCGTGACTGCTCCACTGTGCGCCCCCTTATGTCCCATACTAACATGAGGAAAGAACTCGCCCATCGCCTCCCGTCCGGCCCGCCTCAGGCCGCTCGCGCAGAAATGCCATGCAAGTAGGCGAGACCCTGCTGGTTGAGACCCGCCAAGCCTGGCGCGCCTGGCTGGCCGAGCACCATCAGACCAGGGCGGAGATCTGGCTGGTCAACTACAAGAAGGGCTCCGGCAAGCGCTCCCTTGACTACGACTCGGCTCTCGACGAAGCCCTTTGCTTCGGCTGGATCGATGGCCAGATCAAAGGCGTCAACGCGGAGTATTTCGTCGCTCGCTGGAGCCGGCGTCGGCCTCGCAGCAACTGGACTGCCTCCAACCGAGCCCGCGCCCGCAGGCTGGTCGAGGCCGGCCTGATGACACAAGCCGGCATCACGGCCTTTCCGCCAGACCTGCGAGCCGAGCTTGGCCTCGAGCCTGGAAAGCGCTGAGCTGAGGCCCAGCAGGTGAGCAGTCGCCCATCGAGGGGGAGGGGTTGACTCTCCCCTCTCCCCTTGTGGGCCTTGTGGGAGAGGGGCTGGGGCGAGGGGGGCAAAGCCTTGACAAAGAAAGACGTATCGAACATGCTGGATGTGAGTCAAGTGCGTAGAAGCCCAGCGCCGCTCTTCGCTCGCCGGTTGTGAGGAGCGGGGCAGTCGGCGGATCGTCCGGCATGAGGCACGTGGCACGATGAGCAGGCTTCCAATCCGCCTCGATCTTGGCGCCGCCTCCGGCCCAAGCCTGATCCATGCCGCGACGGTGCCGTCCTGCACCGTCTGCGCCGGCGGCCCGGCCCTCGTCGGTCCGCTCGCCACCGCGGGCATGACCGGCACCGCCCTCGTGCTCCACCAGCTGCTCTGGGTCTTCGCACCTCTGAATGCGATCATGCTCCGGCTCAGCTACGGCGTTCACCGCGACCCGCTGCCGCTCGTGGTGGGCGGCCTCGGCTCGCTCTTGCTGTTGCTCCATATGGCCTCACCCTACATCTTGCCGCCGCATCCGCCCGATCTCACGAACCCCTTCCGGCTCATCAGCCTCACCCTGACCTGGCTCGGAAGTCCACTGCTCATCGTGGGCGCGGCGCTGGATTGGCGGGCCCGGCGGCGCGCCGCGACCTGCGCCCCGGAGGACTACTGGCAGACGGTGCTGCTGGGACAAAACCCCGGGCTGCGCCGGGGCCGACACGTGTTCGCCCTCATTCCCGCGAATCCGCGCTGCTCGATGTGCAACGCCCCATTCGCGGGCATCGGCGCGCCGTTCATGCGGCTGTTGGGTAAGGCGCCATCTGCCAACAACCCCCGGTTCTGCGCAGATTGCCTGGCCAAGACACCCCTGGGCGGCGCCGAAATCGAGTTGTCTCTGCTCTTCGCGGACGTGCGCGGCTCGACCGGCCTCGCCGAGGGGATCAGCCCGGCCGACTTCATGCGCCTCATGAACCGCTTCTACGCCGCGGCGATCGACGTCCTTGTTCCTGCCGACGCCCTGATCGACAAATTTGTGGGCGATGAGGTGATCGCGCTCTTTGTGCCCGGTTTCGCCGGCCGGGACCACGCGCGGCGTGCAGTTCAGGCGGCCCAGGAGCTGCTCCGCGCAACCGGCCATGCGCGTCCCGAAGGGCCGTGGCTGCGGGTCGGCGTGGGCGTCCATACTGGTGTAGCCTTCGTCGGGCTCGTGGGATCCGAAGGCAGCGTCACGCAGGTCACGGCCCTCGGCGACGCCGTCAACAGCACCGCCCGCCTGGCGTCGTCGGCCGCAGGCGGCGAGGTGCTGGTCAGTCAGGCCAGCTGCTCCGCGGCCGGGCTCGCCGTCGACGATCTGGAGCAGCGCCAGCTCGACTTGAAGGGACGCGCGGACCCGATGCAGGTGGCGGTACTGCGTGTGGGACCCAGCCAGCCCGTGCCTGCGCCCTCCCCAGTGCGGTAGTGAGGTAGCGCGTAGTGCCCTAGAGGGCGGACCCGCTACCGCACTACCGCACTACCCACTCGCTTTCAACGTCGTCCGGGCCTGGGCTGGGGCGTCGCGGTCGGCTGGGGCCTCGGAGTCGCCTGCGCGGGCGAGGTTACTCGTGCGGGGGCCACCGTCGGCGGGGGTGGAGGCGGCGTTGGCTGGGCCTGGTTCGTAGCCTGTGGCGGAGTCGCGGCCGGAAACAGCGCCGGCGGCGCCGGTCCGGTCGCGGGCGGTGGCCCCGCCGGCGTGCCCGAGCCGGCCGGCGTGGCCGCCACGGTCGCAGCCGGCGTGGCCGGCGCCTGATTCCCGCCCACAGTCACCCGTCCAGTGTTCGGGGCTCGCTCGAACGGGTAGAGGTCCTTGTAGCAGCCGCCCGGGCCGCACACGTCCACGTCGATCAGCCCAGCCGGTCGCTCGAACTGGTCGGGCGGTAGGTTGAGGCGCTCGATCGCCGCGTCCATCGCCTCACGCCAGATTTTGCCGGCGCTCATCGAGCTGAGCACTTCCTTCATCGGATGGTTGTCGGTATTGCCCACCCACACGCCGATCGCCAGGTTCGGCGTGTAGCCCATGGTCCACGTGTCGTGGTACTGGTCCGTCGTACCGGTCTTGACCGCGGCCGGCCGAGGCATGCTGATCGGGCTGTTGGGCGCAAACGTTATCAGGCGAGCGTTCGGGTCTGAGAGGATGCTGGTGACCATATACGCGTAGCGCGGGTCCACCACCTGCTCACCCTGAGGCACCTTGTAGTCCTCGATCACGTTGCCGTCCGCGTCGATCAGCTTGGTGATCGACACCGGAGGGATCCTGATGCCGTTGTTGGCCAGAACCGTGTACGCCGAGAGCAGGTCCAGCGGCCTGACCTCGGCCCCACCAATCGCCATTGCCAGCCCGAGGCGGCTTCGGTCGGTCCAGGTGGTGATGCCCATCCGCGTCGCCAGCTCGGCCACCGTATCGATCCCGGTGAACTGGAGCACCTTGATGGCCGGGATGTTGAACGAGTTTCCGAGCGCCGATCGAAGCGTCACGGTGCCGTGAAATTTCTTGTCGTAGTTGTCGGGGCTCCAGACCCGCCCGAGCTCGTCTCGAAACGAGATCCGCTCGTCTACCACCGTCGTCGCCGGCGTGTAGCCCTTGGTGAAGGATGCCAGATAGACGATTGGCTTGATCGACGAGCCGGGCTGGCGCGCCGCGAGGGCGACGTTCAACTGGCCCTGGATGTCGGCGTTCCAGTAGTCCATGCTGCCGACCATCGCCAGCAGCTCGCCGGTCTTTGGATTGATCACGGTGATCGAGGTGTTGTTGGCGTCCCGCTGCTGAAGGGTCGGGATGTTGTTGCGGGCGACCTCCTCCATCCTGTTCTGGAGGTCCAGGTCGAGCGTGGTGAATATCTTCAGGCCGCCCTGGTAAAGGGCCTTGGCGCCGTACTTCGCTTCGATCACGTCGCGTACGTACATCACCCAGTGTGGGGACAGGTAAACCGGCTTCTGGGGCTGGTAGCGCAGCTCAGCCTGGCTGGCTTGTTGGGCCTCGAACTCGGTGACGAAGCCCTGGCGGACCATCTGGTCCAGCACGTAGGCCTGGCGAGCCTTCGCTCCGACCGGGTTGCGGAGTGGATCGTAGACCGAGGGCGAGGCGGGTAGGCCCGCGATCACGGCGGCCTCGCCCAGTGTCAGGTCGCGGGCGTGTTTGCCAAAGTACGTTTGGGAGGCTGCCTCCACGCCGTACGCCTGGTTGCCGTAGTAGATCTCATTCAAGTACAGCGCCAGGATCTGGCTCTTCGACAGCTTCTGAGTCACCTGGTACGCCAGCAGCGCTTCCTTCGCCTTGCGGGCGACACTGATGTCGTAGCGCTCCTCGGGCTTCAGCAGCACGTTGCGCACGAGCTGCTGGGTGATCGTGCTGGCCCCTGAGACCACGTTCTGCTCGGTCACGTTCTGGAAGAAGGCCCGCACCATGCCCTTCAGGTCCACGCCCGGGTTGGAGTAGAAGTTGGCATCCTCGGCGGCGAGCGAGGCGTCGATCAGGTACTGCGAGACCTCCGATAGCGGGACTACCGTCCGCTTGCCGCCCTCCTGGTCATAGAACTCCCAGAGCAGCGTGCCCTTGCGGTCGAACACCTGGGCCGTCTTGAACGACTCGCGGCTCGAGATCTGGTTGACCGACGGCAAGTCCCGGTTGATGTTGGCGTACGCCGTAGCCGCGCCATGGATTGCGCCGAGCAGCACGATCAGGCCGGCCCCGAGGATCCCGATAGCCGAGACGGCGACGACGATCAGGACGCTCTGAACTCCTCGCCGCTGGAGTCGCTGTCGTCGGCGGGCGCGGAGCTGGGCCCGTCGGTGCACGTCGCGGAGACGTCCGCGCCGCTCGACACCGTTACCGGCCTTGGGCAGGTCCCCGCCGCGATACCCGTTCCCGTTTGAGCTGTAGACCATGTCGCCCGTATTCTGCCACAGGATCCGGCGCCAGCCGGCCTTCGGGCAAGGCGTGTGCCACTATCGTCACCGCAACTCGCTTCTCGCTTCTCGCTACTCGCTACTCACTACGCCCGGCACCACCCTCACCGTCTGCTCGTTGACGTAGCTGACCAGGCCCGGCGGGCCGCCACGGATCTTGCGGACGTGCTTGCGCAGCGTCCAGTCGACGACTACGCGGCCCGCCCCGCGGCCCCGGCTGTAGTGGGCTGCCAGGCGAGCCGCCTGGAGCAGGACCCGGCCCGGCAGCTCGCGCCCGCCGGTCCGCACCACCACATGCGCGCCAGGCAGAGCCCGCGCGTGCAGCCAGACGTCGCTCTGGCCGGCCAGGTCGAACGTCACACGCTCATTGCCACGCGCAGACGTTCCGATCAGCGCCACGAAGCCTTCTGACAGTGCAACCCGGAGTGGCCGGGGACCCGCTTCTCTGCCTCTCCCGCTGGGCCCTCTGGCTGAGGGCGTATCGGCAAGCACACCCGACGACCTTAGCTCCTCACGCAGCGCCCTCAGGCTGGCCGGGTCGTCGGCAAGCTCGGCCAGAGTCTGCGTGTCGTCCAGATACGCCAGCTCCATGCTCGCTCGCTTCAACAGCTCCGGGATGCGTTTGGTCGCTTCGCGAGCCTTCCGGTATTCGCGGAAGTAGCGTTGGGCGTTCGCGACCGGGCTCTGGCGCGGGTCGAGCGGGATGGCTCTTCCGGCGATCTCGACTGCTTGCTGGCCGGGCTGGATCGAGCTGGCCGCGGCCAGGACGAGCTGGCCTGCCTCGCGCAGCTCATCCGGGTCGCCGGTCCCGTCGGCGGCCCGCGCCAGCGCCGCCTGCCGGCGTTCCACCAGCGCCCGGCGGGTCGCGATCGCGTCCAGCAGCGCCCGCGCGAGTTGGTTGTTGGCCTGGCGGCTCGCGGTCGGCCGTGGCGCGGCCGCGAATGCCAGCTCGATGGCCTCACTGATGCTGTCGACGTCGGCCACCTCACATGCCGGCTCGAGGTGGTGGAGGTGGTACGGCGCGAACGCCACTACCCGTCCCTCATGGCGCGCGACCGAGGGCGACCACCGGGCAGCGTGCCGCACCGGCCCCAGCAGCTCCATGACGGCGGCGCGAACGTCGGACCAGTGCGCGCCGCTGGCCGGCGCATCGACGCCTCCGCTGCAGCGGAAGGCGGCCTCCTTGCCCAGCAGCGGCGAGAAGCCGCGTAGCTGTCCCGACAGCAGCTCGTCCAGCCGAGCTGTCGGGGCATGGCGTGCCGTGCCCGCCTCAGGTTGGCCGGCCGCCAGCTCGGGCAGCCTGTCCCAGGTGTCAGTTGCCCAGGGGTCCAGGCGTGACTGGGGAGGCGGTGGCGCATATCGCAGATGCGGCAAGATAGGCCGGGCTGGGTTCCGGGCTGGCGCCGCTCGCCGTAGAGCGTCCAGGATCGTGCCGTCCCCGGAGACCAGGACCGCGTTGCTGCGCCGGCCCATCACTTCTATAATGAGGACAACTTCACGGAGGTCTCCTCCGTCGTCCCGTTTGGACACCCTCAGCTCGAGCACCCGCTCCAGGGGCGGCTGGGTCAGGTCCTCCACGAGCCCGTCGCGGACGTACTTTCGGAGCAGCAGGAGCAGCGGTGTCACTGCCTCGGAGCCCCGCGCGAGCCGTTCACGCGTGAGGCACACTCGGGCCGCCTCGCTTTCGGCCGAGATGAGGACGTGCAGACGCTCGCCTCGGCGGTACAGGTCGAGCCCAAGCCCTCGTGGACCGAGCAGCCCGATCTTCTGGACCCGCGCCCCCAGTACCCTGGATCGCAGCTCGTCCGTGACGGCGTGGAGCGTAAGCGCGTCGACGCTTAGGACTGCTTTCATTCGCGCTTGCGGTGGACAGCCGGCCGCCAGCCGAAGGATCTGGCCGGAGTGGCCGTTGGCATCGCCGGCCAGGCCGAGAGCCGGGCCCGATGGGTGAACGTTCCACTATAGCTGACGTGTCCGGTTCCCGCGCCGCCGCGGCCGAGGCTCCGGCCACCGGATTGGTGTTCATCCTGTCAGGACCGAGCGGGGTGGGCAAGGACACGATCACCAAGTGTTTGAAAGACGACGGCTTCCCGCTCAGCTTCTGCGTGACGGCCACAACCAGGTCCCGGCGACCCGATGAGGTCGAGGGCGACAGCTATTACTTCGTGACGGAGGAGGAGTTCGCCGCTCTGCGAGACGCCGGCGGGCTGGTGGAGCACGCCGTCGTGCACGGCAAGAACTATGGCATCCCAATCGAGGGCCTGCGCGGCGGCCTGCGCTCAGGGAAGGATGTGCTGGTCACCCCGGACGTCCAGGGCGCGGCTACGCTGCGGGCCAAGCTTCCGCAGGCGATCACCATTTTCCTGGCCCCACCGAGCCTCGAGGAGCTAGTCCCGCGTCTGGCGAACCGGGGGTCCGAGAGCGCCGAAGAGCGGGCCGCGCGCCTCGAGACCGCTGCTCGAGAGATGGAGCGCCTAGCTGAATACGACTACGTAGTCATCAACGAGCGCGGCCGACTCTACGAGAGCGTGGAGAGAGTAAAGGCGATCATCACCGCTGAGCGCTGTCGCGTCAGGCGGCGCCTGGTCACGCTGTGACACGCGCCGCAGGGGTACGGCATGCCGTGCCAACCGGGGCGGGCACGGCATGCCGTGCCCCTACAGCCGAATAGCTTCGTATGCACGCCGAAGTCGCGCTCGACCTGGCCGGGGCGCGCGGCGGGGCAAGCTTCACCTACCGCGTGCCGGACCACCTGCCGATTCGGCCCGGCGATCTCGTCCTCGTCCCGCTGTCGACTCGTCTGTTGCCCGGTGTGGTGCTCAGCGTGGCCGGCCGCGCGCCAGATTTTCCGACCCGCCCGGTTGAGGAGAAGCTCGCTGACGACGCGTTCCTGGGCCCCCTCCAACTCAGCCTGGCGCGCTGGATCTCAGCCCACTACCGCGCTCCGCTCTTCGACTGCCTGGCCCTCTTTCTCCCGCCCGGCCTCACCGCCCGTCTCGCCAAGGCCGCCAAGGAAGGGAGCTGGAAGCCGCCGCGGGCTCCGGTCCGGGCGTCCAGCCCGCCAGTCCTGTCCGAGGCCCCGCCGCGCCCCCCGCTGACCCTGCCCCAGCAGACCGCCGCTCGGCGGATCGTTTCCGCCATCGAGGACCGCCAGCACGTCGCCTTTCTGCTCTGCGGTGTGACCGGTAGCGGCAAGACTCACGTCTATTTCGAGGCGGTCGACAGAGCGCTCCAGCTCAATCGCCAGACCATCGTGCTGGTCAGCGAGATCGCCCTGACGACCGGCGCCCACGAGCGATACGAGTACCGCTTCCCCGGCAAGACGGCCGTGCTGCACAGTCGCGTCGCCGTCGCCGAGCACCGCCGCGCCTGGGAGCGCATCCGCCGTGGCGAGGCAGAGGTAGTGGTGGGCACCCGCTCGGCGCTGTTTGCGCCGGTCCGCCGCCCGGGCCTGGTCATCCTAGACGAGGAGCACGAACACACCTACAAGCAGGAGAAAAGCCCGCGCTACCACGCCCGCGAGGTGGCCCTGTGGTGGGGCCAGCTAGCCAGGTCACCCGTCGTCCTGGGCAGCGCGACGCCGGACGTTGAGTCGTATTACCGGGCCGAGCGCAAGCGCTACGTCCTGTTGCGCCTGCCATCCAGATTCGCGCGTGGGGAGGCCGATAAACCTAACCCCCCGGCGCGCACTTGTTCCCCAGCCCCCTTCCGCCACGGACAACCTAACCCCCTAGCCCCCTTCCCTGAAGGGAAGGGGGAACTTGTCGACGAGCCCCCCCTTCCCTTTAGGGAAGGGGGCTGGGGGGTTAGGTGGGGAACCCGTCCCCTCCCGCCGGTCTCGATTGTCGACATGCGCGCCGAACTGAAGGCCGGCAATGAGAGCATCTTCAGCCGTGAGCTGAATGCCGAGCTGGAGCGGACGCTCACTCGCGGCGAGCAGGCGATCCTGTTCCTCAACCGGCGCGGGAGCGCGACCTGCGTGACCTGCCGCGACTGTGGCCACGTCCTGGGTTGCCGCCGCTGCGAGACGCCCCTCGTGTACCACCGCTCAGGAGATTCGCTGCTCTGCCATCGGTGCGGCCGGCGCCAGCCCTCGCCGTCCCGCTGCCCCGGCTGCGGCGGCACGCGGATCCGCTTTCTGGGCCTCGGCACTCAGCGCGTCGAGCAGGACCTGGGGGCCCGTTTCCCCAGTGCCCGAATCGCTCGCTGGGACCACGACGCGACGACTCGAGCTGGGACGCATCAGCGGCTCTGGCGAGCGTTCGAGGCCGGCCAGACCGACATCCTGGTCGGTACTCAGATGATCGCCAAGGCGCTGGATTTTCCACGCGTCACGCTCGTCGGCGTAGTCCTGGCCGACGTCGGCCTGTTCCTGCCGGACTTCCGGGCCGGCGAGCATGTGTTTCAGCTCCTGACCCAGGTTGCCGGGCGGGCGGGGCGCGGACCCCTGGGAGGTTGCGCTATCGTCCAGACCTACGCCCCCGATCATTACGCCATTCAGGCGGCCGCCCGCCACGACTACCTGGCGTTCTACCGCCGTGAGATGGCATTCCGGCGCGCGCACGGATACCCGCCGCTGGCGCGTTTGGTCCGGCTCGTCTTCCAGGCCAGTAACGAGGAACGCTGCGCGCGTGAGAGCGCTCGAGTGCGACGCCTCCTGGAAGACGAGCTCCATCGCCAGGGCATCGCCGACATCCACCTTCTCGGTCCGGCGCCGTGCTTCATCCGACGAGCTCGGGGCCGCGAGCGCTGGCAGATCGTCATGCGCGGCGACCGCTTCGCGCGGATTCTGGACCGCCTCCAGCTCGCGCCAGGTTGGACCATCGACGTCGACCCCGTCAGCCTGTTATGAGCCCGCATTGCCATCCTGAGCCCGCTTGTCATCCTGAGCCCGCTTGTCATCCTGAGCGAAGCGAAGGATCACCTCCGCCACCGAGATCCTTCGCTTCGCTCAGGACGACAATTCCATGAACCGTGCCCTCCCTTACCCTCGTCACCGGCGGCGCCCGCAGCGGCAAAAGCGCCTTTGCGGAGCGGCTCGCGTTCCAAGCCTGTAAGCCCGTCATCTACCTCGCGACGGCGACGATCGAGGACGAGGAGATGCGGGTCCGGGTCGAGCAGCATCGCCAGCGGCGGCCGCATGACTGGTTCACGGTCGAGGCCCCAGTACATGTGGGGGCGGTCCTCTCGGCCGCGTCGCCGGGTTTCGGTACGGTGCTCCTCGATGACCTCGGGCTGCTCGTGTCTAACCTGTTGCTCGGCGCAGCCGCGGACGGAGAGCCGACGATGGAGACCGCCCAGCGGCTCGAGGCGGCCGTCGCCGACGAGCTAGAGGCGCTCTGGCAGGCTCAGGCTCATGGCGGCTGGGACCTGGTTCTGGTCACCAACGAGGTCGGCTCCGGCGTCGTGCCGCCCTCGTCACTTGGACGTGCCTTTCGCGACGCCCTGGGCCGAGCCAACCAGGCCGTGGCGGGCCGCGCGGACTCGGTGTACTTACTCGTGGCTGGTCTGCCGCTGCGAATCAAGCCGGCCCCATAGTCGCGTGCTCGCGGGCTTTGCTACAATGAGCGCGGCGCGGTGATCCCCATCCGCCCTAATGCCGAGACCCGTCTGCCCCGATCCGAGGCAGACGGGTCCGTAATATGCGGAGCATGGAGCGTCCGGTGAGTCCGGTCCTGGTCTTGAATCAGAATTACGAGCCTCTCAACGTCTGCAACGCCCATCGCGCGATCGTGCTGATCGGCGGCGGCAAGGCAGAGGTCCTGGAGCACGGGCTGGGCGAGATCCGTTCGCCGACCGTCGCCTTCCCGCGTCCGTCGGTGATCCGGCTCGTGTACCTGATCAAGCGACCTCGCCCGCACGTCAGGCTGACCCGTCGCGAAGTGTTCATGCGTGACCGCTACACCTGTCAGTACTGCGGTCTCAGGACACGGGACCTGACTCTGGACCACGTCCTGCCGCGCCACCGTGGCGGGAAACACAGCTGGGAGAATCTGGTCAGCGCCTGCCGCACATGTAACCACCGCAAGGGCGGCAAGACGACCGACGAGGCCCGGATGATCCTCCGGCGCGTGCCGTTCGAGCCAAGGGCCAACAGCCTGTACCTGTTCGGCCAGTACCTCGAGATCCACGACGGCTGGCACAAGTTCATCCCCGAGTGGGAGTGGGAGCGCGAGCGGGTCAGCTAACGCAGCCTTCGTAACTGCAGAGAACGCAGAGGACCGCTGAGGGATGAGAGGAAGGCCTTGGCGGTCATGCGCTCTTTTCCGGTTGGCCTTCGGACCGCGACCTTTACGACAGCGCCGAGCGTAGCGCGTCGGCCGCCTCCTGAATCGCTCGCTTGCCCTGGTCCAGGATAGCCCCGTACGCGAAGAAGGCGTGGATCGTGCCGGGATAGCGAGTGCAGGTGGTCGGCACGCCGGCCTCGCGGAGTCGCTGCGCGTACGCCTCGCCCTCGTCCCGCAGCGGGTCGTACTCGGCCGTGATGACCAGGGCGAGCGGCAGCCCACGCAGGTCCGCCGCCTGGAGCGGCGAGACGTACGGGTTCGTGCCGTCCCCGTCGCCGCTCAAGTAGTGCTGCCAGTACCAGATCATCGCCTCACGGGTCAAGAGATAGCCCTCGGCGTTCTGGCGGTACGAGGGTGTGTCAAAGGCGTAATTCGTGACCGGATAGATGAGTAGTTGGAAGGCGATGGCGGGGCCTCCGCGGTCGCGCGCCATCAGCGCGGTGACCGCCGCCAGGTTGCCGCCGGCGCTGTCGCCGCCCACGGCCAGGCGCCGTCCCGCTCCGCCCAGCGACGCCAGGTTCTTGGCCACCCAGGCGGTGGCGGCGTAGGCGTCCTCGGCCGCGGCCGGAAACTTGTGCTCAGGCGCCAGGCGGTAGTCGACCGACGCGATCACGCACCCGGCGGCGTTCGCCAGCCCACGACACAGCCCGTCGTGGGAGTCGAGGTTCCCGATCACCCAGCCCCCGCCGTGGAAGTAGACGAGGACCGGGAACGGCGCCTCACCGGCCGGCGTGTACAACCGCATCGCGATCCGGCCGCCCGGCCCGGGGATCTGCAGGTCCCGCACGTCGGCCACGTCCGGCCGTTCGTCTGGCACCAGCGCCCGCCGCGCCAGCATCGCCTCCCGCGCTTCGGTCGGGCTGAGCTTGTGGACGGGCGGTATTCCGGACGCCGCGAGCAGGTCGATCAGCGCTCGCGCCTGTTGATCTAGAGCCATCCGGCCCTCCTCGGGTGGCCAACCTACGCGAGGCAGTCGCGACTTCCCAGCCCGTCCCGAAGCCCCCCGGGCGCGCGTTTTTACAAGTGCGAGTTTAGCATGCAGCAGCTATAAATCAGAGCCGAACCTCTTTCCGTTGGCGTGGAGATCCTGCCGCCAGGCTCGTTGAGCGGCCCGAACATGCAAGCCGGCCTGGCACGGCTACTGCTTTGGGCCCGCCGCGCGCTGCCCGAGGGGCGACCGCTGGCGTCTGGCAGCGCCGGCCCGACGGATCATCGCCCTCCTCTGGGCGCACGCGCTCGGCTTGGTGGCCGTCGGCTTGCTCATGGGTGCACAGCCGGCGCCCGCTCTCCGGCCACGCCGACCTGCTGCGCCGGGCTGCCGACCGGGAGAGCGTTAGGGCTGCCGATCTGCGTGAGTCAGTTGACGTCATCCTCCAGGCCGCGACGGGGGGAGCCGAGACCGTCAAGCGGTTGCTCACCTTCGCCCCTACCAACCCTGAGGCGGAGACCAGGCAGGTCAACCTCGATACCTTGTTGCGCGAAGTGGCCCAGCTGACCGCGCCGCGCTGGCGAGACGCCACACAGGCCGAAGGTCGGCCGATCTCTCTGCACGTCGAGAGCGCCGGCAACGTGAGCATCTGCGGCCAGCCGGCTAGCCTGCGCGAGGCGCTGACCAACCTGGTCTTCAACGCCGTCGATGCCCTTCCCAGGGGCGGCACGATCTGTCTGCGGGCCGAACGCCACGGAGATCACGTCGCGGTCGAGGTGGCCGACACGGGCATTGGCAGTCCCGCTGGGCCGGGCCCTCTCAGCCAGGAGGATGACGCCACATCGACGGTCCTACTCCAGGGCGTGCGAGTCCTGGCCGTTGACGACGAGCCAGCCCTGGGTCGCATGCTGGCGCTCATGCTGAATGAGCAGGGCCACAAGACCGTCGTCGCAACGTCGGCCGAGGAGGCCCTCGATCGGCTCGCCGCCGAGCCGTTTGACCTGCTCTTAACCGATATCGGCATGGGTCCGGGTATGAATGGCTGGGAGCTGGCCGAACAGGTTCGGCAGCGCTGGCCGGCTGTCCGCCTGGTTTTTGGCTACTGGCTGGGGGGCGGCAATCGAGCCGCAGACTGCCGAGAGCCGCGGGATCGAGGCCGTCATCTCCAAGCCGTACCGCGTCGCCGACATCCGAGCCCTTCTCACGCCTCCAGCTTAGGGCGTTCCCTGACTCGCGGGAAGCTTGTTCGGCCCGCCTTCCACAGCCCATACTAGCGCCCCATGCGTGAGCCTAGCCCGGCCGCCGTCTTTGCGGCCCTGGTCGCGACGGCGGTGCTCGCGACGCTCCAGCTCCTCGTGCCATCGCCGGTCCAGGCGCGCTGGTGCAGCGGGCCCGCGTCCTGGTCCAGCTTCAGTCCCGACCAGCGTCTGGTGCTGACGTATTACTACTACTGGTACACGCCGGGACTCGTGGACCGAGGCGGGCTTGTCCTGAACCCACCTGACGGGGTGCTGCCCGATCGGCGCTCAATGGACTGGCACGCCCGCCAGCTGGCCGACATGGCAGAAGCGGGGGTCGACGTGGCCCTGCCGGTCTATTGGGGCACGGTCTACCCTTGGTCGTCGAAGGGTCTCGATGCGCTCGTCAACGCGCGTGAGGCGCGGTTGGCGGCGGGCCAGCGGGTGCCCCCGCTCGGCCTCTTCCTCGACACCAACAACTTCGGCCGTCTGGTCGCCCAGCGCCCGGGCCAGAGCG
>WNGA01012330.1_pt1 | contig 13596 bp, 13 predicted proteins | sample 5400061 | NCBI WGS metagenome assembly WNGA01 (sample SAMN13153366, study PRJNA577476) | soil metagenome | isolation source: 100 cm soil or saprolite under grassland replicate 2 | place: USA:California | collected 2016-06-15 | reverse complement strand
GCTCGAACCGGCAGAGAAGCAAATGCAGGATGCGATGCTGCGGTTGCGCTACGCCGGCGTGCCCACCGTGGCGGCGGTGTCCGGCCTGGCGCTCGGCGGCGGGTGCGAGCTCGCGGTGGCTTGCTCGAAGCGGGTCGTGCACCTCGAGAGCTACATCGGGCTCGTGGAGGTGGGCGTGGGGCTGGTCCCCGGAGCCGGAGGCCTGATGTTCGGCGCTCGCCGCGCCGCCGAAGAACGGAGCGTCGCTCCCGACGCGCCGCTTCTGCAGTTTCTGAAAAAGTATTTCATGAATGCCGCGATGGGCAACGTTTCGAAGTCGGCCTTCGAGGCGCAGCGCATGGGCTATCTCTTGCCGAGCGACCCGGTGATTTTCAACGTGCACGAGCTGCTCGGGGCGGCGATCCGCGAGGCAAGAACGATGTTCGAGGCGGGCTACCGCCGTCCCTTCCGCGTCAAGGGATTTCCGGTGGCCGGACGGTCGGGCAGCGCGACGATCATGGCCCAGCTGGTCAATTTGCGTGAGGGGGGCTTCATTTCCGAGCACGACTTCCACCTCGGCAAAACGATCGCCGAGGTGATGTGCGGGGGCGACGTCGAACCGGGAACGCTGGTCGACGAGGCGTGGATCCTCGCGCTCGAACGCAAAGCTTTCATGAGTCTGCTCATGAATCCCAAGACGCAAGAGCGGATCATGTTCATGATGCAGAACGGCAAGCCACTCCGGAATTAGCGAGAACACTCATGGCCAAGCAAATACGAGAAGCGTACATCGTCGCTGCCACCCGCACGCCGATTGGCAAGGCGCCGCGCGGCGCATTCAAGCACACCAGGCCGGACGATTTGCTCGTTCATGCCATTCGCTCGGTTCTCGCCCAAGTCCCCCAGCTCGATCCCAAATCGATCGAAGACGTGTTCGTCGGATGCGCGATGCCCGAAGCGGAGCAAGGCATGAACATGGCCCGCATCGGCGCGCTGCTCGCCGACCTGCCGGATACGGTGGGCGCGGTCACCGTGAACCGCTTCTGCGCTTCGGGGCTGACGGCACTCTCGATGGCCGCCGACCGCATTCGCGTCGGTGAAGCCGACGTGATCATCGCCGGCGGAGCCGAGTCGATGAGCATGGTGCCGATGATGGGATATAACCCCTCGTTCAATCCGAGCATCTTCGCCAATAACGAGCACCTGGCGATCGCTTACGGCATGGGCATCACCGCCGAGAAGGTGGCCGAGCGGTGGAAAGTCAGCCGGGAAGACCAAGATGCTTTCGCGCTCGGATCGCACCAGAAGGCGGTCGCCGCGCAAAAGGCGGGCGGATTCAAGGACGAGATTACCCCCATCGAAATCATCGCACGCTCGCCCGACCTCGCGACCGGCGAAGTGAAACAGCAGACGCGTACGGTTTCCCTCGATGAGGGACCGCGCGCGGACACCAATGCCGCGGCGCTCGCCAAGCTGAAACCGGCCTTCGCGGCGAAAGGCACCGTGACGGCGGGCAATAGTTCGCAGATGTCCGACGGCGCGGGCGCGCTCGTCGTCGTATCGGAGAAGATCCTGAAGCAATTCGACATCACGCCGCTCGCCCGCTTCGTGAATTTCGCGGTCAAGGGTGTGCCGCCGGAGATCATGGGGATTGGCCCCAAGGAGGCGATCCCGCTGGCGTTGGCGGGCGCCGGGCTGAAGCTCGCCGATCTCGGATGGATCGAGCTGAACGAAGCATTCGCCGCTCAGGCCGTGGCGGTCATTCGGGACGTCGGCCTGAATCCCGAGGTCGTCAACCCGATGGGAGGAGCGATCGCCTTGGGCCACCCACTCGGTGCCACCGGCGCCATTCGCGCCGCCACCGTCGTCCACGGACTTCGGCGGGTCAACAAGAAGTACGGCATGGTAACGATGTGCGTCGGCACCGGCATGGGTGCGGCCGGTATCATCGAGCGCATGTGAGCGGCGGGGGCCTACCCGAGCGTTTGCCGATTTCTGTCAGTCCGGTATTTTAGTGGTGGGCCGTCACACGGGGAGGAACGATGAGCTTTGCGCGCGTTCGCTTGCTGAACCAAGGCATGATCCTGGTGGCCGTCGCCGTCGCGGTCAGCTGCGGGTCGAGTGAGGCCGAGAACCTGTTCGACCCGAACTGCACGGGTGACTGCTCCTGCTCCGGTACCACTTGCACGTGCCAGAGCGGCGGCAGCTGTTCACTCGGACCGACGGGCCCGCCGGATGGAGGCACGAGCGGCGACGCGGCGGTGGTCGGCATTTCGCCGCCGAACGGCGTCACCTACCTTTGCGACTCACAGAACCAATGCAATCTCAACTGTGGCACGGGCTGCACGAGCACGTGCGACGGTATGTCGACCTGCAGCGGCAGCTGCAGCTCCAACTGTACCTCGAGCTGCGCCGGAACCAGCGACTGCACACTCTCGACCGGTGTCGACAGCAACGTCATCTGCGAAGGTGGCAGCGACTGCAAGGTGACTCTCGACGACCGATCGACGGTGACTTGCCGAGGCGACAGCACGTGCCACATCGTTTGTCCGCGCGGCGGGAGTCCACCTACCGAAGACGGCGGGGCATCGGACTGAGGCGCGTCAGGGCGCGACGACTCGGCCGGGCGCGCCGTTTTTACCGGTCACCGTGTGGCAGAGATTGCAGTCGCCGATGGCCTGCGGCGTCATCATGGCTCGCTCTCGGCCGGCAACCACCACCTTGGCCCTGAACGGCGGAACGATCTTCGTGTTCGCCGCGAAATTGAAATTCCCGGAGTAGCTGACCAGCATGCTCACCGTCTGGCCATCGGCTCCGGTGATGTGAACGGTCGCACCCGCGAACAGCCCGTCGAGGCCGTTGCAATTGTCCGGTTCGTGGGCAGTCGGATAAACCGTCCCTGCGGCGGAGAAAGCGGGACCCTGCTTGGCGGTATGGCACGCGATGCATGCTTCTCCGGGATGCATCGATGCGGCCCCGCGGTCGCCGCCCGTCCAATGGTCGCCGCTCGTGCAAACCAGCGGCGTATTGTAATCGATCGTCGCATCCGCAAGCGACGTCGTTGCGTCGAGTTTTGCGGCGCCGGCGTCGACTCCAGAGCTCGTTCCGCCGGTGCTTCCGTTGGCGTTGCCGCTGCTCCCAGCGGTGCCGGAAGCGTCCGGCCCGGTTTCATTCGCGACCGCGCGGGTTCCGCCGTTGCCGCTACTCGACGACGTCGCGCCCCCAGCCGCGGGCGCATTTCGGACCTGGGCTGCGTCAGCGGAATCGCCGAGAGGGCCATCCAGGGTACAGCTCGCGGTCAACGCGCCAACGAGATGCAGCCATACGAGGCTCCCTGACGGGACGCCAGATTCCATGCCCCTGCCTATGGCCGTCGGGGTGGTGTCTCGTCGAGTTTTGTCGCTTGTTTGGACGCATGAAAGGGCTGATGGATCGAAAATTACCGCCTGGGTGAGAGGCTGGGGCACTTGTCGATCGAAAAGCGGCACCCCGCAGACCGAGCTCGAAACCAAATCCCGACTCGTGCGTATTCGCTTGGATGCGACGAGCGGTGTCGCGCCCTGTCGTCGCGTGCGGAAAGGTAAGCCCGTGAACTTCCCGGATTTCGGGTGCGATGCGGTCGCTGACGCACGGGGGGTGGGTTGGATGCCGTGCGAGTGGGTGTCCGACTCGTGCATGTCCATGATAACTTCGATGATGGGTGCAGAGCTCGTGATGGGCGATCGATCTTCGGATGCCGTGGCAGACGCCGCGATGGATCGTTACGCGTCGGGCGATGCTCAGGCTTTCTCCGCTCTTTACGACTTGCTCGCGCCGAGGCTCTACGGATTTCTGCTGCGACAGACGCGCAATCCTTCTCGGACCGAGGATATCGTGCAGCAAACCATGCTTCGGATCCACTGCGCCCGAGGCCGATTCGTCCGCGGCGCGGCGGTAACGCCGTGGGCATTTGCGATAGCGCGCCGCCTGCTCATCGACGAGATGCGCAGAAACCGACTCGAGGGGCTGCAGTCCGAAGACGGTCGAGACGGCGATGGCTTCGAGAACGCAGTCGCCCCCGGTCGGCCCGCGGACGAACAAGTCCATTCGAGGCAACTCGCAGCGATGATTCGTCGCGAGCTCGATCGCTTGCCGGAAGGGCAGCGCGCCGCATTCGAGCTCGTCAAGCACGAAGGGCTCACCCACGCCGAAGCGGCCGACGTGCTCGGAACGACCGTAACCGCGATCAAGCTTCGCGCCCACCGCACCTACACCGCCCTGCGAGCCGCGCTCGGGCATGTCTTCGAAATGGAGGATGTATGAAGGAAGTGGAGCTTCCGAGCGACCTCAAGGCGCGACTGCTCAAGCAGATCGAGCAGAAACCGGCGCCGACCCGACGCACGGAGATGTTTCGGGCTTCGCTTCTCGTCGCAGGGTCGATTGCGATTGGCCTCGTCATTTTCCTGGTGCGCGGGGGCATTCGGATGACCGGCCGCCCGACCTCGCTCATCGTCGGAACGTCGCTCGGCACCGCCCTCATCGCCGGCGTCGGAACATGGATGGCGCTCGGCCGGCGCCGATCGATGCTCGGTCGCTCGAGCCTGGCGCTCTGCGTCACCGCGCTGGTTACGCCGCTGGCGCTCCTGTTTTGGAAGGTCGTGTGGAGCTCTCAATATCCGGGGGGACTCGATCCGTGGCCAGGTCGCATCGGTTTTCGATGCCTGAATCTCAGCTTGCTCATGGGTGTGTTGCCGCTCGTCGCGCTTCTCTTTGCGCGCCGAGGTACCGACCCGACCCACCCGCGTCTGGCGGGCTTGAGCGCCGGCGCGAGTGTGGGCCTCTGTGTGGCGTTGTTCGTCGACATGTGGTGTCCCGTCGGCTACGTGCCGCATTTCTTGATTGGGCATATCTTGCCAATCGCTCTGCTCGCGCTGGCAGGTCTCTGGTTCGGCAAGGTGCTTTTGCCTCCGAGAAAATAGGCACGGTCGGTGTGGGATCGATGCCGTCATTGACGACATCTCGTTCTGACGACATTGCAAAAGAGGTGCGAAACTAAATTGCGCCTGCCGCGTATGCCCGGATACGAAGGTTAAACCCGGACGTTACGCCGCGGGTGGGCGGCGCCGGAGAAGATGGACTCGATAGCCATCGGGTCCAACCGTCAACCTGCGTCACCGCGCGAACGAACGCGCGATGGACCTCGTCTACCCGGATTTCGGAGCGCCGCGATGAAGATTGTACGTTTCATGTTTCCTGCAATGTTGGCCTTGACTACGGGCTGCGCAACGACCCTCGATCAAGGTGGCGCGTTGCGCCCGAACGCGGAAGCGCGCAACGAGGCTGCCGTTCCAGGGGGTGCGCCCGCGTGCTTCGTCAGCGGAGAAATGCGCACGATCGCGCCGAAAGCTCAAGTGCGACCGGGCATCGAGGTGGTCACCACGGCGACCGGGATCGCGCTCGGTTTCAGCCGGACGCCTTTCGACGCCGTAGCGATGACCATGGATCCGTCGTCGGGAGTGGCGACGGAGCGCTTTTCCCGCCACACCGCTGATCCCATCCGCCACATCACCCCGATCCATCGAGAAGGAGATGCGATCGATGCAGCGATTGATGCCGAGTGCAAAGCCAATACTCTGAAAGGCGCAGTCACGATATCGGCAAGAGAGTCTTTCGTCGTTGGAACCACGGATGGAGAGATCGCATGGGCGGCGTGCGCATCGGAGCTGCCGCACACGCTGTGGCATTTCTCGCAGGGGGCCGTTCGCGAATTGCGCGGGATTGCTCTCCGCGGCGGCGGGTACGCGATCGCTTTCCGTGAAGGCGAGTCGATCTGGCTGGGACGAGTCGATGCCGACAAGAATCCGCTGGGCCCCCTGCATCGGATCGCAACGCGCGCAGAGCTTCGCGCGCCCGTGCTGGCGGAGAGCGGCGAAGACGTTCTCGTCGTCTGGAGCGAGCAACGCAATGGCAGCGATCGTTGGTCGCTCGGCGGAGCATCGGTCGCGCAATGCGGCCACGCCACACCCATGGATCTCGCGATCCCCATGGAGAACGCCGATGCGGACGCCATTCAGCCGGCTCTCGCCGCGGTCGATGCCAATCATTTTCTACTCGTTTGGACCGAGGGCCCGGTGTGGGGCCGCCAGGTGCGGGCGGTCACGATCGAATCGCACGGCCGCGCGGTCGGACCGGCTTTGCGTGTGTCTGCGGGTGCCGAGTCCGGATGGGCGCGCCCCGCGATCACCGCGGACGGGCGTGGCGCGGTCGTTTACCTGGTGCCGACCAGCAGCGGCTTCGCCATAGCCGCAACGCCGATTGAATGCTCGTCTTCCGGGCGAGCGAACCGCGTCGCCGCCGCGCGCCTTTAGCCGGTATCGACCCATCCACCCAAGGTGCCATGATTCGCAAAGCCCACGTCGCTTCGCTCGCTCGTCCTCTCTCGGAACCCGAAGCGTGTACCGATGCCCCGGCCAACAGAGCCATGGATCGCTACGCGCAGGGAGACGACCGTGCATTCTCGGAACTGTACGATTCACTCGCGCCCCGGCTCTTCGGGTATCTCCTTCGGCAGACGAAGAACAACGCGCGGGCCGAGGACCTCGTGCAGCAAACGTTTTTGCAGATGCACTGTGCTCGCGGAAGATTCATTCCTGGCGCCAATGTCGTTCCCTGGGCATTCGCCATCGCGCGCCGGCTTCTCATCGACAACGTGCGACGATCGGGGCGTGAAGTCTCGCTCGAGCTGCGAGAAGAGGCGGGAGCGCCGCCGCCGGTTTCCACCGCGATGGCACAAGACGAGGTCGTGCATTCCAAGCAATTGGCGCTGTCGATCGAGCGCGAGCTTTCGCGGCTGCCCGATGCCCATCGCGAGGCCTTCGAGCTCATCAAGACCGAGGGGCTAACGCTCGCCGAGGCAGCGCAAGTGTTGGGCACCACGGTGGCGGCGGTCAAGTTGCGCGCCCACCGAACGTATCAAGCCCTGCGAGAGGCCTTGGGGCCGATGTTCGAAAGGAGCTCCCAGTGAAGAAGCGAAACGCCATACCGCCCGCCATGAAGGATCGGATTCTCGCCGCAGCTCAGAAGGAGAGCTCTCCCACCCGGACGGCAGTTACGCTGGACAAAGCCCTGCTCTTGCTCACCGCGGGGCTCGTGGCCGCCAATGTCTTTCTCGCCGTCGGAGGCGTCAACCTGGGACCTAGGCCCTTGGAGCTCGTGATCAGCACGGCGCTCGGCCGGGGGACGATTGCGCTCACTGCGACATGGGCCGCTTGCGCGAGAGGTGGGTCGATGCTCGGGCGGTCTCGTATTTGGCTCACGGCGACGACGATCGCCACGCCGCTCGCCATCGCAGGGTGGATGCTGCTCGCCGCACGCGGGGCTCCCACCGGCGTGCCAGTCGCAGATTGGAGCTGCTTCACGACAGCCGTCCTGCTCGGCCTCCCGCCGCTCGTCGCGTTCGCGCTCGTCCACCACCGAAGCGGTGTCTCGTTCCCGATTGCGACCGGCGCAGCGCTCGGTGCCGCTGCGGGCTCGTGGGCGGATTTCCTGATGGTGCTCCATTGCCCGTCACCCGAGGTGACCCATCGTTTGATCGGTCACATCGGACCGACGGTGATTCTCGTCGCGCTCGGTGCCGCACTGGGTGCATTCGCGATTCGCAGCCAAGTTCGATCGGATTATTTCCGAACCGACCGCTCGAGCATCCCCGGATTCAACGACGCCGGGTAGCTACTGCGCGCCGAACATGTATTTGCAGGCGGCGTCGAACTGCTGACAGTTGGCGCTGTCGCCGTGATCGCCCGCGTATTGGAGACGGTGCGAGTTGCCGTACGGGGATGACGCACGCCCGACGTCGACCACCGCTCCAACGTAGTGCATCACCTCCATCGCTTTCAGGTGATCCGGATACTGGGGATCCATCGTTCCGGTAAATCCGTAGTAGCGATCGATCGGCGTGAGCGACGCCATCGTGAGCCAGGTGGCCACGATCGGGTTGGTGTCGCGCGGCCCCGAGAGGGAAATCGCTCGCCAGATTCTGCGAATCTTGGCGAAATAAGCAGCGCTCGTCGCGCCGTGCGAGTGGCCGATGAAGATGACGTCCGACCACCGGACTTGCCCATCCGCATTCAAGTAGTAGGCCCAATCGCCGGCGGCATTTTTCGTTTGCAAGTAGCTGAGCGCCTTGGTCACCCGGACCTCGACGCAGTCGGGCCGCGCGACGGTAATGGCACTGGTGTGGTCCATCCCGTCGAACTCCTCGAGCCGCACGTTGCCGAAGATGTTCGCATCGTTTTGGCCACTCGGATTGTACGCATTCGTATAGGCGATCGCGAACGCGTGGAAGCCGAGCGCGGCAGCGTAGGCGGCTACTCCGAGCGGGCCGGGAGGATTGCTCACGCCCGAGAGCGTGACGACCAGCTTGCCTCGCGGCGTGACCCGCGTATCGATCTGGGCGGTTTGGGTCACGTCGTTGCTCACCGTAGCCGGATCGGCTTCGCTCGGTTTGAACTTGATCGTGTAAAGTTGTGGGTTCGCTCGGTCGACCATCAGCGGGCGTGGCGGCGTTTGATCCATCCCCGTCATGGTCCCATCGGGCGGGGGTGCCGAGCCTTCCAGCGCGGCATCCAAATCTCCACCGTTCGAGCCGCCCGCGCCGAAATCGGGGCCCGCTTCGGCCATCGCGCCGCCGGAGCCGCCACCAGCCCCCACCATCGTAGACCCCTGCGCGTCGACCTCCCGTCCACCCTCCCCACCCGCGCCGGCGGGTGCTCCACCGGAAGGTTCCGACCCGCATGCGACCGAGGCCAAGGCCAACCCAAGCAAGAATTGCGAACGACAATCTCGAAGCATGGCACTCGCTTTCCGCCGCGGTTCGGTTGCGGAGGCGGCACTATACCGCGATCTCGCCGCGAGCGCTTGCCCAGCCTTGCGCAACATTCTTCGAAACCAACCAGCGTCCACTGCGTATTGGCTGAGCCTGCGACAACGGCTCCACCTCTGAAGACTTGGTGCATCGATCCCGATGCTCCGCGCCGCAAGGCGTGCATCAACGTCGCATCCCCACCCAATTGCCGTCAACGAAATCGTGTGTCCTCGAACACACCGATGGAGGAATCATGATCACCTCGAAGCTTCCGACCCTCGTCCGCACCGCCTTCGCTCTAAGCAGCCTCGTAGCTCTCGCAGGCTGCACCATCACCTCGCAAGAGCCGACCGCATCGCAGAGCACCTCGCTTTCCTCGAAGTGTCCGCCATCGGTACCGAGCGACCTAGCCGTTCCCGACGGCAACAAGCTCGCCTTCTATCTCGACGCCATCGGAGTGCAGATTTACGTCTGCACGTCGAACGCCAGCGGATACAGTTGGACGTTCAAGGCGCCCGAAGCCAAGCTGCTCAATGCCGGAGGGCAGCTCGCCGGAACGCATTACGCCGGGCCGACGTGGGAAGCCAACGACGGCACCAAAGTCGTCGGCTCGCGAGTGGCTGGTTTCCTCGCCGACCCCAGGGCCATCCCTTGGCTCCTGCTCCGGGCGGTTTCTCACCAAGGTGATGACGGCCGGATGGTGAAGGTCAGCTTCATCCAGCGACTCGACACGTCGGGAGGAACCGCACCAATCACCGGGTGCGACGCCGATCACATTGGCACGATCGCGAGCATCGATTACGCGGCCACCTATTTCTTTTATGAGGAAAGCGCTGCCCAGGACCAGAATTGCGACTAAGCGAACTGGGAAACTGGCGACTTACCAAACGGGCTCTACCGATGAATCTGGATGGACATCCGTTCCTGTCCGCTCCGTTTGGCCGCCGCAAAACTACCGTGTGAGAGGGTTGCCCAAGTAGCGCCCGGATCGAGAGTCCCCTAAACTATCGGTGTGGGAACGGGCGAAAGGGCCAGGCAACCGCAGGTGAAGGGAGTCGCCTTCCGCACCATCGAGTTGTGCTACGCCGAGCTACGCGGGACGGAAGCACGCGATCGCGCCCGCGAGCTCATGCACCCGGAGCTGCGCGATCTCTACCGCAACGGGCTCGTCCTCGCCGCGACCTGGTATCCGATCACCTGGTACCGCGGGGCGCTCCACGCGTTCCTCACTGCGACGAACGACGGGCCCGAGCTCGCGCGCCAGATCGGTTACCAAGCCGTCAAGCGCGACATGATGAGTGTGTACAAGTTCATCTTCGCGAAGATCGTGTCACCGCAAACGCTGCTCGGCCTCTCGGGGCGGCTCTTCAATCACTATTACGATACCGGCACCTTCGACGTTCTCGAGTCGCGACGTGGCCACGTCTCGGTGCGCGCCTGGGGCTGCATCGGATGGGACCTCAACATGTGGACCGAAGTGTTCGGTTCCTGCATTTCGTTCCTGGAGATCGCCGGCGCGAAGGACGTGCGGTTGCAAATCAAGAGCGGTGGTCGCAGCGGCGACACTTCGATGGAGCTGGAGGCCGACTGGGTGTGAGCGCGAATGCGCTCGACCCTTTCCATCAGCCGCGGCGCTGGTGGAACGGCGATGGTCGTCTTCGCTGTGCTCACGGCCGGTGTGGCGGTCGTCTTCGCGCTCGTCGTTCGCGAAAACCTGCTCCAGCGAGCCGCCGCCGCGCCCTCATCGGGTTCCGCGGGCTTCGGCCCCCTCGTAAGGGATCGGCGGCTGCTTCTACTCTTCTCGCTCTCGTTTTTCGGGCTCGGTGTCTTCAATGGTCTCACGACGTGGCCCATTCAGCGTAGGGACGAATCGACGGCCATTCGCCAGCTAGGCGAGGCATACTGCGCTCCGTCACTGACCCGAAGGACGACAAACATGGAAGAGATGACCAAGCAAGCGAGCTTTTGGGACAAATGGGTCCTCGACTCGCAAGCCTGGGAGCAGGACGCCGACAACGAGCGGCGACTTCACTGCGTCTTCGACGCGGTGAAGAAGGGGGCGCGTTCAGGCGCGAAGCTGCTCGACGTCGGGTGCGGTTCGGGTTGGGCGACGCTGAAGCTCGCGGCTCTTCCCGGCATGGGTGAGGTGACAGGCACCGATCTTGCCGGCGACGCCATGGCTCGCATGCGCGAAACGGCTCCGGGTGTGGAGTGGATCGCTGGCGATTTCATGACCCTCGATTTTCCCAAGGCACCTTACGACGTCGTCGTCTGCATGGAGACGATCAGCCACGTTCCCGACCAGCAAGCATTCGCGCGCCGGATCGCCGAGCTCACCGCGCGCGGCGGCCTCGTGATTCTCACGTCGCAGAACCCGCACATCTGGGGCAACGCGAGCTGGGTGGGCCCCCCTGGACCGGGGCAGCTGCGCAACTGGCCGTCACGCGAGCGGCTACGCGAATTTTTCCAGCCGTTCTTCGAGCTCGAGCCGATTCGAACGTGCGTACCGGGACCCATCGCCGATCGCGGAGCGCGGCGTTGGCTCACGAACCGGTACGCCAATCGCTTCGGCAATGCGCTTTTCGGGACGGAGCGATGGGCAGGGTGGCGCGAAGCGCTCGGATGCGGGTGTAGCCTGGTGGTGGTGGGGAAGAGAAAATAGACAACCGCGCCGCCAAGCACGGGTCGTCCTCGGAACTTCGGCCGAGGAAACTACCGAGATTCTTTCGGGAGGACCCTTGACCTCCACGACGTTGGATCCATGTTTCGGGGCCTATGCGCTATGTCGTTGCGGGTCTGGCGCTCCTCGTCCTCGTGGGGGGGCTCGCGGCTGTCAAATTCACGCAGATCTCGTCGCTGATCAGCACTGGCAAGCAGATGCAGAAGATGGGGCCCCCGCCCGAGGCGGTGGGCACGGCCGTCGCCCATGACCAGACCTGGGGAGGGTCGGTCGCGGCCGTCGGCACGATCACGTCCGTCAAGGGAGTGGCGATCAGCACCGAAGTGCCCGGCATCGTTTCGGCCATCCGTTTCGAATCGGGCGCCGTCGTGAAGCAAGGGCAAATCCTCGTCGAGCTCGACAGCAAGGCCGAGCGAGCACAGCTCGCGTCGATCGAGGCCCGCAAAGAGCTCGCCACCTCGAACGTCGGTCGCACGCGGGCCCTGGTGGCCGAAAAAGCCATTGCCCAGGCGCAGCTCGATACCGATGAATCCGCCCTCAAGACGTCCAGCGCCGAGCTCAAAGCACTGCGGGCTCAAATCGACAAGAAGGTGGTGCGCGCTCCTTTCAGCGGCAGGCTCGGCATTCGCCAGGTCAACGTTGGACAATACCTGAACCCGGGCACGACATTGACGGAGCTCGAAGCGACCGACACGGTATTCGTCGATTTCACCGTTCCACAGCAGCAGCTCGAGACGGTCTCGGTCGGTATGAGTGTCGAGGTGACCATCGAGGGTCTGGCCGGCGTATCGGCGCAAGGTACCGTCGCCGCGATCAACCCCACCGTCGATGCTACGACGCGCACGCTGAAGCTCCGTGCCAGCGTTCCCAACAAGGACGAAAAGCTGCGTCCGGGGATGTTCGCCAAGGTCGCCGTCGTCCTGCCCGACCAGGGGACGGTGGTCGCCATTCCTGCTTCCGCGATCGTGCGCGCTTCGTACGGCGATTCGGTCTTCGTCGTCGAGGACAAAAAGGATGCATCGGGCAGCCCCGTGGCCAGCCCCGATGGCAAACCGGCCAAGGTCGCACGCCAGCAGTTCGTGCGGGTCGGTCAGCCGCGGGGCGATTTCGTGGCCATTGCCGACGGCGTCAAGTCGGGACAGGAGGTCGTTACCGCCGGCGCATTCAAGCTGCGCAATGGCGCCGGCGTGATCGTGAACAACGAAATCAAGCTCGACCCCCAGCTCGCCCCGCGCCCGGAGAATCGTTGAGGCACCCGTGAAATTTACCGATCTTTTCGTCAAGAGACCGGTACTGGCGATCGTCGTCAACCTCGTCATCATCATCGCCGGTCTTCAGGCGATCCGTTCTCTCAATGTCCGGCAATATCCGAGAATCGAGAGCGCGTCGGTGGTCGTCCGCACCGCTTATATCGGTGCCAGTTCCGATCTCGTTCGAGGCTTCATCACGACTCCACTCGAGCGGGTCATCGCGGCGGCTGACGGCGTCGACTACATCGAGTCGCAGAGCGTCCAGGGGCTATCGACGATCAGCGTCCGGCTCAAGCTCAACTTCAACGCCTCGAGTGCCCTCGCCGACATCACTTCGCGCGTGAACCAGGTGCGCGCCGACCTGCCGCCGGAAGCGGAGATTCCGGCCATCAATCTCGAGTCCTCGGATTCGCTCTTCGCGTCGATGTACTTGAGCTTCTCCTCGTCCATTCTCGAGGACAACCAGGTCACCGATTATCTGCTTCGGATCGTCCAGCCCCGTCTATCGGCGATCGCGGGCGTGCAGCGCGCCGACATTCTCGGCGGGCGCACATTCGCCATCCGCGCCTGGCTGAAGCCGGAACGCATGGCGGCGCTGAACGTGAGCCCGGCTCAGGTGCGGCAGGCGCTTTCGGCCAATAATTACCTGTCCGCTGTCGGGCAGACCAAGGGCCTCTTCGTGCAGCAGAACCTGACGGCGTCGACCGATCTGCATTCCGTCCAGGAATTCCGAAAGCTGGTCATTCGCCAGCAAAAAGGGTCGCTCGTGCGGCTCGAGGACGTCGCCGATGTCGTGCTCGGCTCCGAGAACTACGACCAGGAGGTGCGATTCTCGGGAAAGAAGG
>WNGA01023599.1_pt1 | contig 13597 bp, 10 predicted proteins | sample 5400061 | NCBI WGS metagenome assembly WNGA01 (sample SAMN13153366, study PRJNA577476) | soil metagenome | isolation source: 100 cm soil or saprolite under grassland replicate 2 | place: USA:California | collected 2016-06-15 | reverse complement strand
GACGATCGCCCGCCTCCGGTTGCCGCGCGAAGCGTATGAATTCCAGATGCTTCTCGGGGTGGCTGGAGAACTGCGGCGCCAGCTCGTCTCGGCGGGACACCGGCTGCGGGTCTACGTCCCGTACGGCGAGGCGTGGGAGACTTACTCGATGAGGCGTCTGAAAGAAAATCCGGCGATCGCCGGACACGTGGTGAAGGGTCTCTTCCGGCGGGAGTTACGGCTGCGGGGCCGCCGGCTCCAAGGGGAATAGCTATTGACGCGGGGGAATTCTATACTTCGATACAGGACCCTCCGGGGTCCGTCTATGCGCCGAAGCGTACCCGCCTTTCTCGCTGCGGTCCTGCCGCTCTTCGGAGCGAGAGGCCTTGCTCTCGCCGCGCCCCCTCCGGCGCCCCCGATCTCGGGAGTGGTGCGCCACCTCGAGCAGCCGATCGCCGGAGCTCTCGTCATCTTCTACAACCTGGGTGAAACAACCCTGACGCGGTCGCACTCGGCCCCGGACGGCACTTTCGTGCTCGCCACCGCGCCGGTCGGGGTTTACGACCTGATCGCCTACAAAAGAGGTTTCCTGCCGGCGCTCGTGAGGCTCTGGCATCAGGCGCTTCCCGAACGAGTGAGCACCGTCGAAATCAAGCTCGCGGCTGCGGGCCGCGAGCCGGGCGCTCCGTCGACTCCTTCGACGCTCTGGGAGCTGCGCGACCGGTTGCCCGCGGACGTCCTTCGCGAGATCGCGCTCGAAGAGGTCTCGGAGGCTCCGGCGGCCTCTCTCGATCGGATCCGCCTCGACCGACTGATCGCCGGGGAGCTGCGGAGCGTCACCGATGTCAGCGGCGGCGACACCTCTCTCTCCCGCACCGCGGTCGGGGTCCAGGGCGGCCTGCCCAACGGATGGAAGTACGACCTGCGCGGGGAGTACGCGGCCGTCTCGGACGCGGAGGACAGCACGGACGAGACAGCCAGCGGCAATGCGGCCGGTCTGGCTCTCGACGTCGCGACGTCGCCGCTCGATCGAGTTCGGGTCTCGACGCGCCGCCACACGATCAGCTTCGGCGACGATCGCCCGGCGAGCCTCCAGACCCACGGCGTCTCCTGGAGCCGCGACGGGCAGGAGGGCCGCGTCGAATCGGTCGGCGCCCGGTACGTCGAAGAAACCAATCTCTACCGGGCGACTGCGCTCGGGACCTCGTTCTTCCCGGTCGCGTCGCGAACGTGGGAGGTCAACGCCCGATACGCGCGGCCCGTTCAGGACTCCCCCGGAGTCTCCGTCGCGATGACGTACCGTCACCGGGAAGCGACCGTCGGTCCCTCGGGCGTCGGTTCCGAAGGAGCGTTTTTCCTCACCGGGCCGGACGCGGATCTCTCCGCCTCGACATCGATGCGACTGTTCCCGAGAATGGAAGTCGAGGGGGGCGTCGTCGGCCGTTACATGGCAGGTGGATATGGAATCGCGCCGCGCGCGACTTTCCGCTACGACCTTGGAAACGGTGCAGTCGTATTCGTGCGCGGGCTCCATCGTGTGGCCGAATCGAACGCCTCCTCCGGGACCGTCCTTCCGCGAGTCGCGTCGATCGAAGACAGCTCGGATCCGGCTTCGCAGGAGAGCTACGCGATCGGAGTCGAGCGGCGCGCCGGAGATTCTTCGCTCAAGTTCGAAGTTTCCACGCAGCGCATGGACGAGGTGGTCCGGGCCTTCTTCGAGGGCGACCTGCTGACGGACTTCGACAGTGTCTATTTCTTCGATGGCAATACCGTTCGGCAGGTTCAGGCCTCGGCGCGTCACCGCCTGTCCGACACGCTCGCGGGAAGCATCGCGGTCCGCTACGGAGACATCCGCGGGTCCGTCGCTTCGGACGTCGCGACCAGCTTCGGTATCTCCGACAGCGACGGACGCTTCTGGTCGGCGCGCGCAGCGGTCGAGATCCTGCCCACCAAAACCGGGGTGGCGATTCTCGTTCGCGGAGTCCGGCAGTCTCTGCAGAGCCCCGCGGCGAGCCACACCAACGACTCCGACAAGTTCGCGATCTCGATCGCCCAGGACCTTTCGGTCGTTGGCCTAACCCCGTTCGGGTCGGACTGGAAGCTCCTCCTGGCGCTGGAGTCGGCGCGCTCGACCGCTTCGAGCGACCGCGAGGACCCCGCTTCGACCAGCCGCATCATGGGCGGTCTGGCGCTCGCGTTCTAAACTCCTCCGCGGGCACCCCTTCCTCTCCGCTCGGACATCCCCCGACCCCTCGCGGCGGGTTGCGGTCTGGTCCCCGACATTGACCCACTACCTGACCAGCGGTCCAAAATAATTTTGAACTGTGTTCAAATAATTGGATGGAGCGGCGGAATGGAAACTCAGCCAAAACGCTAAACCTCTCGGGAGAAGGACTTAGCGTCACCCCCCAGATTTCCGAACGTGGCATTCGCATTGCTGAATCGGCGTCCGTGTCCCGCAGTCTGAAAACAATCGTTCTGGTCGTCGGCGTGGCCTTCACCGCCGCGACGGCAGGGCTCGCCTTCGTCTCGTTTTCGAGGAAGGTCGCAACTTTCCGGACGGCCGGATTCGCCGCCGAGCGGGCCGGCGATGCCCTGCTCGTCCGGCGGGTCGAGTCAGGTGGCGCGGCCGAAGCAGCCGGGATCCGGCCGGGAGATCGCCTCGTGCTCGCGGACGGCCGCACGGCGGCATCGCTCGAATGGCCGGAAAAGGACCTCGCCCGCCGCCCATTTCCCCACCACATCGTGGTCCAGTCCGGCGATTCCATCAGCGCCCTCGCGATCCGGGAGCCCTCCGTCCATCCCGACTTCACGTATCTCTTCCTCGCTTTCGTCGGACTGCTCTACCTGGCGATCGGACTCTTCACGGTGGCCCGCGAGCGCGCTCCCGCGTCGCGCGTCTTCTGGGCTCTTTGCCTCTCTTCGTTCGCGATCTACGTCATCACGCCCGCGGGCCCGCACGACTCAATCTGGAAACTCTCCTGGCTGGCGGAGGACTTTTTCCGGGCGCTTCTGCCGGCACTCCTTCTCCATCTGTTTCTGATCTTTCCGCACCCCGCGCGGTCACGGCGATTCGTTCCGCTTCTCTACCTTCCGGCGGTCGCGTACATCGCGGCCCAGCCCGCACTACTCGCCATGGGCGTCGGGGAAGCTGCCCGCGCGGCGGAAACCGCCACTCGGTTCTGGTTCCTCTATTTCGCGGTGTACGCGGTCGCCGTCATCGCCCGCCTGGCCAAGCTCCTCCAGACACGCGACAACGCGGACGCGGAGAAGCAGACCCGGTGGGTCGCGCTCGGCGTCACCGTCGGGCTCGCGCCGTTCGTTCTCCTCTCGGCGGTGCCCCGGACCCTGGGCTTCGCTTCCCCGCTCCTTTCGACGATCGCAGTCATCCCGCTCGTGTTCATTCCTCTCGCTTTCGCCTGGGCGATCCTGCGGTGGCGCCTCTGGGACGTGGAGATTTATGTCCGCGAGGCGGTCGCAGCGACCGGTGCGGTGCTGCTCGGCGGAATGACGTTCGTGCTCCTGAATGCGCTGCTCGACCGAACGCTCGTCGGAATGGCCGCGGCCGGAAAGAACGTGATTGCATTCGCCTCCGGGCTCGTGCTCGCCTCGCTTCTGGTCCCGGTCAAGCGACGCCTGACCGACGCACTCGAAAAGATCCAATATCGCGAGACGTACCGCGCGCGGCGGGCGCTGCTCGACGTCGCCCGCGAGTTCTCCACGCCGCGGCCGAAGGAAGAGCTGGTCAATGCCATCGTCCGGCGCGTCGAGGAAGGTTTGCACGTCGTGCCCTGTTCGCTCTTCCTGCTCGAGAACGGGGACGGCGACACCCCCGAAGGCGCATTGCTGGCCGCTCGGCTGGGCGACGACGAAGTGTGGCGCCTTCGCGCCTCCGCTTTCGGCGAGGGCGAGCCTGCCGCGGCGCAGCATCTCCACGCGATGGGCTATCGCACGTTTTTCGCGATGCGCTCAGGGGGGAAGCTGGCAGGAGCGCTCGGCGTCGGTCACAAGGATGGACGTGTCCCGCTCTCGTCGGAAGACGAGTCGCTTCTCTCCGCCGTCATGGCCCAGGCGGGGCTCGCCTACGAGAACGCTCGTCTCTACGGGGCGCTCGCGGACCGGCTCGAGGAGATTCGCGCACTGCAGCAGTACCAGGAGAGCGTCATCCGCTCCTCCTCTTCCGGGATCGTCGTTCTGGACGGAGAAGACCGTGTCCACTCCGCGAACCCCGCGTTCGCGCAGCTGGTGGGCCGCGAGGAGACCGAGCTCCTCGGTCTTACTTTCGCGGAGGTCCTTCCGGGGGTTGCGCTCGGAAGGCCGCCCGAGGGAGACGAGGAAATCTCTTTCGAAGGCCGGTTCACCGGGCCGGGCGGCGGCGAGCGCGACCTGCGCGTCTCGATCTCGCGTCTCCAGGGAGAGCCCGACCGTCGCGTCGTCCTGGTGGACGACGTCACGGATCGCTTGAAGATGGAGAGAGCTCTCGCCGAGCGCGAACGCCTCGCCTCGCTCGGGGTCCTTGCCGCGGGTGTCGCGCACGAGGTCAACACGCCGATCGCGGGACTGTCTTCGTACGCGCAGCTCCTTCTCTCGGAGACTTCGCCCGGCGACCCGCGATACGCGATCTTGAAGAAAATGGAGCGCCAGACGTTCCGAGCTGCGCACCTCGTCAACAACCTCCTCGAGTTTGCGCGTCCCCGGGCGCGCGCGCGGATTCGCGCCGATTTGCGGACCGTCCTCGCGAATGCGGCCGAGTCGGTCGAGACCTCGTTCGGGTCGCGTCGCTTGACTGTCTCGGCCGATGGGGGCACGCCGGTCGAGGTTCTCGGCGATGCGCGCGAGCTCGAGCAGGTCTTCGTCAACCTGCTGACCAATGCGCGGGACGCCTCTCCGGAAGACGGGACCGTCTCGTGCGAGGTTTCCCGCGATCGAGACCTGGCACGGGTGTCGATCGCTGACCGCGGAGCCGGTGTTCCACCCGATGCGGGAGACCGGCTCTTCCAGCCGTTCTACACGACGAAGAAAGCGGGTGGGATGGGCCTCGGCCTCGCCATCTCGCGCGACATCGTCCGCCGGCACGGCGGCGAGATCGGCCTCGCGCCCCGCGAAGGAGGGGGCACCGTCGCCTGGGTGACTCTGCCGCTCGCGTCGAGCGGCGGGTCGGTGAAGGCGGATCTGCCGTCATGAGCCGCGACCTGCGCATTCTCGTCGTGGACGACGAGGAGGTGATCCGCGACGTCCTGGCGACGCTGCTCGAGAAGGAAGGCTACGAGGTCGCGGTCGCATCGACCGCGGGAGAGGCTCTCTCGCTTTTCGAGGGGGAGTCCTACGACGTCGTGCTCCTCGATCTCATGCTCCCCGACCGCTCCGGGCTCGACCTTCTGCGCGACGTCCGCCGGCAGGATCCGGACGCCGTCGTCGTCATCGTGACCGCATACTCCTCGATCGAAGGCGCGATCCAGGCGATGCGTGAGGGCGCGTTCCACTACATTCCGAAGCCTTTCCAGAACCAGGAAGTCCTCTTGACGGTGCGCAAGGGCGCCGAGGCCCGCCGCCTGACCGAGGAGAACCGCCGCTTGAAGGAAGAGCTTTCGAAGCGCTACGGACTCGGCCGCATCGTCGGGAAGTCCGAAGGAATGCGCCGGGTGTTCGATCTCGTCCGGCTCGCCGGACCTTCGAAATCTACGATTCTCGTCGAGGGAGAGAGCGGAACGGGGAAGGAGCTCGTCGCTCGAGCGATTCACACGCACTCGCCGCGCTCCGGCGCTCCATTCGTCACTGTTAACTCCGGCTCCATGCCGGCCGATCTTCTCGAGTCGAATCTTTTCGGCCACGTCCGTGGCGCCTTCACCGGCGCCGTGGCGAACAAGAAGGGGCTCTTCGAGGTCGCCGAGGGCGGATCGATCTTCTTAGACGAGATCGGGACCGTTGGCCTCGAGACTCAGGCGAAGCTCCTGCGCGTCATCCAGGAAAAAGAGTTCATGCGGCTGGGCAGCGTCGAGACGCAGAAGGCGGACGTCCGGATCATCGCCGCGACCAACGTCGACCTGAAGAAGATGGTCGGTGAGGGGCGCTTCCGCGAGGACCTCTACTATCGCCTCTGCGTGATCACGATCCCGATCCCGCCGCTTCGGGAGCGCCGCGAGGACATTCCTCTCCTGGCGGACCACTTCGTCCGCCTCTACGCGTCCGAGAACGACAAGCCGATCTCCGGCTTGGTACCCGAAGCGATGAAGGCGCTCCTCGACTACGACTGGCCGGGGAACGTCCGTGAGCTCGAGAACGCGATCGAACGCGCCGTCGTCCTGTGCTCGGGCGGGTCGATCGGCCTCGACCTCCTTCCCGAAACCGTCCTGCAGCCGGGCCGCGGAGAGGTTCTGATCCGACTGCCGGAAAACGGATCGACCTACCGCGACCTGATCGAGGAGTACGAGCGGCGGTTGATCCGCACAGCATTGCGCCGCACGGGCGGCGTTCAAAAACGCGCTGCGGAGCTCTTGAAGCTGAAGCCCACGACGCTCCACGAGATCATGCTTTCTCCATTCTCGCCCGGAGCGCTCGGACCGCCCTGCGGATCTCGTCCGCCGCGGGCTTGATCCCGCCGACCGACGGATCCTCGCGGCGGTACCGCACGACGCCGTTCACGACGGTGACCCAGACGTTCTCCCGCCCCATCGAGTAGACGATCGCGCCGTAGGGCTTCGAAGACCAGTCGTCCGGCAGCGACCAGCCGACGTCCGGATCGAGGATCGCGAGGTCGGCGCGCGCGCCCGCCGTCAAGCCTGGTGGTCCTTCGAACGCGAGCGCCGCCGAGCCCTCGACGGTCGCCATCCGCAGAACCTCGAACGCCGGCAGCGACTCCGCCGGCTGGCGCGCGCGCGGCAGCAGCGCGGCCAGACGCATCTCCCGGAAGGGATCGAGGAGGTTGTTGCACGCCGCCCCGTCCGAACCGAGCGCGACCCGGACCCCGGCCCGGCGCAGCTCCGCAACCGGACAAACGCCCGAGGCGAGCTTCAGGTTGGACGAGGGGCAGTGCACGACCGCAGTCCCGCGTTCGGCGAGGAGCCGGAAACCCCTCTCGTCGGCGTGGACCGCATGCGCGACGCACGTTCGCGGCCCGAGCAACCCCACCGAATCCAGGTATTCGATGTTGGGAAGACCCGTACGCCGTTCGACGAGCGCGCTTTCGGCACGGTTCTCGCTCGCGTGCGTGTGGACGACGAGGCCGCGATCGCGCGCCAGGTCCGCCGCCGCGCGCAGCAGTGCGTCCGTGCACGAGACGGCGAATCTCGGCTGGACCGCGACGGCGAGAAGGCCGTTACCTCCTCCGTGCCACTTTTCGCGCAGCCGTTCCATTTCTGCCAGGCCCTCTTCGGCGGGGGCGCGGAGCGCCGGCGGCGTGGTCTCGGGATCGTCCATGAGAACGTTGCCGCCCACGTACCGGATGCCGCTCGCCGCCGCGGCTTCGAAGAGCGCGTCGGAGTGGCGCACCGTTCCCATGTCGAGGACGGCCGTGACCCCCGCCGAGAGCGACTCGGCGATCCCCAGCCGCGCGGAGACTGACATCGTCTCCGCATCGTGGGCCGCCTCCCCCGGCCAGACGTGACTCTCGAGCCAGGGCAGAAGCTCCAGATCTTCCGGTCCGTTTCGCAGCAGGGTCTGACAGAGGTGCAGGTGGGCCTGAACGAATCCGGGAAGGATCCATTTCCCCCGCGCGTCGACTCGGACGAGCAGACCTTCTTCCCTCGCGCTCGCGAGGTGCCGGGCTTGCGGGCCGATACCGCGGATGCGACCGTCTTCGGCGTAGAGGTCCGTGCCCGGTTGGATGTCGGCGGGCGTAGTCAGCCCGAGAAGGGTTCCCCCTTCGATCAGCAACCGGGTCATGAGCGGTCTGTCAGGCCGCCGGAATGCGCCGAACCATCACGAGCGTGCGGTCGTCGGCGAACGGCTCTCCCTGCGCGTGCTCCTCGAGCTCCCTCAGCAGGGATTCTTCGATCTCCGCGGGCACCTTCCCGACCTGTCCGCCGAGAAACTCCTTCAGGCGCGGAAAGCCGAACTCGGTGCCGTCGGGGCTGTTCGCCTCGGTGACTCCGTCGGTGTACAGACAGAGAAGGTCTCCGGGGGTGAGCGCGAAGCGGGAGGACCCGTACGGCCTTCCGGGAAAGAGGGCGAGCGGCAGCCCGTGTGAAGAGAGCTCCTGCATCGACCCGTCGCACTTCAGGAGGATACCCGGGTTGTGGCCGGCGTTCGTGTACTCGACCTCGCCGGTCGCGGGATCGAGAAGGACGAGAAAGAACGTGATGAAGCGATCGGGGCCGGTGCGCCGCGAGATCGCTTCCGAAAGTCGTCCCGTCATCTCCGCGACCGGCACCGACTCGTCGGCCCAAGCGTGGAAGGACGCCTGGAGAGACGCCATCAAGAGCGCGGGGCCCACGCCCTTGCCGCACACGTCGGCGATTGCCGCGTAGACCTTCCCGTCGGACCGCACCCGAAAGTCGAAGTAGTCCCCGGAGACCTGGCGCGACGCGGTGTTCGAGCCCTGGAGCTCGTAGCCAAGAATCGTCGGAGGGTTCTCCGGGAGGAGCCGCTGCTGGATCTCGCGGGCCAGCGCAAACTCGCGATCCATCTGCTTCTTTTCGGCCGCCTCCGCCATCAGGCGCGCGTTCTGGATCTTCGCCGCCGCCACGTTGGCGAGCGACGTCAGGAGACGCAGGTCCGCCTCCTCGAAGGAGCGATGTCCGACCTGGCTGTCGACGTAAATAAGTCCCACGACCTCGCCTTCGTTCTCGAGCGGTGCGGCGAGGACCGACTTGATTCCGGAGAGCCGGATCGAGTCGGCGAGCGACACGCCCGAGCCCGTCGAGGTGTCCATCAGGATCAGGCCATTTCTCTTCTCGACGACCTGGGCGACGAGCGTCTTCGACAGCCGGATGTCGTCGGCGGACATCCCCTCGGCAACCCGGACGACCGCCGGGATGAGCTCGTTGGTTAGGCGCGAGCGGAGCAGAACGACGCCGCGGTCCGGCATGAGCGTTTCGAACACCTTGTCCATGAGGAACTTCATCAGCTCGTCGACCGAGACGTCTCGCAGAAGCTCGATCGTGAGCTCGTTGACGACGCGAAGCGACTCGATCAGCTTCGAGAGCTGCTCCGCCGGAAGGCGGGGATCGGTCTCCTGGTGCTGCGCGCGGAGGAGCTCGGCGGAAGCCTTCAAGATCGTGTTGTCGAGCGCGTCGGCACCGCCCGCCTCGATCCGCACCCGGGTCGTGGACTCCGACTCGAGCTTCAGAGTCACGCCCCCCAGAGTGATCCGATCGCCCGCCTTGAGTGGCTGGGGCATCGCGAGCCGGTCGCCGTTCAAGAACGTGCCGTTGCGCGAACCGAGATCCTCGACGACTAAGCCACCGTCGTCGTCCTTGACGATCCGGGCGTGCTGGCGGGAGAGCATCTTGTCGGAGATCGGGAGGTCGTTCATCGAAGATCGGCCGATGGTCGTGACCGGCTTCTCGAGCGGGAACTTGCGCGCCGCCATGCCGGGCGCGCTCACGTAGACGTAAAACACGATGGTCGAAGGATTCTACTCGGTGTCGGAAGCGGGGAGCAGTGAGCCGTAAGCCGTTGGAGCGAGGTCGAGCGCCCCCGGGGCCGAAACCGCCGGGCTTGCGCCGGCGTATTTCGTAACCTAGAATGGGCGGTTCCATGAAGAAGAACATCCACCCCGAGTACCACGAAGTTCTCGTCCACTGCGCGTGCGGCGAGACCTGGACCACCTCGTCCACGAAGAAAGAGCTTCGCCTGGAGATCTGCAGCAAGTGTCATCCCTTCTTCACCGGCAAGCAGAAGCTCGTGGACTCCGCGGGGCGCGTCGAGCGCTTTCGCAAGCGTTACGAGAAGAAAGCATCCGGCGTGCCGGCCTAGACGTGCGCCGCGTGCTTCGACTCGCTTCGCGCTCCGTCTCCTTCACCGCTCTCTAGCCGGGCTGGCAGTTTCGCTCCAGCTCGAGAGCTGAGAGCTGACGACTGACAGCTTTCATGTTTTCGAAACTCGAAGAGATCCGCCGAAAATACGAAGAGCTCCGCGTGCGGCTCGCCGACCCGGCGTTCGTCCAGGACCATCGGGCCGTCCGCGACGCGCAGAAGACCCTCGCCGAGTTCGAGCCGATCATCGCGAAGAACGAGGAGCACCGCCGTGTCGCCCGCGAGCTCGAGGGCGCGCGAGAGCTGGTCGAATCGCTCTCACCCGGGGAAGAGCTCTACCAGATGGCCGCGACGGAGCGCGCGGCCCTGACCGAACGGCTCGGAGAGATCGAGCGGGAGCTGAAGCTCCTTCTCGTGCCGCGCGACCCGAACGACTCGCGCAACGTCTTCCTGGAAATCCGCGCCGGCACCGGCGGGGAGGAGGCCGCGCTCTTCGCCTCGCAGCTCTTCCGGATGTACCAGCGCTATGCCGAAGCCCGCCGGTGGAAGGTCGAAATCGTGGACCGCGACGACACCGGGATCGGGGGGATCAAGGCGATCACCGCGTTGATCGAAGGGGACGGCGCCTACTCGCGGTTGAAGTGCGAGAGCGGGGTCCATCGTGTCCAGCGCGTGCCGCAGACCGAAGCGTCCGGGCGAATTCACACGTCGGCGGCCACGGTCGCCGTCCTGCCGGAAGCCGAAGACGTCGACGTCAAGATCGAAGAGAAGGACCTGCGGGTGGACCGATTCTGCGCGTCCGGTCCCGGCGGCCAGGGCGTGAACACGACTTACTCTGCGGTGCGCATCACGCACCTCCCGACCGGACTCGTCGTCCAATGTCAGGACGAAAGAAGCCAGATCAAGAACAAGGCAAAGGCCCTGCGGGTCTTGAAGGCGCGGCTGCTCGACATCGAGCGCGAGAGGCAGGAGGGCGCGATCGCGGCCGAACGCAAGAGAATGGTCGGTTCGGGCGATCGCTCCGAGAAGGTCCGGACGTACAACTTCCCGCAGTCGCGAATCACCGATCACCGCATCGGCTTCACGACGCACCGGCTCGCGGAAGTCCTCGACGGCAACCTCGATGAGTTGATCGAGCCGCTGTCGGCGCAGTTCCAGGCGGAACGGCTGAGGGACGAGATGGCAAGAGCATGATGGTCAGGGACGTTCTCGACGCCGCCGCGCGCTCGATTCGCGGACGCACCGGCGAAGCCACCTCCTGGGACGCACGGCTGCTGCTCGCCCATTCCGTCGGGCACGGCCGGCCGCTCGCCCTCGACCCGTGCGAGGAGCTTCCCGCCGACGCGGCCTCGCGGTTCGAGGCGCTCTGGGAAAAACGTCTTGCGGGCGCGCCGGTCCAGCACCTCGTCGGCGAGTGGGATTTTTTCGGCAGGCCCTTCTTCGTGGACGCGCGGGCGCTCGTCCCACGACCCGAGACCGAGATCTTGGTCGAGGCGGCGCTCGCCGAAACCCCGTCGGCCGGACGGGTCCTGGATCTGGGAACCGGAAGCGGGATCCTGGCCGTGACCTGGCTTCTGGAGCGCCGGCGGTCGCGAGCGGTTGCCGTCGATGCTTCGCTCGAAGCGCTCGCGCTCGCGCGAGCCAATGCCCGGCGCCACGGCGTCGCGCACCGCCTCCAGCTCGTGGCGAGCGACTGGCTCGGGGCGTTGTCTTCGGGGCCTGCAAGGGCGTTCGACCTCGCGATCTCGAACCCCCCGTACCTCGCGCTCGCCGAAGCGGCCGACCTGTCTCCGACCGTTCGCGACCACGACCCCGCGTCCGCGCTCTTCGCGGGAGAGGACGGCCTCGACGCGATCCGGCGTCTCTTGGACGAGGTTCCCGAGCTTCTCGCTCCCGGTGCGCCGTTCCTCTTCGAGATCGGCTTCGGGCAGGCAATCGCCGTCGAACGGGAGGCCGCCCGGCGCGACAGCTGGCGCCCCGTCCGGATCGTCCCCGACTTCGCCGGAATTCCGCGGGTCGCGGTCCTCACCCGGACGTAGTCACCCCGCAAGGCCGTGGACAAGTTCGTCATCGACGGCCCGGCGCGGCTCGAAGGGGAAGTCCTCGTCTCCGGCGCCAAGAACGCCGCGCTCCCCTGTCTCGCGGCGACCCTCCTGACCGCCGAGCCCGTGCGCCTGACGAACCTCCCGCGGGTCGCCGACGTCCGGACGATGCAGAAAGTTCTCGGTCACGTCGGCGCCCGGATCGACGCGGAGCGGGAAACCGCCACGGTCGCGGTCCCCGAGATCCTGTCCGCGGACGCTCCCTACGAGCTCGTCAAGACCATGCGGGCCTCGGTCCTCGTGCTGGGGCCGCTTCTCGCCCGCGCCGGCTCGGTCCGGGTTTCGCTCCCGGGCGGGTGCGCGATCGGCGTGCGGCCGATCGATTTCCACCTCGCCGCCTTGCGAAAGCTGGGCGCCGAAGTCTCGCTCCAGCACGGCTACGTGGAAGCGAAAGCGAGCCGGCTCCGGGGCGCCGACATCGTCTTCGAGACCGTCACCGTCACCGGGACCGAGAACGCGATGCTGGCGGCGACCCTCGCCGACGGCACAACGCAGCTCTTCAACGCGGCGCGGGAACCGGAGATCACCGATCTTGCCCGGCTGCTCGTCTCGATGGGTGCGCGAATCGAAGGGGCCGGGACCGACCGCATCGTGGTCGAAGGGGTCGAGTCGCTTCACGGCTCCGATCACGAGGTCGTCCCGGACCGGATCGAGGCAGGGACTTACGCGATCGCCGCGGCCGCGACGCGCGGAGACGTCGCCGTGCGCCGCTGCCGGCCGGAACACCTCCGGGCCTTGACGACCCGGCTGACCGCGATCGGAGCGGATGTTCAATTGAGCGGCGACGCGCTCCGCGTTCGCGCGGAAGGCGCGCTTCCGGCCCAGGACGTCGCGACCGCTCCCTATCCCGGCTTTCCGACTGACCTGCAGGCCCAGTGGACCGCGCTGGCCACCGGGCTCGACGGCGTTTCGACCGTCACCGAAACGATCTTCGAGAACCGGTTCCACCACGTCGCCGAGCTCGTGCGGATGGGCGCGAAGATCCGGCTTGAAGGGCGCTGGGCGGTCGTCGAGGGATACCGGCTGACGGGGGCGAACGTCATGGCGAGTGACCTGCGCGCCTCGGCGGCGCTCGTGATCGCCGGTTTGACCGCGGAAGGACAGACGACGATCGAGCGCGTGTACCATCTCGATCGGGGCTATTCGCGGATGGAAGAGAAGCTGAACGCGCTGGGCGCCGCGGTGCGGCGCGTCACGTAGGAGCCGGGCTTGTCGGACTGCCTCTTCTGCCGGATCGTCGCGGGCGAGATTCCCTGCCAGAAGGTCTACGAGGACGAGCACGTCTTCGCGTTCGAGGACCTCACGCCCAAGGCGCCGACGCACGTGCTCGTCGTCCCCAAGAAACACATCGCCCGGCTGGCGGACGTCTCTTCGGACGACGAGCCTCTCCTGGGCGTGCTTGCGGCCCGCGCCGCGGCGATCGCGAAGGAGCGCGGCCTCTCCGACTTCCGGCTCGTGGCGAACAACGGCGAAGGCGCGGGTCAGTCAGTGTTCCACCTCCACTTCCATCTCCTGGGTGGGCGGCCCTTTCGCTGGCCGCCGGGATAGAATCTCGCTTCGACTTTCAGGAGGTTGCCATGCCCGATTCGAAGAGAAAAGTTG
>WNGA01014416.1_pt1 | contig 13597 bp, 10 predicted proteins | sample 5400061 | NCBI WGS metagenome assembly WNGA01 (sample SAMN13153366, study PRJNA577476) | soil metagenome | isolation source: 100 cm soil or saprolite under grassland replicate 2 | place: USA:California | collected 2016-06-15 | reverse complement strand
AGCCGACGACGAAGTTGAGGGTTTTGATCCCAGCGGTGATTAGCACATCCAGTGTGTACGAAATCAATGGGCGGCCAAGCATCGGGACGAAAGGCTTCAGAAAAGTTTTGTCCGACCCGCGCAAGCGCGAGCCTTCGCCGGCCATCAGGATTACTGCTTCAGAGGGAGAGGTCATAAAGCGAGCGATTCTGTAGGGGAAGCTGTCAGCTTCCCCTACAGTGATCAATCCGTCATATTCGGTAATATCTCTTCAGTCCCCAGAGCCGGACGCGTTGTGGAAGAAATCTGAAAATCAGCGGAGCAATTTTTGATTGAAACAGATCGCCAACTGTTATCCGGGGGGGCGGACGATCTGCATTGATTAATTTGAGAACATACTTGGCGACGAGATCGGGCGTTGGCGCCTTTTTCATGTTGCGCTCGACCACTTCCCACGTCTTGGCGACTTTTGCGTCGTAGCGCCGATTAGCCTTGGTGCTCTTGATCACGCCCTGGTTAAATTCGGTGCGAATGTCGGCCGGCTGAAGATCCACAACGTGCACGCGGGAATTACCGAGCTCGAGCTGGATTGACATGGTAAAGGATGCCAGGGCCGCTTTCGCGGCGTTGTAAGCCGCCATAAACGGCACTGGAAGCCGGGAAGCTAACGAAGTGACGTTAATGATCAATCCTTCGCCACGTGCCTGCATGTGGCGCAGTGCGAGTTGCATCAATTGGATTTGACCGAAAACGAGAATTTGAAACTGGCTCGTAATCGTTTCCAAAGGAACGAGCTCAGCGGGATCAAAGTGACCGGCCCCGGCATTGTTGATCAAAACATCGAAGTAGCCAGCTTCGGCAAGCGCGGCATCGAATGCTTCCTTGACGGAAGGCGGATCGCTCAGATCGAGGCGGACCGGATGCCATTGCGGCATTTTTGGGATGCGATCCAAATTGCGCGATGTACCCCAAACCTCATGCCCTTGCATCACGAGTGATTTAGCAATGGCGAGGCCGATACCGGAGCTTGCTCCGGTGATAAAAACTCTCTTCACGATTTGGAAAATGGTTTCGCGCCATGGGAGGCGTTGCATGTTGCTCCCGCATTGATTCCTATTTTAACTATCGGTCCCATGCAAGAATGTCTTCTCCAGCAAATCTCGGCGCTTGCGAGTCGTGTGAAAGATTCATCCGACTTTAAGACGTCGACCTTGTCCCGATGGTGCTACTGATTTCGGTCGTTCTTGTTGTCTTGGGCGCGCTGGGTCTTAAGCGTCTGCTTCCCGCCGCCAGAAAACATCGGCGACAAGTCCGTTTCATCCGTGAAACTTTGGCAAGCAGCAGGAAAGCAGATTGTCGCCGTGTCATTGTTTCACTATCGACGGTGCCCGACCGGATGAACAATTTACAGCCGACGATTCGGTCCCTGCTAGAGCAAACACACCCGCCGGATGAGATCGTTTTGGCCATTCCGCAATTTTCGATTCGGGAACAGCGGCCTTATGTCGTGCCGAAATATATTTCCCGGTTGCCGCGCGTGCGTGTTTTGCGTTGCCCCGAGGATTGGGGGCCAGCAACGAAGTTTATCGGCGCGATTCAGGACGAGCTGGCAGCGGGGCGGGAGAATACGTTGATCATGGTCGTAGACGACGATCGGGTTTATCCGCGCGACGCGCTTGAAACTTATCTTTACTACAGCGAGCAACTGCCGAACGCGGCCCTTTGCTTTCGCGGCGCCGCCATGCCGTCCAGCTTGGATTGGGACGATGCCAAAATGATTCGTGCAAGCGCGCTTCGCCAACCGCAGCCCGTAGCGGTTATTACAGGCTGCGGGAGTTACTTAATCCAGCCGAGGTTCTTCGACGAATCGCTCTGGGATTATTCACGAGCCCCATCCGTGGCGTTTTACATAGATGACATTTGGATTAGTGCGTGGCTCAGCCGCGGCGGCGTGAAAAGATATGTTGTTCCAGCGTCGGCGATGATGCGCAGTGTGTTTCGGCAGCGACGAACCGTGTCGCTAAACAAGATCCACGGTCGTCAGAAACTCAACAATGAAACGATCGCGTTTTTTCGGGACGCTTGGGACGTCTTCGCTTCGCCCTAAGGACGTTCGTCCTTGCGATGGATATGGTGCCGCCACCACTGAACACCGAAGACTGCCAGGAAAGCCGCAGCACTGATGACTTGTCCTACAATTCCACCCAGAAATGTGCGGCAGACGAGAGCGGGAATAACCGCGATTCCCGCGGCCACCAGGGGTGGGCGAATATCGCTCCACGAATCTTTCCAGTGAAACACCCACCGCAGTGTTGCGTAGCGTAGGATGCCTTGGACGACGTAGGGCAAAAGAATGCCGAACGCCGCGCCCATCGCGCCAAAGCGTGGAATGAGCCAGAGCAAACCGCCCGCCGCAACCGCGCACGTGATCGAAGAATGCAGAAGATTCAAATGTGGCCGTTGCACCATGATTACCGTTTCGCCTAACGCGACAAAGGCATTGAGAGCGCTGGCGAGAGCAACGATGCCGAGCCAAACGCCGCCCTGCTGGAATGCTGGACCGTAGATGAGCAGAATCGTGCCGCCGGCGAACGACATTACTGCTACAAGCGGCAATAGGATCCACAGCATCCACTGGGCAAGTCGAGCATAAGTCGCGGCAGCGACATCGTGATCGCCCGTAGCGGTCATACCGGCTACGACCGGCGCAAAAATGGGATTGAAAGCCTGATTAACTTTTCGCAGTCCATTCGCGGTACCGATGACTGCACTGTAAACACCGACGGTTGCAAGCGTCACCCCGGGCGCGCGTCCAACGAAGTAGCCGAGCATAAGGAGGTCCAGCCGGGCAATGAACGCGTTAATCAGCTGATAAATGCTGATGGGAGCAGCATACGCGAGCAGGGAGCGTGCTTCGCCTAGATGTGATACAACTTCCCTTTGCGGGGGAACATGTCGAAACAACGTTGAGGCCAGCGCGAGTGCAATAACTCCTGACGCTGCGGTTCCAACGATTGCAGCCACTTCCGGTGAGGACTCCTTGAAGCCGACGGCAAGTGCAAGCAGGAACGCGAGAGTTGTTGCAATTGGTTCCGTCATCCCGCGCGAGTAGATGTCGTGCTGCATCACCTTCATCCCACGTGAGATGGCGGTACTGATCCGATAAAGAGCCAAACCGGGCATCGCGCAGAGAACCAGTGCGAGCGCGGAAACCATTTGGGGCTGCACGTGAAGGCGGTTGTTAAAAAACCGGAGTGCTACTATCGCAATCGCGGCAGTGACAACGGACTGCGCAACCCCCAGCACCACAGCGATTCGGAAAAGCGCCCGGCTCCGCGCCCGGTTGCCGACGGCTTCCGAGCGCGCGATGAAGGTGGTGATCGCATTGTCGAGGCCGAGCACACCGATTTTGCTGATGATGTCAGTGGTTGACCAGGCAACCGAGAATATGCCGAGCGCTGCAGGCCCGAGCAGCCGGGCCACGAGAAACGTGAATATTCCGCGGAAATTCGACGCCAACATGGCGATCGTGTTCAAAAACGCGCCGCGTTTCAGCTCCACTCCGGTTTCGTCCACGCGCGCCGGCGCGTCTACTACCGGCGGCGCGACGTCGAGCGCAACCTCCGTCGGGCTCACTGGCTCATCGCGAAGCCGGTCGCCGGCTTGCGTAATTTCAAGGTTAGATGGCATGAGAAGGATCGCCGTGATTTACTTTTCGGCGGAATACTCTCGATGAAAGGAGTTGACTGAAATCGACAAGACCTTTCCGGTCAAGGGAGTGTATTGCCGCACTCATTTTTGCGTCGATAGGAGATTGTCGCTACACTAACGATCCGTTCCGCCCAAACGTATAAGCATTCAAGCGATCACGTGTGAACGGAAAGGTGCGAAAACAATTCTCCTATTTTCTAGCAAAAGTTTTCGCTTGGATTGACCATCTTAGGAGGGCCAGAAAATGGATCTCCCTGTAGGCATCTCAAGTTTACAACGCACCGATCGCTGGGTTGGTGCACCGCTTTGCGCCATTTTAACCCTTCTCAGAAGAATCTTTGAATCCGCAGGGCGGCCAGGACCGCGCCGGGTTCGACGCATTCTCTTCGTCAAGTTCGCGGAGCAAGGCTCAACCGTTCTCACCTATCCCGCAATTCTTCGGGCGGTCGAAATGGTTGGACGTGAAAACGTTTACTTCATCGTATTCGAAGACAATCGCTTCATTCTCGACGCGATGGAAGTGATTCCCGATGGGAATGTGATAACGATCGCGACTAAGAGTCTCTTTGGACTCGCGACTGGTGCAGTGCGAGCGGTGCTGCAGCTCCGGAAAATCGGCGTCGACGCGGTCGTTGATATGGAATTTCTGACACGTTTCTCCGCGATACTGACGTTTACGACCGGCGCCAAATCGCGCGTTGGCTTTCATACTTTTTTTGGCGACGGACCGTACCGCGGCGACTTAATGACCCACCGGCTTCTATACAATCCTCATCTCCATACAAGTCAGACGTTCGAAGCCATGGTTGAAGCATTGACCCGCGATCCAGCGGTGCTTCCAACGTTTGACTTTACGCCTCCCGTAAACCAGCCACTCGCAAGATTTCGGCCCTCGCAGTCTGAAGTTGCCGAAATCAATACCCTGCTACAGCGCGAAAATCCTCGGATCGGTTCTGCACCACTCATCCTGCTCAACCCGAACGCGAGCGACTTGCTGCCGCTAAGGCGGTGGCCGCCTCTGCGTTATGTCGAACTTGCGCGGCGGCTCCTCGAACGTTACCCGGAGTTGTTCATTGCATTTACCGGTGCGCCGACCGAAGCCGCCCCCAATAACCAGCTTGCAGACGAGGTCCGCTCGGATCGCGTCATCCGGCTTGCAGGAAAAACGACTTTGCGGCAATTACTCGCGCTTTACGCACGCAGTGAGGTTTTGGTGACGAACGACAGCGGGCCGGCCCATTTTGCCTCGCTGACTCCGATTCGCGTTATCACGTTGTTCGGGCCGGAGACACCGGCGTTGTTTGCCGTGCGGTCGCCAAACGCGACCGCCCTGTGGGCCGGCATCGCGTGCAGTCCGTGCGTGAACGCCTACAACAACAGGCAATCGGTCTGCCGCAACAATCTTTGCATGCAAGCAATCACAGTTGATGATGTTTTCGAAGAAGTTACGCGCATTTACGATTCTCTTAAGACCACATCCGGAAACTGATCTGCCGAATGATGGCTGTGCCAACTCATAGGTCGCGCCGATTTCGCTTCGCCGCGTTTGGGATAATCCTCCTTACGGTTGCAATTCGCCTTCCGTCTCTTTTACATCCTCAGCCAATTGACAGCGAAGCGATGTATTCGGTGGTGGCGAACGAGATAGTTGACGGCGGGCGGCCCTACGCTGACGCGGTAGAGCGAAAGCCGCCACTTCTCTTCTGGACCTACGCCGCGATATTTAAAGTAGCGGGCAAGTTCAATTGGAGGGCGCTTCATTTCGTCGCGCTGGTGTGGACGCTGGGTGCGATGGCGGGCCTCTATGTGGTCGGCTGCGAGTTGTTTGATCGCAATACCGGTTTGGTTGCCGCGTTCTTCTACGGTGTTTTCCAACCCTGGTGGACGTGGAAGAACCTCACATTCGATGCCGAGATGCTAATGAATCTCCCTATCATTTTGGCGTGGGCAATCGCGTTCCGCCGCAGTTCATCGCTACTGCGACCCGAACTCTTTGCGGCCGGCGCGCTTCTGGGCGCGGCCTTCCTGCTCAAGCAGCCGGCTGCGATAGCAGCAGTTCCACTCGGCATCTATCTACTTCTCCCGAGCTATCGAGCCAGCCGCAATTTGACCCCTACGAATTCGATTATTCAGGCAACGATGCTCACACTGGGCTTTTTCGTAGCCCTGGGTTCCGTGGCGATTATCCTTTGGAAACAAGGCATCCTCCACGACGCGTTTTACTGGACAATTGCCGATCACGACGTTCCGCACGTTTTTTGGCAGAAGGGAATCGTGCACACGCTGACATTCCTCGGAGCTTGTTTGCCTTTGGTGATCGGAGCGATATTAGCGTGTCGGGATAAGGACGGGGTTTGGGTTGGCAGGACTGCGGAACGAACAGCGCTACTAGGACTGCTCGCTGCCTCGGTGCTTGGCGCTGCAGCGGGCGCACGCTTTTACTCTCATTACTATGTCCAATTAATTCCTCCGCTCGCACTGCTCGCGGCGCCGTACTACGCACGACTTTGGTCTCGGATGATACGGTCGCCCTATTGGGTCCTGCGACCCGGAGTAACCTATGCCTGGCTGGCTCTTACGATCGTTGTCTTCTCAATCAAGCACTGGACTGGGCTTGCTCCGCGACGCGTCCCCTCTGAGGCAGGACAATACTTGTTCACGCATTCGGCCCAATCCGACAGGATTTTCGTCTGGGGTCAAACCCCAGAAATCTATCTAGACGCTCACAGACGTCCTGCCTCTCGTTACATCACAACGTTTCCGCTCACGGGTTATGTCTTCGGCGGACCGATCCCGGGTTTCGATACTCGCAGCCGAATCTTGCCCGGCGCCTGGACGACTCTCCAGCAAGACTTTACGAGGCATCCGGCGACTTACATTGTCGATGTCCAACCCGATTCCAAAAGTGCGCAGTTTCCTGTGACGAACTTTCCGATTCTGGCCAAACTTTTGGCGGAACGATACCAGCCGGTGGCGCACACTGCCGAAGGCGTGATTTATCGGATGCGCTAGATTTGGTCAGGTGGAAGCAGATCCAGAGCGATTGCTTCGCAGGCAAGTTGTCGTAGGCTGCATGTTCTTTATCATCGTATGAAGCTTCTCGACAAAATCGGCCGCGAATTTTCCGGCTATAACATTTTGGAATCGGGTAAGCGGCTCGTCGATCGTAAACCGCTGCAATGCAGTCTTTACGTGACGGATCGTTGTAATCTCGATTGTGCCTATTGCACCGAGTACGACAATAGTCGGCCGCATCCGAGCCTCGACGATTTGAAAAAATGGATACGGAAAATTCGTGAGCTTGGCACCATGCGGATCGCTCTCGTCGGCGGCGAGCCGCTTGTGCATCCGAATATTGTCGAAATCGTTCGCTACTGCCGCGAACTGGGCTTTGCCACCAGCCTTACAACGAACGGCTTTCTTCTCACTCGTAAGCTTCTCGCCGAACTCGAAGATGCGGGTTTGCAGGTCATGCAGATCAGCGTTGACCGGATGACACCGAGTCCAATTACGAAAAAGTCGTTCAAGACGATTTTGCCCAAGCTCGATTATTTTAGTGATTCAAAAATCAGCCTGCATATCACCGGAGTGATTTGCGCCGATACCTTGCCCGAATCGCGGGCAGTTCTCGAAACTGGGCTGTCGCGCGGAATTCCAACTGAAGTTCGCCTCGTCCATGCGGACCCTTTGCAGCGGTTTCGCGTCGATCGTGGGCCGCGTGAAGAGCTCGAAACCTTCATCGATTCGATGATCGAACGAAAACGCCGGGGGGAGAAGATTCACACCAGCGAGGCAATCCTTAATTACCAACGCAGTCTCCTCCGCGGCGAGCACGTCGAGTGGACCTGTGTGGCCGGTTACAAATTATTCTTCGTCTCCGCGCAGGGAAAATTTTGGATTTGCAGCATGGTGCACACAGACAAACACATCATGGACGTCACGCTGGACGATCTATACGCGAATTACCGCAAGAAGTCGTGCCAGAAAGGTTGCGGTGTTTATTGCGCAGTGAGTGCTTCGCTTCTCGTGGAAAAGCCGATCGGCGTGCTCGGCAAGGAAATTATCGCGCGCGCCAAGCGCGTCCCTACGATGTTGTCTCCTTCTTCAAGCCCGCGAATTAATGACCCGCTGCCTGCTGGCACTGCAAATCCAGATGGAACGCACGAGATGAACGGCAGCGCTAAAGGCGGCCCATCCGCAGATGATCGCGTAACTTTGCGGGAAGGCTCCTAACAAGAGACCACACGCCAGCACCCAAACGTAAACGTTTCTTCGAGCGGCGATGAGCCGAAAGGCACGGTCAAACGGCGTAAGGTCATCCAGCAGGCGGCCTTTCGCCATCTTCGCCCGGCGTTTTGCAAATTCATCCAATAAGTGCGATCCGACGAGCAAAGCGAAAAAATAGAATACGTTTGGAAACTGGCCGCTGCGCCACAAATGAAAGGCGATGGTCAACCACCACGAATTCTCGATCACATAATCGAGATGATGTTCCCACTTGCCACGCTCGGTGGTTTCGATTTTGACGCGCGACTGCTTTCCATCCAGTCCATCGACGATTCCAAATACGAGAGCGGCTAGGATTCCGAGCCCGGTATAGCCAAGTGCGAATGCCGCGGTCGCGCTGCACCCGATGATGAGACCTGCACTCGTTATTTGGTTCGGCGTAATTCGGGTCTTGCAAAGAAGTGAGATGATTCGCGTTTCGATCGGCGCGTGGATGTAAGCCGGCAGGTCAAGAGTTCCCTTTTGAGCGGAATCGAGAATGACCCGCTCAGCTAACCGACGGTTCTGCTCCGCTGGCGCGGGAAAACAGAATGGCCGCACGCGGCGACGCATGCTGACGATGTAATCATCTTCCGCTGCCGCGTCGACGATATCGATCTTGCGATTGTCGACCCTTTCTTTGAGTTGTTGGCAGAACGGCACGGTGGAAGAAAACGCAGAAAGAAAATCTTTCGTGACCAACGCAGGCCCACATGGATTCCGGATTAAAGATCGCGCGAATTCAGGCGGATTAGAATCGACAAGCGCGGAGGACGAATCCTTCGCGCAGAGAGCGGCAAGCAAACGCGCGTCACAGTAAACGTTTGCTGGGACGATTAAGAAGCGCTCAGACTGATCCTGTTCCAAAACCAATTGGGGGGTAAGAGGTCGAGTTGCGCCCGAAACAACATGGACCATTACTTCTTCGCGCGCCCACGAGCGTTTCGCCGGTTCGGCTCCGACAATTTCCGGTATCGTCGACAAAACAAATGCGCGTCGAAATCCGAGTCGCTGCAAAATACGGAGCAAGCGTTCCAGTAAGCTGACGCCGCACAGTTCGGTCAAAGCTTCGGGGTCATCCGCGATTAAGATTGGCAGAATGTTCTCCATCGGCCGCGAGTTTAACGGCGGTTGCAGCGCACTGCCAACTGCCAACGCAATTACTCCAGCGATGCCGTACGGGAGGCGCGGAGTGAAATTGTCGACGATAACGCTGCTCAAAAAATCGCGCTCCGCGCGTCGCGCTGCTGGCTGGCGGTAATGCGCCCATCTCTCATTTCATGAATCCAATCACACGCCTCAGCGATAGCCGGGTTGTGAGTGGCCAATAGCAGAGCTTTGCCGCCTTTTTGCACAATGTTTTGCAGCAGCTCAAAGGCACGCTCGGAATTGGCAGTATCAAGGTTGCCTGTGGGCTCGTCCGCCAGAATGACTTTTGGGTCATTTGCAAGAGCCCGGGCGATCGCCACACGCTGTTGCTCGCCTCCTGAGAGGTGACGACTGGGCCTCCGCAATTTGTCGCCCAAGCCAACCGCTTCCAGCAGGCCGGCAGCGCGGTCGCGCATCTCGCCATCGGAAAGTTGCCCGAGCTTGCGCATCGGGATCATTACGTTCTCCTGCGCGGTAAAATCCTCCATCAGAAAATGGAATTGAAAAATGAAGCCGATGAACTTGTTCCGTTTATGCGCGAGTTCGTCATCGCTCAGCTGGGAGACTGGCTCCGATTCGATTGCAACGCTGCCGGCGTTCGGCAGATCGAGCAGGCCAAGAATGTACAGCAACGAACTTTTGCCGCAGCCCGACGGGCCAACAACCGCGTGGTCCTCTTCGCCCAAATAGCGCTCTATCCCTTCGCAACTAAGGCAGGCTTCCGAGCTCATCTGGAACCTCGAATCGTGACGACTGGCGGCAGTTGAGCAGCGCGACGCGCGGGGACATAACTCGCGATGAACACGGCGAGAATCGCGAGCAATGTTGCGAATACATAGTGTCTCCAATCCCATGTGACCAAAAAGTAATTCGTGTAGAGCAAACCGCGGAGACGAATGGGAATGTGCGATACGCCCCAGGTCATTAACGCACCGAGCAGACAACCGAGCAGCGAGCCCGCCGCAGCGATCAGCGCGCCCTGCCACAAAAAAATGGAGGAAATGTCGATGCGCCGGTAACCCATCGAACGCAAAATCGCGATCTCCTTAATTTTCGCGAGCACCGACATCGTAAGGACGTTAAAAATACCGAAGCCGGCGAGCAGGATGATCAGAGAAACAGTAATCGCGACAGACATTCTAAGGGTCAAAAAAAGTTGCAGCGTACTTTCCTCGCGTTCCTGCCAACTCGAGGCGTTGTGTTGAAAGAGTGTCTCAAAACGGCTAGCCAAAGCCGGTGCACGGTTCGGGTTTCGCAGTTTGTATATGATCATTGACGCGCCCGAGGGTTGTTGCAGGAGCGCCTGTGCGACCCTGGCATTCGAATAAACGCGGGTTGAATCAATCGAGCCGATTCCTGCGCGAGCGATCGCTGCCACCGTGAATCGCCAATACTCGCCGTTGGGTGCGAGCAATTGCACGGTGTCGCCTACACCAGCCTGAAGTAACTCTGCCAGACGCGAACCGATGATGATCGCACTGGTGTTGTTTTTAAAGTCATCAAAATTGCCATCAATCAACTGGTGGAGAATATCGGTTGTGCGCGCGTGCAGGGCGGGATTGATACCGTAAAGATCAACAGTCGCGTTCTCAAATCCCGCACGCGCGCTGACTGTTCCGCGCAGGACCGGGGAACAGGAAACCACATTGGAAAATTGCCTGCTCACACGCATGATTTCATTGGCGTTAGTGATGCCTTCAAAATAGACGCGACGCGCAACCGTTCCCTTGGAGCCCTTTGCGGAAACCATCAGCGGCTCGTAGCGCGGGCGAAAACGCGATCTAATGACCAGGGCGCCGTTGCTCCCGATGGTTGAGTCAATGAAATAGCGGGCGAAGCCCTGGGTCTGCGCTTGTGTGCAGATAAAGATCGCGACTCCGAAAACGACACCGCTAAGACTCAGAAGCAATGCGCGCTTGCGATGCGTCAGAAAACGCAGGGCAATATAAAGCGGCGGGGTCATGATTCATTTGGCGGTGGCGGTGAATTAACCATGCGTTGTCGTACCGCCTCCCCAGGACGGAATTTGTCCTGGTCGGAAACAATCACGCGACTGCCATCTGTCAGTCCGCTAGTTACTTCTGTAAAATCGAGAGTGCGAAATCCAACGCCGACCGTGCGAGAATGCACAATGCCGCCCTTCACCACCAACGCCTGATCGACAAGAAGCGCGCGCGTCGGCACCAGAAGAGCATTCTTGTGGGTGCCGGTAATGATGTTCATCTCGCCGGTCATTCCCGTCATCAAGTTGTCTGGAGGGTCACCCATCTCCAGCACAACCGTGTAGCGTTGAGTAGTTGGATCGGCCGCAGGTTGAACTGATGAAACGTGCGCGGTGAAAGTTTTGGTCCGATAAGCGTACAATTGCACTTTTGCCTTCATCCCGGGTTTCACTTCACCTACATCTTCTTCGTTTACTTCGCCGCGAACGTAATTCTTGTGTGAGGAGACTGTGAAAAGCTCGTTGCCATCTGAAACCAATTCGCCGTCAATTGTCTGAACGTTCGTGAGAACGCCATCGATCGGCGCGCGGACCTCGGAGTTCTTCATCTGGGCTTCGAGTTTTTTCGTCGTTTCTCGAAGAGAGTTGAGATTGCGATCTCGCTCGATCCGCTCAGATTCCACCGCGCCTCGCAGCCGGTTCGCTTCGCTTTTCACCTTCTGATATTCGACTGCGGGCACATTACCCGAGCCGACAACCTTTTCGAGTCGCTGGAGATTGTCTTCAGCTGCTTTCAGGAGCTCCGAAGAGGGGAGCGGAAGAGCAGCGCGGTCAATCGCAGCCTGCAAATCGGCGCGAGCCTGCTTCAGTTCTCGGGATGTTTCCTCGTCAGCAATCGTCGCCAACAGTTGTCCTTTCTCAACACTGTTGCCGATTGCACCGCGACCAGCCGAGAAAGCTTCGGCCAATCGAAGGAAACCGTCATTTTGCGCTCGAACCCGCACCACAAATGCCGGCTCGATCCGGACAGTGCCATAAACCGCGGAGATGGCCGTACCACGTCGAACCGTGACCACTTCCGCCACCGGCATCAGGAAATAGTATGCCAACGCGAATATGAGCAGGAGAATTGCTCCACTGCCCACCAAAACTCTTTTTGATTCCGGCAATTTCAATTTTGGAAAGCTAGTCTGGTGTCCGTCGCCCTTCTTTGCAATAAACCGGCGCCTACCGGTTATCGTTCTCGCCTCGACTTTTTGCCAGATATTTGAAAGCATTATTTCCAAGACAGTGTAACGGAAACGCTCGTTCGATCAGCGAAGGGCAATTAAACCAATGAGCGGACCGTAACACCCGACTACCATGCAGTTTGTTGTAGTCACCTCGCTGTGTCGAGGCACCTCCGCTGCGTTGGCACTCAGCACGGCGACGCAGCGCTGTAGCTACAACTCGGCGCACGTTTTCACGCACTGTACCTACCGGGATTTGGCGGTGTCGTTGGAAAATTGAAAATAGCGCCCCGTGGCGCGGTCCCATTCGGCCATAGCGAGATTGTGCCGATAGATGGCATCTAACAATCCGCTTTTGGTCTCCAGAAGGAAATTTTGAGTAACCCGGTCTCTGTTGTCTTGAGATCGTTCGCGATCCGCCAAAGTTCGCGAGGGATATTCGTCTCCAGTTTCCGGCACGTTAGTTCGTTTATCTCGCGCGCCGAACGAGCCCTAAGAACCGCGCCGCCTACTTTGCCGTTATCGACGACTCGCCATGTGTACGTCGCCTTCTCGCGAATCTCCGACCCAATAAAATCCTGTGTCTTGCTTGTAGATCCTTCGCGGTGAATCCCTGTGACCGGGACGTACTCGCCTGGAAGGCTTCCGATCACGGCGGGATAATAGTCGGCTTCGATGATTCGTTGATCCTCGTTGGCGGCGCGCACAAACAAGCGGGCGAGTTTAAGATCAGCTCTCCTCTGAAGGGCCACCGCTGTTTCGGAATCAACATCGATGGGCATCGGGGTAGATTGCAGTTCGCCTTCAGGCTCGGGCAGGGGTGCCTTTGCGGGATCGATCCCCATAGCCAAGGCCAATTGCAGTTGTGCGCCCCGATAATCGCGATGCGCGCTTTCAATTTGCGTGTCCAACTCAGACGCCTGGACTGTTGCGCTCGTAAGGGCGCTCTTATCAGCGAGCCCGGCTTCGTAACGAGTTCTTTGGGTCGCTGCATTTTCGTCGAGCCTTCGTTGTTGCTCTCTGCGGATAGATTCCAACGACCGATTGTAAAGGGCCGCATAAAACGCCAGGCGCGCCGTGTGCAATTGCTCCACGACTGCAACGTTCAGTTGCTGTTGTGCAATCAGAACTTCGATGTCGCCTCGCCGCAGAGAAGCGGGCAGACTCGCGTTGAACAGGGTTTGGGTCAAGGCGCCGCGTACTACGGCAAAGCCTTTTACTCCGCTTTCACCGGCGCGGTGACCCATCTGAACGCCGGCTGGGACACCCAATTCAACGTCAGGCCACGCGACAGAACGAAAGACCAGCCGTTTCCCCGCGG
>WNGA01009993.1_pt1 | contig 13598 bp, 16 predicted proteins | sample 5400061 | NCBI WGS metagenome assembly WNGA01 (sample SAMN13153366, study PRJNA577476) | soil metagenome | isolation source: 100 cm soil or saprolite under grassland replicate 2 | place: USA:California | collected 2016-06-15 | reverse complement strand
GGTCGATCTCGTAGGCGAGCTTCCGCCGGCCCCAGACGTCGTGGCCGTCGAACGTGCCGCCGCTCTTCTCGATCAGCTCGCGCGTGCGGCCGAGGATCTCCTCGTGCCGCCCCTCGGCGGCGTCCGGATCGAGGATGAGCAGAATCTCGTAGTCGTTCACTTCCCGTTTTCACCTTCCCTTGGACTCGTCGGCCCCGCCTTGGGTGCGCCGCCCGGGTGCGCGGCGCGGGGCGTGGCAGGAAGCTCGCGGCACTGTAGCATCAGCCCCGTGAGACGCCCGCTGACATGGCTGCTCGGCGTGGTCGGCCTGGCCGGCTTGGTGGCGTATCTGAGACGGCGTCGCGAGCCCCAGGCGGTTTCCGCGCCGGAGCCGCACGCCGCGGAGCTCCGCAAGACGCTCGAGGAGAGCCGCGCGGCGGCGGATCAGATCGAGGAGCAGCCCGCCGCGCCCGAGGAGGCCGACGCCGGCGAGCTGGACGCCCGCCGGCGCGAGGTGCACGACCGCGGTCGAAGCGCACTCGAGGACATCGGTCCACCTAGCGCGGAGTGAGCTCCTCGACCACCTCGTAGATCCCGTCGGCCCCGATGGACTCGACATAGGGCGCCATTGCTTCCATCCGCTTGCGCTGCATGTCGGCGAAGCCGGGATCGTCGCGCAGCGCCTCCATGTCCCCTGCGAAGAAGCCGAAGGCGATCACCTCGTCCGGATCGTTCACGTTGCGCAGGATGTAGGCGTTTCCCGCACCCTCCGGCCACTGGTCCTCGCCACCCGATTCCCAGGCTTGCCGCCACTCGTCGTAGCTTCCGGGCTTCAGCGTGCGAACGGTAAGCGCCGCGTACATGGATGTCCTCCTTGGTCGGGTCGCTGGATTATTCCGCGTCGGCGCTAGTCTGGCGCCGGAGCGGCACGGGCCCGGTGTGGCGTGGGGGAAACCACCGGTCTTCAAAACCGGTGAGGTCGTGTAACCCACGGCTGGGTAGGTTCGACTCCTGCGCCGCTCCGTTCCTGCAAATTCACATGTTTCAGTTGCTCCCGCCGAGCTGTGCCCCGTGCAAGTCGACTGGCAAACTGCTCATCTGCAAACCAGTTGCAAACCGGTCGCCTTGCCCGGAGTAACTTGACGCGGGCGTCACAAGTCGCCATCCACGGAGGACTTCTTCGCATCGAGCGAACCGTGCCGCGTTGCCAGGTACGGCGGCACCGTTCGCCTCACAGGAGGCTAGTCAGTCTTCGGAGTTCATTGCAGCGCGTAGGGCAGAACTAGGCGGATGACGTCGTGAGATGACCCGCGTCGGAGTGCGCGCCAGGAGTTATCGCAGACGCTCTTTACCGGCGACCGCAGTTGCCACATTTCCAGCCCAGCAATCCAGGGGATGCGCCCTTTCTGTTAGGCGCTCTTAGGGATAGGGATATGTGGTCGTGGTCGTGGTCGTGGTGGTGGTTGGAGCCGGGGCCTTGAGGATTGCCCTCCCCTTCGCGGAGATGGCGTACCACCTGGCGCCAAAGGCAAGGTTGCCCTCACCGTTTGTCTGGCCGGCCCGCTTGTCGAGGGAGAAGGCGTAGAGCGGGTGACGGTTGTAGGTCACCTGCAGGCTGCCGCTGCTGCGCTTTATTCTGCCGAGCAAGGAGGCCTTCAAACCGGGGCCCGCGGTCGGCTTGCTCCGGCTGAGCAACGGCGGCCAAAAGCTCGCACAGCTGCCACTGCAGGCGCTCTTACCGTTGCGGTCCTTGGCGAACAGATAGAGGGTGTGGCCCTTCGAGTTCACAAGGATCGAGCCCAGCCTCGTCTTGCGCAGGGAAACGGTCGCGCTCGATTGTGCCCCACTCCCGCCGGCGATCGAGCCTGCGGCGAGGAACCCGGTCACGCCCAGCGCCGCGGCCAGCGTCAGTACTGCAAACATGCGGCTCGTCGATCTGCGCCCGGCAACGTCCTTTCTCCTGCCTCTTTGCTGCTTCGTCTCTTGCATCAGTCGACCCCCTTTTGTTCTATCTACTCGACGAAGACGCAGCCGGATTCGGCACCAGACCTACGCCCTCACGAGCGCTCGAGGACGAGCCCGGCTGGGCCGGCGTGCTCGAGGTCGTGGAGGTCGAGCTCGGGTCGGCGTTCGAGGACTAGCGGCGCGAGCCGAGCTGCCTTCCAGATCCTTGACAGAGGTCAACCGCGGGGTGACCCTTGGCGGCCAAAGGGTGGAAACGATTGGACTTCCATGCCATACCCGACCGGCAGCATGGCGACGGCGTGTGTTCGACTTGCAGCATCGACTAGCCGGCACGTGGCCATCCGGCTGACAGCATCTCTTCCCGGAGAAGAGCTCTAAGTGCGCAAGGTCGCTCTCCTTATCTGCGCGCTGCTTGTCGTGGTCGTCGAGGGCTCGTCTGCTCGGGCGTCATTCCCGAAGGCTAGGGTCGAAGTCGAAAGCGCTGGCGCCTTGCTACATCAGCATGACGTTGAAATTTCGCGGTGGAACCTCGATTCCGCCGCCCGAGCAGACAGCGCGCTCGGCCAGCTCATCGCTTCGGCTGCGCAGGTCGGCGCGCGCGTCAGCGGCAGCCGCGCGTCATGCCGGATCGGTAGGCCGCTCTCGGGCATGTGCGCCTCTCTCTACGAGCTTCGCCGCTCGACAGGGTCGTGCGGCGTATCAGGCCCACCTTCGACCTCAATCCTGACGATCGCGCTCGCGCGTACACGAGAGCGCCCGTCGTCCGTCGAAAACCAACCGCGATCGCCGGCGTTCTCGATCTTCTCCATCAGGTCTTGGGCTGAGCCTTCTCCAAGGTCGAGATCGCACTCGTGGCCGCCCGCAAGCCACACCCTCACTCGCTCTGCCATGTCGGCACCTTAGAGCAGTCCAAGCCAACAGCAAGCGCTCGGCTTGCCCGTCAGCCCTCTCACGCGTCGAGCGCAAGTTCGGCAGGTTGAGCACGAATACGGGCTGGCACACCACTCCCGCGTCCGCGTCCGCGGCCGGGTGGCGCTTACGCGGATCACCAACTCCTCAAAGCGGTGAACACGGTGAACATCACGCCGAAACCCTGACGGCAGCCAGCTTCCCGAGGGTGAAAACGCCCGTCTAACACGCTCACGCTCGAAGAAGCCGCCGACTGCTCCTGCGCAACCTCCGTACGCAGCCTTCTAAGCCGGCCTCTCGACGGCCCAGGCTGCGGGCGCGGAGGCCCAGAGCTGACCTGACTTCCCATCGGCCAGGAGCGGGCTTTAGCCCCCCGGGGGTGGAGGAGAGCGGTCAACTTTGGCTGCGGAGCGCTGAGTGAGCTCGGGCGGCTGCTCGCTTCAGCCCAAGGCTACGCCGTCCTCGACGCGGAGGGGCAGCTACTCGGGCGCCTCGATCGCGTGCGCTACGAGCGCCACACCGACCGTCCGGACGAGATCGTGGTTCGGCGGGGACGATTCTGGAGACGCGAGCTGGTCGTACCCTTCCAGGCGGTCGAGGCGGTCGAGCGCGCGACCGGCACGGTCAGACTGCGCCGCGGTCCGTAGCAGCCTGAGGCCGGCTGGCATCCCAGGAACTCCGAAAGAGGAGGAGGGGCAGCGTTGGACCGGGAGAGGAAAGAGCTACGATCCTCTGGGGGGTGAGGCTGCCGCGGTTCCTGACGCCGGGCCAGAAAGGCGGCAGCCGGCACGCGAAGAACTCCGCTCACCGAGCGCATGCTCATCGCTCAGGGCCGGAAAGCTTCTGTTAGACGCTTCTCACGGCAGAGACGTACGCGGCGAACTCGACCTGCTCCCAGTCGATACCGAAGTCCCTGGGCTCGATCTGTCCGCGAGCCTCGAGGCCGACGCGTTCGGTTCCGTTCGGGTCAGAACCGACGCCCTGCACGATCGCCTCGAGCTCGAGCTCGAGTGCCATGTCCTTGATCGTCAGGTCGCCAACGATTCGGAAGGTTCCGTCTTTGACGTGCTCGACCCGGCGCGACTCGAAGCGGATCTGCGGGTAGGTTGCGGCATCGAAGAAGCGGGGCGAGCGCAGGTCGTCGTCGCGGGCTGACTGGTTGGTGTCGATGCTTGTGGCCTCGATCAGGGCGATCGCCCTGACGCTCTCCGGCTCCTCGCTTGCGGCCTCGACGCTTGCCGCGAATTTCGCAAAGCGGCCCGTCACCGTGGCGAACATGGCCGGATGCTTGGCTTTGAACTCGACACTCGAGTGGGCCGGGTCGGCAGACCAGGTCCCGGCCGGAACGATGGTCTTGCCTGCTTGTGTCTCCGGTTCCACCACGACCGTCTCTGCGTCCTTCAGGCGCTGCGAGCCGAGAGGATTCGCTCGATGCTCGAGCATACAACGCCGACATCCAAGGTCCGACCAGTGTGAGGCGCATCCTGCCTGACCCTCGGCTTACTTGACCGAGGCGCAATGGGTTGCCTTGGCAGGAGTGCGCGCTGGGCCAAGGTCTCTGTCGCCTTTCCACTATTCCGCGACACGCCCTTGACATCGCGAGGTCAGCTCTTGCGCCCCCGCGCAGCATCCCCAGACACCGACCCGCGCCGGGCGCTCGCAGAGCTCTTGAGCAGGTCCGCTTCGCGCGCGACTGCGGCTTCGCCTGGATCTTCTGCGGCCAGCACTTCCCTACGAACTGTCGAACTCGGGTCACGCCTTTCGCCACATCGACCCGCCTGCCGGCACCATCCCGGTGTCGATTGCCCACGCGTCGTCGGCAGAGGGAGCTTGCCTCATGCTCCTCTCGCCCCACGCGAGCCGTCGAGGCGCGAGGGGCCCGTTCTTCGGGGCGGAAGCCGTTCAAGCGCAAGCTTTCGGAAACTGGCCAGACGCTCGTGGCCGAGCGCTCCACTCTGGGCAGCCGCGCGCACAGCGCACTCTGGCTCCGTGTCGTGGCTGCAATCGCTGAACCTGCATTCCTCCGCGAGCGCGGAAATGTCGGCAAAAGCCTCCTCGAGACCCTGCTCTCCCTCCGAGAGCCCGACTTCCCGCATACCGGGGTTGTCGATGAGGAGCGCGCCAGTCGGAAGCGGAACGAGTTCGCGATGGCTCGTGGTGTGGCGTCCCCTGCCGTCGCCGCGAGTCGGCTGCGTCTTGAGATGCTCGTGGCCAAGCAGGCTGTTCAAGAGCGTCGACTTGCCGACGCCGGAAGAGCCGAGTAGGCACACCGTGCGGCCAGGCGTAAGGTACGGCGCGAGGTCATCAAGCCCTTGGCCGTCGCTGCTCGAAACCGCATGCACGGCTACTCCGGGCGCAGCGACGTGCAGCTGTGCGACCTGCTCGTGCACGTCCGCGTCGAGGTCAATCTTGGTCAGGAGGATCACGGGCTCCGCGCCGGCTCCGCGAACGAGGGCGAGATAGCGCTCCGTACGGCGAACGTTGAAATCGTCGACGTCGGTGACGATGAACGCAACGTCCACGTTCGCGGCGATCACTTGCTCGTCGCCCGGCCCGGGCCCGGGCCGGCGACGCGAGAACGTCGACCGGCGGGCGAGACGGTGGACGATCTCAGCCTTCCCCGACTCGCCCACCAGCAATACCCAGTCGCCCACGACCACGCGATCGCCTCCCCGCGCATCGCGGTAGAGCTCGGCCGAAAGCGGCGCCCGCTCCTCTCCCGCAGCGGTGCGCACGCTGAGATCGGCACCGAAGTCGATCGCCACGCGTGCACGGCGATACCCGGCGTCGTGGAAGCCGGCCGCGCTGGCCTCGAGAGTCGCGTTCCAGCCAAGCGCGAGCAGACGGTTGTCGCTCGTGATGGAGGCTCGAAGGGTCTGCGTCACGCGTGCGCACCGCCTTCTCCTGCCCAGACCTGCGCGCGCTTCGAGAACGCGACCCAGTCGAGGCCTGCCGGGACAGGGGAAGAGGTGTGGGATCCAGTCGACATTCGCGTGCCTCCCTTCTACGCAAGTATTGATTAACCAGCCTCGAACGAAGGCCTTCCGCGAGCCTCCACGACATGATGGGAGCAGCTATCGACCGCTTACATCATGTCGCCCATGCCGCCCATGCCGCCCATGCCGCCGCCCATGCCGGCGCCGGCCGGGTGCGTCTCCGGGGCTTCGGCGACGATTGCCTCGGTCGTGAGGATGTTCTTGGCGATCGACGCGGCGTTCTGCAGGGCCGAGCGCGTGACCATGGTCGGGTCGATGATCCCGGCCTTGACCAGGTCACCGTACTCGCCGGTATCGACGTTCAGTCCGTGCCCCTTGCTGGCGGTCCGAACGTGGTTGACGACGACGGAGCCCTCGAGCCCGCCGTTGTAGGCGAGTTGGCGGAGCGGCTCCTCGAGCGCGCGCAGGATGATCGCCGCGCCCGTCCGCTCGTCCGCGATCTCGAACGTGTCGAGCTTGATCGCCTTGGCCGCGTTCAGGAGCGCGACGCCGCCGCCCGGAACGATGCCCTCCTCGAGGGCGGCCCGGGTCGCCTGCAGCGCGTCCTCGACGCGGTGCTTCTTCTCCTTCATCTCGGTCTCGGTGGCAGCGCCGACCTTGACCACCGCCACGCCTCCGGCCAGCTTCGCCAGCCGCTCCTGCAGCTTCTCGCGGTCGAAGTCGGAGTCAGTCGTCTCGATCTCGGCCTTGAGCTGCGTGATCCGGCCCTTGATCGCGTCCGGCTTGCCAGCGCCGTCGATGATCGTGGTCGTGTCCTTGTCGATGACGATCTTGCGGGCGTGGCCGAGCTGCGTCAGCTTCGTGTTCTCGAGCTTGAGCCCCAGCTCCTCGGTAATCACCTCAGCGCCCGTGAGGATGGCGATGTCCTCGAGCATGCGCTTGCGGCGGTCGCCGAAGCCCGGGGCCTTGACCGCGACCGCGGTGAAGGTGCCGCGCAGCTTGTTGACGACGAGCGTCGCCAGCGACTCGCCCTCGACGTCCTCGGCTACGATCAGCAGCGGCCGGCCGGCCTGGATGACCTGCTCCAGCACCGGCAGCACGTCCTTGACCGCACCGATCTTCTGGTTCGCGACCAGGATGTACGGATCCTCGAGCACCGCCTCCATGCGCTCCGCGTCGGTGATCATGTACGGCGACAGGTAGCCCTTGTCGAACTGCATGCCCTCGGTGAACTCGAGCTCGAGCCCGAAGGTCTGGCCCTCCTCGACGTTCACGACACCGTCCTTGCCGACCTTCTCGATCGCGTCCCCGATCACGTCGCCGATCTCACGCTCGCGCGCCGAGATCGTGGCCACACGAGCGATGTCTTCCTTGCCGGAGATGTCCTTCGACTGTTTCTTCAGATCCTCGACGACGAGTTCGACAGCCTGCTCGATGCCGCGCTTGAGCGCCATCGGGTTGGCGCCCGCGGCCACGTTCTTGAGGCCCTCGCGCACGATCGCCTGAGCCAGCACAGTCGCCGTCGTGGTGCCGTCACCGGCCACATCGTTCGTCGCTGTCGCCACCTCGCGCACGAGCTGGGCGCCCTGGTTCTCGAACGCGTCCTCGAGCTCGATCTCACGCGCGATCGTGACGCCGTCGTTGGTGATCGTCGGCGCGCCGTACTTCTTGTCCAAGACGACGTACCGACCCTTCGGGCCGAGCGTGACCTTGACTGCGTCGGCCAAGACGTTGACGCCGCGCTCGAGAGCCCGGCGCGCATCCTCGTTGAACTTCAGTTCCTTATGAGCCATATCTACGTTCCTTCCTGGTCGTTTCTGATGGTTGCGACTAAGCGGTGACGCCGGCCAGCGCGCGCTTGTCCTTCTTGGCCTTCGCGCCGGCGGCCTTGGCCAGGACATCGGACTCGCGCAGGATCAGCAGATCCTCAAGACCGACCTTGACCTCCGTGCCCCCGTACTTCGAGAAGATGATCTCGTCGCCGACGGCGACGTCCATCGGCACGAGGTCGCCTTTGTCGTTGCGAGGCCCGGGGCCGACAGCCAGGATCTTGCCGCGCTGCGGCTTCTCCCTGGCCGTGTCCGGCAATACGATGCCGCCGATGGTCGTCTCCTCTTCCTCGAGGACCTCGACGATCAGGCGGTCTCCTAGCGGCTGCAGGTTCATGGAAACACTCCCTTCGTTTGCAGTGGTGGCGCACGGGCAGCACTCTCAGAGGCGACGCCTCCGGTCGGCTGTCTCACTCACCTAAGACAGCGGTCGCAACGAGGAAGAAGAGCTGGCGACTCGACGGACACACATGGACCGTCAGCGCGACTGGCTCGGTGTTTCCATTGTGGAGTTTAGCACAATCTGCTCTGAGGCTCGATCGGCAGCCGCTCATTCGAGACCCGCTGTTGGCCCCGGAGCAGATGTTCTCTCAGGAGCAGCAAAGACCATGCACCACCGTCAGGAAGCGAGAGGGGCGAAGCTATTGATCTGCGCGATCACGCCTGATCTTCGCGATCACGCCACGCGCCTGACTGCCCCGATCGAGTTTCGGCCACGTCCCGTCAAGGGGTGTACGGCGCTGAGCTTGGGGCGCCGACGTTCTCTCGCCCGGTTCGCGACCGTGTGGCCGCGTCTACGCTGGCTTGGGCTCGGGCTCGTAGCTCGCGTTCCGCGCGACCTATGTTGGGCGAGCGAGCGCATGAGATTCGGCGGTTGCAGGGATTTCCCGGAGGTTCGAGCGATCGTCGTATCTCGAGCCCTTCGCCTTGCGCGCGCTCGGGATCGTGCGCGAGGACGAGGCGCTGATCCAGCAGGCGCTCGCGCGGTTTGAGCAGATGGGACTCGACTGGCACGCCGAACAGACGAGGATGCTGCTCGAGTGAAGACATGTGCTCTGAGAGCCGCGCCCTCTCTCGGTCGTGCGCCCGACCGTCCGACCGTCTGGCACTCGAATCTCGCTCCAGTGCAGTACAGCGCACGCCCTGTGATCGCGTCATTCCGTCAACCCGTCTCGCCGTATGATTGCCTGTCGCGTTTCCCGCAGTCTGCGACGCGCCGGGCCGCGCCGTTAACAAGTAGCCTGCACGGTCTCGCGCGCGCGGGCGTGCTCGCTCGCTCGTCGGGAGGAGCCGCTACCTGTCGCGGATACGCGCGTCGATGCGTTTCTGGTCGCGTCCATCCTCACGCGCGGCCCACCAGAACATCCAGAGGACGATCACGATCGTGATCGCCGAGACAACGGCGAGGATGATCCCGGCAGCGATCATCGCTGACATTCTGCCTGTGGATCGAGGCTTGTGGCCCTCGACGAGCGCGGGTCGCTGCGAGGGTCGTGAACCCGCTTATCCCGGCGCGAGTGCCCCTTTACCTCTTCGTGCTTGACCAGGGGAACTCCGAGCGGGAGGTGACGCACTGGCTCGAAGAGCCGCCCGCTCAGGGTCAGCCTTTCGCGATCGAGGGAAGCTCCTGCATCGTGACGGGATTTCGTCCTGTGCCCGAGGACGAGCAGGAAGCCGCTGGCCATGCTGGCGTGGTGCTCTACCAGCCCGCCGACCCCTAGCCTCGTCAGCTGCCTATTCGGTTGCCACTCGAGCTGAGCGAGCGCGAGCCGGTCAGCAAATCGCCACGCTTGAGGAGCAGGGACTCGGTCAGAGCGTTGCCTCTAGGCGAGATCGTTCATCCGAGCCGCCAGCTCGACGTCGCGGTTGGTGATGGCGCCGGCCGTATGCGTCCACAAACGCAGCGTGACACGGTTCCAGTGCACGGCGATGTCCGGCGGAGTGTCAGCGAATGAAGCGCGCGGCCGAAGTAGCGGTTGCAGCGCGTGAGGAACCTGGCTACCGGCTAGCGCTTCGTGACGTTCATTCGGCTCTCTTACTCGACCAACTTTCGCGAAGCGACGATGCATTCGTCTTTGCTTACCGGTCACTCGTGGACTTAACCCGTGGATTCACGGGCAGATTCAGTGGCGATGTCACCGCTGGAGACTGGACAAGCTCGCCCAACATCTCGAGGTGAGGCCAAGACATCGAGACGGGGGTGATGCTCCTCGAAGGCGAGGGCCGGATCATCGTCGAGCGCGAGACCGGCGGCCCGCCCAATCCGTACTCGTTCTCGGGGATTCAGGCAGGTGCGCCGCCCTCCTAGGAGGGCTTGGCGCTGCGATTGGCGCAACGGCGTAAACTCGTCCCTATGACCAGCCTCATCGCAAAGATCCGCAAGTGGTTGCGGATCGGGAAGAAGCCTTAACCGATCTCACGCCTCAAACGGCGTAAGATGTTCTGAACTGGCCCTGCACTCAGGTTCGGCCCGAGCCCGCACCCCACCAACGCGTGATGCGCGCGAGGCGAGGAGCTCTAAGGCAAACGGACTTCGTTGCGGGGCCAGCCTCTTGCTTGACTTGACTTGACCGGGATCGTGGCTGTGAGCGGCATAGCTCGCGTTCTGGCAAGCGCCTGCGAGAAGGGCACCCGCCGGCATAGCCGCGATTACGACATCGGCTTGGGTCTCGGCTGGGTCGGCGTGCTCTGCTTACCTCTCTGGCTCAGGACGGTTTCTGGTCGCCGCCCGCGGGTCGTCGAGGACGTGGGCCGACTGAAACCGGATGAAGCCGCAGTTCGCACAGGTGAGCGGGAAGGCTTCAGTACCTCGGTCGACGGTCTTGCTTCCGCTGACGTGCTCAAGCGAGACACGCTCGTCCCACCCGTGCCATTGCTCCTGGCCGCAGAACGGGCAACTCATGCGGGCGCCGCGGCTCTTGAGGAAATCAAAGATGCGCTTCGCCTCGATCACGCCCCTTGTCGGACGTCTGCACAGGGCCACTGCCTCGCACGCCTCGTAGAGCGGGCGCACGTCCGTAGCCCGTGTCCACTGCTGTCTGATCGCCAGCGACGGTTGGATCGGGGGAGGGCGCAGCTCACCGCTCCGCCACAAGCTCGAACGTCCTCGGCTCGAAGCTTGCGACGACCTCGCGCAGGCGAGCGACGCGCTCGTGGTAGCCGGCGAGCGAGCGCCAGCTGCTGACCGCGTCGATGCTTGCCCAGGGACCGAAGCTGACGTATGTCCCGGGGCTCTCGACGTCGCGCAGGAGCCGCGCATGCGCGCCGAGGCCCTGTCGATGGCTCCATTCCGCCCACTCGCCCCAGCGTCGGACGAATTCGGCCTCCCTTCCCGGCTCGACCCGCCAGGTCGTATGCGAGTACGTCTCGGTCATTGGCGCCTCCCTCCTCAATGCGGGGGCTGAGGCTCGATGCTAGCGCCGAAACGCGTGGCCGTACGCCCGGCCTGCATCGGGCAGCAGTGGCTGATCGAGGCCGGGCCTCGATCAGCCACTGCTGCGAGCTCGATGTGCGACCCTGACTCCGATGAGTCCGCTGATCCCGATGGTGGTCGAGCAGACGGCGCAGGGCGAGCGCGCCTTCGACATCTACTCCCGCCTCCTGAACGAGCGGATCATCTTCCTCGGCACTCCGGTCGATGACCAGATCGCCAACCTGATCGTCGCCGAGCTGCTCCATCTCGAGTCCGAGGACCCGGGCAAGGACATCTCGGTCTACATCAACTGCCCCGGCGGCTCGGTCTACGCCGGCCTCGCGGTCTACGACACGATGCACTTCGTCAAGCCCGAGATCGCGACGACCTGCGTGGGCAGCGCGATGTCGCTGGGCGCGCTCTTGCTTGCCGCCGGCGCCAAGGGCAAACGGACGGCGCTCCCGAACGCGAAGATCCTCATCCACCAGCTCTGGGGCGAGTTCGAGGGGCAGGTGACGGATATCGAGATCCACGCCCGGGAGACGATCGCGCTCAAGCGATGGATGGAGGAGATCGTCGCCCAGCACACCGGGCAACCGCTCGAGAAGGTCTCAAAAGACATGGAGCGCGACTACTTCATGACCGCCGAAGAGGCGGAGCAGTACGGCATCATCGACACGGTGATCGCTCATCGCTTCGAGTGACGCCTTTTCCGAAGACCAGCACTCGACCGTGGGTCATGGTCCGCTTCCCGTCGCTCGGGACGAGGTGAAGGTCGCCGTCATCCTCAGACTTCACGAGCGTGACCGCGGCGCGGACGGAGCTCGGTCGCGCGTCGGTTCTGGATACCAGGCTGCGGAGCCTCGCCGCCTTTTAGGCGACCTAAGCCGAGGTCGGCGGACGAGCTCGGAGCAAGGCGTCATACAGAGCGCGGCCCAGCTGTGATTCGTGGCTGATGCGCAGGACTTGGAAGACCGCATCGGCCGTCTTCCCTTCGAGTGGAATCGGCCCGATTCGGCGCTCAACGAGGGTGTCCTCGATCACGTCGGCGGCCGGCCGGGCGCCCTCGATCCAGCCTTCTCCTGCCGCCAGTCGACGCACCTCGTCAGGGAACTTGCTCTTCGCGAACAGGCGCAGCTTCTCGGCGAGCAGCGTGGCCTGGCGCTCGGGCAAGGGATACAGGCCGCCTCCGACCTCGAAGACGACCTGCTCCATGTTCTGCACGGGCCAAAGTCTACGAGGCACGCCTGCTGCGGGCGCTGCCACTCGTCGCCTCGAGCCCCTTCCGCTCGGACCGCTGCGAACAGGCTAGAGCCGGCTGAGCAGTTCCTCGGGTGCCACGGTCCAGTCTCCCGCCCGCCAACGCTCGAGCAGAAGTTCGGACAGCGTCGGAGCATGCTGCTGGCCCGCTCCCCACTCCAAGCGCCTGCGCGTCTCAAGCGCCTCGTTCACGGACTCGCATCCCCGCACCACGGCGAGCGCGTGCCAGGCGGCGGCGCAGCGGTCCGAACACAGCGCGTCCTCGGCGTTTCCGATCTCGCTCAGGAGCCGCTCGACCTGCTCCTCACCGCAGAACGGGCAATGCCCATGACGCTGCGAGCCGGGGCGCGGACGGTCGAGCATGCGTGGACATGGTAGATCGGAGTTCGTCTACCACTGCCCCGCGGATTTCGATCGCGAGGGAGGGGCGTCGTTTGGCCCGACGTAGGGGAGGAGCGCCATCTCTCGCGCGCGTTTGATCGCGACCGCGACCTGGCGTTGGTGCCTGCGGCAGGCGCCGGTCAGCGGCCGCGAGCGAATCTTCCCTCTGTCGGAGATGAAGCGGGGAGCTGGTCGACGTTCTTGTAATCAACTTCCTGCACCTGCCGCGCGCAGAGAGGGCACGACTTCCTCTTGAAGGCTGTGACTCGGCCGGCCCGAGAGCGTGTGGGCGGCCGCGCCGGATCGTTGCCCTTCCGCCGTTTCGCCTTAGCCGCCACGAGCGCCCCCTGAGAACGAGATGGGTCTTCATCGGTCCCGCGTAGATCCAGACCGGCCGTCCGCAGCGAGCCTACACGACGCGATTTCCACGCTAATGTGGGGGCCCGAGCAGAACGTGGACCGGGTAGCGCGCTTGCGTCTCCCCTGCCCGTTCGAGTCAACCTGCGGGAGGGGGTGTTTATGGCAAGCGGATCCGTGAAGTGGTTCAGCGACGAGAAGGGCTTTGGGTTCACTTGGCCGATTGGTCAGCCGCAAGCCTCCGAGGGGCGGCTGAACGGCCTGAGCCGCCCGCAAGTCAAGCGCGCCGCCCCCGCGCAACCTGCTGCCCGGGAGAGGAGGCGAGCAGTTGCTCGTACAGCGACGCGAAGCGAGGGGCGATCTCCGCCCAGCCGTACCGGCGGCTGTCTGTCTGAGCACGTCGGCCGCGCGCTCGGCGTTCCTCCTGGCCGTTAGCGGCCGCGAGGAGCGCGTCGACGAGCGCGTCCTCGTCGTCGGGCCGAATGAGCCAGCCCGTCCTGCCGTCGGCGACGATCGCCGCCGGGCCGTGTGTACGGCAGGCAATCACCGGCAGCCCGCAGGCCATCGCCT
>WNGA01008971.1_pt1 | contig 13599 bp, 17 predicted proteins | sample 5400061 | NCBI WGS metagenome assembly WNGA01 (sample SAMN13153366, study PRJNA577476) | soil metagenome | isolation source: 100 cm soil or saprolite under grassland replicate 2 | place: USA:California | collected 2016-06-15 | reverse complement strand
GTCGGGGACGGCTCCAGCTCCCGCGTCACGACCCCTCCGGCCGAACCGGCGACCAGGGCGACCCCGAGGAACGCCGCCGCGATCCGCCACGGCCTGCGCCGCCGCGGGGGCGGTGGCGGCGTGGTCTGCTCGGGCGGGGTCCAGCTCGGCGGTGCGCCGGGCGCCCATGGTTCTGGCTCCTCGGCGGCCGGTGGGTCGAGCACCGAGGACTGATCGACTGCTGGCATGGCGGGCCTCCTGATCGCTTGGTTCCCGTGTCGAACCAGATGCTCGCAACCGGGGGTAAGGCCCCCTCATGAGGTGTTCGAGAAGCAGTCAAGAATCCGCCGGCGCGGAAGGTAGCTCCAGGGTGAAGACGGCGCCGCCGTCGGGATGGTTGGCCGCACTGGCGCCACCGCGTCCACCACGGTCTCAGCAGCATGGAGTCGTGGGAGGCTCTGCCGCTCATGCGGCCTTGGCCTGCTTGGCTTGGACCAGCCCGGCCACCCGGTCCAGGTCGTGTGCCAGCAGGTCGTATCCGCACCAGATCCGCGCGCCGTCGATGCCGTCCAGCAAGGTCCGGTCCTACACAACAGCCGAACTCACGCAAGCCGGGCGCCTCCCGCGGTCAGGTGCTGGGAGGCAAACACCAGCGAGTAGGGCAGCTCCAGCTGGGCCTCCAGCCAGGTATGCCCCACCCCATGGGCGATCCGGAGGCTGACGAACTGGTCGCGGGCGACCAGCTGGTGTGCGACCCGCAGCGTGTCCGACAGCGAGCCGGGGTCGTTGGCCGGCGCGTCCAGGAAGACCGCGAGGCGGTGGCGGAAGGTCATTGTCGGCAGGTAGACCATCGGGGAGTTGCCCTGGTACAGCTCTTGGCTGCCGCCGAGCAGGCGCCAGCGGGCCGACGTGCCGGGGGTGCCGTAGGGCTCGTGGGCGAGGATCACCGAGAACTCGTCCTGGTGGCGCAGGCCGAGGTTCAGGGCGCAGTAGCCGCCGCTCGACATCCCGCCAATGGCGCGGCCGCTCGCCTGCGGGACCGTCTGGTAGTGCGCGTCGACCCAGCTGACCACGAAGCGGGTCAGATAGGTCTCGAACTGAGGTCCATCGACCGCGTTGATGCACTCGGAGTCGCTGGCCCAGCTCGCCGCGGCGGTGGGCGCCACGATGATCATCGGCCGGATCAGATGGTCGGCCAGCAGCGTGGTCATGGTGGCGGGCACCTCTCCGCCGTCGAACCAGTCGATGGCGTGGCCCGGATGGCCGTGGATCAGGTAGACGACCGGGTAGCGGCGCCCCGACTGGCCATACCCCGGTGGCAGGTAGATGATCGCCGGCAGGGCGGAGACCTTCAACGCCGGGTCGGCGGGGATGGTGACCTGCTCGACCGAGGCCGCCCTCGCCGACCCCCGGGCGGGCTGGAGCGGGGTGGGCTGGGCGGCGATCGGGGTCGGGACCCGGCCGAGCAGCGACGAGACGGTCGGCAGATAGCCGACGTAGGCGTTGACCAGCACCAGGCCGCCGAGCAGCAGGAGCGTCCCCGTGGCCGCCGCCACGGCGGCGGTGCGCAGTCCGCGGTGGCTGCTGACGACCGCGCCCCGCGCGCGCCCCCGGCGGACGTGCCAGGCCCAGACGGCGGCGACGGCCAGCGCCGCGGCGAAGAAGGCCAGCGCCAGCCACCTGCTCTCCAGCGGCGCCGGGCGGTGGGTCAGCACCCTGGTCACGGTGCTGGGCAGCCGCGGGGCCGGGTGGAGCCGGTGGGCCGCTCCGGCCGGCCCGTCGACGTCCAGCCCGCCTTGGCGAACGGCGCCGTCCGGTCGGAAAGGAGATGCCATCGTCGCACTACCTCCTCGGATCACGCCCAGGGCGCCGCCGCGCCCGGGAGCGGCCTCGCACGGCCCCGGCTCCCAGCCGGGCCGGGCTTGGATCAGGCCAGTGGCGCGGCCGCCCGGTCGGGCGGAGCACCAGCCCGCCGCAGACACCGATCGCGGCCGCGATGAGATGCTCGGCGCTCGCCAGGTTCGGTGAGACGGCGAGGTCGACGGCGAGGCCGATGGCGAGCCCGGCGGCCACGGTTCCAGCTCTGGCGGGCGATCCGCAGCGCCCGGCCCTCCAGGCTGAAGCGGTCCAGGTCGAGTACGGCCTCGTCGCCGATGTAGACGGTGAACAGGCCGGCCGCGCGCCAGAGCCTGGCCGCGGCCTCTCCGCAGCCGAGCACGGCGGCAATGCGGCCCTGGGCGGCGGCATGGTCGAGGAAGGCGGTGATGGCGGCCGGCCATTGTCCCGGCGGGCCGAGCACGTCGCCCGCGGCCAGCGCGACCGACCCCACCGCGCCGTAGGCGACCAGCGCGTCGCCGGCCCGGACGGTGGCCCGGTCGCCGCGAAGGGCGAAGTAGGCAAGCGAGTCGTCCGAGGCGGCCACCGCCGCCGCCAGGCCCGGGTCGGCGGGCCGCCGGGACAGTGCCGGGGCGAGTTCGCGGGTCGCGACGGCCAAGGCGCCGACCCAGAAGACAGCAGCCACCGAGGCGGGAAACAGGCGGCCGAAGCGGCCCGCCAGCGGCGTCCCGGAGCCGAGCCCGAGCGCCATCCGCACGACCTGCGCGACCATGCCAGCCAGGCCGAGATCGCCGCGGACGTCGCGGTCGTTGGCGACCAGCCCGAGGGTCCCGTAGGCGAGGGTGGCGCCGGCCACGGTCAGGGCCGGCCCGAGCACGCTGGGGCGCTCGCCGCGCGCGGGCCGGGAAGCACCTCGCCTGGCCGCTGAGCAACCCGGCCAGGAACGCCTCGACCAGCGCCGCCTCCAAGTCCAGGCCCTTGACGACGTGGAGGACGGCGCTGCCGGCAAGCAGGCCGACCGCGGCCAGCCAGGCGGCCCGGTGCCGGCGCCGCAGACCGCCGGCCAGCAGCAGCAGCGCCACTCCGGTGGCGGCCACGGCCACGGTGGCCCCCCGCGACAGCGCGCCGGGGACCAGGTGCTCCAGCAGCCGCAGCCGATACCGCTCGGCGGGGAGCAGAGCCGAGACCAGGTTGACAAGGCCGGCGAGAACGGCCAGGGCGGCCGCCAGGCGTGGCACCCGTGAGCGCAGGGAGGGCGGCGGGACGGGGACCGGCGGCCGGCCGGACCGGGCGGCGTCCAGGACGGGATCCTCCATGGCGGGGCGAGGGGCGGGGATGCCGGACATGGTCATACGGCGCGTCGGGGGTGGGAAGGCTCGGGAAGCCGGGCCCCGGACGGGGCCGGAGGCTGGGACGTGCGGGCGGCGCGCGCGACCGCGGCCTCGAAGGCGGCCGGGCTGGTGATGACGCGGGAGTCCTGCTGGAGTTGGCCATTGATGAAGACCGTCGGGGTGGCGTCAATGCCGCGCTGCTGGGCCTGCTGGGTGATCTGGTCGACAAGGCCAAGGTACGTGCCGTTGGTGACGCACCGGTCATAGCTCTGGCCGCCGATCCCCTGCTGGTGGCCGAACCCCACCAGGAACTGGGCGGTCCAGCGGCCGGCACCCTCCGGCTCCTGCTGGGCGAACAGCGCGTCATGCAGCTCCCAGAACCCGCCGGGTGAGGCGTCACCGGCGCACAGCGCGGCATTGGCGGCCTGGGCGGGGTCCTGTCCGTTCTGCAGCAGCAGGGCCAGGCGGCTGGCCGGGCGCCATGCCAGCATCCCGGCGACCGCCAGCAGTGCGAGGTCGCAGAGGATCTCGCCGGCGTAGCGGCCGCCGGTGACGCTGGGGTTGTCGCCGCCGGCCGAGAAGCAGCCGCAGTCGATCCGCAGCCCTCGCGCCCAGGCCGAGGCGATGGCGACGACGTAGACCGCCAACAGCACGCCGGCCGCGATGGCGTCGGGGCGGGTGCCGACGCCGGCCAGCAGCAGCGCGGCGAGCGCCAACTCGACAAACGGCAGCCCCCAGGCGACGGTATGCACCGCAGGCTCAGACAGGAGCCGGTAGGCCCGGATGGAGATCACCGCGGCGTCCGGGTTGGCGATCTTGGGAACGGCCGCCCAGATGAAGACGACGGCCAGGCCCAGGCGGACCAGGGTTGCCAGCCACGGTCCCCACGAGCCCAGCCGCGGGAGGAGGCTCAGCTCGGCCTTCGTGCTGGAGATCGGCATGTGGGGCTCACCCGCCTGTCTAGCCGGGGTACTGGCCGAGGGTGACGCGGACGTTGTGCCTGGAACCGTTGGCGCTGACCAGCGTCACCGTCACGGCCTGGCCGGGATTCAGTCCCGCGAGCACCTCGGCCAGCGTGGCCGGGTCCGGCGTCGAGGTGCCGTTGACCGCGACGATCAGTTCGCCGGCGCGGATCCCGGCCTTGGCGGCCGGCCCGCCAGCCTGCACCTGGGCGACCAGCGCCCCACCGCTGGTGGTCGCCGCCAGCTCCACGCCCAGGAAGGCGCGGTGGGAGTTGCTGACCTTCCCCTGCCTGACGAGCTGGGTGGCGATGTCGCGCACGGTGTTGCTGGGGATCGCGAAGCCGATCCCTGGCGCCGCGCTGCCGCCGAGCTGGGGATCGGTGGCGGCCAGCGTCGGGATGCCGATGACCTGGCCCTGGAGGTTGACCAGCGCGCCGCCGGAGTTGCCCGGGTTGATAGCGGCGCTGGTCTGGATCACGCCTGGCAGCGCGACCCCATTGTCCTCGTTGACGGTGCGTCCGAGCGCGCTGACGATCCCCTCGGTGACGCTGCTCTGGAGCCCGAGCGGGTTGCCGATCGCCAGCGCGACGTCGCCGACCTGCAGCCGCGAGGAGTCGGCGAATGCGGCGGGGCGCAGCCCCTTGGCCTCGATGTGCAGCACCGTGAGGTCGTCGGCGGGGAAGGTGCCGACTGCGCGGGCCGGGAACTGCTTGCCGTTGGGCAGGGTGACCTGAAAGCTGGTGGCGTTGTCGACGACGTGGTTGTTGGTGACGATGTTGCCGCCTGAGTCGAAGACGATGCCCGAGCCGAGCCCCTCACTGGTCTGGATGAGCACGACGGCGGGGCCGACCTGCTTGACGACCTGGACGAACTGCTGCTGCAACGCCAGCGCCGACGGTGTGACCGCAAGGCTGGGTGTGGCCGCCTGGGTGGTGTCGGTGCAGCCGGCCAACAGCATCGCGACGACGAGCGCCACGGCGGCTGCGGCGGCGAGGGTCCCAGGCCGCCACCGGGCCGTCCCGCCTCCGCCCCAGCGCCTGCCGCAGTCTGCGTGCTGGATCATCCTCATGCTCCTTCTCCGTGGCGTACTCCCCATCAGACGATCCCGGTCGGACCGCTCGCTGTCATCGCGGGTAGCCACCATGTCCGCCCCCTGCTGCCCCGCGAATCATCGCGGCTGGATGGCGCGCAGCGCGGCATGGGCCTGGTCGGTGCGCAACCGCCCGATGTTCACGCCGATGAGCGCGGCCAGGACCGTGCCAGTGGTCCGCATCCTCGCCGCTCAGCGGCCATGAGAGCCCTGCCCGGCCCGCCCGGCGGCGGAGGTGGGACCGGGCGCGGGCCGGGCAGGTCGACGACCGGCTCGCCCGCCAGGGCGGCGGCCGTGTACTGCTGGAAGACCAGGGCCGGGAAGGTCTCGCCGAAGACCGGCCCGCCCCGGAACAGGTTGGTCATCGGCGCCTGCGTGTCGGGGTCGCCCACCCAGACGGAGGTGGCGAGCTGCGGGGTGAAGCCGGTGAACCAGGCGTCGGCGTAGCTCGTGGTGGTCCCGGTCTTGCCGGCGAGGGGCCGGCCGATGGCGGCGGCGCTGCCGGTCCCGCCCGGCGCCACCACTCCGCGCAGGATGCCGGTGGCGGTGGCGGCCACGCCGGCGTCGACGACCCGCCGGCAGGACGGCGCGCCCCGGTACAGGACCTTCCCGTCCGGGCCGGTGATGAGGGCGATCTCCTGGGGCTGGCAGTGGACGCCACCATCCGCCAGGGTGGCGTAGGCGGAGGCCAGCTCGAGCGGGGTGACGTTCTCGGTGCCGAGCACCAGTGAGCAGTAGTCGCGCAGCGGCGAGGTGATCCCCATCCGCCTGGCCACGTCGATGGCGGCAGGTGTGCCGACCTTGACCATGAGTTGGGCGTAGTAGGTGTTGACCGACTCGGCGGTCGCTCTGGCCAGGTCGATGCGGCCGAGCCCGCCGGTCTCGGCGTTGCGGACCGTGTAGCCGTCCGGGCACTCGGGCGCGACGACCGTCCTGGGCTGGGTGGTGTCGAAGGTGGTGCTCACCGGCACGCCCTCCTCGAGCGCGGCGACCAGGTAGAACGCCTTGAACGAGGACCCGGGTGGGAAGCCGCTCCCGCCCCGCCCGGTGGCCAGGTTGACCTGGGAGCGCGCGCGGTCCCTGCCGCCGACCATGGCGACGACCGCGCCGCTGCCGGGGTCGATGCTGGCCAGGGCGGCGTCCGGGCCGGAGCCTGGCAACTGGTCCCGCACGGCCGCCTCGGCGAGCGACTGGTCGCGGGGTACCAGGGTGGTGGTGACCTTCAGGCCGCCGTCCAGAACGGTCCTGGCCCTGGCGGTCGAGCCGGCCGGGCCGAGCGCCGCGTCGAAGGCGTGCGAGCCGAGCAGCTGGCTGGTCACGTCGTCGACGAAGTACGGGTCGCGGGCGCTGTCGGCGTGGAGGTGGACCCGCAACGGCTCCCGCTTGGCGGCGGCGACCTGGGCCGGGGTGGCGAACCCGACCGCGGCCATGCGGTCCAGGACCTCGTCGCGCCGCTGCACGGCCGCGCGGCCGGCGGTCGGGCGGAACAGCGCCGGGCTCGCGATCGTCCCGGCCAGCGCGGCGGCCTGGGCCAGGTCCAGGCGCCCGACCGGCTCGGAGAAGTAGTGCTCCGCGGCCGTCGCGATGCCGTAGACCCCGTCGCCGAAGTAGATCTCGTTCAGGTAGGCGGCCAGGATCTGGTCCTTGGTCATGTGCCTGGCGAGCTGGCCGACGTCCAGCGCCTCGGCGATCTTGCGCTGCAGGCTCACCTGGTCGCCGGTGACGACCGCCTTGACGTACTGCTGGGTGATCGTGCTGCCGCCCTCCACGACCCTGCCGCCGCGCAGGTCCGCCAGCACGGCCCGGGTGATCCCGCGGAGGTCGAGCGCGCCGTGCTGGTAGAAGCGCGCGTCCTCGATGGCCAGAACGGCTTGCCTGGCGTGGACGGGGATGGCGGCGAGCGGTACCACCACGCGGTCCTGGCCGCCGTGGAGCACCGCCAGCGTGGAGCCGTCGGCGGCGTCGACCACGGACTCGGCCGGCGGGCGGGCGAGCAGGCGGTCCAGCGGCTGCGCGCCGGTCACCTGGCGGCTGGCCGCCACGCCGAGGGCCTCCACGGAGGCGGCCGCCGCGACCAGCACGACGCTTGCCACCAGCGTCAGCACGAGCACCAGGCCGACCAGCCGCAGCGACGACCGCGCAGCCGGGCTCACGCGGACGACCTGGGCGGGAGGCTCCAGCTCGGCTGGGGCGGGATGACGACAATCCGCAACGCCAGGTCCTGGCTGTCGTCGAGCTGCTCGACCAGGGCGGCGACGACCGCGCCAGGGATCACGTCGGCCCTGGTCGTCGGCAGCCTGGAGGTGCCGTACGCGGTGTCGGCGTCCAGGCGCAGGCTGGACCGCCGGCCGTCGGCGCCCTCCAGGGTCAGCCGCGAGTCCTCCACCTGGACCACGGTCCTGCGGATGAACGCCAGCGTGCGGCCGTCGCCGATCGGCACCGCGACCCGCTCCAGCCGGTCGAGAGGGTCGCCGGCGGGGGTCGCCTGGCCGCCGTGGCCGTTGCGCTTCCTGCTGGATCTGGGCATCCGTACCTCCGGGTGGACCCTCACGCCAGCCGCACGCGCGGGTCGAGCAGGGCATAGCACACGTCGACGACGACGTTGGCGGTGACGATGAAGAACGACGCGACCAGCACGGTCCCGATGATGACCGGCAGGTCCTGGGTGGTGACCGACTGCAGGGCGAGCTGGCCCAGGCCGGGCAGGCCGAAGACCTGCTCGGTGACGATGACCCCGCCGAGCAGGGTGCCGATGTCGACGCCGAGCTGGGTGACCACTGGGGTGAGCGCGTTGCGCAGGCCGTGCCAGTACACCACCCGCCACTCGGGCAGGCCCTTGGCCCGCGCGGTGCGGATGTAGTCCTCGCCGAGCACCTCCAGCAGCGAGCTGCGCGTGAGCCGCGAGTAGGTCGCCGCGGTGACCATGGTCAGCGTGATCCACGGCAGGATAAGGTGCCGTGCCCACTCGACCGGCGGTCACCTTCCTCACGTGCCGGTCGGGTGGGGGTCGCGCCGCGGCGCCGCCACCGTCCGCTGCCAGGGCGTGCCCAGCCGCACGAGCACGAAGTGGTCCAGCCTGATCCAGCCGGCGTTGCGCCAGGCCATGACCAGCAGCAGCCCCGCCACGATGAACGCGGGGTTCACCCCGGCCGACCCGGAGAACACGAAGCTGAAGTTCAGCACCAGCCCGAGGAACGCGGCGATCCCGGTGAACAGCCCGAGCACCAGGGTCACGCCGATCACCAGCTCGCCGACGACCACCGCCTTGGTCATCCAGCCTGCGTTGCTGGACACCCAGTTCAGGAAGCTGACCCACCAGCTGTAGGCGACCTGCGGATGCTCCGGCTGCCTGGACGCGGCGATCGCGCTGACCGCGAAGCCCTTCAGGGCCGTACCCCCGTGGACCACCAGACCTGCCTGGCCGCCGCCGTGTGGATCTTCTCGTACGCGGAGTGCAGCCACTCGTAGCCAAGCCATACCCGGACGACCAGCCAGATCCAGGATGCGGCCCTGGACGCGAACAGCCAGCGCGCCCAGGGCGCCTCCCGCACCTCGACGACCCTGTTGCCTGTTGCCATTGCCATCGTGCAGCTCCTTCCGGTGCGCGATCGGACCCGCGCCCCGGAAACCGTAGCCAGGCGACCATGGCGAAGTCGTCTACCCGGATTCGGATCTTTCGGCCAGATCTGGAGGTGGAGGCTGCCGCGGCCGGCTCCACCTCCGGGTGGAGCAGCTCACTCCGGAGGGACCAGCCCGTGCCGGTAGGCGTCGGCGACCGCCTGACCGCGGTCCCGCACGCCAGCCTTGGCGAAGATCCGGTTGACGTGGGTCTTCACCGTGCCCTCGCTGAGCACCAGATCGGCCGCGATCTCCTGGTTGGTGCGCCCCGCGGCCATCAGCCGCAGCACCTCGGCCTCCCTGGGCGTGAGCCCGTCGGGGAGCTCCTCCTCCGCTCCGGCCGGGAGCCCCCCGCGGGCGGTGGCCAGGGCGTCCAGCAGGCGGCGCTGGACCGACGGGTCCAGCAGCGCCTCGCCGCGGCGCACCGCGGCGATCGCCTGGCGGATCTCGGCCGCGCTGGCGTTCTTGGTCAGGTAGCCGCGCGCCCCGGCCTGCAGGGCGGCGAACACCGAGGCGTCGTCGGCGTAGGTGGTCAGCACGATCACGTCGGTGTCCGGCGCCAGCTCGCGGATCCGCCTGGTCGCCTCGGCACCGTCGCAGCGGGGCATGCGCAAGTCCATCAGCACCACGTCGGGCCGCTGCTCGACCGCCAGCCGGACCGCCTCCTCCCCGCCGGTCGCCGCGCCGACCACCTCGATGTCGGGCAGGAGGCCGAGCAGCGTCGACAGCCCCTCGCGGACGATCGTCTGGTCGTCGGCGATCAGCACGCGGGCCGGCGGGTCGCTCATGCCGGCAGCCACAGCCGCACCCGGAACCCGCCGGCCGTCGCGCCGGCGAGCAGCTCGCCGCCGAGCAGCTCCGCCCGCTCCCGCATGCCGGTCAGGCCGTAACCGGTCCTGGCCTGGCCGTCCGGCCCGGCCGTGGGCAGCCCGTCCGCGTCCCGGTTCTCCACCGTCAGGGTGAGCCCCTCCCGCTCCCAGCCGACCACCACCACCACCACCACCACCACCACCACCACGTCGGCGGCTGTCCTGGCGTGCCTGCGGATGTTGGTCAGGGCCTCCTGGGCGGTGCGGTAGACGGCCAGGCCGGCCTCCTGGCCGAGCGGGCGCGGCTCGCCCTCGACCTCCAGCCGGGCCGCCACGCCGGTGGCCGCGCGGAAGTCCTCGACCAGGCCGGGCAGCAGCTTCGGGCCGGGCAGGTGGTCTCCCCGCAGGGCGCCGATCGCCCGCTGGGCCTCGTCGAGCCCGTCGTGGGCCAGCCGCTGGACGCGCTGCACCTGCCGCAGGGCCCGCTCCGAGGCGCCCTCCTGCTCCAGCAGCAGCGCCATGGCCTCCAGCTGCAGGCTCAGCGCGGACAGCACGTGGGCGAGGATGTCGTGCATCTCCCTGGCCAGCCGGGCCCGCTCGCCCAGCGCGGCCGCCTTGGCCTCCGCCCGCCTGGTCGCCTGCAGCTCGACCACGATCCGCTCGGCCCGGCGGTGCGCCTCCCTGAGCGTCCGCACGTAGGTCGCCACACCGAACACGACCGCCGCCGCGGCCGTGTAGCTCACCCCCGCCGGGACCGTGTGGGTCGCCCCGATCCCCTCGGACACCGTGATCGCGACCGTGGTCGCCGCCATCACCGTCAGCGCCCAGCCGACCGGGAGCCTGACCGCCGCCCCGGTCATGGCGAGCAGGGCGGCCAGGAAGGCGGGACTCGCGGGCCGGAGATGGTTGAGGATGGCGGCACACACCCCGACGATCACCAGGGCGGCGATCTGGAGGCGGGGATCGAGGGCGTCCGAGAACAGGAAGGCCAGCCACGCCACGCTGAGCACCGCCAGTGCCGCCGCCGCGCTGGCGGCGTCGCCGCCGACCGCCGAGTCGCTCCACCCCACCCAGACGACGATGAGGACGAGGGCGGCCAGCCCGACGGCCCGTGTCGCCCAGGCGGCCGTCCCCGGGTCGGCTCTGCGGCCAAGCAATCCAGTGCGTGCGCTGCTCATGCCCGACATCCGTCCCCGCGGACCACATCCGTGCTCAACGCCCAATCATGCCCCCGAGCCCGCGAGATCGGCCACGAACGGCCCCCACGACGGGTCGGAGGTCGAGGACGACGATATCCTTGTCCACACGAAGGTCGAGATCGCGGTCCTACGTCACCAGCTCAGTGTGTTGCGCCGCCAGGTCAAGCGAGCCGAGTTCCGCCCCGCCGACCGTGCGATTCTTGCGGTCCTGAGCCGTTTGCTTCCCCGTGCGCGCTGGTCGATCTTCCTCGTGACGCCGGACACGATCCTGCGGTGGCACCGCCGCCTGGTCACCCGTAAGTGGACCCAGCCCTCCCGTCGGGGCGGCCGTCCACCGCTGGCCGAGCACGTGGCGGCGCTGATCGTGCGGCTGGCCCGGGAGAATCCCCGCTGGGGTTACCGGCGCGTCCAGGGTGAGCTTAGGAAGCTGGGCGTGTCGGTGTCGGCGACCACCATCCGGACGGTGCTGCGTGGCAAGGGCTTGGGCCCGCGCCGCGACGGGCGTCAGTCACATGGCGAGCGTTTCTTCGGGCGCAGGCCTCGGGCATCGTGGCCACGGACTTCTTCACCGTGGAGACCGTGCGCCTGACGACGCTGTACGTCTTGTTCATGATCGAACTTGGGACGCGGCAGGTTCGGCTCGCCGGTGTCACGCGCCACCCGAAGGAGCCTTGGGTGGTCCAGCGGGCACGGGAGTTCTCGATGGAGCGGCCAGAGGGCACCACTACGCCTCGCTCCCTGATCCGCGACCGGGACAGCAAGTTCACCCGCGCCTTCGACGACGTGTTCGCCTCCGACGGCACCCAGGTCATCAAGACGCCCATTCAGGCGCCGCGGGCGAACGCCTACGCGGAGCGGTGGGTGGGCACCGTGCGGCGGGAGGTGCTGGACCGGATGCTGATCTGGGGTCGACGCCACCTTGAGCGGGTCCTCGGCGAGTACGTGCGGCACTACAACGACGAGCGACCACATCGAAGCCTTGAGCTTCGTCCCCCGAGGATTCACGGCATCGGATCTGCGCCGCCATCGGTTGTTGCGGCCGACGCCAGCGTTCGGCGCCGGGATCGCCTCGGTGGCTTGGTTCACGAGTACTACCAGGCCGCAGCATGACGTTCAGGTTTCTGAACCCAACGGGCTTTGCTGTCGTCGACGGCCAGCAGCGCCGCCTGCACCGCCGCGCCCACACCCTCGGCTTCGCCGACCTCGACAGCTACCTGGTGGCGCGCTGCCAGCAGGACGCCAGCCTGACCCAGCTCGCCGGCGAGCTGCACACCACCATTGATGTGATCCGCCGTCTCATTGGCCAGGCCGGCATCCACCGCTCCCCACGCACCGTCGGCAGCGCCCGCCGGCGCCACGGGACCACCGACCGGCGCCTGACCGAGCGGGCCGGCCAGCTTGGCTTCTCGAGCCTGCAGGCCTACCTGGCCGACCGCGTTGCCGAGCGGGCGTGGACGCTCACCGAGATCGCCGGCGAGCTGGGCGTCGACCGGAACACCGTCAGGGATCGCCTGGATCGCCTCGGGCTACGCCGTAGGGAGACTGGACGCTGACAGGCCAACGTCGTCGGATCAGGACCGATCACGGGCAACAACGGCATGGCGCTTGAAGATGCAGTCAAGGCGAGCAACTTCTCCACCATGTGGCGCTACGTCACCTGCGAACCCGCAGCTCACAGGCCGTGCCGCACTTTCCGCACCCTACGGCCCGCCACAGCTTCATCCGCGCCGGCCGGCCGCAGACCAACGGCTGTGTCGAGCGGGTCCAGCAGATCATCTTAGACGAGTGCTGGAAGCCGGCGTTTGCGCGCTACCTGATCCCCAAGCAGACCGGCCTGCGGCTCGACCTGGAACGCTACCTGCGCTACTACAACACCGAACGGGCGCATACCGGCCGCTGGACCCGCGGCCGAACCCCAGACGAGGTCCTCGGGAAGGCCAAGCTGTGGCACAAGAAGCGCTGATGCGTCGCCACAACTCGAAGACAGGACAACCTAGAGTGGCGCCGAGGCCGTACAGCACCGCGTCGTAAACGAGTTCAACCAGGGTCAGGGTGAGGTCTGCTTCGAGCTGAGCTGGGCTGGGATCGACGGTACGGTCGTGGCGGCGCACATCCATGCCGCGCCGGCCGGGACCGCGGGGGCGGCGGTGGTCCCGCTGTTCACGGACGTCGCCCTGTCGGGCACCGGCAGTGCGAGCGGCTGCGTCGCGGGTGTGAGCGAGGAGCTGATCAAGGCCATCAGGCACAATCCCGAAAACTACTACGTCAACATTCACAGCACCGTGTTTCCGGCTGGGGCGGTTCGCGGGCAACTCGGCGAGTAGGCCGCCAGCGCAAAATCGCGTCATGAAGCTCACCCCACGATCGAGCGGGCCGCCAGCTCGAGCATGGTCGGCCTCGGCGGCTGGCTGCGGTGACGAGCGTCCAGTCGCAGCTCGGCGTGGATGGGGCCGAACCGGAGTCCGAGCGCGGCGGCGGCGCGCTCGGCAGCGGTGAGGGTTTGCGACAGGAGCGGCTGCGGCAGCCGGGAGGGCGTGACGAGCATGGTCTCTTCGAAGGTGGGGCCTTCCGGGGTGTCGGGCTTGTCGAAGATTGCGGTGACCTGAAGATCGCCGTCGGTTAGCGAGAATCGGCGCTAATGCTACGTTCCTCAAAGGCGGTACATGAAGACTCGTCGTTGGTGGCGTGGGGACGGTGGTGGGCGGCCCCACACCCACGGGCGCGCGCGGGCGTTGAGCCGACAGGCCGCCACCCTGGTCGCCAGGGCGATCTCGC
>WNGA01018364.1_pt1 | contig 13600 bp, 11 predicted proteins | sample 5400061 | NCBI WGS metagenome assembly WNGA01 (sample SAMN13153366, study PRJNA577476) | soil metagenome | isolation source: 100 cm soil or saprolite under grassland replicate 2 | place: USA:California | collected 2016-06-15 | reverse complement strand
CTGAGGCTGTCGCCGTCGGGCTCGAGCGAACCGGGCGAATCGTCACGGCCGCAGCGGTCCTATTCGCAGTCGCGATCGGAGCGTTCGCAACATCCAAACTCGTGTTCATCAAGGAGCTTGGCCTCGGCGTCGCGCTGGCGGTGCTGATCGACGCCACGATCATCCGCGCCCTGCTGGTTCCCTCGCTGATGGAACTACTCGGCTCATGGAACTGGTGGGCACCAAAACCGCTGCAGCGATTGCACAACCGGATCGGGCTACGCGACAGCGAACCAGGAAGCGCCGACACCGCACCCGTCCCGTCCCTGGCCGAAGACCGACCCTAACCGCCACTCGTTCCGAGCCGACCTGCCGACTCACCAGACAACACAACACTCCTGGAGGCACCCGATGAAACACGTCCAAACTCGCACCAAACTCGCCAAGCTGAGTCCTCAGAATGCATCAGTGGGAGACAGACGAGACGGCGGTGGCCTGGGACGTCCAGGGGGGCGGGGAGCTTCCGACTCGAGCCAAGCAACAGGATCTTCTGCTCGCGTTGCTCGCGGCATCAGAAATCGGCGATGGAGCTGTCCTAGACCTCGGGATCGGTTCCGGTCTCGTTGCAGAGGCGGTGCTCCAGGCTTTGCCCGACGCGCAACTCTTCGGAATCGATTTCTCCAATGCGATGCTCGACCTGGCTCGCGAGCGACTCAGTCCTTTCGGTTCGCGTGTCCTCCTCCGCAGCCACGACCTCTCTGACCCGGACGCGATCGACTTACCGCCTCTCCGCTACAAAGCGGCGTTCTCGATCCAAACCATGCACCACCTCTCCGACACCGAGAAGGCGGCTGCGTTTGCCTGGACAGCCGCGGTCATCGATCCGGGAGGCCTAGTCGTCGTCATCGACCGCGTGAAGGTCGACGAGCCGCTGTTTCAGGACTGGGCCGTCGTTTGGCGCCGCGTCGACTCGAAGACCCCGCGGACGTACGCCAATCACGTCGAAGAGTTGACGCAAGCAGGCGACCGGCCCGCGCTGCTGCAGGACCAGCTGGCATGGATGACGGCGGCCGGCCTCGACGCATGCTGCCTGCACCTCTACGGCAACCGTGCCGTACTCGTCGGTCGAAAGCCCCGCTAAGACGCGACCGGCCTGGGCGTAGAGCGGCTGCCGCACTCCGCCTCTGATGTACCGGGACGCTCCTGAACAGTCCTTCCGCCATCAACCTCCGAGCGCACCGCACGATGAATGTGCAGGCGTGCGCACATACTTTGGATCGCGGGTATCACCGTCCGCTCCGCCCGCCGAACGGGCAGAGGTTCATCGCGGTGATGAGCCAGCGCCACCGGCTTCGCTGAGTCCTGGGTTTGCCGCGCAGACAACGACGGCATCCGCACCTATCCCCGCCCCGTTCGCCATTCAGGCAACGCCGCATCCCGCACTAATCCCGCGGGAGGCCGCCGGAAACTCCCGCCAGTACCCGCGAATCCCCGCAACGCCAGGGGCGGAAGGCCCTGGTCAGGCGGGAATCCCCGCCGATCCCCGCTCAGCCCGCAAGCGCCAAGACCGGCCTGTCACGCCGGAGGTCGCGGGTTCGAGTCCCGTCGCTCCCGTAAAAGTCCTGCAAATCAGCATATGTATTTGACATAACGACCGCCGGCTTCTTTTCATCCCGCGCAGATCCCGCACTGGAAATGGCCGGGGCATGCGGTGCGAAGCCGCAAATCCCCGCAGGCAGGATGACCGGCCGGGATAACCGGCGTTCGGGCTCAGGTCTCAGATGAGCCAGCGCCACCTCAGGTCGATGCCAGCAGCGATGGGAATGCCAGCAAGCCGGATGAGCGACGCCCGACGGCTTCGACTCGATCTGGCGCACGTCACAAGTCCGGCCAGAGAGGGGTAAGGACAGTCGGAGCCTGAGAGGGGCCGTCGTTTGCGGGCCCCTCTCAGGCAAAACCGCTACCGCTTGATGATCACGAACGCGTCGATGCTGGCCTCAACAGTGTCCGTCGGAGCGACACCGGGCGGCAGGTGGGCTCCGAAGAAGTCGGAGGCCGCACCGTTGAAGACGACACCAGTGCATTCGGTCGTGGCCTGATGCGGGTGCCCGTGGCCGTGACCTGAGAGCTGGGTCGAAGAGTCGATCACGGTGCTGGTCGTCAGGTCAGTCAGCGTGAAGACGATCTTGACCGGGATGCCATGGCCCTTCATCCCGACGATCTGACCGGCCCCCTTGCTGTTTTGGCCGCGCTGCACCGAGACGGTGATCGGGCCCAGGCCAGTGCAGTTGAGCTTGACCAGTTGCTTGCCGGGCGGGGCTGGACCGGCGGCCACAGCCGTGCCGGCGAGCGTGCCCACGGCCGCAATCGCAGCCACGAACAAGGTAACGACGACTCGTCGCATGTTTCCTCCTTTGTCGGAGTGCCGCAGCGAGCGATCTACCCGTCGAGGCCCCAGTCGCAACGGTAGATCCGTAAAGAGGCGGTAAAGCGGGCGTCGCCCTGCATTTCGCCGTAGCGGCAGCACGACGGTCGCCTGCGCGAGCCTCCTCTCGCCAGAGCTCGGCTGCTTAGCCACAGGCCGCACGGTTAGCGCGAGGTCGTTCTCCCTATTGATCCTTCCTACTCCGGTGGGAGGCCAGAACGCGAGGAGGGGGGTTCTGCTCGACTCGACGGCCCGTTACCTCGACGGAAGGTCACTTCTGCCCGAACTTCTGCCCATCTAAGCCAACCTGACATGACTTAGCCGAGTTGAGACGCTCCGGGCGGCTTAACCGAGCGGAGCGGCCGACGGCCTCAGACCTCCAAAACCGGGGGTTGCAGGTTCGAGTCCTGCCGCCGCTGTAACCCCGTTAGCCGAGAAGTCTTTTCGCAGCGAGTAGCAACGCGCTCCCCTTCCTCGCGTATCGCGCAGCGATCCTGGCATGGCCAACCGCCGCGGCCCTCAGGCCCCGCACGCGCGCCTGCCCGCTCAACGCCCACTGCCGTCCGACGATCGCGTAGTCGTAAAACGCGGCGAGCGCCAGCCTCTTCGCCCGTCGCCCGCGAGCGCTCGAGGGCTGCACGGCCGCGAGCGCCTCGCGTGCGCGCAGCGCATCGAGGCGGAAGTGCCGTGCTCTGCGAGTCATCCGGCGGGGATGCCGCCGCGCAGCACTGAGGCCGATCCCTTGCGCGTCCAGGGCGATCCGATGCGACCACTGCGCGAGCGTTGCCCGAAGCGCCGCGTCGCCGGCGTTCGCTGCAGCAGGAAGCCAGAGCGCGACAGCAGCGAGGAAGCTGAGTGCGAGCAGGGCGACCCGTCCGTTGGCGTACGTTCGTCTGCGGCGGGCGAGCGCCGTCATCCGACTCGGCCCCGCGAACGGCGAGCGAACGCCGATCGGGCTAGTCGTCGCAGTTCTGGTTGTCGCCTTGCTCGTCGCCCTGGCCGTTGTCGCCCTGGTCGTCGCCGGCTTGGTCATCGGCCTGCGCGCGAGCCGCCTCTTGATCAACCTCGGTGGCGGCATTCTCGACCGCGTCCGCGGCCTCCTGCTCATCGTTTTCGCCTTGCTGACCTTGATCGTCGGAGCAGATGGTGGTCGTCGGCGGCGCCGTGGTCGCCGCGGGCGATGACGTCGAGTTGCCGGCGACCGCTCCGGCGACCCCGGCGCCAGCCAGCAGCGCCAAGGTGGCCACGGTGACGATCAGCTTCCTTGGGTTCATCTGGGCGTCCTCTCGGTCCGGGGCCTCGTTTGCCTCCTCGAGATCCTGTTTCGGCAAAAGGCGAAGCGGATTCTAGACCCCATTGGGGATGGCCGCTGACAAGGTGACGATCTCATTCCCTTCACCTGACTTCAATTCGCCGGTCGGAACGACGAAGCCGGCCATAGCGGGGCTCGATCGGGCTCGGAAGAGAGGCCGGACTCGGTGAGTGATTCCGAGCGCGGTCATTCCAGCGCGAACGATCCTGTGACGATCTCGCCTGCCGGCTCATAGGTACCGATCACGACCCCAGTGGTCGAGACCTTGCTGTCGACGAGCTTCAACCCGGACGGGATCGTGCCTTCCGAGAACAGGCGCTTGCCCGACCCGATGACGAGGGGGAAGACCCACAGGCGGTACTGGTCGACCAGGTTGTGGCGCAAGAGCGTCTGGATCAAGTTCCCGCTCCCATGCACCTGCAGCTCTGGCCCATCTTCCTTCTTGAGCGCCGCGATCCCTTCGGCGGCGTCTCCCTCGATCAGGACCGAGTTGCTCCACTCCAGCGCGGGATGACTCCGGGAGGCGACGTACTTGGTGGCGTCGTTCAAGGGCTTGGCGCCGGGATCGTCTGTGGCGTGCGGCCAATGTCCGGCGAAGATGTCGTAGGTCTTGCGTCCGAGAACGAGGTCGAACGGCGCGCTCATCGCCTCGCCCATGACCTGACCCATCTGCTCGTCCCAATAGTTCACCGACCAGCCACCGTGCGCGAAGCCGCCGCTGTCGTCCTCTCCAGGTCCGCCCGGGGCCTGCATGACCCCGTCGAGCGTCAAGAAGGTGCTCACGATCAGCTTTCTCATCTCTCGTGTCCTTTCGATCGGATCTCCGGCTTGAGGTAAGCCCACCGCAGGATGAGACTGCCCAGCGGAGCAAGACTCATCGCGAGCGCAGAGGCGACGAGAGGTTAGAGGGCGGCCTCGCTCACCGTTGGAGCCCAGCACGGCTCGATTCGGTCAAGGTTCGGCTGGTCGTAGCTCAATCGACCGCCGAAGGTGTCGACAAAGTCGCCGCAATTTCCGCGACACGCCCGACCGCCGACGATCAACGACGCCCGCGAGGCGGTTGCCCGAGTTCCCGCTCCCCGGGGGGACTCCGATGCGCACCGAGCTCGTGCGGGGTACATCGAGAATGTGCAGGGGCTGGTGGAACGTAGTACTGTTGACATTTCTGACAACGATGCGATCTAGGCTGCTGTACGGCGACTACAGCACCGCGTCCCGAACACCGCCGGAGTCGTTTACAACTCGGGCAACGATGCATCCCGCGCTGATCCCGCACGAAGTCCCCGCAGGTTCCCGCCGGCGCCCGGCAATCCCCGCCGGGCTAGACGCGAAACGCCCTGCTCGCGCCGGGAATCCCCGCCTATCCCCGCCCAGTCCGCAAGCGCCAAGACCGGCCTGTCACGCCGGAGGTCGCGGGTTCGAGTCCCGTCGCTGTCTTTAACGTCACTACCGCCGGCTTCTTTTCATCCCGCGTAGATCCCGCACGCGAATCAGCCTGAAATCGCCGCAAGGAGCCGGCCGAAGCTGGTAATCCCCGGAGAAGGATGACCGGCCGGATAGGCCGGAGGTCGTCTCACGCGAGAACGCGCCGCAAACCCGAGTGTCCGGCCCGGCATCTATGGGCTCAGCCGAAACGGCGGGTACTCGTCCGTGATCAGGATGAACGCGTACCCGCCGACGCGGTTGGTCCAGCGGAAGACACCGAGAACGAAGTCGAAGAGGCCGCGCGGGTAGCGGCCGGTGAAGAGGATCGCGAACCAGGCGATCACCATCGACACCACCGCCGCGATCCAGAGGAAGACGAGCAGGATGTAGTGGGGGATTGCCAGCAGCCACTTCACGAGCGGAAGCCAACGGTTCAGCCCGTTCTTCGCGTCGGGGTATGGGAAGTCGAGCGCAACCGCCTGCCGCTCGTCGGTGGACGGGTAGCGGTCGTCCATCAACGCGAGGTAGACGCCGATCCGGTTCGAGAACCTGGCCAGCTCGAGGTTCCAGTCGAACCACCAGCGGGGGTACTTCTGCCGGAAAAGGATCATCAGGAGCGGCGCCAGGAACAGCAGACCGCCCGTTCCGCCCGCGATGCTCCAGCCGTGCTGGCCTGCCGCGTAGGTGCCTTCATGACCGCCGATGCTCCCGGCGACGATCAGGATCGGGATCGCGACGAACAGCCTGAACGCGGTCGTCAGGCGGTTGAGGTCGCGGTCCGGGTACTCGACCGAGAACCGAACCGGGTACTCCGGCTCGCTCGAAAGATTGGTCGGCTCCATCGCTGCTCCACCTCCAGTCGCTCGATGCTCCCGGCCCTGAGGCCGGGTATCAGGCGTGAACGTAAACGACCAAGGCGTCGCTGTCCTCGTAAGCTCTGCTCGTGAGTAGGGCCCTCCATCTCGTGTTGCGCGTTCTCGGGATCGGTGCGCTCGTCGCCGGCGGGCTCGCGGTTGCGGTCCTGGTGGTTGCGGCTGTCGTCCTGCTCGGGCCGCTTATCTTCTGGATCGCGTGGAACGTGCTCGACTTCGCGCGCGGGGTCGGCTTGCCCGAGCTCGGCTTCTGGGGGATCGTGCTGGCGACGCTCTTTCTCGTGATCGGCTGGCTCGGCAAGGTCGTGATCACTGGGATCGTCTTCCTCGTCAACCCGGACTGGTTCGCGAACGGCCACGCCCGGGTGCACTGGCCCGAGCCGACGCTCCGCAACTTCGTGGCCGTCGCGTTGCTCGCCCTGCTCGCGGCCCGACCCCACGCACACGCTCAGCACGGCAAACGCCGCGAAGCGCGCTGAGAGGTCACGCCGCTCTCAGGTGAAGGTCACCTTTCCGCCGGCTGCCTTCTCGTAAGCGGGGCGCGCCGCAGGGCTGTAGCTGCCAGAGTGGGCTGTTGGGTGGTCTGGACGGTCAGAGCCCGAACGAATCACTGGAAGGACACGCGCACGCGCGGTCATTCGAGAATCTAGTCACGAGCGAGGAGCACCGGCACCACCTGACGACAGCCCCAGACGGGACGAACCGTTGCTCACAGTCACCCAAGCGCCCGTCTATACCCTCTAGGAACGATAAACCGATTGCCAACGACCCTCGCCGCGGTCGTCGCGGTTGTGGCTTCGGCAGCTGCCGCTACGCCTTTACCTGAACAGGTCGACGTCTCTCGACAGGCGGGAGCTCAGTACGAGCCGACGGTCGCCGTAGATCCCTTGAACAAGAACGCCTTGCTGGCTGCCGCAACAACCGCGAAGCCCCGTTGTGCTGTCAGCGCATTTCGATCAAGCAACGGTGGTCGAACTTGGGTCTCCCAAACGATCAAGACCCCGTCGTTCGGAAACGCCGCTCTCCGAAGTCGCCGAGCGCCGTGCGCGGGCAATGCTTGGACGGCGATTGACTCGACCGGGACGCAATACGTCGCCTTCGTTGTCAGCGATCCGACCGCCCCGCTCGTGAGCGGCGTGATTCCCTACGTTCTCGGAGTGGCCTCACGTGCCGAAAGATCCGAGTCCTGGAGAACCTCCGAGCCCTCGCTCCCTCTCACGTGGAGTGGGACCGATGACAAGCCGGTCGTCATTGCAGACACCTCGCCCGGGAGCCCGCACAGCGGCCGCATCTACGTCGCCTGGTCGCGACACGACACCTTCCGTAGCGGAGACTCAGGGCAGATCTTGGAGGCGAGCTCCGACAATCACGGCCAGACCTGGTCGTCGCCGAGGCAGATTGGCAGCAAGTTCGGCTGGGGCGTCCATCTCGCAATCGGGACTGGCGGCCTGCTCTATGCCGCCTGGTGGGACCCGAGTGGATCGCTGATCGGGGCTCGGTCCGACGACGGCGGTAGGTCATTCACCCCCCAGCGGCAAATCGTCTCCCTGCTCGTCCCAGGAGCGGGTGTCGGCTACATCAGGGCGGAATCGCGCACGGTGATGCCCGACCCAGCGCTTGCCGCCTCGACTTCTACTAGCCGTCTCTACCTCGCATACAGTCGACCCACGTTGCGCGGAAGGCGAATCGAGGTTCTGACGCTCGACGGCTCACTAAAGGCATTGAGGACTCGCATCTTGGCGGCTCGGAGAACGGGAACCTACGACGAGTTCAACCCGAGCGTTGCCGTCGATCCAACCAGCCGTCATATCTGGAGTTGCTTCTACGTCACAGGCGTCCGAGCGAAGGCGAAGTACGCGAGCTACTCGTGCGCCCGCTCTACCAACGGAGGTGAGCACTGGACGACCGCACGGAGTGTGGTCAACGCCCCGTCAAACGAAACTCAGCCGGGGAGTTACTCCACACCAGCCGGAATCGAAGGACAGTATGGAGCCTATGCCGGTCTCGCCGTCTCGGGTGGTGTTGCACACCCGATCTGGACCGACTCTCGCCGCTTCAAGGTCGCGCGGGAAGAGATCTACACGACCACGATCCGGGGCTGACGCCTTTCGTTGATGCTCTGGCCAGCAGCTCCCCCCGGTTCCGATCGCAGTTCGACGAGGGGCGTTTGGGGTCCTACACCGCTTAGCGAATTGCGAAGCCGATCACGAACAAGACGATCCCGGTTAAGAAAAAGATCGCCGTTGAGTTGACTGCGGTCGTACCGGGCGAAGTACGGAAGAAGGCGGGCATCCCGGGCAACGGATTCGTCCCCCCGCGCCCGGCTGTTTCGACGAGCCCTAGTGAGGGAGACATCCCGCCAAGGCCGAAGGCTCCGAAGAGAAGTGCGAGGCACCCGAACACCAAGCACGCGGTGCCGCAGGCGTGCACGAACGGCCCGCCGTAACCGAGTGCCCAGATCGCGGCGATCACCGCAGCAATCACGAGCACGATCAGTAGCTGGTAGAGGAATAACCCGAAAGCTGCTCGGACTGCTCGCAGCACGCCCCCAATCGTAAATGACAAATGCATCAATCGGCGGTGCCATCTAGCCGATCAAAACGGTGCAGAGGGGTTCGTCGCTTGAGCGAGCGTGCTCTCACTCGAACTACTCGCCTCGCGAGCAAGCTGGAGTTCGTTACGCCTGTTCGCAACTGAGGCAACGTCACATCCCGCGCTGATCCCGCAGGAGGCTGCCGGAGGCCCCCGCTCGCACCCGGCAATCCACGCAACGGAGTGGGCGAGAAGTCCTGCTCACGGCGGAAATCCCCGCCCACTCCCGCTGAGACCGGAACCACCAAGACCGGCCTGTCACGCCGGAGGTCGCGGGTTCGAGTCCCGTCGCTCCCGTAAAAGTCCTGCAAATCAGCATATGTATTTGACATAACGACCGCCGGCTTCTCTGCATCCCGCGCAGATCCCGCGCGGGAATCGGCCTGAAATCGCCGCAAGGAGCCGGTCGGAGCCGCTAATCCCCGGAGAAGGATGACCGGCCCAGGTGGCCGGAGGTCGTCCAGCGTTCGGATGCACAAAAGGCGTCCCTGCAGACAGTTTCGCGACACGTAAGAGCGACGACGTTGCTCACTCCTTGTTCGGCACCAGCTCGAGCAGTCCGGAGAACAGCGGCGTGATGAGGCGCGAATGCGGATACACGCGGTACGTGTTGTAGACCGCGCCGTTCTGCATCGCGAACACGCTCCACCCCGCGCTCACGGACACAGCCGACTCGAGGTCCGGCGCCCCGACCTCCTCGCGGTAGTCGCGCAGCCATTGCGGTCGCTCGCGGAGGAGCTGCCCCATGTCGAACTCCTCTCGGACGATGCCCAACATCTCCTCTCGGCGGAACGCGTAGCCGTAGTCGAACAGGAAGTCGCCGCTGTGCGCCGACACGTACGGCACCGTCCACCCGCGACGCCTCTTGTAGGCGACGAGCTTGTCGAGCGGTGCCTGCGACATGCAGAGCAGCGTCACGTCGCGATCGTTCAGATGCACGACCACGCCGCCCAGCCCGTCGGCGAGCGATGAGCAGCCCGGGCACGCAACCGCCCAGTCCTCCCCGAACATCAGGTGGTAGATGAGCAGCCGCGAGCGCCCCTCGAACAGCTCGGGCAGCGACTTCGGCCCGTCCTCGCTCGCGAACCTGTACTCCTTCTCGACCGGGACCCACGGCAGCTCGCGCCGCTGCTCCTCGACGCGCTTGGCGTGCTCCTCCAGCTCCCGCTCGGCGGCCAGCAGCTCCTTGCGCGCCGCCTGCCACTCCTGCTCCGTCCCGATGTTCATCGGACCTCCTTCGCATTGACCTCGTCCTCATTGGACGGTGCGGCGGCGGAAAACTCATCGGGAGGCCGAGGGCCTCGAACGGCTTGTGCCTGCGCCTGCTGGTTCTCTTTCCACGCGCCATAGCGAGAGCTCGACTCCCCTTAAGCGGATCTGAACCGACCGACTCTAGACTCGCCTCGTGAGGCGCCTGATACGTCCCACTCCTGTCCGCGCTCCTCGTCGCGGGTTGCGATTCACACACCTCGCTGGAACAGATCCGGCCGAGCCGAACGATCCCCGGAGCACTGGAGCGAGTCGACCAACGCCGGCTCGCGGTGCAGATCCCGCTGAGCGTCGACTTCGACACGCCGAACCATGGGCTGCTGACGACGGAGGGCGGCGCGATCTACGAGACCAACGATGGCGGCACCACCTGGCATCGTCTGCACTCAAGCGCGGCGCCCGACCTGCTGAATCTGGTGTCGCACGAGGTCGGCTTCGGGCTCGAGGGTCGCTGCCACACGCAGAGGTGCACTTCTGCGCTGGTCTCAACGCGTGACGGAGGGCGTAACTGGCGCCGCATCGTTGCCTTCGAGCGCTATCGGAAAAGCTACGGACCGCTCACCAACGACCTAGACTTCGTCGACGCTAGGCACGGCTGGCGCGCTCGCCTGAATGGCGGAGACGATCGGGCGGTCGCCTGGCGAACGTCCGACGGGGGACGGACCTGGCACGCGCTACGCGTTCCCTGTCCGGAGTTCCTCGCCGGGCTAAGCTTCCTTGACCGAGAGCGAGGATTCCTGGCCTGCGGCAGCGTTCCCGCCACGATCGATCAGCCGAAGGAGCTCTATGTGACCGACGACGGCGGCTCCGCCTGGCGGGTCCGCGAGCGATCGACGTTCCAGGGAAGCCGCACGTTCGGCGGCTCGCTCCCGATCGAGGGTCACGCGGACGGCATCGAGTTTCGCTCGGCGAGCGATGGCTTTCTGCTTGCGGGCCGTGTCGGCCTTTACCGCACTCGTGACGGCGGCCACCATTGGGACACGCCGCTCTTCGGCGACGATGCCGAGTTCGTCCTCAAGACCTCCTGGCCTTCGGCCACTCGAGCCTACGCCGTCGGGTCGAGAAGCGGGCTGCTTCGCTCCGACGATGGGGGCGCTCGCTGGCGGCAATCGTTCCCGCACTCGCCCGGCCTCCCCCAGGGGCCGGTCGTGTTCGAGTCGGCGCGGCGCGGTCTGGGCGCCGGCACCGCCGGCCTCACCGGCGATGCAGGCGCTGTGCTCGCGACGGTCGACGGCGGCCGAACCTGGCTCGTGCGGAGCCGCCTTCGCCACCGCGCGATCGAACAACTCGTTCTCGCCGGCTCGGATGTGTGGGCGGTCGCCGCATCGCTACGGCCGGGCGGGGTTGCCGGCGCAGCACAGCTGTATCGCTCGACCGACAACGGCCGTGACTGGCATCCGATGCCGACGCCGGTTTCGGCCAGGTTCCCGAGCCTCAGCTTCCCGACCTCGCAGACCGGCTTCTTCGCCTACGACGGCGGCCTCTTTCGGACGACGAACGGCGGACGCCGCTGGCAGCGTGTCTCTCGCCGTAACCTGAGGAACGCTCGCTTCGCGAGCCCGAGGATCGGGCTTGCCTCGTCGTTCGTCGCCGACCGCAATGAGCTCGTCTACACGACCGACGGAGGAGCCCACTGGCGCCGCTCGTCGCTGCCGCGCGGCACCGCCATCTCAGCGATTGCGATCCTCGACGAGCACCACTGGTGGCTCAACGGCACATTCGGCGCTCCCTCGCGCGGGATTCTCCTCCGCACATCCGACGGTGGTCGCCACTGGGAGGCGATCCGCTTCCCGTCGGTGCCGAGCTTCCAGGTCCTCACGTTCTCAACACCAGTGGACGGCTTCGCGGGAGACGGGACGAACGGCTTCTACCGAACTCGCGACGGCGGCACGACGTGGACGTACGTTTACCCGCCCGCTGGCTAGACGCAGGCCTCTGGCGGCCGCGTCCGCTGCGGCGCCACCGCGTCGATCCCGGACAAGCTCGCAGGCTAGCGTTGAGGAATGTCCTCGGACAACGATCGCCCCGAGCTTGCCGCGGACGTCACGCGCTCGACTATACGAGCGTGCTCTCACTTGAGTTCTGGTTCTACGGCTGCACCGCTCCGAGATGGTCGGCGCTGACGCCGAGCTTCCACTTGCGGTCTGAGCCCGACATGCCGATCTCCGAGGCGTCGATCGCGACGTATGCCTTGCCGCGCGTGAAGTCGATGAGCCCGTCGCGGTAGTTGACCTCTCCCGGTTGCCAGCCGCGCATGTGCTCGAGGTAGAAGCTGACAATGGCCCCGCGCCTGGTGCCCCCCGGCACCGCGTAATCGATGCCGGTGTCGTAGCCGACCGTCTTGTCGAAGATGCCGAGGTCGCCGTTGTCGGCGTGATAACCGCTTGACCCGCGGGCGAGCTCCCGCGCGCGGGGGAAGACCGGGAGCGAATTGAGGATCCGCTCGTTGGCGCGGACGTAGGCATCGCGATCGACCGAGGCGAGTTTGACGTAGGCCCAGTTTGCGACCGGCAAGGCTAAGACCAGAAGCACGACCGCTGCGACCGCGATCGCGACGGCTTTTACGACTCTCACGCTTCGAGTCTTCCTCCTCTGGACAACCTCGACTCGCAGGGAAATGTGCCTCTACGCCGCGCCTTGCCAACATCTCGGGGCGCTCGTAGACGAGGCGGTCTGGCGGGGTTCGAGTCCCGTCGTTCGCCTGTTCGCAGCTGAGGCAACGTAACATCCCGCGCTGATCCCGCAGACCGGTGCCGGAAGCCCCCGCTGGCACCCGGTGATCCCCGGAAGGCGACAGGCGAGAAGACCTGCTCATGTCAGGAATCCCCGCCCGTTCCCGCTCACTCCGCAAGCGCCAAGACCGGCCTGTCACGCCGGAAGTCGCGGGTTCGAGTCCCGTCGCTCCCGTCTTCCCAACATGCCTGCAAATGCGCGGGTTCCGTTGTCTGATGAGACGGCACCACGTCTCGCCGTGGCCCAAACGTGGCCCGGCGCGGCGATCGGAAAGGCGCTGCAAATGGGCGGTTTCGAAGAGTCCCTTGTGCTCCGGTCGCACGAGTACGATCGGGTCAAGAACCGGACCACTCAGCAGTAGCTGGATGGCCTTCTCGAGTCACGTCGGCCAGCCTGACTCGAGCCGGCTACGCAACTGCTCCACTGCGGTGGCCCAGAGGCGGAGCACGTCCTCGTCCGGTCGCTGGTAGAGGCCGCCGAAGGATCCGTCGCCGAGCGCCTCGCGCCAAGCCTCCGGCCGACCGAGTCCACGAGGCCGGCCTGCAAGCGCCGGCTTTCGCTCCTTCGGCATCTCGACGCCTGGGAGGCGAGTCCATGGAAAGTTCTCCGACCACGAAGCATGGTCGAAGTCGGTGTCGATCTCGGCCGCGACCTCGTCCGGCCGACCCTCCCACACGTCGTGCCAGAGGACCGCCGCCTCCTCGTGGGCGCGCGCCCATTCCGCCGCCGCCACGGCCCCCGGCGTGTTACCGCCGTGACCGTTCGCGATCAGGAAGCGCCGGAAGCCCTGTCCGTGGAGCGACTCCAGGATGTCGCGCAGAACAGCGGCGTAGGTCCCCAACCGTAGTGTCGGACTCCCGGGGTAGGCCGCGAAGCCCTGCGTCAGCCCATACGCGAGCACCGGCAGCACGGGCACGTCCAGAGGCTGGGCCGCCTCGACCGCCAGACGCTCCGCGATGATGTTGTCGGTCTCGAGCGAGAGATATGCGTGCT
>WNGA01023143.1_pt1 | contig 13606 bp, 8 predicted proteins | sample 5400061 | NCBI WGS metagenome assembly WNGA01 (sample SAMN13153366, study PRJNA577476) | soil metagenome | isolation source: 100 cm soil or saprolite under grassland replicate 2 | place: USA:California | collected 2016-06-15 | reverse complement strand
CTCCTTTGATGATCGGCTCCTGCTCGTAAACGTCGACGGCGGCGTAGCCTGGCCGGCCATTGCGCAGCGCGTCGAGCAAAGCGCCCGGTTGGATGAGCTCGGCGCGGGCGGTGTTCACGACCAGCGCGGTCGGCTTCATGCGAGCGAGATCGTCCGGGCCGACGATCCCCTGCGTGTTGCGGCTCAGACGAACATGCAGCGACAAAACGTCGGAGCGCTCGAACAGCTCTTGCTTGCTGGCCGCGGCCGTGTAGCCGGCGGCGGCGGCCCTCTCGAACGAGGTCTTTTGACCCCAGACCAGAATCTCCATGCCCAAACCGCGCCCGCCCTCGGCGACCAGCGCTCCGATGGCGCCGAGCCCGAAAATCCCGAGGGTCGATCCGCGCAGCCGATGTGACAGCGTGCAGGGCCAATCTCCGCGTTTCATGCGTTCGGCTTCGAGCGCCACGTTGCGGCGGGAGGCCACGATCAAGGCGAGCGCCAGCTCCGCCGGCGCGACCGGCGAATTGCTGGTGCCGGTCGCGACCGGAATGCCGAGCTCGGTGCAGGCGGTAAAGTCGATCGCTCGCGAATTGCGGCCGACCAGCGCGATCAGCTTGAGCTTCGGCAGTCGTTCGAGCAACGCGCGCGAAAACTCGACCCGTTCGCGAATCGAGACCACCACGTCGGCGTCGCCCAGGCGTTCGACGAGCTGAGCAAGATCGCGCGCCGGCGCACGATAGCGCGTGACGTCGTGCCGGCGGATCAGCGAAAAACATTCGAGCTGATCGACCATGTCTTGATAATCATCGGGAATGACGATCTTCATCGGGCTTTATGGCCTCGAGTCCGCGAATGATCGGAAGATACGTCAGTCGTGAAGCTAAGGCGAGGCGCCGAGGATGCGCACGAAGCTGCGGCGCACCTTGGCCTGGCTCTCGACGATGAAAGCATCGAGCGTGGCAAAGTCGGGCACGTCGGCCGCGCGCGCCAAAAGTCCGACAAGGCCCGGATCGGTCGCCTTCGGGTCGAACGCGCCGGGCAGGCACAGGCGCAGCACCTGGGTGAGATCGTGATAGAGCCGCGCCGCCGGGCGTAGCACCTCGGCGTCCTCGGTCGGCAGCACGCCGAGCCGCCACGCCTTGTCGAGCACGCGCGCCGTCGAGGTGTCGAGGATCTCGGGTGTCTGCGCGGCGTGAACGAGCTGCAGATATTGCGCGATGAACTCGATGTCGATCAGCCCGCCGGCGACGTATTTGAGGTTCCAGCGGTCGCTGTCCCCCTTCTCGGCCGCGATCGCGCCGCGCATCTCGACGACGTCGGCGGCGACCGTCTCGGCGTCGCGCGGCCGGCTGAGCACGGCGCGGATCACGCCCTCGATCCGCGCGGCGAACTCGGGCGAGGCGGAGACCACACGCGCGCGGGTCAGCGCCATATGCTCCCAGGTCCAGGCCTCGTTCTCCTGGTAGCTCGCAAAGCCGCCGATCTGGGTGGCCAACGGCCCGGAGCGCCCCGAGGGCCGCAGCCGCATGTCCACCTGGTAGAGCAGCCCGTGATTGGTCGGCGCGGTGAGCGCGTTGATCAGGCGTTGCGTCAGCCGCGAGAAATATTGGCTGCCGTAGAGCGGACGCGGGCCGCTCGATTCCGGACGTTCGGGATCGAAATCATAGATGACGATGAGGTCGAGGTCCGAGGTCGCCGTCATCTCGCGCCCACCGAGCTTGCCGAGCGCGAGGATCGCCGTCGCCTCGCCGGCGATGCGGCCGTGCAGCTTGGCGAAGGTCTCCGCGATCGTATGGTGGAGCGAGCGGATGAGGACATCGGCCAGGCGCGCGAACGCTTCGCCGGCCTGCTCCGCCGAGAGGGTGCCCGACAGGATGCGCGTTCCGATCAGGAATATGTGCTCCTGCGCGAAGACGCGGATGCGATCGAGAAAGTCCTCGTAGGAGGCGGCCTGCCGGAGCGAGCGGTCGAGCCCGGCCGCGAGCTCGGCCTCCTCCGGCAGCGCGCCGAAGAAGCTCGGATCGATCACCGCATCCATCACTTCGGGAAACTGCGCGAGGCTGTCGGCGAGCCGCGGCGCGGTGCCGAGAACGAGCGCCATCAGCGCGACCAGATCGGGGTTCTGCAGTAGCAGCGAAAACAGCCGGCCGCCGCCATGCAGCGCGGCCAGAAAGCGATCGAAGGCCTTCACGGCCGCATCGGGGTTCGCCGACCGCGCGAACTGATGCAGCAGGATCGGCACGATCTCGGCAAGCTGGCCGCGGGCGAAGGTTCCCCGCAGCGAGGGATAGGTGCCGGCGTTCCAGCTCCGCACCAGCGCGGACACTTCGAGCGGCTGGCGAAAGCCCATCTCGGTGAGCCTGTCGAGCGTTTCGCGGTCATCGGCGTCGGGCGGAAACTGCAAGGTCCGGCGCTCGGTCGCGGCGACGGGTACATGCTCGAACAGCGACGCATAATGGCGCTGCACGTCGTGCAGATGCACGAGCAGGGCGTCGGCGAAGCCGTCGCGGTCGCGGAAGCCGGCGAACCGGGCGAAGCGCTCGAGTCCCTCGCGATCCGCCGGCAAAGTATGGGTTTGCTCGTCGGCCACCATCTGCAGGCGATTCTCGATCATGCGTAGGAACCGGTAGGCGGCGCCGAGATCATCGCGCGCCGCGGCGCCGATCCAGTCGCCGTCGGCGAGCACGTCGAGCGTCGCCAGCGTCTCGCGCACGCGCAGCCGGGGATGCCGCCCGCCGGCGATGAGCTGCTGGGTCTGCACGAAGAACTCGATCTCGCGGATGCCGCCGCGGCCGAGCTTGATGTTGTGACCCTCGACCGCGATCGAGCCGTGGCCCCGATAGGCGTGGATCTGCCGCTTCATGGCGTGGATGTCGGCAACCGCGGCGAAGTCCAGGTACTTTCGCCAAATGAACGGCGCGAGCTCCTTGAGCAGCGCTTCGCCGGCCGCGACGTCGCCGGCGCAAGGCCGCGCCTTGATCAGCGCCGCGCGCTCCCAGTTCTGGCCGCGACTCTCGTAGTAGTCGAGCGCTGCGGCGGTGGAGATGGCGATCTGGGTCGAGGCCGGATCGGGGCGCAAACGCAAATCGGTCCGAAACACATAGCCGTCGGCGGTACGTTCCTGCAGCAGCTTCACCAGCGCCCGGGTCAGCCGCACGAAGAACGCCGCCGGCTCGGTTCCCGGAACGAGCGCCGGGGCGTCGGCGTCGTAGAACACGATGAGGTCGATGTCGCTCGAATAATTGAGCTCATTCGACCCCATCTTGCCCACGGCGAGCACGATGTAGCCGGAGCCTTGCGACGGCCGCGCCGGGTCGGCGAGCGCGAGCCGGCCGCGGCGATGGGCGTCGGCAAGCAGATGGTCGACGGCGGCGCCGAGCGCCGCGTCGGCAAACGCGGTCTGCCGCCGCGTCACCTCCATTACCGGCCACACCCCGCCGATATCGGCAAGCCCGATCAGCAGCGCCGCCTCCGCGCGCATGCGGCGTAACAGCCGCATCGCCTCGGCCTCGTCGCCGATCGTGGGGATCATGCGCCTCGCGTCGGCGAGCAGGTCGCCGAAGCGGCGCTCGGGCTCGGATTCGAGAATGGCGACGAGCCGCTCCCGGTCGGCGCACGCCAGCTCCCAGAGATAGGGCGAGCCCTCCGCAAGGGCGGCCATCAGCGTCTTCACGGTCGGATGATCGGCGAACAGGCGCCCAAGGGTCTTGCCGGCGGGGGCGCGCGCAATCTCGGCGAGCCAGTCCTCGACCCGCGCATGCGCCGCCTCGGCGGCGGAAAGCTTCGGCGCCACGGTAATGCGCCGCGCCAGCGGACCTTCGCCCGCTTCGGCCCTGGCACCTGCCGTCGTCGCGAGAGGCTTCATTCAGGTCTCGGTCTTCCAATCCTCGTCATGCCCCGCCCCCGATCAAGGCCGAGGGCAGGCTCCGGCGCGGCATCCAGCAAACACCGCCGCTGCGGCTCATGCGTCGATTCTGGAGAATACCGGATCATCCGCCTTGGCGGATGATGACATATCAGTATCAGGCGGTCGCCTGCGCCGGGCCCGCGCGCGGCAACGAAATGACGGTGCGCAGGCCGGGATGGTTGTCCTCGAGCTTGAGCTCACCGCCATGCAGACGCGCGACCGCCGAGGCGAGGCTCAGCCCCAGCCCCGAGCCCGGCTGCGAGCGGCTCTGCTCGAGCCGCACGAAGCGTTCGACCGCGCGGCTGCGGTCGGCCTCGGGAATGCCGGGACCGGCGTCGGCGACGGTGAGCAGGATGCGGTCGCCCTCGCCCATCGCCTTGACCACGATGTCGGCGGCGGCCCCGTTGGCCTCCGCGCCATCGCGCCTGCCGTATTTGATGGCGTTGTCGACCAGATTGGCGAGCGCCTGGCTCACCAGCTCCCGGTTGCCGTGAACCGGCGCGCTTCCCGGCGCCTCGACCTTGAGCACCAGACCCTTGTCGTCGGCAAGCGGCTCGTAGAGGTCGCCGACCCCGCGCGCGATCTCGGCGGCGTCGAACTCGCTCATGTTGTCGCGCGCCTGGCCCGATTCCGCCCGCGCGATCATCAGCAAGGCGTTGAAGGTGCTGATCAACGCGTCCGATTCCTCGATCGTGGTCTCGAGCGCCGCGCGGTACTGCGATTCATCCTCGGCCAGGCGGAGCGCTTCTTCGCAACGGTTGCGCAGCCGCGTGAGCGGGGTCTTGAGATCGTGCGCGATGTTGTCGCTGACCTCCTTGAGGCCGTGCATGAGCGCCTCGATGCGCTCGAGCATGGCGTTGAGGTTGCTGGCGAGCCGGTCGAGCTCGTCGCCGGTCCCGGCGATCGGCAGCCGCCCGGTCAGATCGCCATCCATGATCGTGCGGGTGGTATCGGTCATGGCGTCGACGCGCTTGAGCACCCTGCGGGTCACGAAGAACCCGCCGGCGAGGCCGAGCACGATGATCGCCGCCAGCGACCAGCGTCCGGCGGCGAGCACGATGTCGTGCAGGCGCTCACGCTCTTCCAGATCGCGTCCGACCAGCAGCCCGGTGATCTCGGCATCGACCGTCTGGGTGATCTGCTCGGTGATCAGCCGGCGGGTGTTCCAGGCGAAATAGCCGAGCAGGAAGGCGGCAAACAGCGCGAAGACAACGACATAGACGAGCGTCAGCTTGAACGCCGTCGTGCGAAAGAGCTTGCCAAGCGCCGTCATGCCAGGGCTCAGAAGTCAGTAGTCAGTAATCAGTGACAGTGTACTCATCTGATTACTGATTACTGATTACTGATTACTGACTACTGCCTCGTGTCACGGATCACATAGCCCGCGCCGCGCACCGTATGCAGCAACGGCTGGGCGAATCCCTTGTCGATCTTCGAGCGCAGCCGGGAAATATGCACGTCGATGACGTTGGTCTGCGGATCGAAATGATAGTCCCAGACGTTTTCGAGCAGCATGGTGCGGGTCACCACCTGGCCGGCGTGCTTCATCAGGTATTCGAGCAGGCGGAATTCGCGCGGCTGCAGCACGATCTCTTCCTTCCCGCGGGTCACCTGATGCGACAGCCGGTCGAGCTCGAGGTCGCCGACGCGATAAACCATTTCCTCGCGGCCGCCGCGCCGGCGCGCCAACACCTCGATGCGCGCGAGCAGCTCCGAGAACGAATAGGGCTTGGGGAGATAGTCGTCGCCGCCGGCCCGCAAGCCCTTGACCCGATCATCGACCTGGCCGAGCGCGGAGAGAATGAGCGCCGGCGTCTCGATGCCCTTGTTGCGCAAAGTCCCGATCACCGACAGGCCGTCGAGCTTGGGCAGCATGCGGTCGACGATGAGCACGTCGTATTGGCCGTCGAGCGCGTGCGCCAGCCCTTCCTCGCCGTCCGCCGCCAGGTCGGCGATATGCCCGACCTCACGGAAGGCCTTGGCGAGGTAATCGGCTGCATCGCGGTCGTCTTCGATGATCAAGAGCCGCATGACGATCCGACCAGTCCGGCGCTCGTGACCTGGTGTCCCAGCCGAGCTGTCACATCCGCCTATGCCCGCCGCGCCAGTCGTCCGGCGGCCTCGGCGGCTATCCTGATCCTACCGAATTTCCCCGAGCTTGCGCAGATTCCGTAAGCCCAGGGTACCGCGCGAGGCCCGGTAAAATACGCGAGGGGGCGGCGGGCCGAAACCCACCACCCCCTCAACCAACTCCGCTCGGCGGGGGCGACGGATGCCGGTCGGAGCTAGCACAGGATGGGAGCGGGCGACTGGCCCGCCCCCCTGGTTCGAACCGCCGGCGGGGGCGACGGATGCCGACGGTGCGCCCCATTCGGTCAGGCGCGGCCGAGCCGAAGGGCGACGAACTTGGTGCCCTCGCCCGACTTCACCCGCATCAGCACGGTGCGCTTGCCGTCTTTCTGGGCGTCGCGCACGGCGTCGCTCACATCGGCGGGAGCGCTGACTTTCTTGCCGGCCACCTCGAGGATCGCCGGTCTTGAAGCCGTGCTCGGAAGCAACCCCGTTGGGATCGACCTCGGTGACGACCACGCCTTCGGAGCCGCTGCCGGCGACCTGGCCGGCGGGCGCAACCGTGAGGCCGAGCCGCGTCACCTCGGTGTTGCTGCCGGTCGGATCATTTTTCTTGGTGTCGAGCTTGGCATCGCGCTGCTTCGGCAGTTCGCCGAGCGTCAGCGAGACGCTCTTCTCCTCACCCTTGCGCCATACGGTCAACTTCACCGTCGCGTTGGGTGCGAGCGCGCCGATCTGCCGGGCGAGGTCGCGCGCGTCCTTGACGGGAGTGCCGTTGACCGCGGTGATCACGTCGCCGGCCAGGATGCCGGCCGCAGCGGCGGGGCTGCCCGACTGCGGTTCGGCCACCAGCGCGCCCTGCGTCGTCTTGAGGCCGAGGTTCTCGGCGATCTCGGCGGTGACCGGTTGGATCTGCACGCCGATCCAGCCGCGAGTCACCGAGCCCTTGTCCTTGAGCTGCACCACCACGTTCTTCACGGTCTCGGCGGGGATCGCGAATGCGATGCCGACCGAGCCGCCGGACGGCGAGAAGATCGCGGTGTTGACGCCGATCACGTTGCCGTCGACGTCGAAGGTCGGGCCGCCGGAATTGCCCTTGTTCACCGGCGCGTCGATTTGGATGAAGTCGTCATAGGGGCCGGCGCCGATATCGCGCCCGCGCGCCGAGACGATGCCGGCGGTCACCGTGCCGCCGAGGCCGAACGGATTGCCGACCGCGAGCACCCAGTCGCCGATGCGCGGCGGCTTGTCGCCGAGCTTGACGAACGGGAAGTCGTTGCGGCCTTCGGCCTTGATCAGGGCGACGTCGGTGCGCGGATCGGTCCCGATCACCTTGGCGGTGTAGCTCTTGCCTTCATCGGTGGTGATCTCGACGGTCGCGGCCTTGTCGACGACGTGGTTGTTGGTCACCGCGTAGCCGTCGGCGCTGATGAAGAAGCCGGAGCCTTGGCCGGTCACCATGCGGTTGCGCGGCGCACGCTGGTCATCGGGAATGGCGCCGTCGGGCATGCCGAAGCGGCGGAAGAAGCGCTCCATCGGCGAGTTCGGCGGGAACGGCATGTTGCCGTCGAAGCCCATCATCTTGGTGTTGGCATCGACCTTGACGCGGACCGAGATGACGGCGGGCTTCACCTTCTCGACGATGTCGGCGAATCCGACCGGCCGCTGGAGGTTCTGGGCATAGGCGATATTGGTCAGCGCGGAACTGGTCGCTCTCGGAGCGAGGCTCGGACCGGCAAACAGAACGGCGGCACCGAGGGCAGCGACGCTGGCAAGCAAGACGAGACGTCGCGCGGTGAGGACGCGCGGTTTCGGAGCGGGATTGACGCTCGCGGTCATAGGGCTGTCTCCATATTTCTAACGTCGGTGCGAAGGCGCACCCATTTGCAGGGCAAAATGGGGAGCGCCGCCTTACCGCGTCCTGACCGGAAGATTAATGTTTGGTAAGGTGGGGAACTTCGTAAATATCAAGACATATCAATATCTTGATATGGGTACTCGGACTCGCCCGCGGCGGTCTCAGCGCTCGCCGCGGCGCAGGATATCGGCCAACCGCGCCGCTTCGGCCGGCGAGAGCTTCGCCGGCTCGGCGCCCGCGGACGCCGTTCTCGCCCGGTACCGGCGCGAGATCAGGACCAGGGCGAGTGCCCCGATCACGAACACCCCGGCCGGCATCAGCCACAACAGCGCCGTGTGCGGCGTGAAGCGCGGCTTGAGCAGCACGAACTCCCCATAGCGCGCGACCAGAAAATCGATCACATGCTGGTCGCTGTCGCCGGCCTTGAGGCGTTCACGCACAAGAACCCTCAGGTCGCGCGCAAGCGGGGCGTCCGAGTCGTCGATCGACTGGTTCTGGCAGACCATGCAGCGCAGCTCCTTGGAAAGCGCGCGGGCGCGCGCTTCGAGCGCCGGGTCGGAGAGAATTTCGTCGGGTTGCACGGCCGCGGCGTGCGGCGCAGCCAGCAGCGTCAAGGCAAAAAGAAAAAACCGCAACCACCGCATGACCGGCTACTCCGCGGGCGCCAGCGCGGGCTTGCTCCTGGCCGGCTGCGGCGCGCCGACGCGCAGCCGCCGATCCGAGAGCGAGAGCGCGCCGCCGATCACCATCACCACGGCGCCGATCCAGATCAGCAGCACGAGCGGCTTGTAATAGAGCCGCACCGCGATCGACCCGTCCGGGTTGGGATCGCCGAGCGAGAGATAAAGCTGCGCGAATCCACGCCGCATCAAGGCGGCCTCGGTCGTCCCGGTGCCGCGCGAGGGGAAGCTGCGCTTCGACGGCTCCATCACGCCGATGATCTCGCCGAGGCGCCGCACGGTGAAATGGGCGGCCATCTCGCGGTAGTTCGGCCCCTGGCGGGTGGTCATGCCGTCGAGCTGCAGGTCGTAACGGCGAATGGTGATCGACTGCCCCGGCTTGAGCTCGGCGATCCGCTCGCTGCCCCACTGGGTCTCGCCGATGATGCCCAATAGCGTGATGCCGAGCCCGAAATGCGCGAAGACGGTGCCCCAGGTGGAACGCGGCAGACCGAGCGCGCGCGCCAACGAGATCCTCACCGGCACCTTCAATAAAGCGGTGCGTTCCACGATATCGGTGACGGCCCCCGCCATGACGAACAGCGCAAGCCCGATCGCGAACGGCACCAGGATCGGCCCGCCGCCTTCGACCGCAAAGATCACCGCAACGGCGATCAGTGCGATCGCGATCGCGGTGAGGAGACGTTGGCCGACGCCGAGCAGGTCACCGCGCTTCCACGCCATCAGCGGCCCGAACGGCACCGCCAGCAGCAGCGGGACGAACAACGGCCCGAAGGTCGCGTTGAAAAACGGCGCACCGACCGAAATCTTGTCACCCGTGAGTGCCTCGAGCGCCAGCGGATAGAGCGTGCCGACGAACACGGTCGCACAGGCGGTCACCAGGAACAGGTTGTTGAGCACGAGCGCGCCTTCGCGCGAGACCGGCGCAAACAGACCGCCCTGCTTGAGCAGCGGCGCGCGCCAGGCGAACAGCGCAAGCCCGCCGCCGATGAACAGCACCAGGATCATCAGGATGAAGACGCCGCGCGTCGGGTCGGAGGCGAAGGTGTGGACCGAGGTGAGCACGCCCGAGCGCACCAGGAAGGTGCCGATCAGCGACAGCGAGAAAGCGAGGATCGCGAGCAGGATGGTCCAGACCTTGAGGGCGTTGCGCTTCTCCATCACCACCGCCGAATGCAAGAGCGCAGTGGCGGCGAGCCATGGCATCAGCGAGGCGTTCTCCACCGGATCCCAGAACCACCAACCGCCCCAGCCGAGCGTGTAATAGGCCCAGTACGAGCCCATCGCGACGCCGAGCGTGAGAAAAATCCAGGCGAGCAGCGTCCATGGCCGCACCCAGCGCGCCCATGCGGCATCGATGCGGCCCTCGATCAGCGCGGCGATGGCGAAGGAAAACGAGATCGAGAGGCCGACATAGCCGAGATAGAGCAGCGGCGGGTGAATGGCGAGACCGGGATCCTGCAGGATCGGATTGAGGTCGCGGCCTTCGAACGGGGCATCGGCGATGCGCAGGAACGGATTCGAGGTCATCAGGATGAACAGCACGAAGGCGACGGCGATCCAGGACTGGACGCCGAGCACGTTGGCCTTGAGCCTTGCCGGCAGATTGCCGCCGAACAGGGCGACCAGCGCGCCGAAAACGCTGAGGATGAGCACCCACAGCAGCATCGAGCCTTCGTGGTTTCCCCACACGCCGGTGACCTTGTAGACCAGCGGTTTGAGCGAGTGCGAGTTCTCGAATACGTTGACGACGGAGAAATCGGAGCGCAGGTAGCAAGCGACCAACGCGCCAAATGCGATTGCGATGAAACCGAATTGCGCGAGCGCGGTCGGACCGGCGACGCCCATGAGCACGGGATCGTTGCTGCGCGCGCCGATGATCGGCACGCAGGCCTGCACCAGGGCGAGGCCCAGCGCCAGCACCAGGGCGTAATGGCCGAGCTCGGCGATCATCGCGCCCTCCCCTGCGGAGCTGAACCAACCTTCTTCTCGTAATCGTCCTTCCAATGGCCTTGCTTCTTCAAGGCCTCGGCGACCTCCTTCGGCATGTAAGCCTCGTCGTGCTTGGCGAGCACGCTGTCGGCCTTGAACGTGCCGGACGGCTCGAGCGCGCCCTCCGCCACCACACCCTGCCCTTCGCGAAAGAGATCCGGCAGCAGCCCCTGATAGGCCACCGCAAGCGTGCTCTTGCCGTCGGTCACGTCGAAGCGGACGGCGAGATTTTCGCCGCGCACGATGCTGCCCGGCGTCACCAGTCCGCCGATGCGGATGCGCACCCCCGGCTTGATGTGCTTCTCGACCACATCGGTCGGCGAATTGAAGAAGACGATCGAGTCCTTGAGCGCAACGAGCACCAGCGCGACCGCGAGCGCAAGCACGCCGAGCGCGGCGCCGATCAGGGTGAGACGTCGTTGCTTGCGGGTCATTGCGCCTTCTCTTGTGCCATCGAGTATCGGGCGGTCAGCCCTCGAGACCCAGTCCTTTGACCAGCTCGTCGAGGCGGCGCAGCTTGTCGGGGGCGCTGGCGAGCGCGCGCCGCGCATCGGCGGCGGCGGCACGCGCCTTGTCGCGCTCGCCCAGCACCACATAGGAGCGCACCAGGCGCAGCCACCCGTCGACATCGGAGCCGTCGCGATGCAGCCGCTCGGCCAGCCGCTCGACCATGCCGCGGATCATGAGGGCGCGCTGCTCGGGCGAGAGATCGGAGGCGGCTGCGACGTCGTCGTTGCCGGGGCCGGGCTTGCCTTCGACGCGGGCGAGCGCGCGGCGCACGAATTCGGCCCACGGCGCATCGGCGGCAGCGCCCTCGAGCATCGCGCGCCAGATCATCGCCGCCTGCGCATGGCGACCGTCCTGCTCGGCTGCAAGCCCGAGGAAGTAGCGCGCCTTCACGTCGCCCCCGTCGAGCGCGACCGCGCGCTCGAATACCACCTTCGCCTCTGCGGTCACGATCCCGTTGGCAGCGTAGACCAACGTCTCGCCGAGCGCGGCCTGATGCTCGGCGGTCTCGCCGTTGAGGCGAAGCACGTTGCGCCGCGCCTTCACTGCGTCCTCGACGCGGCCGAGCCGCAGATAGATCGGTGCGATCACCTCCCAGCCGCGGCCATCCTCGGGATTGCGCTCAAGGTGGGCCTCGACCTGCGCAATCAGGCTCTCGATCGATTGGTTCTGGTTGGCGACCGCAAGGCGGGTCTTGAGCGGCTGGTCCGGCAAGGAGGGCGAGCCGAGCCCGAGATAGAGCGCCGCGGCGCCGAGCGGCAGCAGGACGAGCGCGGCAATCGCCACCGCACGGCGGCGCCAGCTCGCCGAGGCGGCCGGCACCATGTTGAGCGCCGCGGCTTGCGCGTCGGCCGCGGCGATGAGCCGACGCGAGACCTCGACTTGCGCGGCCACCGCCTCGCTGTCCTCGATCCGCCCGGCCGCGCGGTCGCGCTCGATCTCGTCGAGCTGATCGCGATAGACGGCGACGTCGCTGCCGGAGCGCAGATGTCGCCCGCGGCGCGCAAGCGGCCACAACACGGCGAAGATCGCCACAGCCGTCATCAGCGCGAGCGCGAACCACACGGTCATGGCGTCAATTCACCGTTCGAATCCGACATTGCGGTGGCGACGCGGCCGAAAGCCAGGAGTTTTGTGTGATCGGGGGTCGCCCTGTGCGGTTACATCACGGCCACCGGTCCCCCGCAACGGGGAATGACCGGGAGAACCGCGACATGGGGAAGCGGCCGGGTGCGTAAATTTGCCGTAATAGCGATCGATCGGGCGCGGATTGATCGGCGATAAAGGCAAGAGGTCGGCTCCGGCACCCGCCGTCAAGCCCGCACGGCGGCCTTGCTGTGGACCGCGACCTCGGCGGCCTTGGTGAGCAGCGAAGCATATTCCTGTCCGAACACCTTGGCGCAGAAACGCACCGCGGCATCGACCTGCGACTGCCGGAACGGGCGATCCGCGGCGCCTGCGCTGCGCAGACCTTCGAGCAGCGTCTTGGTGCCGGTGTCGAGGTATTGCTGCAGCTCGCCGTAGGCGCGCGTCGTCATTTCGCTGATGGCAAGCTCGCTCGCGTAGTTGCGGCAGGCGCCGACCAACTGGATCAGCGCCTCGGTGTCGGCGATGTCGCCCAGATCGAGCGCCGTACCGGCGATGATCTCGCTTGCCGGACGCGGCCGCAGCAGGCGGCGCACGCGACCGGGCGCGGATTCGATCTCCGCCTTCAGGATGGTCGAAATTTCGGCCCGGATCGCGGCGAGCTGGCGGCCCCAGGGCGAGTCGACCGGAAGATCGAGCTCGGTGCGCAAGCCGCGGGCGGCGTCATGGATGCCCTTGAGCAGCGAGGTCATGGGAACGCTGCCGCCGCGCTTGAGGTCCGTCTTGAGCTCGCCGACCATCCGTTCGATCTCGGCGAGCACGATCGTAACTGCCGCTGCATAAGGCGTGGCGGCGATGCGGACGGCATCGTCGCTCTGCGCCGCCTTGACCGCCAGACGGATCAATTGCCACGGCGCCGCGAGCCGGCTCATCACCAGGACCAGCGCATAGGGCAAGATGCCGCCCTGCCCGGCCGCGGGAGAATCGAGCACCGCCTTCACGGCGTCGAGATGGGCGTCGGCGAGATTGCGAACGTGTCCGGGCAGGCGGTCGCCGATCAGCGCCAGCGTGTCCCTGGCCTCGAGGATGTCGTTGAGATCGCGCACGTCCTCGAGCGCCTTGGCAGTGCCGATTTGCCCGGCGAGCCTGCGGCCAGCCTTCTCGTCGGACGCCGCGGCGGCGAGCACGTGCTGGATGCGGTCGGCGACGCGGTCTTGGAAATCGCAGGTCAACCGCTCGCAGGCCGCGGAGTCGCCGCCAACCAGGAGAGCGCTGCTGACCTCGTCGGCGAAGGTCTTGGCTTCCGCCGGCAACAGGTCGCGACCGATCCAGGCCCAGATCGGCTCGAGCGACGCGCGCGCGATGCGGCCTTGATGCTTGTGCGCGGCGGTATCGTCGACCAGGAACGGCTCGATCGGACGGAAGAACAACCGGGCAGGATTGCCGATGCGCGGCGCCTGCGCGCCCGACTCGCGCACCGCCTGACGCACCTCTTGCAGCACGAGATCGCCGCCGGGGACTTCG
>WNGA01008963.1_pt1 | contig 13607 bp, 13 predicted proteins | sample 5400061 | NCBI WGS metagenome assembly WNGA01 (sample SAMN13153366, study PRJNA577476) | soil metagenome | isolation source: 100 cm soil or saprolite under grassland replicate 2 | place: USA:California | collected 2016-06-15 | reverse complement strand
CATCGTCGGAGGCATCCTGGGCTGTCGACTTGAAGATGTCGAAGGCGAGATTCGCTGGCTGGACAGGGTCGTGTTGCCCAAACCAGAGATGGTCGAGGCGACGGCCGCAGGGCTATATGAACTCAGGCGATAGCGCCATCCTGGCCATACTGGAGGTGACCCACTGAGGGAGAAGCTCCGCGACGTCTACGCCAAACTCGATTGGGCCGAAAAGCATATAGCTGATCTCCGTAGCCGTATCCGAGCCTATTTCCACAGCGACCCACCAGCGGTCAGCGGCGAACTTGAATTCGACTTTGATCAAAACAGGTCGGACTGGTCTGGAATCGTTTTCAAGGCTGTTGACGCGTCCATACCGCTGACTATTGGGGACGCGGCCGATAACCTCCGGGGTGCGCTCGACTACCTTGCCGGAGTCCTCGTCCGCGAGCATGGCAACGACCCGGTAGCAAACAAGACCCAGTTTCCGATCTTTGAGACACAACCACGCGATAAGTCCGGAGCGGCCAAGCCGCTGCACGTGAAGGGAGGCGTCAGCGACCAGGCGTTGAAGATCATTGCTGGGGTGCAGCCGTACAGCGCCCCGAATTGGCTTGACCACCCACTGTTGGTCGTCAGGCGCCTGGCGAACATCAACAAGCACCAATGTGTGCTCACCGGCACCAAGGAAATCGGCGACGTGATCCTTACTCATCCGGGGATTCAGCTCGCCCGCTACGCCGTCACCCTTGGGGAGGTACGGGACGACTACGCAGAACTTACCTTTACCTTGACCAACTCTCCAGCCGTACCAGAGCCCGGCGCCACCGCCTATATATTTGTTGAACATGCGAAAAACCAGCCGGTGGCGCCAATCAGAAGCCTCACGTATGCGGCGCAGTTTATCCGTGAGGCTGTCGTCAGTCCCATCGAGCGCACCTGCATCTGACCGTTCTCTCGGTAGCTGCGCGGTAGTAATGGGGTTCCAGTAGTTCTCGGGTGGGAAGCAACGCCATCGCAGGTCAACGGCTGTCGGCAGACCTGTGTTGGAAGGTCTCTGGGGGCGCTGACCAGCATTTCCGTTGATTCTTCGGCGAGTGCTACCGGGACCCCCGGGGTGGCCCTCTCAGGTCCTGAGGTCTCAGTAGTATCGGCGGCAGAAACCAACGGATAGGCAGCTCAAGGGGCTCCTGCCGGCCTATGCTCGAATGCCTCTTGTCGAGGTTCGGCCAGGCTAACGTTGTTTCTTCGGCGAGTACTACCGGAGCCCCGTCCGCGCGTCGGAAGGTTACCGAACGAGCGTTCGAAGACAAGTGGCGGCGGGGTAGTCCAAGGGGACGGTCAGGCTTCGTCGTGGGCTGCTGGCGGGGCCGCCGTGGGGCCGAGGCTCAGCGGTCAGCAGAGGTTAACCATGGTGCCCGGCGGACAGTCAAACCCGCAGGTAGACGGCCATATCGGCCGGTGGGGGAGGCACCGTGCCGTTTATGGCATGCAAGAGGCCAGGGGTTCGAATCCCCTCAGCTCCACCAGGCATTTCGCTTCCACCGCTGTCGCGCTTCCTGGCACTTGCCAGAGATTTGCCAGAGGATCACGCGCAGTGCAGCCTTCGTCACGCTTCGTGTTCGCCTAGCTGAGTCTCAACACTCGGCCAACGAGCCTCGACGCTGGACGCGATGCGAGAAGTCAGGGATGGCTGCCTCTCAACGCCTCGAGCACCTCGGCGCGCGTGCGTTCCACTACATACAAATGGCTCAAGAACACATCTGGCGACTCTTTGACCAGCATTTCGTAGGGCTCAGCCGGTGCCGGGTGGTCTTGCCGGATGAGGCCGGGATCGGCGCGACCCCGCACAGGTGCGCGAACGCGCCCTCGCTGCGCAGCCGCTCGGGGTTGTCCCCGGCCGCGACCAGCAGCGCAGCCGCCGTCTGGGTGCCCACGCCCTTGACCGCGGCCAGCGCCGGCGCCGCCGTGGCGACCAGCCGCTCCAGCTGGACGTCGAGCTCGGTGACCTCCCCGGTCAGCCGCCGCCAGCGGCCGGCGACCGACCGCAGCGCGAACTTGGCCGCGTCGGTCGGCGTGGCTGGCGCCTGGTCGGGCCGTAGCCGGGCCGCGGTGGTGACCAGCTCGGCCAGTGGCAGGCCGCGAAGCTGGGCCCGCAGGCCGTCGGGGGCGGTCACCAGCAGCGCGTTGAGCTGGTTGGCGGCCTGGGTGCGGGCCTTGACCGCCGAGCGGCGGGCCAGGCGCAGCGAGCGGATCACCTCCACCTAGCCGTCGGCGGCCTTGGGGGTGGTCGTGGCCGTGCCGGCCTGCACCGCTCGGGCGGCCGCGTGCGCGTCGAGGTCATCGGCCTTGCCCTGGCGCCGTCGGGCGGCCCGGTCGGGCCGGTCGACCTCGACCACGACGTGGCCGTGGGCGCGCAGCCAGCGCGCCAGCCCGGCGCCGTAGCTGCCGGTGCCTTCCACCCCGACGCGGTCCACCCTGCCCAGCGTGCTCGCCCAGGCAAGCAGCGCGGCGTAGCCGGCAGGGGTGGTGGGGATCGAGTGGGTGCCGAGCAGCCGGCCGGCGTGGTCCAGCGCGGCGGCTACGTGCGTCTCGGCGTGGGTGTCCACCCCGAGGGTGACGAGCGCCGCGGGGTCTGGCAGGGTGGGCAGGGCCACCGTCTTCCTCCTTGCTGGCGGGGTCGGTGGCACGCACCAGCCAGACGACGGACAGCACTGCGATGGGGCCTGTGGGCCAGGCTCTTATCAGGTCACTTCGTCGGACCGGTGGTGCCAAGGACACCCGCCCCGCACGGCCGACAGATCCGATGCAAGGCACAAGGCCGGTGGATCCACGAGCCAGGCCGGCGGAGCGGGCGCCTCGACCATCATCCTCGCAGTGGATCCAGGCCTAGTAGGAGGATCGCATGCCGCAGCGTGCTCGGAGCCAACGCCGGGAACGGCAGTACGACCATACCGAGTGCAACGGCAGGCTGGTATCGGTGACAACGATTCGGGCGGTCCCGCAGCCGCGGCGGTCTCGGCCTCGGCCCGGACATCCTCGACATGCGCTCTGCCCCCGGACGGCAACCCGCCCGAACCTCAATGACAACCGGCCAGGTCCAGTAAGGTCTCGTTGACGTCGAACACCTGCACACGGCGCATCAGCGGCTCCTCACGGCACGGCAACGCCTCGGCCGCCACCCTGTCCGTGGCCGGCGGCTCGCCGCAGCGTCGCACGCCGCCGTCGAGCCGCAAGCCGGTCAGGCACGCGCCAGCCTGCTGGCGGCCGGGAGGCTGGCGAGCGCCTCAAGGACCCGGTCGACGCTGAGGGCCTCCAGGCCTGGGTCGAGCACCTGGCCGTGCGGGGAACCGGACCGGCCGGCCCACAACGCCCGGTGCCAAGGTCGCCCCGGTGGTGGTCCCCAGCTGGCGGGGGAGACTGGCCCGAACAGCACCACCGAGGGGGTGCCCAACGCGGTCGCCAGGTGCGCCACTCCGGTGTCGCCGCAGACCACCCGTCCTGCCGCGGCGACCAGGCGGGCCAGTGCCAGCACGTCGCCGCCCGTACGGACCGCCGCCGGCAACCCGGCGGCGGCGGCGATCGCGCGGGCGAGCCCCGCCTCCCGCGGGCCGGCGCTGATCAGGACCGGCCGCCCCTTGCCGTGCTCGGCCCTGGCGACGGCGGCGAAACGCTCGGGGGGCCAGCGCCTTGCCGGGCTGCCGGCACCCGGGTGGACCAGGGTCGCGCCGGCCGCGTCGGCAGGCGCCGGGCCCGGCGGCGGGTCCAGGTCGAGGCGGCCCTCCTCGGCCGGGATCCCGCTCTCGGTCAGCAACCGGCACCAACGGGTCACCTCGTGCTCGTCGGCCCGCCAGCGCGGCGCCCCGGCGCTGGCCGGAACCGCGGGATGGGCGAACCCGACCAGCCGCTCTGGCGCGGTAGCGAGCAGGAGCTGATGGCTCTCCGGCCCGCGGCCGTGGAGGTTGACGGCCACGGCGGCGTGGTGGAGGCGTGGGCGGAGCGGGCCGTCCGCCAGGCCCGCGGTCGGCACCACCTCGTCGACCGCGCCGCTGAGTCTGGCCAGCGGCGCCAGGGCCGCCGGGCATGCCAGCAGCACGGGATGGCCCGGAAACGCGTCGGCGAGGGCGCGCAGCACGGGCACGCCGGTGAGCAGGTCGCCGAGGCCGAGGGCTCGCAGCGCCACCACTGGCCGGCCATTGGTCACGGCCACGAACTCTCGCGCGACGGCGTCACCACCAGCTCGCGGACCTCGCAGCCGGCCGGCTGCGAGAGCGCGAACAGCACTGCGGCGGCCACGTCCTCTGGCCGGTTGAGCTTGGCGTCGGGCGGTGGCTTGTACTGCTCGGTGCGACTGTCGAAGAAGGCGGTGTCCATGCCGCCCGGGACGAGCAAGGTCACCCCGACCCGGCCGGCTGTCTCCGCGGCCAGCGCGCGGGTGAACCCGACCACGCCGAACTTGCTGGCGCAGTAGGCGGTGGCGTCGCTCACGGCCCGCAACCCAAGGGTCGAGGAGACCGTGACCACCGCGCCGCAGGTCCGTTCCAGCCACGGCAACGCGGCACGCACGACGGCGGCCGTCCCGAGCAGGTTCACCTTCACCACCCGCTCCCACGCCTCGGCCGGCACCTCGGCCAGCGGGCCGCAACTGTCCACCCCGGCCGCGCTGACCACGGCGTCCAGGCGGCCGGTCCGTTCGGCCACCCGGCCGACGGCGTCCTCGGCCGCGCGGCCGTCGGCCAGGTCGACCAGCTCGTGCTCGACTCCGTAGGCCGGCTCGACCCGGTCCAGGACCACCGGTCGGCCCCGCCGGGCGGCGACGGCCGCGGTGATGGCCGCACCGAGGCCTGACGATCCCCCGGTCACCAGTACCACCCCGAGCCCGTCGGGTCGGGTCTGGTCAGTTGCCTCGTCAATGGTTGGCACGTCGAGCGACCTCCTTCATGAGCCTGGTGGTTGAGCGGTCAGGGAGGTAGGGCAGGACCACCGCCTGCCCGCCCCACGAGGCCAGCAGGGCGGCCTCGGGCAGGTCCGACAGGGCGCGGTCGCCGCCCTTGACGAAGACGTCGGGCCGCAGCCGGTCGAGGGCCGCCTCCGGGGTGGCCTCATCGAAGACGACCACCGCGTCAACGCATGCCAGCGCGGCGAGCACCGCCGCCCGGTCGGCCTGGCCGACCAGCGGCCGGTCCGGTCCCTTGAGCCGGCGCACGGACGCGTCCGAGTTCAAGCAGACGATCAGGCAGTCGCCGAGCACCCTGGCGCCCCGCAAGGTCGCCACGTGGCCAGCGTGCACCAGGTCGAAGCAACCGCCCGTGGCCACCACGGTGCCGTTGCGCGCGCGGACCTCGGCCAGCACCGTCTCGGCCCGCTCCCACCCCGTCGCGTCTGCCGCTTGGTGCGAGCGCGCCGCCGGCTGCCCGTCACCTCGGTGATCCGCACCTGGCCGGCCGCCCCGTGCCCGCACCTCCTCGCCCCGCGGGTTCCACGAGGCCGCGCCGCCGGCCGCGACGAAGGCCGAGGCGGCGGCGACCGCGCCGACCACCGCCTCCGACGGCACGGCACCGTCGGCAAGCAGCATCGCTGCGGTGGCAGCGAAACTGTCGCCGGCGCCGCAGGGATCGCCGCCTGGCGCGGGTCTCGCCGGTGCCATCAGCGGCGGTCCGGTGCCGCCCAGCAGCAGCGCGCCGCGGGCGCCGAGCGTGACCGCCACCCCGGCCGCGCGCCAGCGCTCCATCACGGCGCGGGCCCTGGTGGCCACCGCCGCCAGGCTGTCGCCGCGGACGCCGGGAACCAGCCGGGCCGCCTCGGCCTGGTTCGGGGTGGCCAGCCGCACCCCGGCCACCGGGGTAGCGCCCCTGGGATGGGGGTCCCAGACCACCGGGACCCGCGAGGGCGTCCGCCGCACCGCCTCACGCACGCTGGGCTGGGCCGCCACCCCGCGACCGTAGTCCGCGACCAGGACCGCACCGGCGAGGGCCAGGGCGCGCAGGCCGTCCGCACCGAGGGGGCCGACCGTGCCCAGCTCGCCGCCGCGGTCCATCCGCAGCAGCGAACGGCCTTCGGCCCTGACCCGGACCTTCTCGCACGTCGAACCGCTCAGGCCGAGATCGACCACCCGCACGCCAGCGCTGGCGAGCAGCTTGGCGAGCTCGTGCCCGGCCGGATCCTCGGCGAGTGCGGTGATCAGCACCACTTCACGCCGGCCGTCGCGAGCGGCCAGCACGGCGGCGAGGCCAGCACCTCCCGGCCGGCACCGCTCGTCGGGCTCGTCCACCACCGGGACCGGCGCGTCCGGGGCGAGCCGCTCGACCCGCCCGTCGAGGTCGCGGTCAAGCAGGGTGTCGCCCAGCACCACCAGCGGGCCGCTCATCCTCGGCCTCCCCAGGTGAGCTGCCGCGTCGCCACCGGCTTCCCGGCCGGGTGCGCCGTGCTGGCCACCAGACCGCCGTACACCTTGAGGGTGGAGCGGGCGATCCGATCCCAGCCGTAGCGGCGCCGCGCCCGCCGCGCGCCGGCCCGGCCTAGCACCGCCCGGCGGTCCGGGTCGGCCAGCAGCGCGGCCAGGGCCACGGCGAGTTGATCCGGGTCGCGGGCGGGCACATGCAGGCCGGTGACGCCGTCGACCACGCTGTCGACCAGGCCGCCGACGGCCGAGGCGACCACCGGCACGCCGCAGGCCATGGCCTCGAGTGGGACGATGCCAAAGGGCTCGTACCACGGGACGCAGACGACCACATCGGCCGAGCGCAGCAGCGCGGGCAGGTCCGCCTGGTCGACCCGGCCGAGCAGCCGGACGCGATCCGCGACGCCCAATTCCTCGCCGAGCGCGACCAGGCGGCGCGCCTGGGGGTCGCCGGCCAGCCGGCTCGCCTCCGGGCCGCCGGCCACTACCAGCTCGGAGCCGGGGACGGAGGCGAGCGCGCTGATGGCGTTGCCGATACCCTTGCGCTCCACCAGCCGGCTCACCACCACCAGGCGGTGCCGGTCGGGCGGGGGTGGCGCCGCCGGACCGTGCGGGGTGAACCGGTCGAGGTCGACGCCGCATGGCACCACCGTGGTGCGGCGCAGGTCGGCGCCGAGCCGGACCAGCTCGAAGACCTCGTCCGAGCAGGTGGCCACGATGGCGTCGGCCTGGCGGACGATGGCCCGCTCGGCCGCGATCCGCTCGGGAGGGCTGGTGTCCTTCGCGCCCTGGTGGCGGCGCTTGACCACGCCGAGCGCGTGGAAGGTCTGCACCACCGGGAGGCCGAGCGGGTGGCCGGCGGCCAGGGCGGCCCGGCCCGACATCCAGAAGTGGGCGTGGACCACCTCGGGCGGCCTGGCCAGCCAGGAGCGCCGCAACCGGGCGGCGAACTCGTCCATGTACGGGAGGAGCTCGTCCTTGGGCAAGCGTTCCTGCGGACCGGCGGTTACGTGCTCCACGGTCACGCCTCGGGCGAACCGCACCCGATCAGGCAGGGCCGGGTGGTCTCTCCTGGTGTGGACGACGACCTCGGCGCCCCGCCGCGCCAGGGCGGTCGCCAAGGCGGCGACGTGGACGTTCTGGCCGCCCGCGTCGACGCCGCCGAGCACGGCCAGGGGGTTGGCGTGCTCGCTCACCATCGCGATCCTCACCGGACCACCTCCCCGAGGAGTCGGTCCCAGTCGGCCAGGAACCGGCCGAGGCCGTAGCGGTCCAGGGCCGCCGCCCTGGCGGCCTTTCCAGCCACCCGGGCGGCCTCGGGATCGGTGGCGAACCCCCGTGCCGCCTCCACCAGGGCGTCGACCCGGGTCGAGATCGCGCCGGCCGCGGGCGGGACCGCCTCGACCACTTCGGTGGTGGCCAGGGCGACCACCGGCATGCCGAGGTGCATCGCCTCCAGAAGCGACAGGCCAAGGGAGGTCCAGCGGACCGGGTGGAGGTAGAGGCGGCGCCTGGCCATCTCCGCGAGCAGCCGCTCGTGGGGCAGGTCACCGGCGGCCCACACCGGCGGCCCGACCGCGTCGCTGCCGATGCCGAACAGATCGACCGGCACGGCCGCGGCGAAGCGAGGGAGCAGGTCGGTACCGGTCACGCGGCCACGCCGCGCGGCCTCGTTCAGCACCGCGGCCGCGCGGGACAGCTCGCCGGTGTAGCGCTCACCCGGGTCGGGGATGCCGTGCTCGATCACCCGGGTGGGTGTGCCGCGAGCGTCCCAGAACAGGTCGTTGAAGTGGGTGACGTGGACGATCACGAGGTCCCCGCGGCCGGCTGCCGGATGGCGGAGCGCCGCGATCCGGCCCTGCGGGGCGTTATGCTCGACGTACACGGCCGGGACGTCCCTGCCTGGCCGGCGCCCGCCGAGCCACGCCTCGGCCAGCCCGTCCAGCTCCTCGGGGCGCTGTAGGACGACCACGTCGACGTCTGCCGTAGCCGCCGCCTCGGGGGTCACCTCGACAGCCGCGTCGGGCCAGGCGTAGGTGCGCGCCCGGCCGCGGCCGTCCGGTCCCCTGCCGGGCAGCACCGGAACCAGATAGGTGTGCCGGCCATGGACGAACGCGGTTGTCCAGGCGCCGTGGACGTGCCAGAGCAGCACCCTCATGCCGGCACCGCCTGCTCGCCGGTGCCGAGGACGAGCTGCTCGATCGCGGCCACGACCTGCTCCACCGTGACCTCGTTGAGGCAGGGATGGCCTGGCACGGGACAGGTGCGCGCGCGCGAGCCGGCGCAGGCGGCGTCCTGCTGACCGAGCAGCAGGTGCGGGACCTTCCATGGCCGCCAGCGCGCCGCCGGGACCACCGGGGCGAACAGCGACACCACTGGGGTGCCGACCGCGGCGGCCAGGTGCGCCGGCCCGGTGTTGCCGACCACCACCGCGTCCGCCCCAGCCAGGACCTCGGCCAGCGCGGCGAGGTCGAGCTGGCCGCCGAGGTCGGCGACCTCTGGCCGGGCCGGACCGGCAACCAGCGCGGTGAGGTCCCGCTCGCTCCGCCCGCCGGTGAGCACTACCCGCCGTCCCCGCCGGCTCAGCGCCCGGACCAGGGCGGCGTTCCGCTCTGGCGCCCAGGTACGGGCAGGCACGGCGGCCCCCGGGTGGACCACGACATAGCCGGCGCCGGGCCAGGGCAGCGGCGGCGAGTCGATGGCACGCGGCCGGCGCACGGCCAGACGGCCGTCGTCGCCGTCGGGCAGCCGGTAGCCGAGCGTCGCCACCAGCGACAGCGCCCGCTCCACCTCGTGGACGTCCTCGTCCACACGGTGGCGGACGTCGAGCAGGGACCCCGGATAGTCCACGCTGACCGCCGCGATCCTCGCCACCCCGGCGAGCCGCAGCAGCAGGGCGAGTGGCAGCGGGCTCTGGTGGAACGAGGTCAGCACGATCGCCTCGCCGATCTCGCGCGCTGCCAGTTCGGCGACCAGCGCCTCGATGCCGGCCCGGCTCACCGGCGGCGCAGGGGCGTCGATCCAGGGAGCCGGCGCGGTGAGCACGTCGTCGACGCCTGGGAGCAGCTCCGCCGCTGCGCGGCCGCGCGGCCCGCAGAGCAGGGTGACGCGGGACGCGCCGGCCGCGACGGCACGCACCGCCGGGCCGGCGAGCAGCACGTCGCCGGTGCTGTCCTGCCTGGCCACGAGGACGTGAACGGGCCCGCTCACCTGGGCACCGTCCCCACATCGAGGACCATGGCGACCGCCGCGGCCAGGTCCCCGGCGACGGCCGGCGCCGCGGCGACCTCATCGGGCCTGGTGACCGGGGTGGGGACCAGCACGGAACGGGCGCCGGCGGCGCGGGCCGCCTCCACGTCGGCGCCGACGTCGCCGATCACCACGCAGTCGCGCGGGTCGACGCCGAGGGCGGCGGCCGCCTGCTCCACCAGGCCGGGCAGGGGCTTGCGGCAGCGGCAGCGGTCGTCGGGTCGGTGCGGGCAGAGCAGCCACGGCCCAAGCGGTCCGAGCAGCTCCTCGACCCGGCGGTTGACGGCGTCCACCTGCGCGCGGGTGACCAGCCCCCGGCCGATCCCGCTCTGGTTGGAGACCACCGCCGTCGGGACGCTGGCGGCCCGCAGCCGCGCCAGCGCCGCGCGGGCGCCTGGCCTCAGCGTCACCAGCTCGGGATCGCCGTTGTAGGGCACGTCCTCCACCAGGGTCCCGTCACGGTCCAGCAGGACCGCGGCGGGCTTGCCGACCGCGCGGCGGCCCTCTGGCCGCCGCCGGGCGGCGGCCAAGCCGGCGAGCCAGTGCCATGACGCCGCCGGCGGGATCAGGGCGCTGGTGGCCAGCATGGTGGCTACCTCGGCGGGGGTGTGGGGGCCAGGGGCGATGCGTGCCCAGGCGAGCTCGCCGGTGCCGGCGACCCAGCCGGCCGTGGCAGCAAGGGCGAGCCACCGCCGTCCGGCGGCGAGGGCGCCGGGGGCGAGCAGCGCGGCCGCGGTCACCGCGAGGTGGCGTGCCCGCCGCCCGCGGGGCACCCCGGCCGCGGCCCTCCAGCCGGGGCCGTGCAGCGCCCGCATCAGCGCGTCGTCGGCATTGCCGGCCTGGAGGCGGACGCTCACCAGCCAGTCGGCCGCCCGCACCGGGTGCGTGGCGGTGCGCCTGCCAGCCACGATCTGGTAGCCGGCGCGGACGACGCGCAGGCCGAGGTCCGCGTCCTCCCGATAGGCGCGCGGGAAGCGCTCGTCGAACCCGCCCAGCTCGTCAAGGACCGAGCGTCGGTAGGCGAGGTCGGCGGTGATCCAGCGGGCGCCTTCGAGCCCGTGGACGTGCCGCTCCCAGTCGGTCGGGCGCCGGTCGGCGGGCAGGGGCACGCGCAGCACGCCCTGGCTCCCCGCCACCTCCGGCGGCAGGCCGGCGAGGTCGTCGGCCAGGTCGGCCGCCCAGGTAGGCCCTGGCACCACGTCGTCGTCCAGGAAGGCGACCCAGGGCGCGGTCGCCGCCCGCCGGCCGGCGTTGCGGGCCGCCGCCGGCCCGCCGCCGGGACCGCGGAGGACCGTTACCCGGCCGGCGAGGGATGGCGGCCACGCGAGGAGCGGTGGCAGGTCCTGGTCACGGCGGTCCCAGACCAGCACGACCCGGCCTGGCAGGTGCTCGGCCTGCGCGCCCAAGGCGTCCAGGAGGGTGGCGAGCGACGGGCGGCCGAGCGTCGGGACCACCACGTCGAAGCGGGTGACCGTGGTCATCGTTGGGTGAAGGCCGTGCGGCGGACGATGAACGCGCCGAGGGCGAGCAGGTCCACCGGTGCCGAGCCGAAGCACTCGAGCGCGTCCCTCGGATCGTCGACCATCGGCCGGCCAGCCGTGTTGAGGCTGGTGTTGACCACCACCGGCACGCCCGTCCTGGCCTCGACCTGCTCCAGGACCCGGGCCATCAGGGGCTCGTCGGCGCGGTCGACGGTCTGGATGCGGGCGCTGCCGTCGACGTGGACGACGGCAGGGATGCGGTCGCGCCACTCCGGCCGTACCCGGTGGGTGAACAGCATGTACGGGCTCGGCAGCGGTCCTTCGAACACCGCCGTGGCCCGCTCGGCCAGGACCATCGGCGCGACCGGCCGGAACTGCTCGCGGCCCTTGACGTCGTTGAGCCGCTCCAAGTTCTCGGCGCGGGTGGCGTTGGCCAGCAGGCTGCGGTGCCCGAGCGCACGCGGGCCGTACTCGCTGCGGCCTTCGAACCAGGCCACGATGGCGTCGTCGGCCAGCGCCTTGGCGACCGCTCCGGCCACGTCGGGCGGTCGCTCGTAGGAGACCTGGGCGGCGGCCAGCCAGGCCTCGAGCTCGTCGTCGCTCCAGCCGCGGCCGAGCGCCGCGGTGCGCATGGGCGCGACCTGGTCGCCCAGCGCCTTGGCGAGGTGCAGGGCGGCGCCGAGGGCGGTGCCGGCGTCGCCAGCTGCGGGCTGCACCCAGAGGTGCTCGAAGGGGCCGTGCTCGGCGAGGTAGGAGTTGGCCACGCAGTTCAGGGCGACCCCGCCGGCCATGGTCAGGACCTGGTCGCCGGTCCGCCGGTGGAGCCAGCGGGCCAGGTCCAGCAACACCTCCTGCAACCGCATCTGCAGGCTGGCGGCCAGGTCGGCGTGCTCGGCCGTCCAGCCTTCGCTGTGCTGGCGGCGCTTGGCCATGGCGGCGAGCTCGATGGGGGCCACCGTGAAGCCGCCGTCACCGCTGGTCCGCACCGCCTCGCGGAACTCCGGGAGGAAGGCCGGCTCGCCGTAGGCGGCCAGGGCCATCACCTTGTACTCGTCGGAGGAACGCCGGAAGCCAAGGTGGTCGGTGACCTCCTCGTAGAGCAGCCCGAGCGAGTGGGGCAGCTCCTGCGCGGCCAGGATCTCCAGCTCGCTGTCGACCGACCGTCCGGCCAGGTGCGAGGCACGCTCGCCACGGCCGTCGAGGACCAGGACGCTGGAGGACGGCCACGGCGCCGCCAGGTGCGCCGAGGCGGCGTGCGCCAGGTGGTGGGGCACGAAGCGGACGCAGGCCGGGTCGAGGCCGGGCAGCGCGGTGCGCAGGAACAGCGGCGCCCGCTCGGCGTACAGGGTGCGCAGCCCCTCCCAGCCATCGGCGGTGAGGTCACCGCCATGTGGAGGCGCAAGGCTCGGATCGTAGGAGTAGGCGACCGCGTCGAGGTCGTGGGGCGCGAGGCCGCCTGCCTCGAGGCACCAGCGGGCCGACCGCTCGGGCAATTCCCAGGTGGCTAACGGCACCGGCGGCTTGCCGTGCTTGCGCCGGGTGAACCGCTCCTCTTCGGCCGCGGCGACAATCTCCCCGTCGACCACCAGCGCCGCAGCCGGATCATGGAACACCGCGTTAACGCCGAGTACCCGCATTGGTCCCCGCCCCAAAGGACGACATAGGACGGGATCGCCAAGGCCGCGGTCCGGGGTCCTGTCCGTCTCGATACGCCGGGCCGGGTGCAGGGGCCTGGCAAGTGCTACCGACCACAATGAGTAGCCAGAGCACGGAGAAGCAAACTACCTAGATGCAACTCACTTCTCGGCGGCGGATCCCAGACCGCGGAAGCCCTGGCTGAGCTGCGGGAACCGGCGCGAGACCGCCGACTTGGACGTGCTGCTCGCCGTCTGCTCCACCGGGATGCCGACCGGCTCAAGCCCGGCGGCGTAGCGGCGGGTCGACAGCTTGGGTGAGCATCCGTTCCACCGCGAGCTGGTCCAGCAGGTGCGTCCCAGCGAACGCCTGCCAGGTCGGCAGCGGCAGCTCGCCGGCACCATCGACGCGGCGCGCGCGGGCGGTCGACCCGCACCCCTACTGGTCGAGCAGCTTGGCAGTTGCCCGACACCCACCACGCGGCAGCCATCAGGCGGGGACCGCCACCCCAACTTCTACGGAACCTGGGACAACCTCCCGGCCACTGGTTTGAGCGAGTAGCCCGCAGGCGTCCAACTATCTGGAGATTTCTTTCGCCGAGCGGTGGCATCCAGGGCCTAGACCTCGCCCGGACATGAACCCTGATCTGGCGACGGCTGTGGCCTGCCCGGCTCCTAGGCGCCTGCTGGCCGGCCTGCCGACCATCCCGCCAGGCCTTGGCAAGCAAGAAAGGCTGGTAGCGCCATGCCGATCGACCCCTCCGGCCTCGCCAAGAGCATCGGCGCCTTGCATACCCTGGACCCACGACGCGGCCTGGCCCCGACCCTGCAACAGGTGGCGGACGCGGCCAAGCAGCTGTTCGG
>WNGA01008961.1_pt1 | contig 13607 bp, 13 predicted proteins | sample 5400061 | NCBI WGS metagenome assembly WNGA01 (sample SAMN13153366, study PRJNA577476) | soil metagenome | isolation source: 100 cm soil or saprolite under grassland replicate 2 | place: USA:California | collected 2016-06-15 | reverse complement strand
CGCTCGAAGTCCTCGGTCGGGTAGGCTGACTGCGCGACAGCCATCGCCACCTCGAGCTGCTGGATCACCGTGACCATGTGCTCGCGTGTAGCCTGAAGCTCGGCCACGACGGCGTCCCGGCTGGCTGTCAGCCCGCCCAGAACCCTGTCCCGGTCGGCCTCCGCGTGGCGAAGCACCTCCATGGCCTGCTGGCGAAGACGTTCGGCCTCGGCCTCCGATTCCCGCTGGATCTGGGTGGCCAGGTGGCGGGTCTCGTCCAGGCGATGCTTCGACTCGTCCTCGGCATCCCGACGGATCTTTTCGGCCTGCTGGTCCGCCACTTTCAGGAGCTCGGCCATGCGCCCGGCGAGCTGGTTGTACGCGTCGTCGCGCGCCATCGTGTACCTGCGCCTGGCCGAGTCTCGCTGGGAGACGGCGTCCTCCAGCTCCCGCTCCAGAGTGTCGACCTTCGCGGTCAGTTGCAGGAAGTACCCTCGGACCTGCTCGGGGTCGTAACCGCGCAACACCTGGGTGAACCTCGGTGAGCCATCCGCATCCGGTGGCCCGAACAATTCGAGGTCGGCGGTGGACATGAGACCTCCTTCCGATTGGGGAGCTCGGAACAGCTCGCGTTCCCAGTCCAGATGCCTGACCTGCCGAATCTAGCTGCGCAGATCCGGAATTCAACGACCTCCGGGACCTTTTCTGTCTCCCGCGCGGACCTCGTTGCTGCTATCCCCTGTGGACCCCCTCCGAGTCCAGCAACTCACGGGCCCGGAGGGCAAGGAAGAACGCCATCCGATCCCTCGCGGATGACAAGTTCCGTCCGGTCAACTCCTCGACCTCTCGCATGCGATAACGGAGAGTGTGGCGGTGCACGTGATGAACGGCACGTCGTACGGCACCTCGAGTATGGGGAACGCGGCACGGTCGGCCGCCTCGACGAGGGCTCGAGGCACCGAGCGAAACGAGAACCCCGTCCCGAAACCGAGCCCGGCGAGTTCCGCCTTGCGCAAGCGATCCATGTACGCTCTACGTCGCGTGTCCAGAGCGTACAAACCGCCGTCCGGCCTTTCCCCGGGCGGACCTGACACGCCCCGAGGGTGCAGGTCACACTGAGGCCCAACCCACATCGCTGGAGGCCACATGGACATCCCCCAAGAGCGACGGCTCCTCACCGAGATCCCCGGACCGAAGTCACGCCAGTTGCTGGAACGCCGGGTGGAGGCGATTCCGCGCGGGGTCTTCTACACCACCCCGATCTTCGTGGAGGCGGCGTCCGGAGCGATCATCCGTGACGTCGACGGCAACAGCTTGATCGACCTGGGCGCCGGCCTGGCGGTGCTGAACACGGGCAACGCCGATCCAGCCGTCGTGGAGGCTGTCCACGAACAGGCCGACCGATTCACCCACACCTGCTTCCACGTGACGATGAGTGAGCCCTACGTGGAGCTGGCGGAGCGACTCAACTCGTTGACCCCGGGAGACACCCCCAAGAAGACGATGTTCGCCAATTCCGGCGCTGAGGCAGTGGAGAACGCGGTGAAGATCGCCCGCTACTACACGAAGCGCTCGGGCGTGGTGGTATTCGACCATGCGTTCCACGGGCGCACGCTGCAGGCGATGACCATGACCGCGAAGGTGTCCCCCTACAAGCAGGGTTTCGGGCCCACGGCCCCCGACGTGTACAGGTTGCCGTTCGCCTATCCGTACCGCTGCCCCACCGGTGGCTCGACGCCGGAGGAGTGCACCGACACCTGCGCCGCCTATTGCATCGACGAGATGGACAAGCACATCGGCCCGGAGAACATCGCCTGCCTGGTCGTCGAACCTGTTCAAGGCGAGGGCGGCTTCGTCGTCCCGGCCCCCGGGTTCCTGCCCAGGCTCGCCGAGTACTGTGTGGGTAACGGAATCCTGTTCGTCGCCGACGAGGTGCAGACGGGGATCGGCCGTACGGGCAAGTGGTTCGGGATCGAACACGAGGGCATCGTCCCCGATCTCACCACGATGGCGAAGTCGCTGGCGGGCGGGCTTCCCCTGAGCGCGGTGACCGGTCGGGCAGAGGTGATGGAGAGCGTGCACGTGGGCGGGATCGGGGGGACCTTCGGAGGGAACCCACTAGCGTGCGCCGCTGCACTCGCCGTGCTGGCGACCGTGGAACGCGAGGGCTTGCTTGGCCGAGCGAAGCGGATAGGTGGCGTGTTGATGTCCAGGCTCGGGGAGATGGCCGAACGGTATCCCCTGATCGGAGACGTCCGGGGCCGCGGGGCCATGGCGGCGATGGAGCTGGTCGAGGACAGAGAGACGAAGACACCGGCCAAGAGCGCCACGGGGCGGCTCATCGAGGAGTGCTATAAGCAGGGCGTGGTGATCCTGAAGGCCGGCACCTACGACAACGTCATCCGGGTGCTCCCTCCGCTCAACATCGGCGAAGACCTCCTGGGGGAGGGGCTGGACGTGCTGGAAAAGGCCCTGGCCAGTACAGAGGAAGCAGCGGGGTGACCGCCCTCTCCCAGGACGAGATCGAACGCGCACTGGCGGCCGGCCTCCCGGGCTGGCGCTACGACCGCGGCGAGATCTTCAAGAACTTCAAGTTCCCCTCGTTCATGGATGCCATCGCGTTCATCGATCGGATCGCCGAGAAGGCCGAGGCCGCCAACCACCACCCGGACCTGGAGAACCACTACAACCGTGTCCGCGTGGCACTGCACACCTGGTCCGAAAGCGCCGTCACCGACAAGGACATCGCTCTCGCCCGCGAGATCGAAACAGTGGCCTCTCCGAACTGACCCGTCGAGGCGGCTGCGTGTCGCCGCCGACCCCACTCGCTGCGGCTCGACTCGCGCCAGGGGTCCGCGTGCTCGCTTCGCTCGACGTGCGGAAGGGCAGCTCGCTCGCCTCCGCTCGCGGGGGCCTCCGGCGGCTCGGCGCCGCCTCGCCGTCTCAGCGGGAGCGTCAGTGCGAGCCGCGGGCGTTGGGCGGTGACCCTTTCGGTTTGAGCACCAATCTGTCGTGGGGCTCCTCGATATCGACGAGCCCTTCCAGGTCAGCTTCCACGTAGATGGTCGCAGGGCCGAGAGCGACCTCTCGATCCTCCGGCGCGGGTTGGTCCGTCAGTAGTGCTTGCACCGCGCCGCCGACTCTGGCCAGCCGGATCTTCGCGTCGGGGTTGAACCGCCGGGCGGCCTCATCCGACTTCTCGAGGATCTCCCTGGCCCACTCCGTGAACTCTATGGGCATGCACCGATCCTACCGGGCCGCGCAGGGCCTATGACCACCGCCGCTAGCTCACAGGGAACGGTGGCTGCCACCACCATGGGACGTCGGACGCTTCCAGGCTCACCAACCACTTCACCCACCAGAAGCCCCGCCGGCCTGGAGCGACGATCCTCGCCGGAAAGCCGTGGCCGGCGGACAGAGCTCGCCCCCCGACCTGGACCGCTAGCCACAGCTTGGAGGCATCCCCGACCGGGAAGCGCCTGCTGTAACCGGTTACCGATCGGGCCAGGATGCTGCGTCCGTCGGCCGCCGACGGCAGCAGACGCTCCAGCCTGACCCCCTGCCATTCCTGTTCCGCGTACCACCCGCCCGTGCAATCGATGGTGGCCCGCACCGGCTCCGATAGAGCGTTCAGCTCCTCGAGCGAGCGCGTTTCGAACGCTCCATCGCCAGTTCGCAGCGACAGGCGCCACTCCGCTCCGTCGACCTCGGGCACGCCGTCGAACAGCCACTGAGTGACGGGCATTTCCTCTGGCCGAAGCGACCCGGATTCGTACGACCCGGTGAGTCGCCGAGCCCGGCCCGGAAACCCCGCCGCCCGGACGAGGCCCGCGACACTGCCATAGGTCACGACGGAACCACCCAGCAGAAGCCCGGCCCGGAGGAACGCCCGTCGAGACAGGTCGGTGCGCCGAAACCGCATCCTGCGGGCCATCACGTGCCACACCCCGAACGGTAGGCATGCGATGGCGGCGCCGACGTGGACCTGCATGGCCGTGAGGCCTCCGCCCCACGCGCGAAGCAGCCCGGTACCGTGCCCGATCCCCGCCGCCATCGCGATGGCCACGAGCAGGGCGAAAGTCATCGAAGCGCACGCCCCGGAATGGTGGCGCTTCAGGCCTCTCCTGGCGATGACGGACTTCCAAGGTGTGAGGATGAGGATCCCCAGGCCGCTCGCTCCATGCCCGACCACCGCCCACCGGGCCCAGCCGTTTCCCAAGGAGAACGCGAGCATGCCCGTCCCCATGGCAACGGCAAGCAACCCGAGGAGAGCGAGATTCGTCCGGCGCCCCGCCACACCACCATTGTCTGATGGCTCGGCACATTGCGAGACGAGCTGGTTGCCGGTGGCTGCCGGGAGGCGGATACTCCCTCCAGCCGACCAAGCCTGCCGAGGTGGCCCGGCGGGCCGATCCGGTCGACCGGTCCACGAAGGAGGAATCGAGCCGACCATGGGCGTGCCGTTATGGCCCTCGCACCCCGTCGCCGCGTCAGGCGTTTCTGGACCTATCTCAGATCGGAGCGGCGCACGCTCCGGCAGGGCTTCGTCGCGCTGCTGCTCGGCGCGCTGACCTCGTTCGTCGCCGGCATCACCCTCGCCAACATCACCGAAACGCTCAAAGAATTGCCCGGACTGCTGATCTTGATCCCGGCGATCCTGGGGATGCGCGGCACCATCTTCGGGGCGATCGGGGCCAGGCTCGGGACCAGCACCCACGCAGGCCTGTTCGAAGTGTCACGAGAGCGTTCGGGTATCCTCTATCAGAACGTCTTCGTAGGCGTTACATCGACGTTGTACTCCTCGCTGTACCTGGCCGCCCTGGCAAAGCTCTCTGCGGTGGCATTCGGACTCCCATCCACCTCATTCTTGAAGTTCGTCACGATCTCGGTGGTCGGAGGGGTGGCCGACTCGGCCATCATCCTGGTGCTCACCATTCTCCTTTCGATCGTTTCGTATCGGCGTGGCTACGACCTCGATGCGGTGTCGACGCCCGTGGTCACTGCCGCGGCCGACATGACCACCGTTCCACTCATCTACGCGGCCACGTTCCTCACTCGCGTCGGGTGGCTGAACACAACCCTGGCCCTACTCAGCATCATCCTCGGCCTGTACGCCATCGCCAGGGGAGCCTTGACCGACCTGCCGATCGCCCGGCGAGTGTTCATCGAGATGGCCGCGGTCATCATGCTGACCCCGATCCTGGACATCCTGGCAGGAACGGTCGTGGAGGCCCGACTGGAGCGGTTCACTGCGCTTCCCGGGCTGCTCTTGCTGGTGCCTCCTTTCGTGGCTACGGCCGGATCCCTGGGTGGCATCCTCTCGTCACGCCTCTCTTCGAAGCTCCAGCTCGGCCTGATCACGCCCCGCGGCCTTCCCGAGGGGTTGGCCTATCTGGACAGCTCGCTTATCGTTGCCTTCGGGGTCGTGGTGTTCACGTTCATGGGCGCACTGGCACTCGGGTACAGCGTGCTGGCGAACAAGGCCTACCCTGGAGCGACAACCATGGTGTTCGGAACCCTCCTTGCCGGACTGATGGCGACCGTGATCGCCATCCCGGTCGCCTATTACATCGCCGTGATCACTACCCGCTTCGGCCTGGATCCCGACAATCACTCCGTGCCCATCATCACGAGCGTCATGGACCTGAGCGGGATCATCGTCTTTCTCGCCGCTCTGGCAATATTTGGGGTGACACTCCATGTCTGACGAAGACGCACCGAGGAACGTCAAGGAGCTGCTGGTCGAGGCGAAGGATGTCTCGGAGCTGATGGTCGACCTGGCCTATGCGGCGGTCTTCTTCAGTGACGAGCATCTTGCCGAGGAGGTCGAGGTCCTGGAGGAACGCATGGACGGCTATCTCCGACGCCTGCGCGAAGTAGCCATGCTGGCCGCCCGTTCTCCCGAGGACGCCGAGGCCATGGCTGGCGTCCTGCACATCGCGGCAGCCATGGAGAAGATCGGTGATGCGGCTTCGGACATCGCCCGGGTCATCCAGGCCAAGCTCGGCATTCCGGCCGCCCTTCGACCGGATCTTCGCCACGCCGACGAGATCGTGGGGCGGGTGAGGGTCCGAGAGGGGGCGCCCTGCGTAGGCCGGACACTGAAGGACTTACTGCTGCCAAGCGAGACCGGGATGTGGCTCCTGGCCGTCCGCCGGGGGAGCGAGTGGGAATTCGATCCGCAGGCAGAGACGGTCTTGAACGAGGGCGACGTCCTGCTCTTCCAGGGCCCCGAAGAGGGAGTGAACATCATTCGAGCGATCGCAGGGGCACCGCCACTTCCTGAGGCGCCCGATACCGAGGGCGTCATGCCGTTGACCGAGCTGGACCGGGCCGTGGACATCCTGGTCGAGATGAAGAACTCTGCGGAGGTGGCCGTTGGCCTGGCCTATTCCTCGCTCCTGTTCAAGGACCCTGCGCTCGCCGCCGAGGTAGCGACGCTGGAGGCTCGGTCGGATTTCCTCCACGACGAGCTGGAATCGTGGGTCCTCAAGGCCGCGCCAGAGGCCCGAAACACGGACGAACTCAGAGGTTTGCTCCGGCTCGCCTACGCCAGCGAGTCGATCTTCGACGCCGCCCGGGACATGACTTGGTTGATCGAGCAGGGCGAGGAACTTCACCCCGTCATCCAGATGGCGCTCGAGGAGACGGAGGAGGTCGCCGCCGAGACCGTGATCGAGCCTGGGTCACGGGCCCAGGGCCGCTCTCTCAAGCAGCTGGAGCTCGAGACCGAGACGGGGATGTTCGTGCTCGCGGTGCAGCGGGGGAGAAGATGGATCTACCGGCCCCGGCCGCGGTTCGAGCTGGAGGCCGGCGACCGGGTCATATCTCTTGGCCCGGAGGAGGGCGTGGCCGAGATCGAATCTCTGGCCCGAGCGCCCGCCCACGCGGCGGAGGCGAGCCAGTAAGGCGGGCTACGGGACGGGCTGGCCGGCGGGCTCCCGGACGCCGGCCGGGAGGGAGAAACGCATCTGCTCGTCCACCGTGTGGAGCTGCTCCACGGTTCTCGCGCCCGTGGCCTTGAGCCAGTCGACCACCCGCTCCACGAGCCACTCGGGTGCGGACGCGCCCGAGGTCACCCCGACCGTGTCCCGACCCTCCAGCCAGGCCGAGTCGATCTCGGTCTCGTCGTCGATGAGATGGGCGGGGGTGCCGACCGCTGCCGACACCTCGACCAACCGCTTCGAGTTCGAGGAGTTGTCCGAGCCGATCACCAGGATCACGTCGGACTCCTTCGCCAGGTCCTTGATGGCTTCCTGGCGATTCTGGGTCGCGTAGCAGATATCGTCCCGGGGCGGCCCGTCGATGTTCGGGAACCTCTCCTTCAGGACTTCGATGACCGCGTTCGTCTCGTCGACGGAGAGCGTCGTCTGGGACAGGTAGGCCACGCGGTCCGGATCGACCACCTGGACCCTTCGGGCCTGTTCCGGCGAACCCACAAGGATGACGCTGCCCGGCGCCTCTCCGCTGGTCCCGACGACCTCCTCGTGCCCCTCATGGCCGATCAAGAGGATCGTGTAGTCGTCGCGGGCGAACCGTCGGGCCTCCAGATGGACCTTGGTGACCAGTGGGCACGTGGCGTCGATCACCGAGAGCCCCCGGGCCATCGAGTTCGCGTACACCCCTGGCGCCACACCGTGCGCGGAGAGGATGAGCACGGCTCCCTCGGGAGCTTCGGTCTCCTCCTCGACGAAGACTGCTCCCTTGCCTTCCAGGTCTCGCACCACGTGGATGTTGTGCACGATCTGCTTGCGCACATAGACGGGCGGGCCGTAGATGCGGAGGGCCCGCTCGACTGTGTCCACTGCACGCTCCACGCCAGCGCAGTATCCGCGCGGCCAAGCCAGGAGTATTCGCGTCGGCACGAATTTCATGGTACCCGAGCACAACTGGCCGAAGCCGCCGGCCCTGGCGATCCGCACGAAGTCTCCATTTCCCGCCGCTCGGACAGGAATTCCCCTGATCCATTTCGGGGTGACACCACTCCCCGTGGTCAGGTATCCCCGGCACCCCCCTGGACCCCGCGGACTGGACCTCCCGGTCGGGGTAGACTCAGGATCGCCGCTCGTACCTCCTCGAGCGAGGCGGCTTGCTCGTCGGCCTCTGGTAAAGGCCCGAGGCTGACGACCCGGACCTCCGGCTTGGCCTGCTTCGCGTTTGCTACGGCCTGAGGACCGAGCGCTGCATCGATCACCACAACGTCCGGGCGAAGGTCGGCCACCTGGGCTACCAGCTCCTCCAGTGAGGCCGACCCGCCGGTGAGTTCCCATTCCACGGCCATCGAAGCCCGCTTCAGCTCGCCCAGCCGTGCCCGATCGGCGGCGGCGCACAGCACGGTGAGGGCACGGCACATCTAGTGACGCACCTCCAGGGCTGGCTCCGGCGAGGGGGTCATCGCAAGCGGGGTGGTTCCGGTAACCCGTGGCAGGAGCCATTCGCGGATGGCGAAGTTGATCACCCCAGCCACGGGGATCGCGGCGAGGATGCCCCAGAATCCGAGCAGATCGGCCCCCAACAACACCGCGAGCAGGATCACTACCGGGTGCAGGTCCGTGGTCCCCTTCAACACGATCGGCGAGAGGATGAACCCGTCGATCAGGTGGGCGACCACGACGACGGCCAGGACGACGAACAGGAACGACGGCGGTTTGGTCAGCAACGAGACCAAGGCCACGGGGATCCCCCCGATCCATGACCCCAGCATCGGGATCAGGTTCGCCACGGCCACGATGACGCCGAGGATCAGCCAGAACGGCATGTGGACGGCCCACATCCCCAAGGTCGCGAGGATGCCCACCGCGCCGGAGACGATCAACCTGGCCCGCGCATAGCCCGAGACGATCCGGCGAACCTCCATCAGGGGCGGGCCCATCCGAGCGCGGCTGGCGGGGGGGATCAGGGCCACCATCCCCCGGGTGGTCTCCGGCAGCGACAAGAGGAGCAGGAACCCGAGCAGCCCCCCGATCAAGAGAACGAGGCCTGCGTGGGCCAGCTTGAGCCCGGCCGACGTCGCCGTCTGCAGAGCCTTGGGCGCGCTCCCCGCGTGATCACGGAGCCATCTCAGGCTGGCCTCACCCACCTGGTGCAATGCGGGGTTGGTCGAGTTCGCCAAGCGCTCGAACAGCCTGCCTCGCCGCAGCAACTCCGGCGACGATCCGGTGAGGTGCTGGAACTGATGGATCAGGACCGGGACCATGATGGACAGGGCAACGCCCGTCAGGGCGAGTGCCCCCACGAAGACGATGGTGGCGGCGAGGCGCCTGGGAACCCCAAGGCGGGCCAACCGACGGACCGCAGGGTTCAGGACGAGCACGACGATGGCCGCTACCACGAGGTAGGGAAAGACGCCGGCCACCCGAGAAAACATCCGAGCCAGGGCCCATAGCAGCACGAGTCCCCCGATCGTCGCCCACGCGACGACACCCCACCCCACCAGAAGGCGGGCCCGGCCCCACGGCGGCATGAGCCGATCGAGCTGATCACGCACGCTCTGACTGGCGTCTTCGATGTTCAGGAGCGTACCGCGTCCCCCATCTCTGTAAGCTCGCGTTTCGTGGCTGAACGAAGTGCTGCCGGGCCCGACCCGTGACGCTTCCCGAGCCCATCCTCTCGTTCTGGATCGCCTCTCTCAGGCTCCAAGCGGCCTTCCGGGACACGTCATGGGGAGCGGTCGTGACTGACTCGCGCTACCCCGGTGTGTACGAGGCGAACCATGGAAGCGTCCTGCGACTCGCCCCCACGCTCACCCTGGAAGACATACGGGCCGAGCTGGTCCCCGCGCTGGAACAAGCCGGCGCCACCCACGAGCACATCGAGATCATGGATGCGGACGAAGACAGCCCGGCGCTGGAGGAATTGCTGGCGTCACCGGGGGAGCACGACCCAGACGTGGTCATGGTGTACGAGGGCAAGGATTCGCTCCGGGATCAGAAGCCGGCATCGTCGGAGGTCTCCGACGGGATCCAGGTCGAGGAGATCGTGCAGGGTGATGACTCGTTCTGGCAGCTCTACCGGATGGTGCCGAACGAGTACGGCGAAACGCTTCCCGACTACGTCCTCGACCAGATGCTGGCTCGAGTCCAGGACCTGTTCGTACCAGCCGGTGAGCGGTTCTTCGTGGGGACGATCGAGGGCGCCATCGCGGGCGTGGTGAGTGTGCTCACTCTCGAAGGCGTGGCGTATGTCGACAACGTGGTGACGTTGCCCCAGTTCCGGGGCCGGGGGGTCGCCACGGCAGGGGTGATCCAAGCAGTATCGGCCAGCCTGGAGGCCGGCGCCGAGGCTGTCTTTCTGCTGGCGGAGGATGGCGGGGCGCCACAGCGCCTGTACGAGCGACTGGGCTTCGTCGTACGGAAGCGCTGCTACGGGTTCACCCGGCCGCTCCAGGGAGCGACATCGACGGGATGAAGGTCTTCGAGGAAGCTCGCATTGTGCATCCCATCCGATCCCGAGTAGGGTTGCCTCGTTCGAAACCACGCCGGGTGGTTGACGTTCCGCCTCGGCGGTTCGAACCCTGTTCCGGCTGGGTGAAAAGGGGGCCGGAGGCCTTCCCCCTAGTACGGAGGGCTCGTCGATGACCTGGGCAGGGGATCGTGACCTGGCGCGCGAGGCCGAGGAGCTCGCGGCGAAGCTCCCTCCGGTTCTCGCTCCGCTCGCGCAGATGGCCTTCAACTACCGATGGTCGTGGGCACCGGGCGGGCCCGACCTGTTCCGAGACATCGATCCGTACCGCTGGGGTATGCAACGGGAGAACCCCGTTCGTCTCCTGCTGCAGGCCCCCGCCGAATCGCTCATCCGGGCGGCGAACAATGCCGACCTGCTGCAGCGCGCCGACCGTGTCCATCGCACGATCAAGGAAGAGATGGCTGGGCCCGTCTCAGTGAGCTCGACCGATCGCCCGATCGCCTTCTTGTGCGCCGAGTACGGTATCCACCGCTCGCTCCCCACGTATGGGGGGGGCCTGGGGATCCTCGCCGGCGACATCTTGAAGGAGGCCTCCGACATGGCCCTCCCCCTCGTAGCGGTGGGGATCCTGTACCGCCAGGGGAACTTCCATCAGCGAATCGACCTTGGGGGGTGGCAGCACGAGTACTGGATCGAGACCGACCCGGACCGACTGCCGGCGGCGCTGGTGACCGGGTTCGACGGCCTTCCCCTCACCATCGAGGTTCCCCTTCGAGGCAGGGACGTCGTGCTGCAGATCTGGCGCGTGGACGTGGGCCGGGTGGCCCTGTACCTCCTGGATGCGGCGAGGCCGGAGAACTCCCGAGTCGACCGGTGGATCACGTCGCGACTGTACGTGGGCGACAGGACGATCAGGCTCGCGCAGTATGCCCTGTTGGGGGTGGGGGGGATCCGCGCGCTCCGGGCGTTGGGCATCGACCCCGCGGTGGTCCACCTGAACGAGGGGCACGCGGCGCTGGCCCCCCTGGAACTCGCCCGGGAGGAAGTCGCCTCGGGTCGTCCTTTCAAGGAGGCGTTGGCCGACGGCAGAGATCGGACGGTGTTCACCACCCACACGCCGGTCCCCGCCGGGAACGAGACCTACTCGGCCGAGCAGATCCGCGAAGTCCTGGGCGACCTCTCGTCGGCCCTGGAGACCGACGAGGGCACCGTGCTCGGCCTGGGACGCTCTCGTCCCGACGACCCCGAGGAGCCCCTCGGACTGACCGTGCTCGGGATCCGCACGTCTCGTGCCACCAATGCGGTCAGCCGGGTCCACGAACAGGTAAGCCGCCTGATGTGGCATCACTTGTTCCCCGGACACTCGATCGATGACGTCCCAATCCGGCATGTGACCAATGGCGTCCATCTCCCCACGTGGATGGCTCCGGCCATGCGCTGGCTCCTCGACCTGTATCTGGGCGAGGGTTGGCATCGCCGCGCGGCCGAGCCGGCCACCTGGGAGGGGGTGGAGGACATCCCGGACGAAGAGTTGTGGTCGGTCCGGGGCCAGCTTCGGGCTGGCCTGGTTGACTACGTGCGGGACCGAGCGGTAGGAGATCGCCTGGCCAGGGGCGAGTCCACCGATTACGCGGAGGCCGGGGGACGGGCCTTCGATCCGGATGCCTTGACCATCGGGTTGGCCCGGCGAGTGGCCGCCTACAAGCGGCTTGGCCTGCTCATCTACGAGTCCGACCGGGCTCGGCAGCTCCTTCACGGCCCCCGGCCGGTGCAGGTAGTGCTGGCCGGCAAGGCCCACCCGTCGGATGAGGAGGCCAAGCAGATCTTGAAGCGCGTGTTCAGCGAGAAGTGGGGGCTGAACGGGGGAGAGAGGGTGGCCTTCCTCGAGGACTACGACATGGGGATGGCGGCGCAGCTCGTATCGGGTTGCGATGTCTGGATCAACGTCCCACGGCCACCGCTCGAGGCCAGCGGGACCAGCGGGATGAAGGCCAGCCTGAACGGGGCGTTGAACCTGTCGGTCCTCGATGGCTGGTGGAGCGAGGCCTACGACGGCACCAACGGGTGGGCCATCGAGGGGGACGGCTCCCTCGATCCCGAGGAGCAGGACGCTCGCGACGGACGTGCTCTGTACGACATCCTCGAGAGTAAGGTGGCTCCATCGTTCTATGAACGAGATCGTTCGGGGATACCGGCCGAGTGGGTCCGGCGAGTCAAGGCCTCGCTCCGAACGATCGGCCCGAGGTTCTGCGCCACCCGGATGATGCGCGAATACCTGGAGACCACCTACCGGATCTCGTAGCCTGCAGCGCCTCGTTCACCACAGATCCACTCGGCTGGGAGACTTGAGGGTGGCATGGCTGTGGACCCCGATGAGATACGCGAACTGGTCGACCGGGCACTGGCAGAGGATGCTCCCTCCGGCGACCTGACGACTCGGCTCACCATCGCCGAACAGGCCACGTGTCGGGCGGAACTGCGGGCCAAAGCCGCCGGCGTGCTCGCTGGGAAGGCATGCCCGCAGGCGACGTTCGACCTCGTCTCCGAACAGGATGGACTGGGGTCGGTCGAGGTCGAGTGGAAATTCGCCGATGGCGACTCGATCGGCCCCGGTGACGTCCTCGCTGTGATCGGCGGTCCGGCCAGGTCAGTACTCCGGGCCGAGCGGGTGGCCATCAACTTCCTGGCCCGCCTCTCCGGCGTGGCCACGTTGACCCGGGCCTTCGTCGAGGCGGCGAAGCCCGCGAAGATCTTGTGCACCCGCAAGACCATTCCCGGACTTCGGGCGCTCGAGCGAGAGGCAGTCGCGGCCGGAGGAGGGGCCCTGCACCGAGGTTCCCTGTCGGACGCCGTTCTCATCAAGGACAACCACCTGCGGATCGCTGGAGGGGTCGGGCCGGCGGTGGCGAAGGCCAAGGAGGGCGGGGTGCCCGTGGAGGTCGAGGTGGAGACTCTTGAGGAACTCGACGAAGCCCTCCAAGCGGGAGCCGACCGGATCCTCCTGGACAATCCGACGCCGGACCTGGTCCGGGACGCGATCGCGAGGGTGGGAGACCCTGACCGCCTCGAGATCTCTGGGGGAGTGACGCTGGAATCGGTACAATCTCTGGTAGCAGCCGGGGCGCGGGTCATCTCCGTGGGCCGTATCACCCACTCCGCTCCCTCGCTGGACCTCTCCCTCGAGGTGACGAATGCAGACGTTTGACGAATGGGCGAGGGAGGTC
>WNGA01008957.1_pt1 | contig 13610 bp, 11 predicted proteins | sample 5400061 | NCBI WGS metagenome assembly WNGA01 (sample SAMN13153366, study PRJNA577476) | soil metagenome | isolation source: 100 cm soil or saprolite under grassland replicate 2 | place: USA:California | collected 2016-06-15 | reverse complement strand
TCGGGCCCCGACGAGCCGGCCATCCGGGAGCAGATCCGAACGCTCCGGCTGGAGGATCGGGTCTCGCTCCAGGTCGGACTGCCGGACGAGGCGCTGCACCGCCTGTACCTCGGCGCCCTCGGCGTCTACTACGGGCCGTTCGACGAGGACTACGGCTACGTGACCCTCGAGGGATTCGCCGCCAGCCGCCCGGTCGTGACGCTCACGGACAGCGGCGGGCCACTCGAGTTCGTCGCCGACGGCCAGACCGGTCTGGTCACACCGCCCCAGCCCCGAGCGATCGCCGAAGCGTTCGACCGCCTCCACGCGGACCGGGCCCTGGCCACACGGATGGGCGCGGCCGGACAGGAGAAGCTGCGAGCCACCGTCCCGGCCTGGCCCGAGGTCGTGGCCCGGCTTCTCGACTGACGTGGCCGGCGTCAGGGAGATCATCGCGCGCCGCCTGTGGGGGGAGCGGCTTCGCCACCGGATCGCCTGGCTATCGCCGATGCCGCCCGCTCGGACCGGGATCGCCACCTACTCCAGGTCGGTTATCGACGGCCTGCACCGTATCGGGCTCCCCGAGGGCCTCGAGATCGAGGCCCTCTGGCCGCCGGCGCGCAGGTACGAGGGGGCCCTTCCGTGGTACGCGTTGTGCGTCTACCACTTGGGCAACAACGTCGAGTTCCACCGCGACATCTACCGTGACGCCATCCGGGTGCCGGGCCTGGTCGTGATCCACGACCTCGCCCTGGACGACTTCGTGAAGGGCATGTTCGCCCGGGGCGATTGGGTGGGCCGTCAATCAGCCCGCGAGGCCATGAGGAACAGCGAGCGGGTGCGTTCGCACGACGCGATGAGGAGCGAGCCACTCCGCATCCCATGGGCGGCGCACGTCGCCAGGCGAGCTCGTGGGATCGTCGTGCACACGGAGTTCGGCCGGCGGTACCTCCGGGAGATCGGATCGAGGACCCCCGTCTTCGTGGTGCCGCACCCCGTCGTGGAGAGCGAGGGGGACATCCGGCGCGCGCTCGCGCGGCGGATGTCCTTCCGCCGGCCCCTCGAGGCCAGGGGGATGCGGACCCTGGTCGGCGTGTTCGGCGATCTGAACGCGGCGAAGCTGATCGATGTGGTGTGTCGGGCGGTCGGCAGGCTTCCCGAGCCGGTGCACCTGGTCCTGGTGGGCCGGAGGATCGACGGCTACGACGTCGATGCTGTTGTCCGGGAGAGCGGGCTCGGTGGGCGCCTCAGGCTCCATGCCGACGTCTCGGATCCCGACTTCCTGGGTTGGATGGGTGCGGCGGACATCGCCGTCGACCTCCGGCATCCGCATCGAGGCGAGGTCAGCGGATCCCTGACCCGGGCCATGCAGTGCGGCACGCCGGCCATCGTGTCGGCGACCGGTACGTACCTGGATGTCCCGGACGACCTGGTGGTGCGGGTTTCCCCGGGACGACCCGACCCCAGTGAGTTGGCGACGGCGATCGAGCGCCTGGCCACCGACCCGGCGTTCGCGGGCCGTATGGGCGCTCGGGCCCGAGCCCACGTGGAGGGCCAGGCCCGCCAGGAAACGACCGCTCGCGGGTATGCGGACGCGATCGAGCGGACACTGGGGCTGATGCGCGATCCGGCCCACCTGGCCCTGGCCAGGTGGGCCGGATCGCTGGTCGACCTCAGCGTCACGAGTGAGCACCTCGCACGGGGGTACGGCCTCTCGTACGCGCGGGCCCTCGAGGAGCTCACGCCGGGGGATCGGGGGCGGTGAGCAACCGCGACGAGATGGTCGTCCGCACCTCCGAGCCCGCCAAGCTTCGGGTGGGCGAGCGGGTCCTCGCCGTCTACGACCGTCGAGAGGTGCTCCTGAACCTGGTCCGCAAGGAGTTGAAGGTCAAGTACACGGCCTCGGTCCTGGGCGCAGTGTGGTCGCTGCTCAACCCCCTCGTGTTCCTGGCGGTCTTCACGTTCGTGGTCCACGTTACGGGCAACTCGTTCCCGAACTTCCCCATCTACCTGCTGTCCGGACTCCTCGCATGGAACCTGTTCTCGGTCTCCCTCACCGGCGGGGCGCGCACGGTGATCGACAACGCCAACCTGGTCAAGAAGGTCTCGTTCCCTCGGGAGGTGCTGCCGCTCTCGGCCGTCGGGGTGGCCCTGGTGGACTTCGTCCTCCAGTCAGCGGTGTTCCTGCTGTACATCCTTGTATTGGGGTACGGGTTCCACCTGCCGGAACTGGTGATCTACCCCCTGGCGTTCGCGACGCTGCTCGTGTTCACGCTGGCGCTCACGTTCTGGCTGGCCGCGCTCAACGTTCGGTATCGGGACATCCAGCACCTGCTGAACGTCGCGCTCCTCGTGTGGTTCTGGATGACCCCCATCGTGTACTCCGCGTTCCAGGTCGAGGAGGTGCTGGCTAGGAGGAAGATCCTCGGCGTGAGCCTGTGGGGTCTGTACCAGGCGAACCCGCTCGCATCGATCGCCATGGGGTTCCAACGAGCCCTGTACGCGGTCATCTGGCCGGTTGGGAGCGAGCAACCCGTCCTCCCCGGGGTCAGCCTGGCATGGCTGGCGGGGGTGCTGGCCATCGTGCTGGCGGCATCGGTGGCGTTCCTCCTGTACACGTGGCGTCGGTTCTTCGAGCTGTCGGGCGACTTCGCCGAGGAGCTGTAGGCGTGAACCCTCCCGCGCTCGAGGTGGCCGACGTCAGCAAGAAGTTCCGGCTGTTCCGGGAGAGGCCGACCTCGCTCAAGGCCAGGGTCCTCCATTCCCGGATGCGAGCCGAGGACTTCTGGGCGCTTCGCGACGTGTCCTTCCACGTCCCGGAGGGGAGCTCACTCGGCCTGATTGGCCACAACGGCTCGGGAAAGACGACGCTGCTCAAGATCGTGGCCGGGATCGTCCGTCCGACCTCGGGGGTCGTGCGGCAGCGAGGGCGCCTCGCCGCCCTGCTCGAGCTGGGCGCGGGATTCCATCCGGAGCTGACTGGCAGGGAGAACGTGTACCTGAACGCGTCCTTCCTCGGGTTGTCCAGGCGGGAGACCGACGCCGCATACGAGGGCATCGTGGCCTTCGCCGAGCTCCAGGAGTTCATGGACAACCAGGTGAAGTTCTACTCCTCGGGGATGCTGGTCCGCCTGGGATTCGCGGTGGCCGTTCACGTCGACCCCGAGGTCCTGCTGATCGACGAGGTGCTGGCCGTGGGCGACGAGGCCTTCCAGGCCAAGTGCCTCGATCGGATCGGCCAGTTCCAAGCGGACGGACGGACGATCGTGCTCGTCACCCACGCGCTCGACACGGTCACGCAGATCTGCGACCGGGCCGTGATGTTGCACCACGGGAAGGTCCACGCCGCCGGCGCGCCCGCGGATGTCGTCCGCGAGATGCGCCATGTCCTCTTGGGGACCACCGACCCGGGGTTCGTGCCGGAGGAAGGGACGCGGCAGGCCGAAATCGATAGCGTCGAGCTGATCTGGGGTTCGGGTGCGAGCGAGATCGCGCTGCGCCGGGGCGACGGCGTCACCATCCAGGTCGACGTCCGGACGAACGAGCCGGTCGGGGACCTCGACGTGGACTTCCAGATCCTCGACGGAGCGACGAATCACCCCGTGCTCGACGCCAGGACGTCCTCCCACGGGATCGCAATCGCTCGGTTCGACGGGAAGAAACGGGTTCGGTTCCGGATCGGCTCCTTCCCCTACGCCGCCGGCAAGTACTGGGTCACCATCGGCCTGTCGTCGCGGGACACCGGGCGCCTGTACCACGTCCAGACCCAACGGTACGGGTTGGACGTCGTCGAGGCCGTCCGGGTCCAGGATCGGATCGACGTGCCCGTCGACGTGGAGGTGGAGGACCTGTGACCGCCCTCGATCACGTCGGTTCCACTTCGAAGAAAGGGAAGCTCACCATGCTGATCGCGCTGATCCTGCTGTCGGTGACCGTCGCCGCCGTGGCCCAGCTCACCCTGAAGCACGGTATGAACGCGGTGAACGACGATCTGGCCCCGGCCAAGTTCGGCGTGGACGCGCGGTCGCTCGGGGTGCTGGTCCGGACCCCGGCCATCTACGCGGGGCTGTTCCTGTTTGGGCTGTCCGCGCTGGTCTGGTTGGTGGTTCTGTCCCGGGCCTCCCTCTCGTTCGCCTACCCCTTCGCCGCGCTCACCTACGTGCTGATCCTCTTGTTCGACCTGTTCATCCTTGACGAAACCGTTCCGCTGCTCCGGTGGGCAGGGGTGGCCTTCATCGTCGCCGGCATCTTCCTGGTCTCCCGGACGCCGCACGGCTGAGATGACGCGCCGCCGATGAGAGCGGTCGTCCTGGTCGGGGGGGAGGGGACCCGGCTCCGTCCCCTGACCGAGACCATCCCCAAGCCGCTCCTTCCGCTGATGGACCGGCCCAGCCTGGACCACGTCCTGGACCACCTGGTCCGCCACGGGGTCCACGAGGTCGTGTTGTCTTCCCCGTACCTCGAGTCGACGTTCCACGACTTCATCGAGGCCCGCCGCGACCCAACGATCACGTGGATCACCGAACGGGAGCCGCTCGGCACCGGCGGGGCCATCGTGCACGCGATGGAGCATCTTGGGGATGAGCCGTTCTTCGCGTTGAACGGCGACATCCTGACCGACCTCGACCTCACCATCATGGCCGGCTTCCACCGGGAACGGGCGGCAGACGCCACCATCGCGCTCCACCACGTCGAGGACGCGCGGGCGTTCGGACTGGTGGCGACGGGACCCGACGGCCGGGTGGTCGAGTTCCGGGAGAAGCCCGAGGAGTCGGTGCCCGGCGACGTGAACGCGGGAACCTACGTTCTCGAGCCGGGAGCCCTTGCCGGATGGATGGGGAGCGGGAACGTCTCGATCGAGCGCCGGATCTTTCCGGCGCTCATCGATGCGGGGCGACGCGTGTTCGGGTTGGTCACGGACGCCTACTGGCTCGACCTCGGCACGCCGCAGACCTATCTTCGTGCGCACTTCGACATCCTCGAGGGGAAGGTGGGGGGTGAACGCTATCCGGCGCCGTTCGTGGCCGACGGGGCGGTCGTCGATCCCCGCGCGCACCTGGGGCGATGGGTGGTGGTGGGCGCGGGAGCGTCGGTTGGCCGGGGCGCGGAGATCGACGACTCCGTGCTCCACGCGGGCGCCGTCGTTGAGCGTGAAGCGAAGGTGGTTGGTTCGATCCTCGGCCCTGGATCGGTGGTGGGAGCAGGGGCCACGGTCATCGAGTCCGCACTCGCGGCAGCGGCCCGGGTTCGTCCCGGGACGAGCGTGCGCGAGGCCCGGATCTCAGCCGGCGAAGAGGCGTCCGACGGGTAAGTCGGAACCGGGCCGGTCGATGTGCTAGGGTGCGGCCCCGTTCGGACCCCCGGAGTGTCATGAAGAGAGCCCTTGCGTTCGCCCTGGTCCTGTGCGTTGCCATCATCCTGCCCGCGGAAGCCGGGCATGCCGGGGACTCGTTCCGGTTCTTCGGCTCCGGCTGGGGCCACGGCCTGGGCATGTCGCAGTATGGCGCGTACGGGCTGGCAAAGCAGGGGTGGGGACAGGCTCGGATCCTGACCCATTTCTACTCGGGCACCAAGGTGGCGCCAGCGGTATCGCCGCCGGGCAAGCTCCGCGTCGGATTGGTCCAGGGCCGGCAGAAGATGCGGCTGGCGCCGACCGGCGGGCCGGCCGACCTGCGACTGGGCGACCCGAACTCGGGCCAGGTGGTGGCCACCGTCCCGGACGGCGAGACCTGGACGGTGCAGGTGGCCGGCCAGGCGTACCGGATCCTCGATGGGACGGGGAGCAAGGTGGGGGAGGATGTCGGTGGCCCCGCGAACAACCTGTACGTGGCGTACGGCAACGGCGCCCGCGTCGTAGTCCCCGAGGCGGGGCACGGCTACGGCCGTGGGTTCATCGAGTTCAACCTGTACAACTGTGAGTCGGGGTGCCGCGAGCGGTCGATCCTCGTGGTGGGGGCCGAGGAGTACCTGTACGGCCTGGCCGAGGTCCCCAGCAGCTGGCCGGTCCCGGCCCTCCAGGCCCAGGCCATCGCGGCCCGAACCTATGCGTTCACCAAGGCTGCCACTTCCGGGCAGCACCGTCCGGTGTGCAACTGCGCGCTGTTCGCCAGCTCCTTCGACCAGGTGTACGCGGGTTGGGACAAGGAGGCCGGAGTGGACGGCGACCGGTGGGTCGCCGCGGTCGATGCGACCACGGGACAGGTCGTGACGTACCAGGGACAGAGCATCCAGGCGTTCTACATGTCGTCGAGCGGAGGGTTCACCGAGGACAACGAGAACGTATGGGGCGGGACGCCGATCCCGTACCTGCGCGGCGTGTGCGATCCCGGCGACTACACATCCGAGAACCCGAACGCGGTGTGGGACCTCTCGCTACCGGCCGATCGGGTCACCCGAAGGCTCCGCTTGGGCATCGGGCCGGTCACTGGCTTCACGGACACGGTGCGAGGCGTGTCCGGACGGATCGTCACCACGGTGGTCCAGGGAGCCTCGGGCACGGACGAGGTGAGCGGGTCCACGCTCCGCTCGGCCCTGGACCTTCCCGACGACCGGGTGTGGGTGAACGCGAACCGGCAGATCACCGGCAGCATCCGGCAGAAGTACGACGCCACGAACTGCCGAGCGGGGCTCCCGACCACGCGGGCGGTGCCCGTGGCCGGAGGGGTCCGTCAGCAGTTCCAGCGGGGGGCCATCTACTTCAAGTCGGGGATCGGCCCGCACCTGCTGTCGGGCTCGGTCCTCGAGTTCTACCTGAAGAAGGGCGGCCCGAAAGGGAGGTTCGGGTTCCCCACGAGCGACGTGGTGAGGCTGGACAACGGCGCCACCCGTGCCACGTTCGAGCGAGGCAAGATCACCTGCTCGACTTGGGGAGTTTGCCGGGCGAGCTGACCCCGGATCTCAGGCGGCGCGTGGCTCGGGCGCGTTGCTGGTGCCGCGGTAGGCCTGGATGAAGCCCGACGCAATTGTTCGCGCCTGGTCCGCCGTCACCGCGGCCGGGCATGCCCAGAGCTTGTTCCACGCGGCCAGGGCGAGCGACGTGCCGTTCGGGAGGTCCGGATACGGGGCCATGATCACCTTGTCCTGCGCCCGAGCGAGGGAGGAGAGACGGTCCACGACCGCCTGCGGGAGGGCGTCCGGCCCGTCGGCCCGGTAGTAGATGAGTACGTAGGCGTGCTCGAGGTTGTGGACTGCCCTGGTCTCCGGCACCGGGGAGTCGTAGACGTGCGGATCCCCCGGGAGCGGGCTGGGATCGTGCTGACCTGAGGTCGCGGGGTGCTCCGAATAGGTGTAACTCTCGCCAGGGGACAGATGGAGGCCCCCCCGCGCGGAGGCCGCGGGGGTTTGGATCTCGCCGCACCCCGCGTCGCTCGCGGCCGCCAGGGCGGCTTGTGGGATGGGCTGGGGGCCGCCCACCCGGGTCAGCAGGAGGAAGGCGACGAAGGTGACCGCGCCCAGGCCGCCCATCCACGCGGCGCGCTTCACCGCCCTGCGCCGACGGATCCGGCGAAGCGCAATCTCCCTGGCCCTGCGGACCTGGTCCTTTCGCTCGGACCTGGTCGAGCGGCCGCGCTCGGCGGTGCTGGTTGCCGGCCGGTCTCGCCCGGGCCCCGCCGCGGGGTGATGCCGTTGCCTGCGCTTCCTCTTCGCCATCAGATCGGCGTCTGAGGCTCGGGGGCGTCGCCGAGATAGCGCTCGTTCCCGAATGGAGGGGTGCCGTAGCGCGCGGTGAACCCGAATGCTGCGGGAAGCGAGACACGCGAGCACATCTCGACGTGGTGCCAGGACACGAGGGCCATCCCGGACCCTCCCGGGAGGATCCCCTCGGCTCCCTGGTCCGGATAGTCGTAAGGGGCCACGATGACCTTCTGCCCATGGGACGGATCCCCGTAGAAGTCCTCGATCTTGGCCAACTCCTCGCCCGAAGCGTCCGGCGCATACCACACGACGGCCGCACCATGTTCCAGCGAGTGGATCACCTGATCGAGGGGAGGGGGAGTGGAGTACACGCCACGGCTCCAAGGCACGGAGCTGTGCGGTCCGGATGCCGGTGGCACCGAAGGATACGTGGAAAGGGGCGGAATCGTCGGTGCGCCGCCCTGGACCCCGACGTGGGCTCGGTCCTGAGTCTCGGGCTGGTACGGACCGACGTCCCTCACATCCGTGCACCCCGCGGCCTTGGCTGCCTGGGGCGCGGACGCCAGCAGCTCCTGCGGGTTCTGGACCTTCGGCCGGGGGCGGAGGGCGTAAAGCGTCGCGCCGGCGGCCACCAGGAGGACCGCGACGGCCAGCGCGATCCACCGGGTGCGCCGGGTGCGGGCCATCCGCCGCTGGATCTCAAGGCGCTGCCGCCGGGCCTCTTCCTTTCGCTGAGCCTTGGTCAGCCGATCGCTTTCGGGGCCCGAGGTGCGCCCGGTCCGTCGTCCCGCCACGTGCCTCCCTCGCTCGATCCGTTCCCGACCCGGTGCTCCAACAGGGACCATCAGGATATCGGGAGGCCGGCGGGGCGCCGTTGACCGCCTCGCTCGGCTCAGGCGAAGCGAAGGTGCTCGCCGAGGTCCAGGGCTGGGCGGGGCGGCGGGGCGCCGGCCGGCATGGGGCCGGCGGCAACGGCGCCGAGGGCGAACCACTCGTCGCCCATCGACAGGACCGCCCGGGTCTCCTGTTGGCAGAACAGCGTCGATGAGATCCAGCACGACGCGATCCCTTGGGCGTGGAGAGCGAGCAAGAGACTCTGGATGGCCGCACCTCCCGACAGCAGGAACATCTCCTGCTCGGCGTGGGCCCTCTCCTCGTCCGGGTAACGGTGGGCCCCGTGGAACCGGATCCACGGGACGATGAGCACTGGAGCCGTGCCGAGTACGGCATCGCTCCGGTCGATCCGGCGCGTGATCACGTTCTCCGAGACGCCGTCGCGTTCCAGGTCATCCCTCCACGCCTGCGCCATCGCAGCGAGCAGTGCGCGCTTCGCCGGCTCGCCGTCGAGCGCCGTGAACGCCCAGGGCCGAGTGTGGTGCGGGGCGGGCGCCGTGCATGCGGCCCGCACAGCATCCTCCACCGCTTCGCGGGGGACCGCTCCGGGGCCGAAGCCCCGGATGGTGCGCCGCGCCGAGATCGACAGGAGCGGCGACTCCCGGAACAGATCCTCCTCGGCAGGACGCACGAGCTCGGCGGCCGGTGAGGCTGGGGCCTTCGCGTCGACGCCCCGCACGATCGCCGCGGGGATCCGCGAGGCCTTGCCCATGACCAGCCCGCTCGCGGCCGCCACTTCGTCGGCCAGGGCCACGATCGTCGCCTCGAGGGTCGTGCCATGCTGGTCCGGCGTTCCCCGAAGGTCGAGCACGGCGGGAAGCCCCGCGCATCCGATGGCCACGTTCACCACTCCACGCCGCCACGTGCGGCCGAAGGTGTCGGTGATCACCACCCCGGCGGAGATCCCGAGCGATTGCTCGAGGCCCTTGCGGATCGACTCCGCCGACCCGTCCGGGTCCTCCGGGAGGAGGGTCAGGAATCCCGGTTCGACGTTCGATGTGTCGACGCCCGCGTTGGCGCACACGAAACCATGCCGTGTCTCGGCGATCACGAGGTCCCCCCGGCGAGCCACGATGCGGCGGGATTCTCGTTCCGCCCACGCTTTCCGGCTCTCGCCCCCGTCCGGAACGACCCGTCCCTCGGCCTTCGACACGATCTTCTGAGTGACCGTGACAATGTCGCCATCCCGGACTCCGAGATCCGCGAGCTTCGGGCCCAAGAGCTGGGCGACATCGTCGCCGGGGTGGACCTCCCCGAGGCCCGCGACGGGGATTATCTCGATGCCCACGCTCACCGCATCAGGTCGAGAGCCGCGCGGGCCACGTTCTCGGCCTTCGCGTCATCGGCCATGACCGTGTCGGTGACCGCGACCCGAACGCTGAGCTCGCGCTCGATCCGGGTCGCCAGCTCGCGGTCGGCATGATCGACCACCCACCCCGCGAGTAGTCCGCGGTAGCACTCCGCGGCGCCGAGCGCCGTCACCGCGTACCCCGCCGCCGGCATCAGCCTGTCGGCCATGCCGGCGAGCGGCGCGCCTCCGACGATCGGCGATACGCCGACCACGACATCGCGACGGTCGGCCACGGACTTCCCGATGCCCGGCACCGACAGGATGGGTCGGACCGACGCGATGGGGTTCGAGGGACAGAGCACGATCAAGTCGGCTGCCTCGATCGACTCGAGCACATCCGGCCCGGGGCGGGCGGCCTCGACACCGTCGTACCGGATCGCCTTGACCTCGTCTCGGGCGCGACGCTCGACCCAGTACTCCTGGAAGTGAATGTCCGATTCCTCTCCCTCGGCCATCACGGAGACGCGTGTGGCCACTGGGTCGTCGCTCATCGGCAGGATGCGGGAACCCACGCCGAACCGGCGGGCAACGAGCGCCGTGGCTTCCGACAATGAGGCCCCCGCCCGGAGCAGGTTCGTTCGGTACAGGTGGGTGGCCAGGTCGAGGTCACCGAGGCTGAACCAGGCCTGCCCGGGATCGAACCTGCCGAGCTCTTCGGTGGCCCGGAAGGTCTCGTCGCGACGGCCCCATCCGCGCTCGCGGTCCATGACCCCCGCTAGCCAGTAGGTCACCGAGTCGAGATCCGGCGAGACGTGGAGCCCATGCATCTGGACGTCATCCCCGGTGTTGACGATCACGGTGACGTCTTGGGGCTGGACGATGCGGACCAGTCCCCGCAGGAACTTCCCGGCGCCGATTCCTCCCGCAAGTGCCGTGAATCGCATAGGGGATAGCGTAGTAGGCTCGCTCGCGATGGCGGAGGTGACCCCCCAGCGGACCCGGCCCGATCGTTCGTCCCGTCCGCCCGGAACGCTGACCCGCCGAGCACTGACACGAGCGGAAGCAGGGAAGACGCTGTCGCTCGCCGAAGCCGAAGGCCTTGTCGCGGCGAGGGGACGGGACCTGGACCGGCTGATGCTGGTGGCATCGGGGCTCCGCGAGCTCGGCCACGGTTCCACCATCACGTACTCGCGCAAGGTGTTCATCCCGCTCACGATGCTCTGCCGGGATCACTGTCATTACTGCACCTTCGCCAAGCCGCCCGCGAAGCTGGAGCGACCGTTCCTCTCCATCGAGGAGGTCGTGGCTATCGCCGCGGCCGGCCGGACGCGTGGCTGCAAGGAGGCCCTGTTCACCCTGGGCGACCGGCCGGAGGAACGCTACCCGGTGGCGCGGGAGTGGCTGGCCTCGCGCGGGTACCACTCCACGCTCGACTACGTGAGGGCGGCCGCGATCCGGGTCATCGAGGAGACCGGACTCCTGCCGCACCTGAACCCCGGCGTGATGAGCTGGGAGGAGATGGCCCGCCTGAAGCACGTGAGCGCGTCGATGGGCCTGATGCTCGAGACGGCATCGGATGGTCTCTCGGAGAAGGGCGGGCCCCACGTCGGGTCACCGGACAAGGTCCCCGCCGTGCGGATGCGGACCATCGAGGACGCCGGCCGGCTGGCCATCCCGTTCACCACCGGCATCCTGGTGGGTATCGGAGAGACGCTTCGAGAGCGCGCCCAGTCGCTGCTCGCGATCCGTGACCTCCATCGCCGGTACCGTCACGTGCAGGAGGTCATCGTCCAGAACTTCCGGGCCAAACCGGGGACAGCTATGCATCGGGCCCCGGAGCCACAGGAGGAGGAGTTCCTGGCCGTGGTGGCCACCGCGCGTGTCCTGCTCGGGCCCCGGATGAACGTGCAGGCACCGCCGAACCTCTCGGACGAAGGGATGCAGGTGCGCCTGCTCAATGCCGGTATCAACGACTGGGGCGGAGTCTCTCCCTTGACGCCCGACCACGTGAACCCGGAGAAGCCCTGGCCGGCCATCGAGGCCCTGGCCGCCCGAACTGCCCGGCTGGGCCTGGAACTCAGGGAGCGTCTGACCATCTACCCCGAGTTCGCCCTTCGTCCCGACCCCTACCTCGGAGCGAAGATGCGTCGACCGGTTGAAGAGCTCATGGGGGCCGACGGCCTGGCTCGGGACACCATGCCGCACCCCATCTCCTGGCAGGACCCGGACGTGCAGTGGAAGCCTCGGTCGATCGAGCTCACCTTCGCCAAGGGTGCTGGCGCCGGTCTCCGCCAGGACGCCGTCGCCGTGTACGGGGACTTCGAGGTGCTCGACAACGAGGTCACCAGGTCGTGGGCAAGGCGGGAGGTGGTCCCGGCCCGCATCGATGCCGACGTCAAGGCTGCCTTACGAAGGGCGGAGCAGCACCGGCCCATTACCGACGACCAGGCGCTCGCGCTGTTCCAGGCGGACGGACAGGCACTGGAATCGATGTGCCGGGTGGCCGACGGGTTGCGCGAGGAGGCGGTCGGCGACGAGATCACCTTTGTCGTGAACCGCAACATCAATTTCACCAACGTCTGCTACGTGGGATGCCGTTTCTGCGCCTTCGCGCAACGGGAGGTTGATCCAGAGTCCTACACGCTGACCCTCGAGGAGGTGGCTGACCGGACCCGCGAGGCGCGGGATCTGGGGGCCACCGAGGTGTGCATGCAAGGCGGGATCCACCCGGACCTCCCTGGGACGTTCTACTTCGACCTCCTCGACGCGGTGAAGGCGGCCGCGCCGGATATCCACATCCATGCATTCAGCCCCATGGAGGTGCTGAACGGCAGCACGAAGTTGGGGATAACCTTCCGCGATTTCCTCCAGGAGTGCCGGAACCGCGGACTGGGCACCATCCCGGGGACGGCCGCCGAGATCCTGGACGACGACGTTCGGTGGGTGTTGACCAAGGGCAAACTCCCCGCAGACACGTGGGAGGAGATCGTCAGGACCGCGCACGAACTCGGCCTCCGTTCCTCGTCGACGATCATGTTCGGGCACGTGGACGCGCCGCCCCACTGGGTTTTCCACATTCGACGCATCCGCCGGATCCAGGACGACACCGGGGGCTTCACCGAGTTCGTGCCGCTCTCGTTCGTGCACCAGAACGCGCCGATCTATCTCGCGGGGCGTGCGAGGCCCGGGCCCACGATTGTGGAAAACCGTCGGATGCACGCGGTGGCCCGGATCCTGCTCGACGGAGCGATTCCCAACATCCAGGTCTCGTGGGTCAAGATGGGCGTCGAGGCGTGCCAGATGATCCTTCAGGGAGGGGCGAACGACTTCGGCGGGACGTTGATGGAAGAGACGATAAGTCGGATGGCCGGAGCGGAGTGGGGAATTCGCATGGAGCCAACACAGTTCGAGGAAGCGATCAGGGCCATCGGCCGCATCCCTGCCGAGCGAACGACCACGTACGGACGCGTGCAGCGCAATCGTTTAAGCACCGCTCGGATCGTGGATGCGACCCAGCGCGCAGCATTCACCGGGCCTGAAAACCCCTCGAAAGAGCTCATTCCGTCAATCACCTTGACGTGACTGGTCAATGGGGTTGACTGGCAAAATTCTGTCCGAAATGTCTTGAAACCTGCGGATTCACTGTCGAACATTCCATGCGGGAGACGTGATTGTGGAGGTGCACCAACAAATGAGGAATTCCCTCTTGTCAAGGAGGGGAGGAATCCCTCAGAATCACAGGCGTGTGATTTGCGGGGGGAGAGAGCGGTGCATCACTACATCCCATGGCAAGAGCGGGCCCGCTGCCGAG
>WNGA01008956.1_pt1 | contig 13610 bp, 10 predicted proteins | sample 5400061 | NCBI WGS metagenome assembly WNGA01 (sample SAMN13153366, study PRJNA577476) | soil metagenome | isolation source: 100 cm soil or saprolite under grassland replicate 2 | place: USA:California | collected 2016-06-15 | reverse complement strand
GGGGGCGCCCCGCGCATAGCGCTCGTCGACCATCAGGTTCCTGCCCTCGGCATAGCCGAGCTCGCCCAATCGCTTGAGGAAAGCTCGCCAGAGGTGGCGCTGGGCATCTCCCGAGGCGTCGTCTAGGATCGCGATGCGCAGTGCGCGGCCGGCCGGCTGGGCGAGCGCGGCGCGTGGCGCGGCGAACGCGCTACCGATCAGTGCGACGAAATCGCGCCGGTTCACGCCGCCTTGCGTTCCGCGGGAGGAGGGAGCTGCCTCAGGCAATGCCCGATCCACAGCGCGGTGAGCTTCTCCTGCACGCCGTTCTACGCGAGGCGCTGCGCCAGCGCGCCGAAATCGACCTGGTCGAGCGGCTGGTCCTGGTTGAAGCACGAGAACACGTAGCTCGTCTGCCCGGTGCGCGGATCGACGTGCGGCTGCAGGCACTGCGCGCAGATCTCCTTCATCATGCATTGCATCGGCGAGTTGATCGAGCCGATGGCGACATGCGTTTCCTTCAGGAATTTCTTCAGCAAGCCGTGGCGGGCTACTTCGAAGCGAAGAAAAACTTGACGATGTCGGCGCCCGAGGGCGACTGACCGAATCTTGGGGCGAGCGCGATGGCGCCGCTCCCCTGGAGGGGCATGCGGTCGGCGCAGGGCCGCGGTGTTCCGCCGGCGCTGTCGAACTGGATGCAACAGCCGTTCTGGCTGAGATTCACGAGCACCGGCCCTTCGCCTTCCCAGACGATCTTGGCGTGCTTGCGCGAGACGTGTATCACCGGCACGTTGATGTGATTATCCAATGCCCGGCCGAGCCCAATCTCGCCGTCGGCGGGCGTGAACCGCCGGGTCTGGCCTGCATAGGTCAAGGCGAGCGGTACAGAGGCTGCGGCCCGCGGACGCGAGACCGGGATTTCTTCGGCCGCTGGAGGCGGCGGCTTCGCCGGCGCACGGGCGGGCGCAGGTGGAGGTGCCGCGGGAGGCCGCGCCGTAATTTCCAACGTCTTGCCGAGAAGCGAATCCGCGGCGGGCTTGGGTGCCTCACCCACCAGGTACGCAGTCAGGGGCTCGACCTTCCCATACGGCGTGAGTTTTACGGTGGTCGACGAACCCAGCGCGTCCTTTAACGACTGGTCGACCAGGATTTCACCCGGCTTTGACTTGTCGAGCAGCATCCCAGCCGCCGCGACGGCATCGCCGGAGACTCTCCCGGCCAGGACGCGCACCGGCCCGAAGGCCAGCGCGATACGCACGCGCACGACCATGCCCGGCGCCTTCTGGGAATTTGCGAGTCTGGTCTGAATTTCCAGCGCGGCTTTCAGCGCCGAAGCTGCATCCGGAAAGCTGCTCAGGACCGCTTCGCCTACGGTGTGGGTCACGACCCCCTTGCAGGCAACGACAGTGCTCGTCACCAGGGCTTTTGCCTGACCGCTCTGCTGGGCGCCGAACCAGCCCTGCAACGTGGTGGCTTGGAACTCCTTCGACTCCTCGATCGAGATCTGCGAGAAAAGGAGGCCTTGGGAGTTGCTCAGTATGCTCATGCGTCGATGCTCAGGGGACCCTTCGGCACGGAGATACAGGTGAGGCACGTGCCTTTTTCGATTTCGATATCCGGCTTGCGCAGATAATCTACCTGCCCGTCGCGCAAGGCGGTCACGCACGTTCCGCAGCTCCCCGCCCTGCAGCCCGAATCTATGCGGATGCCGTTGGCTTCGGCGAATTCCAGCAGCGAGCCCGCATCTCTCCAGACAAGCTTCTTGCCGGAACGGGTGAAGTTGATCTCGAAGTCCGCGGCAGCCCCAGCCGCCGGCGCGGCCTGCGTCACCTGCGCGACCTTCTTCACCGAAGCGGGGCCGAAAGCCTCGAAACGCACCCGATCCTCCGGCACCCCCCAGGCCCCAAGGTCGCGGGTGAGCGACTCCATCATCGGCGGCGGCCCGCAGACGTAGAAGTCGAAGTTATTGGTCTCCAGCACGCGCTTGAACAGCGCGACGCTCACGTGTTCGGCATATTGGTAGTCCTCGCCCAGCCGGTCCTCGGGAAGTGGATTGGAGTAGCACACCACGAGGTGGATGTTCTGGTGCTGGCTGGCGAGCTCCTTGAGGTAGTCCTTCATCATGTGGTCGCGTCCATTGCGCACGCCGTAGAAGAACCAGGCCTCGCGGTTACCGGGAGCCGAGGCGATGAAGTTCAGCATGCTCAGCGCCGGTGTGACGCCCACGCCGCCGCCGATCAGCACCACCGGCCCGTGGTACTCCACATCGAGATGGAAATGGCCCGCAGGGGCCTTGACGTCGACGATGTCGCTGACCTGCAGCCGGTCGTGAAAATGGCTCGACACGAGCCCCGGCGGTGAATCGGACGCGGTCGGAGGCGGCGGTATGCGTTTGATTGTGACGCGGTAATAGTCCGAATGCTGCGGTGCGTCGGAGAGCGAGTAGCAGCGCGTCACCTCGCGCGCCTGGCCCGGAATGGTCAGGCGGAAGGTGAGATATTGGCCAGGCAGATAGGCAGGCAACTGGCGGCCGTCGTGAGGCGCGAGGTAGAACGAGCACACCGAGTCGGCCTCCAGCACCTTGCCTTCGATGCGGAACTTGCGGAACCCGGACCAAGCCTGCGCCTTCTGGGTCGCGGCCCGCGCGACCGGTGCGCTGATCTGCTCGAGACGCGCCCTGAGCAGCGCCTTTTCCTCCTTGTAAAGCTGGGCGATGCGCTCCTGACGGCGATAGGTGCCGCGCGCCAGCAGGCCGAGATAGCCCAGCGCCAGGAGGGTGGCGATCAGCGCGAGCGAGTGGACGAGGATGGTCACGGGACGTCCCTAGAATTTCCTGCGGATCTCGAACCGGATGCCGCCGATGTTACGCGCGTTCTGGCGGTCGGCGGCGATCGCATCGGCGCGCACCAGCCACGCCTTGTCGAGATTGCGCTGGTAGCGCACGCCGATAGCATTCTGCTTGCCGCCGGCGATGGCGCGCGCGACATCTCCGTGCGGCTGCACCGTGGCCCATTCGACCACTACCTGCTGCTGCAGGTCGAAGAGGTATTGAACGCCGAGTGCCCCGCCGCGCGTGTTGTTCGCCGTATCGTCGAGCTTCGGGAAGCCCGTCAGGCCGTCGGTCTCGAAATTGATGCCGGTGTTCTTCAGGATGCCGCCCGCGTCCACGGCGCGCGCCACGGACTGCGGCCGGTCGTGGCCGAAGAAAAGGTTCATGTAAGGCACCAGCGTGAGCGGCCGGCGCGTCACGAGCGAGTTCTCGATGAGGAGCAGCGTGCCGTTGGCCGTTCTTTGCAGTCCCGGGTCGCGGTTCTGGCCGAAATTGTGAATCACCCGGACCGAGTTGGACAGCCATCCGCCATAGCGCCTCGTGAATGCGGCCGCGAGGTTGTGATAGCTCTGGTCTTTCAGCTCCGCACGGGCATCCGTGTAGGCATAGCCGACTTCCCAGTAGCCCTGGTTGGCCTCGATGAAGCTCGTGGCGCCATAGATATGCGCATCGCGGTTCGCCACTCCGCCCTGGGCATTACGCACCCCGCCTGAATCGACGTCGTCGAAACCGGCGAAGAACGTGATGTCCATGTTGGAGATGTCGAAGCGGCGGCTGTTGCGCCCCGGGACGGTGGCGGCGATGCCGGTAAACGCGTCCTCGAGCCAGATGCCGTTCTGGAACAGCAGCGGAATCCTGCCGACGGCAAACGGCATGTCGAACGCGCTGTAGCGATCGCGCCAGCCGCTCAGGAGGGCGCCCAAATCGCCTTCGAAGAACAGCGTCTCGGGCTTGGCATCGAGCTCGGCCTCGCAGCGCGTGCCCTGGAATTCCGCACCGCGCTCGCAACGCGTGAACTCGGTGTTGTGGTCGAGCGGGCGGAAGAAGGCATGCACGCGCTCGGTGCCGGTGAGCTTCCAGTCCACGTCGAGATTGAGGCGTGTGGCGAGCACGTTGGTCCCGCCCTTGCCGTTGTTGTTGCGCGCCACGCCCGTTCGCCAGTCGCCGTAGATGGCGAACGCCTGGTCGGTCGGATTCTTTCTTCCGAGCCCGGTACCGGGCGCCTGGTAGGGGCCGCTCTGGTACATCGGGCGGCCGAGCTCGAGCATCGGACGCGGATCGGGAACCTTCGACTTGCCGCCGTAGATGCGCAGCTGCTCGTCGATGTCGTACGGTTTATCGGCATACGCGGGGTCCGGCCCGAAGCCGCGCGGGTCGTGCGGGACCGGGCTCGCCTCGGGCGACATGTCGGGCTTAACCTGCTCGTCGGCGCCCAGCGCCACGCCCTGCGCGGCGAGCGCAAAGGCAACTGCCGCAACCAGGATCCTCATGGCTTCACCTCGAACTCGACGGTGTAAGGATGCATGTCGAGCATCCATTCGTTCATCGATTGCTCCATGTCGGTGGTGGCGCCGACGAAGCGCATGAAATAGATCGGCTCGGCGCGGCTCCGCAGCCGCACCGAGAGGCGGTACTTGCCAGGCTGGCTGATCGCCGAGGCCGGCACCGTGTAGCTCGCCATGCGGCTGCCCAGCGGCGGCAGCGAGCGCTGCTCCATGCGCACGAACGGCGGGTGGTTCATCACGCTGACCGGCTGGCCGGGCGGCCGCAGGAACGGCAGCTGGTCGATGTCGAAGTTCACCGGCAGATACATCTCGCGATCGGTGCCCTTGACGTTGGTCGTGAGGAACTTGGTCTGCAGGTTGAACAGCTGGAAGTCATGCGCGATCTTCCCCGAGCGCACGTCGAGCGAGTGCAGGTCGGCCATGTCGCCGATGCTGTCCACGTAGCCGCTTTCCCAGACCCGGGTGCCGTCAGGGCCGGTAAGCGCGACGTTGAGCCAGATCTCGGGTTGCGCGCCGAGCGAGCCGGAGGGCAGGTTGTGGCCTTCGTCGGTGTTGCTCACGCGATAGGAGAACCTCAGCGCCGAGCCCGCCCGCAGGTCCGAGCGGAAGAACGGGCCGTCGATGCGCGAACCGTTCTCCATCACCTGCTGGCGCTGCTGCTTCTTCTCGCTGATCTTCTCGAGGTTGGAGCTGACGATGCTCCACGCCTGGGCGCGATCGCCTGCGTCGGCCCACTCCGGCGGGAAGCTCACCTTGCGCCGCCCGGAAGACACCTCGCGCTCGAACTCGTCGCTGCCCCACTTCGCGCGGTAGTCGAACTTGAGCCAGCGCTCCACGGTCCAGTCCTCGGGCACGTCCTTGTTGTGCGGGAAGATCCCCGGATGCGCGATCGGGTAGCCCGGCCCGTAGAACGCATGGTTGGATCGCTTGCGATTCGGGTTCAGTGTGCGCCCGCCGGTCATCGCTTCGGCGACCGGGCCGGTGGCAAAGCCGGCGGCTTTGCCGGGCACTTTGCCCATGTGGCACTCCTGGCAGGTGCCGCCCCGCGCGTGCGCCGGAGAGGCGCGGTATTGATCCCACACGACCTCGAGCTTGATGCCGACGTTGACCGCGACCTGGTGACAGGAGACGCAGAACTCCGCCTTGGAGAGCTGCTCGAACTTGATGCCCGCGGCATGGATCGGCTGAGCGCGCGCGCTTTCGCCATCGCTTACGGCCACGCGATGCCTGGCACGGTTCTTTAACACCTCGGCTACGCCGTCGCCCCCGAAGGGGCCGTACACCGGCTGATAGATCGACCCCGGCACGATGCGGCGCTCCCCGTTCACCTTGCCGTACTCCTCGCTCACGCGATGACAGCTGATGCAGGTCACGCCTTCGCGCGACACCTGGGCACGCTGCCACAGCGGCAGCTCGCGCGGCTCGTTGAGCGCAGTGCCCACGCCCATGTGGCAGCGCACGCAGAAGGTACCGATGGTCGGGGCTAGATCGTTGATCTTCTGCTCGAACTTGTGGAACATCGGCGAGGTGCCGGCGTAAGCGTGGTTCGAGGCGCGCCACTCCTCGTAGATCTGCTCGTGGCAGGCGGCGCACTTAGCCGCGCTCGGATAAGGGTCGTCGGCGTATAGACGCGCATGCGGATCTGCGCCCGGCTTGGGCGCTTGCGCGGGAGCGCCGCGCCGTCCGCGAACCGGAGCGGCAGGCTGTTCGGGGGGCGTCGCCGGTGGTTCAGCGGCGGGTTCAGCGGCTGGGGTTTCGGCAGGCGCCGCAGTCGGAGAATCGGGCGGCGGTGCGCCGCGCCCGCGTCGTTGGGCAGCGGCCTCGTCCACGGGCAGCAGCGCCAAGCAAAGAAAAAGCCAGATGGCGTTTCTCATTTGTTGTTACCCCCTTTGGAATCCTTCTGTCGGAATCCGAGTTTCAGCTGATGGCCGACGTGATAGTTGTGGCACACCTGGCAGGCCGCGTCGACGTAGTTTTCACGATGGCAGGCCACGCAAGCGTCTTTCTTGATCCCCGAAAAATTGCTCTCGTAAGCCGAAGCCTCCGGCTGCGAGGCGCGGTGGTAGCTGGCGTAGCGTGCCGACGGATTGAGCTCGTGGCAACTGCGGCAGCCCGCGGCGGGGTCGAGAAGCCCTAGGTGCGGCGCATGGCGGTAGCGGATGAAAGGACGCGGCTCGGGGCTGGCATAGCTCCATGCGGCGGCCAGCTTCTGGGGCGCCGCAGCGCGCAGCGCCGCGGCATGGCAGGTGCCGCAGGTCCCGGGCCCGCTGTCCTTGTCGAGGAATTGCTCGGCCGCATCGGCCGCGATCTGGGTCTGGCCTTCGTCCTTGCCGCCGGTGCTCTCGCGCAAGTATTCGAGCCACGAGCGCACCACCGGATCGGCGTGCCCGCGCGGCTGGTAAAAAAGCGCCTGCCCGTCGGGCGTCTCCGCCGCCGTCCAGCCCGGCTTCGGATCATCGTCCAGGGAGCGCAGCGTCTTGCGCGCGGCCCAGGTGGCGCCTACCGACTGCACCATCGGTGCGCCCAGGCCTTCGAATAATGATTCGGTGCGTTTCTTGAGGGCCCGGTCCTTTCCGGAGACGAGCTCGGAAAGCGCACCCGTCCCGCCGCGGGCCATCGCATCCCAGAGCTTTGCCAGGCGCTTGCCGGCTTCCGACTCGTCGCCGTCTTTTTGCAGACCGAGCAATACGGAGGCCGCGGGAGTGAGGCGCTCGGGCTCGAGCAGCACCAGCCTCGCCTTTTGGATCTGCGCTTCATGGCAGCTGGCGCAAATCTCTGCAAACCGCTTCGGCCGCACTTCGCGCGTGGCGCTTTCGACCTCGTGGCACAGCGTGCATTGCGTGCGCGCCGCGGCAGCGAATTTCGGCGAGCGCTTGGCGTACTTCGGCTCGCTGAAGTACTGGTTGACATGCTTGCTGTGGTCGAAGTCGATGTTGCCCGGCCGGGTATAGGGATAGCGCGCGGCAAACTGCGGATGGCTCACGCGAAAGCTGGAGAACGACTTCTCATGGCAGTTGGCGCACACGCGGTCCGGCACCCGGGCGATCTTCATCCCCGCCCCCCGGTGCTCGGCATGGCAGCGCACGCAGGACATGTCGCCAAGATCGCTGCGCTTGGGGTGCTGCGTGTTGTGCGGGCGCATCGCGGGGCCGGAAAAACCGTGGCAATCGGCGCAGCGCACGCTCGGGTCGTTGTGGCGAAACGCGGCGCTGAACCACCCCCAGGCGTCACTCGAATGACTCGCATGGCAGGCAGAGCAGCCCTGCTCGCGCGCGAAGCCGGCATGGACGCTGGACAGGGGTCCTGCGTCGAGCGCGGCCGGATTCACCAGCGTGCGGTCGGTCGGGTCGGGCCCCAGGATCAACACCACCACGAGCGCCAGCACGGCGAACAGCGATACCCGTCCGCGCAGCCGCCGCAGGCTCGAGACCGGGGCGCAAGGCGCATGGCGGTGCGCGCAGGAACCGTTGGGAAGCGGACCTTGGCTGCAGCGTCCGCCGGCCTGCCTGGGGCGGCGGCATTCCCAGCGGTCCCCGGAGCGCACTGGAATGCACTCGAATGCCCCGCCGCACTGGCCGTCCAGCCCCGGGCCCTGCCAGCAGGACTTGCGCCAAAGGCTGCTGCGCCCGCAGACGTATGGCTGGTCCGGTCTTTCGTAGGCGGTGGCATCGTGGCCGGGCTTGCGGCCGTTGCTCACAGGACGTAGATGTTCACGACGAGCAGGTGCCAGAACGCGAGCCCGATCAGCAGCACCGCTGCGGGCACATGGACGAACAGCCAGAGCTTCAGCAGGCTCTGCAGCGCAAAGTGCGCGTCGAGCTGATTTTTGCGGAATGCCAGCTGCTCGACCTCATCGAGCACCGCACGCTCGGCTTCGTTCAGGTAGCGCCGCAGCGCACTGACATGCCCGCGGATCCAGCGGGCGCTGCGGCCGCTTCCCACTAGATGGCTCAGGAAGAAGCGCGGCCGCCGGAAGAACCAGTGAAGCGACTCGAGGTAGTAGCGGCCCAGCGTATCGGACGCGGCGTCCCGCACGCCCTTTACCACCAGCGCCTCGACGCGCTCGCGCAAGGCGAACACCTCCGAGGGCATCCTTTCGTAGATGACTTCGTTCTCCAGGTGCGCGAGCCTTCGCGGCAGCAGGCGCTCCAGGACATATCCCGCGATCCCCGACAGCATCACGATGTAGAAACACAGCGCGATCGCGCGCTCGTAGAATCCGCCCGGCCAGAAGCCGCCGGCATGTTGCAGATAGAGCGGGATGCTTATTGCGCCCATCACGCCGTGGGCCACCATCCACGCGCGCGTCGTGCCGAGGGGCAGCGCCACCAGCCGCTTCTTCAGATTGAACATCCCCAGCGCTAGCATCAGCACCAGAAGGGCATAGCCGGTGATCACCGCGCCGTCGCGCAGGCCGCGTTCGGCGCGCAGCGCCAGCAGCGCGACGATCAGCCAGCCGGCGAGTCCGAGCGCCCAGAACACTGCCAGCTGAGCCCAAGCCCTCCCAGGCGTCATGCGGGGCCCTAGTCTGTTCCTGAGGACCAGTGCGCGAAGGAGGGTCATGGTTCAGTGGCCGAAAGCTTCGGCTTGCGAGATGAGCGACTGGATGTCCACGCGGCGCAGCGCGCCGTGCGCGCAAGCGCGCTCGCAGGAAGGCCCGGCGGGAAGAGCGCTGCAAAGATCGCACTTGGTGGCTTTCATGATCGGCTCGCGCGACGCGGGATCGATCACCTGCCTGCCGTCGCTCTCGCGGATCGGTACCAAACGGATGTTGTCGTAGGGGCAGGAGTTGGCGCAGGTGCCGCAGCCGATGCAGGTGACATCGTTGATCACGACCGTGCCGCCCTCGCGCGAGCGGTGGATCGCCCCGGTCGGGCAGCCGATCATGCACACCGGGTCGACGCAATGCATGCATGCGTTCGCCACCAGCCATTTGCCGAGGGTCTCGCCCTGCCGCACGAAGCGCGGATTGCCGCCGTGCGTATCGGCGCAGGCGCGCACGCAGTCGTCGCAGCGCACGCAGCGTTCCAGGTCGATGAGCATGGTCTGCGTGCCGTTGATGTAGCGTTTGTCGACCGCCCATTCGAGGAAGGCGTCCTGCGCGATCGGCCGTGCGGCGGCGTCGCTCAGCCGCGCGGCCGGCGGCGTGATGCGCGGGAACACGAACTCGGCAAGCACCGAGTACGGAATGCGCAGCACGTGCAGGTAGCCGAGCGCGCTTAGGCTGGTCTCGTACGGGCAATCGTGACCGCTCTTCCACGCCTCGTAGAGCTCGTCGAGTCCGAAGTGGTCCCCGCCGCGCAGGTAAGTGAGCGTCCTTGCGCCATGGCCCAGGCTGCTCGACACCCGGCCGAAGCCGCCGATCACGAGCAGCAGACCGTCGGGATAGTCGCCCTGCGCGGTGACCGCCGGCTCGACCGGCGCCTGCGCGTGTCCGCTCTTGTAGTCTAAGTACCACTCGAACGACCCGTAGGTCTCGAACAGCGTGCGTGCTGCCACACTCTGCAGGACCTTGGGGTCGAGGCCGGCGAACAACGGGTGCTCGTGCAGGTGGTTGTGCAGCTGGTTGTCGCGGTAGCCTTGCTCGATGCGCTGGCGCCACAGGTCGTCGCGGTTCTTGATGTCGCGCAGCGCCTGCCAACGCATCTCGAGCACGCGGCATTCGGCTTCGGCGTACACGGTTGCCGAGCGTTGCACGCGACCGAGCGCGGCGATCTCGCCGAACAACGCGCCCGGCGGCAGCGCCGCGGTCTTGAATCCGGGCGCGAGCGGCGGCACTCGAGTGCGGGCCGCTTCGAGGTTGACGTCGGCGCCGAACAGCGCTGCAGGATTGGGTACGTCGAGGAGCGATGTGCGCTGCTCGCCGCGGCTGTCCTTGTGCGCGATCGCGTCGCGATAGTAGGCGGTGTTGCGCACCTCGGGAGCCCGAGTGCGCCGCAGCGCATCCGAGACGATGCTCATGAAGCTGCGCTTTTTCACGCTCGCGCGGCCGAGCATTTTCTGCGGCAGTCCGGGGGCCAGGACCACGCGCACACCGCTTTCGAGCGCCAGGAAAGCGGAATTGCCGTAGTCGCCCTCCCGCACGATGATCTCGCCCGGCCGGAAGGTGATGATGCGGCAATCGTTGCGCACGATGCCGCGCAGCGGAGCGGCGCTCGGAAAACGCGAAGCATTGATCGAGGCGAACTCGGGGCGCGCGAGAAGAGCGTCGACGTCGCTCTCCGACATCTGCGGGTCGAAGGGCGCGTCCCACCGCTTCGGACGCTGCATGAGCTCCGCGTCTCTCACGCCGGATTACTCTCGCTCGCCGTTCCGGGTTCCTACTTGTAGCTGTTCTTGGCTGGGAGGAACGCCTTTACTTTCGCGCTGATGTCGCGGCTTTTTAGCGCGTCGGCGAGCTTGCGCGAATTGTCGTGCGTCGGCTGCTGCAGTACGGCCGCCACCTCGGGTATGTCGGCCAGCGTCTGAAGGGTCGTGCGCGCATCCTGGGCGCGTTTCTTCTGCAGCGCGGCGTATTTCGGGTGGCTCGACTTCGCCGCCGCCGCGGTCGCAGACACGAGCTTGGCCGCCTGTCCCACGACGAACAGCCTCGCCAGATCGGCCGGCGTCATTTCCGCGTTCTTGCTGTAGTCCGGGGCATAGAACCGGTGGCGCACCGAGCCCTGCGAGTAGCGCGCGAGCTCGAACTCGGGCTCTGCGGGATGGCCGGCATCGAGCATCTTGGCGAGAACCTCGCCACTCAGCTTCGGGTTGGCAAGGCCGTGGCACTCGTTGCAATTGGCGGCGATGTCGTAAGTCATGAACGACCAGATCATCCCGGCCTTGCGCGCCTCGGCCAGGCGCTTGGTCTTGTTGGCGGGCGGCTCTTTCGCCGCATCCTCGATGCCGTCGCCATAGAAGTTATGCACGTCCCTCCAGTCGGAGGACGGGGCGTGGCAGCTCTCGCACGACGGGCCCGAAGCGATCTGCGGCTTCGCGGTCGGGGAGCTTCGCGTCTCGGTGTAGTGGCACAGCACGCAATTGGCGTTCTGCCGCATGCTCGCGCCGCCGCCGGCCGCCTCGAGGATCTTCTTGGCTTCCTCCTTGCGGTGGACGGTCTGAAATGATTTGAAATGCTCGGTCTGCTTCCAGACCTCGACCTCGGCTTCGTGGCACTTCTCGCATTTGCGGTAGCCCTCGGCAAAGGGAGCGGCGTTGGCCTCCCCGCAGGCGAGGCCGGCTACCAGCAACGCGAGCATCAAGACTCGTCCAGTCACATTCCCTCCCCTCGGGTGGTATTTTTGTGGGAGAAATTGTTCTCGCTTCGCAGATAGCCGTCAACAAGGTTCGCTACCCGCGCTAACGGTTACGTGACGCGGGCGGCTGGAGGCGCTGCGCGATCTCGCCGCGAAGCACGAGAGCCAGAAGTTCAAACTAGGGCAATGCCTTAGGCCGCTTTTTGCTCGGAGGGAGGAGGGAGCTGCTTCAGGCAACGGCCGATCCACAGCGCGGTGAGCTTCTCCTGCACGCCGTTCTGCGCCAGGCGCTGCGCCAGCGCGCCGAAATCGACCTGAGCATCTCGAGGTCGCGCGGCGTCGCCGAGAACGTGCTGACCTTGGCCTTGATCTTCGAGCGGCCTTTAGGGCAGCAGCAGACACTTTGCTATGGCAGCAGCTTGAGCCCGATTCTCCCCTGGACTCCGCCTATCGGCGGTTGTTTCCGCTTGAGCCACCGTTCGCTGCGCGGCTCGAAGTAAACCTGCTTCCGAACTGCATCCCATTTCATGGGCTTGCCTGTGTAAGGGTCTGTTACGCTCGCGTCACTTTTTTCGATCAGACTGGGGATATCGCCCTGTGCATGCGGCGCAAGCCTGGCACCCAATGCGACCAAACGACGCAGTCCGTCAAAATCGTAATACCTTTCAAAGTAATCGATGTATGCGTTGAAATCCATCTCGCTGAGCTCCCACTTGCCAACCGGGTTATACGCGAAGCTCCAATAGGGAAATCGAAGTTTTTGAGTGGCCTGTGCTATTCGCTGCCGCATCGCCTCGTCCTGGCTTGCAGAGAACTCATTCCATTCGTAGATCAACCTGTGCGCCGCGTATAGTCGATTCACACTCGCATTGCGCTTAAAAAAAGGCCAGAGTGGCCAGTCGTATACGTTATCCGGGGTGGGTTCGAGTCGGGCGTTGATACCTGCCGTCATCTGTGCTTTATCGAGCCGCGTCCACCTCAGTTCCTCTGATGTCAACGGCGTCAGCATCGCTTCGATCCGGTTGTTAAATTGCCGTGCAGCCCCTGGCCTCGCCACAACTATTTCGGCAAGCAGCGCAACATCGGTTTCAAGAGCGTAAGTTGCCGCCTCCTTGTACACGGGGTCAGGCGCGCCTTTCAATAATGCGCGCAGAAGCACGATATCGTGCTCGAGGTCGGCAAAAGCAGCCTCCAGGTTGCCATTGTCGAACTCGAACGCTACGTGAGTAATCCAGAGTCGATGAAATGAAGAAAACCCGAAGATCCGCTCGGTAGACTGGGACTGGGTAGCATACTCACGCGGCACATAAGTTTCGCCAACGCTCGGCTGCTTCATTAGCAGCCGGTATCTATCGAGCAGCTCGCGGTTTTCATCTAGCACCCGCTTGACCTCAGCCCGGTTCCTTTTCACGTGCTCAAGGCAGGGCTGTGCACATAAATATTTGCTGTCCGCGGGCTTGATTTTCATCCGGCCGGATTCACGATTTGCGGATTTGACTCGGCCTATCTGCGCAAAAGCTTCCTGCATCCCTTGTTCAGCTTCCCTCAGCTTTTCCGCCCTGGTCATTTTCTGGAGTCGTTTGTCTTCGTCGATCATCTTCTCGACCTGCTGCCGCCCGAAGGCGTGAGGATCGGCATCGGATGGCGCATCGAGCCCAACCAGCACGTAATAAGCGTTGTGCGCCTCACGGACATCGGGCACAGCGGGTTTGAGAAGTTCGACGACCTCCGGCGAGAGGTCTTCATCGAACGCGTTGATCGCGAGAAGGACTGCAAGGAGCGCGAGAAGCGCAATGCCAAGCACCGCCAACGATCGCAGAGTGAGTCGCGTGATCGCTCGCATGGCCATAACATCCTCCTCGGACCGCCGCTTGGGGCGAGCCCGAATGATTCTACGCCGCGCCTCTCAGGCGGCCTTGCGCTCAGCCGGGGGAGGGAGTTGCTTGAGGCAATGTCCGATCCACAGCGCGGTGAGCTTCTCCTGCACGCCGTTCTGCGCCAGGCGCTGCGCCAGCGCGCCGAAATCGACCTGGTCGAGCGGCTGGTCCTGGTTGAAGCACG
>WNGA01009604.1_pt1 | contig 13611 bp, 16 predicted proteins | sample 5400061 | NCBI WGS metagenome assembly WNGA01 (sample SAMN13153366, study PRJNA577476) | soil metagenome | isolation source: 100 cm soil or saprolite under grassland replicate 2 | place: USA:California | collected 2016-06-15 | reverse complement strand
AATCGGGTCGAGATGCCGCCCGAGGTCAGCCAGCGTCTCCGCGACTTCCTCTCCGGGCCGCTCGGTAGTACTCCTTAGTGAGGCCTGCCGCGCCGCCCCCAAGGCGGCGGGTGAAGCGGCGGCGTTGCGGCCAGCGCCGAAAGGCGGAGATCTCGGCCCCCGTGCCAGCGCCGCGGATAGCCGCCGAAGTAACGCCCGGCCGGCGGGCTCCGCTCCGCGCGAACTGCTGGGCCTGAAGCCGAAAAGCCCGGGCTAGCGGGGGCGTCGCCTTGACAGCCATTTGGTCGAGGCCTAGACTGCGCGCTGAATCGTCCATCCAGCGCCCGTTCTAGGGAGGCGACATGCCCCTGGATCAGTCGTCTGGACAACCCTTCGCCGCCCTCGTCGACCACCCGGTGGCTCGCGGGGGCATTTGTGTTTCGGGCGTTCACTCGTGACAGGAGGCGGGCAATGAGCATCGTGGCCATTTCCGAGACCGCGGGCAGCCTCGGCATCGAGATCGGACGCAAGTTGGCCGAGAGCCTCGGCTGGGAGTTCGCCGACCGCGAGATCATCGCGAAGGCTTCCGAGCAGTTCGGTGAGGACGTGATGGACCTGCGCCAGGGCGCTCGTCCACGATCGTGCTGCGCCAGATCCCGCACGTGGTGCGCGTGCGTACGACGGCCCCCGAGGGCACGCGCGCGCAACGCCTGGAGTACCAGCAGGGGTTGACTCATGAGGCGAGCTTCGATTACGTGCGGCATAGCGACCGCGAGCGGGCGGCCCGCGTGAAGTTCCTCTATCAGATCGACGTGGACGACCCGTTACTCTACGACCTCGTGCTCAACACCGAACATCTCACCGTCGAGACGGGCGCCGCGCTCATTCGCGAGACCCTGCGGGATGAGCGCTTCCAGTCGATCGAAACCAGCCGCAAGGAGGTCGTGGACCTGAGCCTTGCTGCGCTCGCCCGGGCCGCCCTCATGGCGCATCCGCAGGTGGGAGCGCGCAGCCTTCTCGTGACGTGCAAGGATGGCCACGTGTCGCTGAGGGGCGGGGTCCGCGCGGACGAGGAGCGCACCCTGGCGGCGGACGTCGTGGGCCGGATCCCGGGCGTCGTCGGGGTGCTCAACGAGATCGTCGTGATGCACCCGACACGCACCACCATTGGGTTGTAGGTCCTCGAGGGCCGCGGGATCGGCTCAGGCCTTGCCCTCGAGCGCGCGCTTGAGCTGATCGAGGTGGTTGTCGTCGTGCCACGCCATGAGCGTGACGAAGTCGTTGATCGTGATGGGCCCGCGCGCGGCGTGGACACCGGCGCGCTTCCACTGCTCGGGCGTGAGCGTGCGGAGTAACGCGAGCGACTCGTCGCGACGTGCGCGGAAGGCCGCCAGCGCCAGCGGCGCGTCGTTCCTGAGGTACTGACGCTCCTCGGCCCAGCGATCCGGCGTGGTGGGATCGAACGCGAGCTTCGGGTTGTCCATCGCCAGGATCATCCCGAACCGGCCCATGAACATCTCCTCGACGTCGCGCAGGTGGCAGACCGCCTCCTTCGCCGCCCAGTTCTTGCCGTCCGGACGGCGCGACAGCGTCGCATCGTCGCGGCCCCGGATCGCGGCGGCGAGCTCGTCGGCGGTGCGGGCCAGACGCTTCATGCGTTCCTCGGCCGGTTGCTTCGCGTACTCTTCCATGGTCGGCATCGTGGCTCTCCCTTCGGCGTCGTGCACCAGCTGGTGGAACAGGCTCGACTCTCGCTTGTAGAACCCCTGCGTATGATACGACTCGCCCAGCCGCAGTCCGGTGTAATCGACGTGGTGGCCGATCTCGTGGAGGAGTGTCCGGAGGTACGTCCGGAACGCGACAACGCGCTTTTGCTTGGCGGTGCGCATCCAGAGCTGGATCTTGGGCTGCCGGCCTCGCTCGTGGGTGTAGAGTCCGTGGAGCTCGCCCCAGTGCGAGTGGGGCCGCGCGGCGAGCACTTCGACGCGCACGGCGGGCAATCCCATCGCGTCCGCGAGCCCGGCGACCAGCTCCCGGCTCGCCCGCTCGGTGGCGGCCCTCTCCTCGGTCCGGAGCGCGGCTTCGAGCGCCGCGACGCTCGGATGGAGCGCCGCCGGGTCCTCGAGGCGAATCTCGACGATGGCGTCGCTCTTGCGGTAGACGGCCTGCTGCGAGCGCGAGAGCCGCGCGTAGTACGCGAACGGCACCGCGGCTATTGATCGGAGCGGCGAGGCCGGCTCATCTCGAGGGTGGCCTGAGACAGACGCGTCCCCACTACTTTCCGGTGAAGCGGGGCTTTCGCTTCTCGAGGAACGCCTTCGCGCCCTCGATGCGATCCTCGGTCGTGCGGAGCAGCGTCGCCAGATCGTTCTCGAGCCTGACCCCTTCGGCCAGCGGCAGCTCGAGCCCCTTCACGACCGCCTCCTTCGCATAGCGGAGCGCCACCGGCGCCCGCTCGGCGAGCGTTCGGGCGAGTGCGAGCGACGCGGACAAGACCTCGCTCGCGGGGACCACGCGCTCGACGAGCCCGATCCTGAGCGCCTCGCGCGCGTCGATGCGCGCCCCGGTCAGGATCATTTCGAGGGCCTTGCCGCGGCCCACGAGCCGGGGCAGGCGCTGCGTCCCGCCCCCGCCGGGAATAATGGCGAGGTTCACCTCGGTGAGGCCGAGCTGGGCGTCCTCGCTCGCGATCCGGATGTCGCACGCCAGGGCGAACTCGAGGCCGCCCCCGAGCGCGAAGCCCCGGACCGCGGCAATGATCGGCTGGCCGCAGCGGTCCATCGCGGCACGGAAGTCGACGCGCTGACGCTGCGCTCGGAACTGGACGGGCACCTGGGGCGCGACGAACTCGCGGATGTCGGCGCCGGCGGAGAAGGCCCGGTCGCCGGCGCCCGTCACGACGACGACGCGCGCCTCAGCGCTCTGGGCGAGATCGCCGAAGCAGCGCGTCAGCTCTTCGCGCATGCGCTCGTTCATGGCGTTGTGGACCTCGGGGCGGTTGAGGGTGATCGTCGCGACTGCATCGGCCAGCTCGTAGCGGATCGCCTCGTACGCCATCGATCGCGTGCCTCCCGGTCGGCTCAGGTCTGGGGTGGTCGGCGACAGACGCCGCGCGCGACGAGCCCGACGATCTCCTCGTCGGTGTAGCCGAGCTCCCGCAGCACGGCGTCGGTGTGCTGGCCGAGCGTCGGCGGCGGTCCCGGGTCGCGCGTGGGCGTCCCGGCGAAGGCAATCGGCTGTCCCATCATGCGCAGGCGTCCGACCTCCGGATGCTCGTACTCGTGGACCATGTCGTGGTGCTGGACGGCCGGGTGCCGCATGAACTCCGCCACCGTCTGGACCGGCGCTGCCGGAATGTCGTGGGTCGCGAGCACCTCGAGCCAGTGGCTGCGCGGCTGCGACTTGAACTTGGTGTCGAGGAGCGGCAGGAGTGACTGGTTGTTCTCGAGTCTCGCGAGCCACGAGGCGAAGCGCGGATCGTCGGCGAGATGCTCGAGCTCGAGCGCCTTGCAGAGCTTCACCCAGAAGGCCTGGTTGCCGACCGCGAGAAAGAACCAGGCGCCGTCGCCCGCCTGGTAAAGGCGGTAGGTCGGGTTGTCGCGGATCAGCGTCGGCTTACTCGGATAGTCGATGGCCACGCCCGCCTGCAACGCCAGAACGCCTCGCAGCAGCGACGTCTCCACGCGCTGGCCCCGACCCGTGCGCTCGCGCGTGAAGAGCGCGGCGAGGATCCCCTGCGTGGCGAGCGCCGCCGTGTAATAGTCGGTCGGCGCGGTCCGCTGATACTGGGGCGGTCCGCCGAAGCCCTGGAGCGTCATCAGGCCGCCCAGCGCCTGGAAGATCGGATCGAAGCCAGGACGGTCGGCATCGGGTCCGGTCGAGCCGAAGGCCGTGACCGAGGAGTAGATCAACCGTGGGTTGACCGCGCTGAGCCGCTCGTAGCCGACGCCGAGACGCTCGGCGACGCCCGGGCGCATGTTCTCCATGACGACGTCGGAGCGCTCGGCGAGCTTGTGAACGATCTCGCGTCCCTCGGGTGTCTTGAGATTCACGGCGAGCGAGCGCTTCCCCCGGTTCCAGCCGAAGAATCCGGGCAGCTCACGGAACGAGTCGCCCTCGAGAGCCTCGACCTTGATGACCGCCGCGCCGAGGTCGGCGAGCTGCATGGCGGCGTACGAGCCGGCGATGTAGCTCGTGAGATCGACGACGCGGACGCCGTCGAGCGGCGGTGGTGGATCAGGCACGGGCTCGCGCGAGTCTCCGGCTACCTCGCGACGCGCCGGACGATCTGCTCGCGGTGGTAGTCGGCGTCGCCGTACATCGGTTCGAGCGCCTTCGCGCGCTTCATGTAGATGTGCAGGTCGTACTCCCACGTGAAGCCGATACCGCCGTGCACCTGGATCGCCTCGCCGCACACCTTGCGCGCGGCGTCCCCGACGTACGCCTTCGCGACCGAGGCGGCGAGCTCGCCGTCATCGGCCTTCGCGTCGAGCGCCCAGGCGGCGTAGTAGACGGCCGAGTGCGAGTTCTCGACCTCGAGGAGCATCTCCGCGCACTTGTGGCGGATCGCCTGGAACGAGCCGATCGGCTGGCCGAACTGCTCGCGCACCTTGGCGTAGCCGACCGCCATGTCCAGGCACCGGCGCGCGGCCCCCAGCATCTCCGCCGCCGCGCCAACGGCGCCGCGGCGCACCAGGCTCGCGAGCAGCGGCGCGGCCTGCCCGGCGGTCCCGAGCACGGCGTCCGCCGCCGCGGGCACCTTGTCCATGTCGATCTGCACCCAGCGCGTCGCGAGATCCATGCCCTGGACCGGAGAGAGGGTGAGGCCCGACGCCGAAGGATCGACGAGGAACAGGGTCGGCCCTTCCGGCGCCCGCGCGGGAATCAGCAGCACGTTGGCCACGTGGGCCCAGGGGACGAACCGCTTTGTCCCGGAGAGCGCCCAGCCCCTGGGCGTCTTCTCGGCGCGCGCCGACATCGCCACGGGGTCCCAGTCGAGGTCCGCGTCGAGGAGCGCCAAGGTCGCGCGCGCGTCGCCGGTTGCGATCGCGGCGAGCCAGCGATTCTTCTGAGCATCGGTTCCCGCCGCCTCGACGGCCTCGGCGGCCAGTACGGTCGGCCAGTAGGGACCGGGATACGCGGCGCGGCCGAGCTCCTCGAGCAAGATCGCCGTCTCGACCATGCCGAGCCCGCTCCCGCCATAGGCCTCGGGCAGCGAGAGCCCCAGCCAGCCGAGCTGGGCCATCTCCTTCCACATGGTGTCGCTCTCGCCCCGCGGGTCGTCCCACAGGAGCCGCACGGCGGCGGGCTTGCAGTGCTCGTCCAAGAACGCGCGGGCCGAGTTTTTCAACAATTGCTGGTCGGAGCTGAACGAGAAGTCCATGGCGTCAGACCTTCAGGCGGTCGGCGCGCACTTCCTTCGGCAGGCCGAGCACACGCTCTCCGATGATGTTCTTCTGGATCTCGGACGAGCCCGAGTAGATCGTGCCGGCGCGCGACCAGAGGAAGGCGGTCGCGAACGTCCCGGGCTCTCCGGAGGAGGTGTCGACCTCCTCGAACTCTTCCCGCGCGACCATCAGCTGCCCGAAGGGTCCGAGGATCTCGAGCGCGAGCTCGTAGTAGCGCTTCTCGAACTCGGTATACGACAGTTTGGTGATCGAGGACGCGGCGCCCGGCGAGTCGCTCTTCTGGAGGGCCGAGAGGACGCGCAGCGCCGCGTAGCGCTGGACTTCGAGATCCGCGTAGATGCGGCCCAGCCGGGCTCGGACGGCGGCATCCTCGATGAGCGGCCGGCCGCCCCGCTTCAGCTCCTTCGTCGCCTTCACGAGCTGGTTGAAGGCGGTGGCGTACCGTGTCACCCGCCCGAGCGAGTTGCTGCCGCGCTCGTAGCCGAGCGTGGTCTGCGCGATTTCCCATCCCTGGTTGACGTTGCCGATCAGATCGGCCTTCTCCGCGCGGGCGTTCGTCATGAAGACCTCGGAGAAGAGCGAGCTTCCGGTGATCTGCTTGAGCGGCCGGACCTCCACCCCGGGCTGGCGCATGTTGAGAAGCACGCACGAGATGCCCCGGTGCTTCGGCAGCTTCGGGTCGGTGCGGGCGAGCAAGATGCCCCAGTCGGCGATGGGCCCGCTGGAGGTCCAGATCTTCTGGCCGTTCACGAGGAAGTGGTCGCCCTGATCCTCCGCCCGGGTCTTGAGGCTCGCGAGGTCCGAGCCCGCGTTCGGCTCGGAGTAGAGCTGGCACCAGATCTCCTCGGCCGTCAGCATCTTCTTGAGGTAGCGCAGCTTCTGCGTCTCGGTGCCGTGGACGATGATGGTCGGGCCGATGAAGCCGATGCCGAGCCCGTTGATCGGCGGCGGTGCGCTCACCCGCGCCATTTCGTCCTGCACGATGGCTTGCCGCATCGGCGTCGCGCCCCACCCGCCGTACGCGCGAGGCCAAAGCATCCCAACGTACCCCGCCTCGTAGAGCTTCCGGTGCCACGCCTTGCGCTCGGCGAGGGTGTTCAGGTCTTCCTTGGGGACGTTGGCTTCGAGCCAGCGCCGGGTCGCGGCGCGGAACTCCCGGTCCTCAGGCGCGTAGTTCAGGTCCATCGGTCGGCCTCCTGTGAATGGACGTTTCTAGCACGCCGGCCGGCTCGAATCAACGCGCGGAAGGGAGGCAATAGATCGCGGTGTGCAGCACGTGCGCGACCGGGCGGGGTCTGTCCCCGGCGACGATGGCGAGGTCCGCCTCGACGAACTGTCGGCCCTTCTTTTCGAAGAGCGAGCGGACGCGACCGCGTGTCGCCAGTGTCTCGCCGACGCGCGCGCCGCCGAGGTGCCGTACGACGCTCCCGGCGTGAATCCAGGGGCTCATCCGGACGTTCTGAGAGAGCGCCTTGTTGGCCTGGTCGAGGAAGAACCCGGGGTGGGTCCAGCCGCGCGCGCCGCGATAGAGCGCGAGCGCGTCGCTGACGCGCTCGAGGTACTCGGCGGCGCGCACCTCGTCGTAGGCGTTGACCGGCGTGCCCAGGGCGTCGAGGCTCGCAAACTGCTCTCGGGTCGCCAGGGGCCGCTCCGCCGGCAGTGGCGCCGGCGGATAGCGGGCGAGGTTCAGCGGCACCGGAGAGCCGGCCGGGAGTGTCGCCGTCAGGGTCGCGCACTCACCGCCGGACACGGTGGATGCCGAGACCGTCGCGGTGAGGCTCCTGGCGTCGTGCGCCGTCACCGCGCCGGAGACGAGGACCTCCTCGCCGTCGTGGACAGGCTTCACGAAGCGCACGCTCGCCGTCCCGCGCTCGAGCCAGGCCGCACCGAATGCCTCCACGAGGGGATGCGTGAGGTACGCGTAGACGGTCACGCCGGGCACGAGGGCGCCCCGGAACCCGTACTGACGCGCGATCTGATCGTCGTGGATCTTGTTCTCGGAGCTCGCCGACGTGTTCCGAGCCTTGACGTGATATTCGGTCAGTCGTTCCTTGTTGTCCGTATCCGCCTCCTTGACCGCCGTCCGGTGCCGGCAAGTATATAATCATCCCGGTCATGTCACGTGGACTCCTGATCGCCCTGGTCGTGATCGTCGTCCTCGTCGGCGGTATCGCTGTGTGGGCGATCTCGGTGAACAATCAGCTCGTCGTCCTCGATCAGGGCGTCAACGAGAAGTGGGCCCAGGTGCAGAACGTCTATCAGCGGCGCGCCGACCTCATTCCGAACCTCGTCGAGACCGTGAAGGGCTTCGCGGCGCAGGAGCGTACGGTGCTGGAGGAGGTCACGCGCGCGCGGGCGAGCGCCTCCTCGATCCAGCTCACGCCCCAGGCGCTCAACGACCCGAAAGCGCTCGAGCGGTTCCAGGCCGCGCAGAACCAGCTCTCCGGGGCGCTCTCCCGCCTTCTGGTCACCGTCGAGCGCTACCCCGACCTCAAATCGAACCAGAACTTCCTGGCCCTGCAGAGCCAGCTCGAGGGGACCGAGAACCGCATCACCGTCGAGCGGCGACGCTTCAATGAAGCCGTTCGCGACTACAACACCCGCCTGCGTCTCTTCCCGGGCTCGCTCATCGCCGGCCTCTCGGGCTTCCAGCCCAAGGCGTTCTTCGAAGCGGCGCCCGACGCGGCCACCGTCCCCAAGGTCAAGTTCTAGCCTGCTCCTCGCGGCTGTCCTCGCCGTCGCCCTCGTTCTGCCGCAGGTACCGACCGGCCGCGTGAACGACTACGCCGGGCTCCTGGCACCGGCCGAGCGCGAGCGGCTCGAAGCGCTCCTGGCCGAGCGCGAGCGAGCTTCGGGGACGCAGATGGCGATCGCGGTGTTCCGATCGCTCGAGGGCGAGAGCCTGGAAGACGTCGCGAGCGCGCTTTTCCAGAAGTGGCGCCTCGGCCAGAAAGGCCTCGACAACGGCGTCCTCCTCGTCGTGTTCGTCCAGGACCGAAAGCTGAAACTCGAGGTCGGTTACGGGCTCGAGGCCGTGCTGCCGGACGCCGAAGCGGGGCGGATCATCCGCGAGGCGATCTCGCCGCGCTTCCGCGAGCAGCGCTACGCGGCGGGGCTCGAGGCCGCCGTCGGCGCCGTGTATGCTCGGATCGCGCCGTCGAGCCCGAGATCGCCCGAGCAGATGCAGCGCGAGGCCGAGTCCTGGCGACGGCGGCAATCGGAGAGCGAGGGCACGGCGCGGCTCTACCTGCTGCTCTTTCTGGCGTTCGCGGCGCTGACCATCGGTGGCCTCGCGTGGGAAGCCTCGCACCAGCGCGGCTACACCGCCGGCCGGCGCGGCTGGGGATCGTCGGGCCCGGGCGGCTGGTACGGCGGAGGTTGGGGCGGTGGTGGCGGCGGGTCGTCTGACGGCGGCTTCTCGGGCGGCGGTGGCAGCTCGGGCGGTGGCGGCGCGAGTGGGAGTTGGTGATGCCCCGGCATCCGAAGTGGGCCCGACGGTTCCTGAGCGACGCGGATTTCGACGCGATCACCCGGGCGATCAAGACCGCCGAGGCGCGCACGTCGGCGGAGATCCGAGTGCATCTGGAGCGCCGCGTGCCGCGGCGGCTTTTCCGGAGGCCCCCCGATGTCCTGTCACGAGCTCAGCACGTGTTCAGGCGGCTCGGCATGCACAAGACGGCCGAGCGACACGGGGTGCTGGTCTACCTCGCCGTCGAGGAGCGGCGCCTAGCGGTCGTCGGCGACGAGGGCATCCACGGCCGCGTCGGCGATCGTCACTGGAACCGCGTGCGCGATCTGATGGTCGAGAAGCTCCGGGAGAACGCCCCGCGCCAGGCGCTCGAGCGGGCGATCGGGGAGCTTGGCCAGGCGCTCGCCGAGCACTACCCGCGCCGGCCCGACGACCGCAACGAGCTGAGCGATGAGGTGAGCGTGTCGTGAGGCGAGGGTGTACTGTACGCGCATGATTTCACGCGTGGTCGCGGGCGTCCTCGTTGCGATTCTGGCGTTCCCGCTGACCACCGGCGCGCAGGAGACGTCCCCCGGCCGGGACGCGCTGCCCCTGGAGCTCAGACGCGGCGAGACGACGATTCGGCGTCCCATCGTGCATCCCGCGCCGCAACGCGATGAGGCCGTGGGCGAGGCCGAGCGCGCGGCGGCCGAGTACGAGCGGACGCAGCGCGGAGAGGCGCTGATGCGTGAGTCATCACGGCCCGCGGCGCGACGTCCGGATCTGGGGTACGACGTCTATAGCGGCATCCAGCAGCGCAACATTCAGCGTCGATGACACGCGACGACATTCCGACGCCGGCGCTGCTCCTCGACCTCGACCGCTTCGAGCGGAATCTCCGCCGCATGGCCGCGCACGCGCGGGCGGCCGGTAAGCATCTTCGACCGCACGCGAAGACGCACCGCTGTCCCGAGATCGCCCAGCGACAGGTGACCGCCGGGGCGCTCGGCGTCGCGTGCGCGAAGCTCGGTGAGGCGGAGGTGATGGCGCGCGCCGGAGTCCGCGGCCTCCTGATCACAACTGAAGTTGTCGCGCCCGCGGCGATCCGGCGGCTCATGCGGCTCGTCTCGGCGGCTCCCGACACGCTCCTCGTGGTCGACAACGCCGCGAACGTCGCGGACCTCGGGCGCGAGGCCGCCGCCGACGGCGTGGCACTCAACCTCCTGGTGGATGTCGACGTGGGCAACCGGCGCACCGGGATCGCCCCCGGAGAACCCGCGCTGGCGCTCGCGCGCGCCGTGGCCGCGCAGCCGGCGCTCCGCTTCCGCGGGCTCCAGGGCTATGCAGGCCACTGCGCGCACGTCATCGGCTGGAGCGCGCGGCACGCGGCGTCGCGCGCGGCCCTGGCGCCCCTCATGGAAACTCGCACGATGATCGAGCGCGCCGGACTGCCGGTCGAGATCGTCGCGGGCGGCTCGACCGGCACCTGGGACATCGACATCGAGCTGCCGGGACTCACGGAGCTGCAGGCGGGCTCCTATTGCGTGATGGACCTCGACTACCGGCGCATCGGTGGACGCTCGGGCGAAACGCTCACCGACTTCGAGATGGCGCTCACGGTAATCACCACGGTCGTCAGCGTGCCGACGTCCGAGCGGGCGATGGTCGACGGCGGGCTCAAGGCTTTCTCGACCGACAAGCCGTTTCCCCCCGAGTCGGTGGAGCGCCCCGGCGTCGAGTACGGATTCGCGGGTGACGAGCACGGGCGACTGACGATCACCGATCACTCGCGCGCGCCGCGGCTCGGAGAGCGCATCGAGTTCTTCCCGCCGCACTGCGACCCGACGATCAACCTCTACGACCGGATCTACGCGATGCGCGCGGACAAGGTCGAGGCCGTGTGGGAGATCGCCGCGCGCGGCCGATCCGATTGAGAACATGGAGGGCTCCGGGCGCCCCCCCAGCCCCTCGACAACGCGATTCGGACAGAGCGCCGCCGTCCGGCTCAGGTCGCCGGGCGATAGGCGATCAGGTAGCGGTGCTCTCCCTCGAGCACGACCTCGCCCCGCTGGTTTCGGAGCGCCACCCTGAGGACGAGCAGGCCCGCCGACCGCTTGCGCTCCAGGCTGACGACCTCGTGCTCGGGATAGATCGTGTCGCCGATGAACACGGGTGCGCGGAAGCGCGCGGCCTGCTCGACGAACGCGACGATCGACTCTTCGACGAGCGGGGCGAGCGTGGATGCGCCGACGGCGGTGAGGGACGCGAGCAGGAGGCCGTGCGCGAGACGCTTGCCGTAGCGCGTCTTCTTCCCGTACTCGTCGTCATAGTGGATCGGATGGTTGTCGCCGGTCATGCCCGCGAAGAACAGGAAGTGGGCGTCGGTCAGGGTCCGCGACGGGCTCTTGAACCGGTCACCGACCTTGAAGTCCTCGAAATAGCGCTGGGTCACCAGGCGTTCCAGAACGCGTCTTGAACCGCCGCGGGCGTTTCCAGGGCGAAGAGCGCCTCACGCAGCTTCGCCGCGCCGGAGAATCCGCGGGCGTACCAGGCAAGGTGCTTCTTGAGCTGGAGGAGCGCGGTCAGCCCCTGCAGGTGCGTCTCGATCAGGTGGCAGTGACGCCGGATGATCCGCGCCCGCTCGTGGCGCGACACCTCGGCGGCCTGGAAGACCCACGGGGCGCCGAGCGCGCCGCGGCCGATCATGACGGCGGCGCAGCCCGTGGCCCTCGTCATGGCCCATGCATCCTCGGCGGTCCGCACGTCGCCGTTGCCGACCACCGGGATCGCGACGGCGTCGACGACGCGCGCGATGATCTCCCAGGGCGCCACACCGCTGAACTGCTGCGAACGGGTCCGTGGATGAACCGTGATCGCGTCGACCCCCTCGCCCTCGGCGATCCGGGCGATCTCGACCGCGTTCACCGTCCGATCGTCCCAGCCGCCGCGAATCTTGATCGTGAGGTCCACGCCGATCGCCTTTCGCAGGGTGCGGAAGACGACGGCGGCGCCGAGCGGATCCCGCATCAGCGCGGCTCCCTGGCCCTTGGCGACGATCTTCGCCACCGGGCAGCCCATGTTGAGGTCGATCGCGTCCGCCCCCGCGGCCTCGAGGTGCCGCGCGGCCTCGGCGAGGACGTCCGGATCGGCACCCAGGAGCTGCATCGCGATCGGGTGCTCCTCGGGCAGGAACCGGGCGAGCTCTGACGTGCGAACGTTGCCCACCACGAGCGCGCGGGCGTCGATCTCCTCGCTCGTGAGCCGCCCGGCGCCACACCCCCGGGCGACGAGCCTGAACGGCGCATTGGTCACGGCTGCCATCGGCGCCAGGCGGAGATCGATCACGGGGTCCAGCATCTCAGATCCGACTGCGGGGTGCAGGGCGGTCACTCCACCATCGCGACGGCGCGGACCGGACAGCCGTCCGCGCCTTCGAGCTTGAGCGGCAGGGCGACGAACCGGCAGCGCGGAGCACCGATCTGGTCGAGGTTGGTCAGGTACTCGATCACCGTGATGCCGGCGGGGAAGAAGATCGCGTGCGTGGTGTACTCCTCCCGGGCCGGGCGCCGGCGCGGCTCGGCGATGGTGTCGCGGATGCAATGGTCCGGCGGATAGTCGTAGCCGACGGCCCTGGCCTGCCGGGCGACGAGCCACTCGCAGGCGCTCGGCCCCGTCCACGGCCCCTGTTTCCAGAACGGCTCGGTCTCGACGCTCACCCGCTTCGGCCAGTCCGTCCGCAACAGTACGATGTCGCCGGCGCGCACGTGCTCGGCGCGGCGCTTGAGGTCCTCGGCGGTCACCTCGGCGTTGGCGCCGAGATGGGTGAGATCGACCACGGCCGCCTCGCCCACCCACTGGTCGACGGGCATCGCGGCCATGTCGCGCCCGTCGATCAGGTAGTGGAGCGGCGCGTCGACATGAGTGTAGGCGTGACAGCCGATCGTGAGCACGGTGCTCTGCAGGGGATGCCCCGAGACGTGAGCGGCCACGAGCTGCGACGCGACCTTCCAGCGGAAGTGCGGCCGGATGGAAAAGCTCAGATCGACGATCCGCATCGCCGTCACCGGTCGGCGACGAGCACGGCGACGGGGAACCCGTAGCGGATCTGTCCGTTCTCGAGCCGCGTCTGGATGCCGAGGGCGTCGTCGGCGAGCGAGGCCCGGAAGAGGGCGCGAATCTTGTCGTCGTCGCCGGGGTTCGGGAACGACCGCGCGATCAGGGCTTCCAGCTCGCCTTCCAGCCGATACCACGTCACGCGTGGCTCGGACAGGCCAGCCTTGGCGTAGAGGGTCTTGTGCTCGTCGACCGGCATGGCGCGCGCGTGCGAGGGATCGCGGAGCCTCTCCATCCGGTTGAAGGCGTCGGCGCGGTCTGGGGCCGGCGCGCTGTCGGCGACCATGACCCTGCCGCCGGGCGCGGCCACGCGCTTCATCTCCCGCAGCACCGCCAGGGGGTCGAGGAAGTGATGGAAGGCGAAGCGGGAGGTGACGATCGTGAACGACGCGTCCGGGAACGGCAGCGGCAGCACGTCGCCGTGCTTCCAGGTGACGTTGGTCAGCCCCTGAGCGGCCTGGTTTTTCCGGGCCTGCTCCAGCATCGCCGGGGTCAGATCGATGCCGGTGGCGTGGCGCACCGTACGGGCGAAGGCACAGACGACGAGGCCGCCGCCGCAGGCGACGTCGAGGACGGTGTCGTCGGGGCCGGCCCCGCTGAACTCCACGATGAGCCGTAACGCCGCTTCGTCCTTGATGGACGGCGCCGTGGTGAAGGGCACGG
>WNGA01008953.1_pt1 | contig 13615 bp, 12 predicted proteins | sample 5400061 | NCBI WGS metagenome assembly WNGA01 (sample SAMN13153366, study PRJNA577476) | soil metagenome | isolation source: 100 cm soil or saprolite under grassland replicate 2 | place: USA:California | collected 2016-06-15 | reverse complement strand
TGGGCGAGGAACGCATCCAACGCGTCGAACTCCGGCCGGAGGCGGCCTTCCACGTGGTCCACCGTGTGGATGAGCCGCGCGTACATCTCGATCTGGCGGCGGCCGATGACCCGCACGCTGCCGGGAGCGCAGATGCGCGACTTGTCATTCCGGTCCACGTCCGTGCACATGGTCAGCTCGGACTCGTCCTTGGCCGACGTCAGGAGCGCGACGATCTGGGAGGCGTCGCCGATCGGGTCGCGCCGGCGAGCGATCGTCCCGGAGATCGGGCAGGTCTCCACGCGGTCGCCGTCGACCCGCACGTACATCTCGGGCGAAGCGCCCACCAGGTACTCCGCTTCACCCAGGTTCAGGAGAAAGCCGTACGGTGACGGATTGCGCTCGCGCAGGCGGAGGAACAGCTCGGACGGCGGCGAGGGGCACCCGGCGAAGAACGTCTGGCCCGGGACGACCTCGAAGAGGTCGCCGCGCTTGAACGCCTCCCGAGCGCGGCGGACGACGGCCGCATACGCCCCGCGCTCGTGGTCGGCGGTCTCGGGCACCCGAGTGGCCCCGACGTACGGCTCGGCCGTCCCCACTCGCGGAAGGCCGTCGGTCGAGCGACCCGCGGCCTCGAACTCGTAACGCCGGCGCATCGCGATCTCGCGCCGGTGGTCAACGATCACCAGCTCGTCCGGGAGATACAGGACAAGGTCGCGCTGTTCGGGCGGTCGTTCGAGACGGAGCCGGATGGGTTCGAACTGGAACGCCAGGTCGTAGCCGAAGGCGCCATAGAGGCCGAGGTGCGGCTCCTCGGGGTGATGGAAGAGCGCGCCGAGCGCGCGCAGGAGGGAGAATACCGACGGCTGCCGACTGCGCTCCTCTTCGGTGAATCGACCGGCGGGCGCGCGAATCACGCCGCCCAGCACCTCCTCGGTGGCCGACACCCGCTCGACCGCGTCGAGCGCGCGGAGCGCCCCGGCAATCGGGGACAGGAGGACGCGGCCGCGCGCGTTCAGCGCCTTGAGGCGGAAGCCGCGGCGCCGCGCGGTGAGGACGAGGGGGGGATCGACGAATCCCATGTCCCAGCGTGTGTAGCGCCCCGGGTACTCGTAGCTGGAGGCCAGGAGCACTCCGCGGTGCGCGTCGAGCGCCTGGATGACGGGCTCGATGGCGCCCGCGATGGGGATCTCCTCGACCGTTCGGTGGACGCGGATCCCTCCCGCGGTGTCGTAGGTGGTCGCGGTCATGGTCTGGCCTCCTCCGTGGGAGGAGCCGGCCGACGCGGGGCGCCGTCAAAGCGAAAGCCGCCCCGGTGGGGCGGCTCCGTTTTTTCTCTGAGCTCCTGGCTCGCGCGCGCGGGCTAGACGGGGCCGCCCTCAGGGGAGAGCCACCACCACTGCCAGTGCGCGCCCGAGCCGATCACGTTCACGCGGCGATCCTCGCAGGGGCGTGTGCCTCAGTCAAGGTGTATCAGTGAGAAGCGTTGCGGTGCGGCAGGCCGAGGGTCTTGAACACGTCGAGCCGGACGACGGCCCAGCCGAGAGCGCGGAGATGGTTGTCGATCTCGAGCAGCCGGCGGCGATCGCCCTGCCGCCGCTCGGGTGCGCCCGACCGATCGCGGCTGCGCCGGCGCTCCGCGTTTCGGCGATCGAGGATGACCTCTACGGTGGCATTGCCGGAAAACGCACGCTTCGCGTACTCGTAGAGCTTTTGGCGGTCACGCGCGACGACCAGGATCTGCTTGGCGACTTGCCCGTTGGCGTCCTCGCGGTGCTTCGACCCTTCCGTCCAGCTCTTGGGAAAGGGATGGAACTGAGGCAGCACCTTGAGCGGGCCTTGATCGAGGAACTTCGCCAGAAGCACCCAGGTATCTCCGCCACACGCGGGGCATGACGAGGTTCCGATTTCAAAGCATGCCTCGCAATCGAGGCACAACGCCAGGCGCCGAAGAGGCAGATGCGCCAGCGCGGTACTTCGTGTGTGGCGGATGTGGACCCGGGCGCTTTCCGATCTCATCTGCAAGCTCTCGCGAAGAGTGGCAAACCGGATGCCACAGTGGACCGTCTGGCGGAAATGCCGACGCGGCAGGAGCTTACGCGCGAACGCCGCTGGCCAACCTTCCGGCGATTGCCGGGCGGCCTGGCCAGTTCGGCATCAGCGTGGTCAAGTTTGTGCCGGGAACGGCGGCCGCGGCGCCGACCCGGCCTGGCCGAGCCAGACGAGGTCGCGTGGCGATCGGCGGCAGGCGAGGCGCCGGCGGAGCAGCCTCACGGCGTCGTCGTAGCGTTCGAGCCTGAGCTGGCACACGACCATCGTTTCCTCGAACAGCTCCCACTGGGCGTGGCTGCCCCCGACGCGGTGGATCTCGCCGGCGACGGTCTCGATGCGCGCGAGGGCCCCGGCGTAGTCGCCGGCGACGTAGGCTGCGACGCCCTGCACCAGCGGCAGCGCCACCGTGCCCGCGATCGGATGCCCCTTGGCGTCGAGGGCCTGCAGGCCGGCGATCAGCCCCGAGAGCGCCGCGTCGTCGCCCACCGACGCGTACGCGAGCGCAGCGTGGATGTCGCCGAAGATGAACCCCGGCCGCGTGACGCGCGTCGCGAGATCGGCGAGTCGCCGCCAGGGCAGTATCCCCTTCTGGCAGTCGTAGAGCCCGAAGCGCCAGAGCAGCGCCGAGCCGTCGATCATGGCCAGCCGCGGGTTGGGCGATGCCGCGATGTCGCGCTCGTAGATCTCGAGTGCGCGCTCGGGACGACCGCACTGAAGCTCGAACAGGCCCAGGTGCCAGGCGAGGTGGCAATGGAACGGGGCGCGACGATCGTAGCCGGTCAACCAGTCGGACAGCAGCGCGATTCCCCCCTCGTTGTCGACGGTCTCGTAGCAGATGTGGGCGATGTTGTGGCTCGCGTTGGCATTGCCCGGGTATTGCTGGAGCGAGCTCTCCGACAGGCGCCGGGACTCTGCGTAGCGGCCGACCTCGAGATACGCGAACGCCAGCGCGGACTGAAACCACCAGTCGTCGCCGTAGGCGGCCCCCAGGCGCTCCACGAAGGCGGCGCGGAGCTCCTCGCGATCGGCGCGCCCGCCCAGGCCGATGCTGCTGCCCGCCTGGTTCACGAGCAGAGCGTCGCGGGGGAACTCGCTCAGGTGCTCTTCGATCAGGCCGAGCCCGCGCCCAGTCTCGCCGCCGACGATCGCAGACAGCGCCTCGACGTGCTGCTGCTCGCGCCGGGTCGCCCCGGCCACCAGTCGACGCGCCCGGTCGACGGCCGTCCTCGCCGTCGCGCCGTCACCCTGGAAGAGGGCGAAGAGCGCGGCGCCCGCGTGACCGAGGGCGAATCCCTCGTCGGCCGCCACGGCCGCGGCGAACGCTTGATCGGCGCCGAAGCCGTACGAGAGAAGCCGATCCATGCCTGCCTGGTAGTGCTCGGCGGCGACGGGCGACGATGTCGACACGTGCAATCCGTAGCGATCGGCGAGGCTCATGGCTTGTTCAGGTGGTTCAGGGCCAGGCCGGGTCGGGGCCACTCGAACGAAACGAGCGTGCCGCCCATCGACAGGGTCGCGAACGCGGTCCTGAGATCTGGGCCGCCGAAGCACACGTTGGTGACCATCAAATCCGGCAGCGTGTACTGGTCGACGCGACTACCGTCCGGCCAGATGTCGCTGACCGCGCCGGTGATGAGCGTCGCCACGCAAATGTGGCCCTCCCGGTCGACGGCCAGCGAGTCGAACATCTGATAGCCGCCGAGGCCCGCGACGACCGTCCCCTTTTCGCCGCGATACGGGCCGTTCGCCGACTCGATCTGCCCGGGCGCCGAGAGATGAAACGCCCAGCAGCGCGCCGTCGGCGTCTCGGCGACGTAGAGCGTCCGCTCGTCCGGCGAGAGCCCGATACCGTTCGGCCGCTCCAGCGGGAAGACGGCCTCCTTGATCATCGAGCCGTCGGCCCTCGCGTAGTAGACAGCGCCGCGATCCATGTCGCGCTCGCGCGTCTTGCCGAGATCGGTGAACCAGAAACCGCCCGCGCTGTCGAACACGAGGTCGTTGGGCCCGCGGAGCTTCTGCCCGCCGCAGGCGTCGTAGAGCGTCTCGAACTTCCCGCTCTCGGGCTCGACCACCTGGATGAGGCCGCCCACGTAGTCGTCGGCCTGGGCGATCGGGAACAGCTTGCCGGGCCGCTCGACGAACTTCAGGCCGCCGTTGTTCGTCACGTAGATCTTTCCACGCGGGCCCATGGCGGCGCCGTTCGGCCCGCCGCCGAGCGTGGCGAGCACGCGCACCTTGCCGTCCGGCGTGACGCGCGAGAGCGCACGCCGCTCGATCTCGACCAGGATCACCGAGCCGTCGGGCATCGCCACCGGCCCTTCGGGAAAGCGCAGGCCCGACGCGATCTGCTTGAACGCTGGCGTGATCGTTTTCACTCCGCCTCCTGACCCGGTGGTCCCTGGAGCGTAGGTGACGCCGGCGCCGACGTCAAAAGGAAAGCGCGGTATGATTCGTGGCCATGCGGTCCGATCGCGTGATCTCGACCATCGACTTCCACGCGGCGGGAATCGGGATGCGGCTGCTCACGAGCGGCCTCGGGCGGCTCCCGGGGAACACGATCGGCGAGAAGCGCCACTGGTTCCGGGAGCATCACGATGACCTCCGCACGGGGCTCTGCCTCGAGCCGCGAGGACACCGGAGCCTCCTGATCGCGGTGATGACCGAGCCGGTCACGCTCGGCGCTCATTTCGGGCTCTTCTTCCTTTACGCGGGCGGCTACTACGTCTCGTGCGGTGAGGCGACGATCGGCGCCGCGACCGTGGCCCTGGAGACCGGGATGGTGCCGAGAGAGGGCGTCGAGACCCGGGTGGTCATCGACACGGAGGCCGGTATCGTCGAGACGATCGCGCGCTCGGACGGCGACCGTGTCCGTGAGGTCACGCTTCGCTGGACGCCGTCCTTCGTCGTGCTCGGCGGGCAGGTCGTCGAGGTCGACGGGGTGGGCGAAGTGCCGGTCGACATCGCGGTCGGCGTCGGCAACGTCTTCGCGATCGTCGAAGCGCCCCACGTCGGGGTCGCCGTGAGGCGGGAGCTCGCGAAGCGGATCGCCCAGCGGGGCATGGCAGTCCGCGAGGCGGTGAACGCACAGCTCCGGGTCGACGTTCCCGGTCTCGGCAAGGCGAGCGTAGACAACGTCCTCGTTCACGAGCTCCCGGACGTCGCCGGCGTGTCGCCGAACGCGCTGGTCTGGGGCCCGGGCCAGGTCGACGCCGCCCCCTGCGGCTCGGGCACCTGCGCGCGCATGGCGCTCTTCCATCACCGTGGTCTGATGCGCGTCGGCTCGACGGTCACGAGTCGCGGGCTGCTGGGGCTCGACTTCACGGGCCGAATCGCCGGGGAGACCGAAGTCGAGGGCCGGCGCGCGATCCTTCCGGAGATCACCGGCACCGCCTACCTCACCGGCTTCAGCCAGTTCCTCTTCGATCCCGACGACCCGGTGCGGACCGGCTACCTGCTCGAGGCATGACCGCGCCGTGAAGACCCTGGTGCTCGGTGGCGGCGTCGTCGGCGTGACGACGGCGTACTTCCTGGCCAGGGCGGGCCACGAGGTCACGGTTGTCGAGGAAAAGGACGCGCTCGGTCTCGAAGCCACGGCCGCGAACGCGGGGATCATCGCGCCCGGCCACTCGTTCGCATGGGCCTCGCCGCGCGCCCCCCGCATGCTCTGGCAGTCGCTGCGCGGTGCCGAGACAGCCATCCGCGTGCGGCTCGCGCCCGATCTCCGGCTCTACACGTGGGGCCTCCGCTTCCTGCGCGAGTGCACGACCGAGCGGGCGCGACGGAACACGCTGATCAAGCTGCGTCTCTGTCAGTACAGCCAGGCGGTGATGAACGAGCTGGCCCGGGCCGAGAGCATCGAGTATCACGCGATCGCGCAGGGCGCGCTCTACCTCTATCGCGACTCGGCCGAGCTGGAGGCGGGGACGAAGAAGATGGCACTCCTCGCCGAGCGCGGCCAGAAGCAGGAGATCCTCGACGCGGGCGCGGTCGCCAAACTCGACCCGGTCTTCGAGCCGGTTCGGCACAAGATCGCCGGCGCGATCCGTGACGTCGGTGACTCGAGCGGCGACGCACGGCTGTTCGTCGAGAATCTGGCGCGGGTGTGTCGCGAGAAGCTCGGCGTCGTGGTGAGGCTCGGCGCGCGCGTTACCGCGCTGCGGGGGGATGGCGATCGGATCGACGGCGCCCTCACCAGCGACGGGGTGCTGACCGCGGACAGCTACGTGCTGGCGCTCGGCGTGGGCGCGCCGATCGTCGCGCGCACGGCCGGAGTCGACCTGCCCATCTATCCGGCGAAGGGGTACTCCTCGACGTTTCCGCTGAAGCGGGGCGGCCTGGCACCGACGGTGCCCGGCGTCGACGAGAAGTGGCTGGTCGGTTGGTCACGGCTCGGCGACCGGCTACGCCTCACGTCGACTGCAGAATTCGCCGGCTACGACTGGGGCTGGACGCCGCGGGACTTCAACAACATTCTCCGGCTCGCTCGCGATCTCTTCCCCGACGCCGCCGACTACGACCAGGGCCAGTACCGCGCGTGTCTGCGGCCGATGACGCCCGACGGGCCGCCGATCCTCGGACTCGGCCGGCACCGCAACCTCTTCCTCAATTGCGGGCACGGCCACATGGGCTGGACGATGGCCTGCGGCACCGCGCGGATCGTCGCCGACCTGATGACCGGGCGCATGCCCGAGCTCGACCTGGAGGGTCTGACCCTCCGACGGTGAGCGCCGAGCCCACGCTGTCGTCAGCGGACGCCGCTGCTCAGCATTCTCGCGAGCCCGCCCACGTCCGGCGCGGTCTCAAGCGCCCGTACCGTCGCCAGAACGGACTCCGCCCGCTCGCGTGGCAGCACGCGGGCCGCGCAGTCGTGGAACTTGGTGGTGAGCTCCACGTCGGTCAGCGGATTCTGCGGCTGACCCTTCGCCTGGCGCACGCGGCGCTCCAATTGCCGGCCGTCGTCGAGCCTGATCGCGACCTCGGTGAACCGCGTGGGGAGGCTCTGGCGAGTGGTCTGCTCCGGGTGGACGAACATCCGCACTTTCGGCATGAGGGTCTGCACGTCGGCGCGGCGGACACGCTCCTCGGCGAACTGTGCGAGTCCCACCGTGCGGTCCAGCAGCGCGACCGCGACGCAGTATGGCATCGAGAACTTGCCCTGCAGACCCGTCTCCGCCTGGTCGTAGATGAGCTGGCGGGGCGCCATGTAGCTGACGCCGCACTCAACGGCCACGACCGCCTTCGCGTCGATCGCGTATTCCTCCGCCAGCGCCAGCGTCGCGTCGAGCGCCTGGTGCGTACTCGCGCACGCCGGGAAGCGCTTGACCCCGACGCCCGGGTCCACGAGGTCGTGCGGCGCGCCGAGGCCCGCCGTCGTCAGCTCCCATGCCGGTTGGCTGCCCGCTCCGTGGGTGGCGCCGAAGCCGCCGCCGTGCTCGAGCGCCCGGGGATTCCCCGTGAAGCCCGCCTCCGCGAGGAGGGCCGCCTCGATGCCGCATCGGGCGGCGTGGCCGACGTGCAGCGGCTTGCAATCGGTCCCGAAATTCGCCTTGATCCCGCTCGCCATGGAGGCGGCGATGGCGAGTGCGTTGGCGGTCCGCTCGGCTGAGAGACCGAGGAGCTTGGCCGCCGAGGCGGCGGCGCCGAAGACGCCAAGCGTCCCCGTCGCGTGCCAGCCGATCTCGTAGTGGGCCGGGTTCAGCGCGCGCCCGAGCTTCGCTTCGATCTCGACCCCGGCGACGAACGCTGCGAGGAGCGCCGCGCCGGAAGCACGCTGGCGCTCGGCGAGCGCCAGCGCGGCGGAGAGGATCGGCACGGACGGATGCCCGGACAGCGACTGGTTCAGGTCGTCGTAGTCCAGAGCATGCGAGGCGGTTCCGTTCGCCAGCGCCGCGTCCTCCACTGACGCGCGCAGCGGTGTCCCGATGATCGTGGCTTCGTCGGGAGCGCGCCGATGCGCGATGAGCGCGCGGACGCGCACGGCCGTCGGCTCCACCGAGCCGGCCAGGGTCACGCCCAGCGTGTCGAGGATCGCCCGGCGCGCGGCGCGCACCGTCGCCTCGGGAAGCTTCTCGAACGACTCGGTCACCACGTAGGCGGCCAGCTGCTCGATGACCGAGAATCCGCCGGGCTGCGTGCTCGTCATGATCGAGACCCTCCATGTCCGCGCGGGCGCTCAGTCCGCACTCGCTCGATCCCGCGCGCGCGTAGGATACTAGATCACGGTTGTCGGTGCACCAAGGGGGCTGAGTCATGTCCGTTGCGCTGGTCCGCGAATATTGGGCGTACCACCACTGGGCGAATCGCAAGCTGTTCGAGGTGGCGGCGGCGCTCGGCGAGGAGGCGGCCGGACGCCCCGTCGGCACGCAGTTCAGCGAGCCCACGCTCCGCGCGATGCTCGTTCACATCTACGGTGCGGAGTGGTTCTGGCTCGAGACGTGGCGGGGCCGCCCGCCGGCGGTCGTCCGCGGCGACCCGACCTATGGCCTCGTCATCCGGACGCTCGGCGAGCTCAGGCGGTGGTGGGACGAGCTCGAGGCCGAGCAGCGGCGGTTCCTCGACGACCTCGTCGAGACCGACCTCGCGCGCCCGCTCGACGGAACGACACCAGGGGGCCGGACCTACCGCCGGCCACTGGGGATGCTCCTCCTCCACGTTCCGACCCACGCGGCCCATCACCGGAGCGAGCTCGCCACGATGCTCACGATGGTGAGCGGCTCGCCCCCCGACACGGGCATCAATTCGTACTACCGCGAGAAATCCGAACGGGAGAGCCGATGACCGCCACGCTCGTCACGATTCCGGCCCGCTCGGGCAAGGCGGCGCGCGTGAGCGCCGGCCAGCGCATCAAGATCGTCAACACTCACGGGACGCAGGTGGTCGACATCTGGGCATTCAATGCGCTCGACCTGACGGAGTGGATGTCGATGGAGGCGAGCCGCGTCTCGTTCATGAAGCTCGCGGCCGCCGTCGGCGACACGTTCGTCACGAATCAGCGGCGCCCGATCCTGACGCTGGTCGAGGACACTTCACGGTGCGCGCACGACACACTCATGGCGCCCTGCGACCGGTGGCGCTACGGCCTGCTGGGCGTGGAGGGCTATCACGACAACTGCCGGGACAACCTGCACGCAGCGCTCGCGAACCTCGGTGTGGTGATCCGGGCGACGCCGCCCTCGCTGAACCTCTTCATGAACATTCCATGGACGGCCGATGGGCGCCTCGCATGGGGCGAGCCCGTGTCCAGCCCGGGAGGCTACGCGGTGTTCAGGGCCGAGATGGACCTCGTCGTCGCCCTTTCCGCCTGTCCCCAGGACATCCTGCCGATCAACGGCCGCACCGGCCGCACGACCGAGGCTCACTTCATCGTTCAGTAGGTGCCGCGCGGATCAGAGGCCGCCGAAATCGACCGCAGTAGAGTTGCCGCCGCTGACGAGGACACCGACCCGCTCGCCGTTCCGCGGCGCGTAGGCTCCGCTGAGGATGGCAGCGAACGCTGCCGCGCCACCCGGCTCGGCCGCGATCCTCACCGTGCTCCACAGGGCGTCCTGGGCTTGGCGGATCGCCTGATCGCTCACGAGAGCAACCTGGGCGACATAGGCCTGCGCGATCGGGAACATGAGCTCGCCGACACGGCGAGGCGCGAGCGAGTCCGCGGCGATGCCCCCCGCCGGGGCGTCGACCGGCCGGCCCACCCTCAGCCCCTCCGAGAGCGTAGGCGCCAGTTCCGGCTCGACGCCGACGATCTTGACGTCTCCCGCATACCATCCCGCGACGCCGCCGATCAGCCCCCCGCCACCAACCGGCACCAGCACCGTGTCGAGCCTCGGCGCTTGACCCGCCAGCTCCATTCCGAGTGTTCCCTGGCCGAGCAGCGTTTCCGTTTGATCGTAGGCGTGCACCGGGAGCGCCCCCGCCTTCTCGCCCCAGGCCTCGCTGGCCGCGAGCGCGTCGGCGTACCGGTCGCCCACGATGGCGAGCTCCGCGCCGCACGCGCGGATCCGCTGGACTTTCGTCGGCGACGACACCGTCGGGACGAAGATCTTCGCGCGCACGCCGAGCCGCAGCGCGGCGTAGGCGACCGCGGCGCCGTGGTTACCGCCCGAGGCGGCGACGACACCGGCCTCGGGGATGCGGCGCAGCAGCAGGTTGGCGAACGCCCCCCGCGCCTTGAACGACCCGGAGTGCTGCAAGAGCTCGAGCTTCAACGTGAGGGGAAAGGACGAAAGCCCGAAGTCGACACCGCTCACCTCGAGGATCGGCGTCACCCGGATATACGGACTGATGACCGTCCCAACCTCTTCGATGCTCTTCCGGTCGATCCCACGCACCACCCCCGCCTCCTCCTCTGATGAGCTCCTGAGACGTCCAATCCCGGGTGGCCCTGCGACCCGGGGGCGACGCATCTTGACATGGAGTTAGCCACTTGGCAAAGTGGCGAATATGCTTTCCGTCGACGTCGCCAAGGCGCTGGCGAACGAACGCCGCCTCCAGATTCTCGGCTGGCTCAAGGAGCCGCGGGCGCACTTTCCGCCTCAGGTCGACGGCGATCTCGTGCGTGACGGGGTCTGCGGCGTGTTCATCGCCCAAAAGCTCGGCGTCAGCCAACCAACGGCGAGCGAGCATCTGAAGATCCTGTCGCAGGCCGGGCTCGTGCGCGCCAGGCGGATTAAACAGTGGACGTTCTACAAGCGGGACGAGAAGCGGATCGCCGAGTTGAAGCGGGCGTTTCGCTCGGCCTGGTAGATGTCGCATCGATTCGTCATCGCGGATGTCTTCACGCCGACCCCGTTCGGCGGGAACCAGCTCGCCGTCTTCCCGGACGCGCGGGGGCTCAGCGATCGGGCGATGCAGGCGGTCGCGCGCGAGTTCAACTTCGCCGAGACCACCTTCGTGCTGCCGCCAGCGGATCCGCGCCACACGCGGCGTGTGCGAATCTTCACGCCGCGGATCGAGCTGCCCTTCGCCGGCCATCCGACCGTCGGCACGGCGGCGGTGCTCGCGAGACTCGGCGTCGTCGACACGCCGGGCGGCACCGCGGACGTCGTCTTCGAGGAGGGCGTCGGGCCGGTCACGGTCGAGATCCGGCTCGACCCGAGCGCGACCTTCCCCCGTCTGATTCGCGACACAGGCATCGAGAGCCCGCCGATCCGTCCTGGGCGCAAGGCGGCGGCGACCACCCTCTCGCTCTCGGCGGACGCGGTCCTGGACGCCTGGTTCGCGAGCGTCGGCGTTCCATTCTGCTTCATTCACCTGGCGGGCACGGAGGCGGTGGATCGCGCGGCCCTCGAGCGCACCGCGTGGTCGCTGAATTTCGCTCGGGCCTGGGCGCCTCACCTGTTCTTCTTCGCCGGCGCGTTACACTCGGGCAGCCGCCTGTACGCGCGCATGTTCGCGCCGGCCCTCGGGATCGAGGAAGATCCGGCTACGGGCTCAGCCAGCGCCACGCTCGCCGGTTGCCTGGCCGAGCGCTTGCCGACCGACGGAGACTTCACGTGGACGATCGACCAGGGAATCGCCATGGGGCGCCCCAGCCTGCTGGAAGCGTCCGCCGAGAAGCGCCGGGGTCGAACGGTCCAGGTGAAGGTCGGTGGCTCCACAGTGCTGGTCGGCGAGGGAACCATGGCGGTCCCGGCGGGGTACTGACGAGCCTGTGCTAGCATCGCGACGCCATGGCGACGCTGCGGAGCGCCGAGCGATTCCTCACGACCCACACCGGCAGTCTTCCGCGTCCGTTGGACTTGATCCGGATGATGTTCGCGAAGGAGGAAGGCGTGCCGGTCGATCCGGCCGCCCTCGGGGCGCGCATTCGTGCCGCCGTGGTCGAGGTCGTGCGCAAGCAGGTGGAGGCCGGCGTCGCGATCGTGAACGACGGCGAGATGAGCAAGCCGAGCTACGCGACCTACGTCAAGGACCGGCTGAACGGATTCGGGGGGGCGAGCCATCCGCTCCAGTATCGGGACCTCGTGGACTTTCCGGAGATGGCCAAGCGTGTCTTCGGCGACCCCGGCCGGTCCCGCCGCCGGACGCCGGCGTGCGATGGGCCGATCAGCGTGCGCGATCCGCGGGCCGCCGAGACCGACGTGGAGAATCTGCGGGCCGCGCGTGAGGCGGCGAAGGCCGAGCACGCGTTCATGTCGGCCGCGTCCCCGGGCGTCATCTCGCTGTTCTTCCGCAACGATCATTACCCGAGCCACAAGGCCTACCTGTTCGCCATCGCGGAGGCGATGCGGCCCGAGTACGAAGCGGTGGTGCGGGCGGGCTTCGACCTGCAGGTCGACTGCCCCGACCTCGGGATGGGGCGGCACATCCAGTTTGCCGATCTGAGCCTCGACGAGTTCCGCACGATGGCCCGACTGCACGTCGAGGCACTGAATCACGCGCTCGCGAACGTGTCGCCGGAACGATCGCGCCTGCATCTGTGCTGGGGCAACTACGAGGGGCCGCACCACTACGACGTCGCCCTCGCCGACATCATCGACATCGCCTTCACGGCCCGTCCCGCGAGTCTCTCCTTCGAGGCCTCGAATCCGAGGCACGCGCACGAGTGGCGGTTGTTCGAGCGCGTGAAGCTGCCCCCGGGCAAAGTCCTCATCCCCGGCGTCCTCGACTCGACCACCAACTTCATCGAGCACCCGGACCTCGTGGCCGAGCGTATCGGCCGCTACGCGCGGCTGGTCGGACGCGAGAACGTCATCGCCGGGACGGATTGCGGGTTCGGCACCTGGGTCGGCCAGGCCGCCATCGATCCGGACATCGCGTGGGCGAAGCTCGCCAGCATGGCCGAGGGCGCGCGCCGGGCGACACGGGAATTCTGGTAACACGTCCGCGGCGAGACAGGCCGAGGCACATCGATGACCAGGCAGACGGGCTTTCCAGTGATCACCGCCGAGGCGCTCGCCGAGCTTCGGCGGCGGATCGGTATCCCGGTGCGGCGCCCGGAGCCGTACATCGAGACCGCCACGCGGGACGCCGTGCGCCACTGGATGGCCGGTATCGGCGACCGGAACCCGTTCTGGCTCGATGCCGGCGTGGCGCCACCGACGATCCTGTTCGCGATGGACCGCATCGTCTCTGGCTACGTGGGCGGCCTGCCCGGCATCCACGCGATGTACGGGGGGACCGATTTCCGGTGGCAGCGACCGATCCGGATCGGTGAGGCGATCGTCGGCGACAGCGTGCTGCTCGATCTCGTCGAGAAACCGTCCCAATTCGCGCGCCGGGCGATCCAGCAGATCTACCGGACGACATTCCGGAACCAGACCCGCGACATCGTGTGCGAGGCCGACTCCTGGTGTTTCCGCACGGAGCGTGACACGGCCCGCGAGCGCGGCAAGTACTCGGCGGTCGAGCCGCCCCGCTACACCGCGCGCGAGATCGACGCGATCGCGACAGCCTACCGCGCGGAAGAAGCTCGGGGGCGGGCGCCACGATACTGGGACGACGTGACGGTCGGCGACGCGCTTCCGGACGTCGTCAAAAGGGCCGCTGACGGTGACGTCCGTCATCGCATTCGTGCAGGGGTGGGGAAGCCTCTACGTGCGGGCCCACGGACTTGCCTTCGAGAATGTTCGAGCGTCATCCCGCG